>JAANMU010001532.1_pt1 | contig 20590 bp, 18 predicted proteins | sample 7279701 | NCBI WGS metagenome assembly JAANMU01 (sample SAMN14094539, study PRJNA606508) | bioreactor metagenome | isolation source: A lab-scale SPAN reactor treating ammonium-rich wastewater day 57 | place: Ireland: Galway | collected 2017-03-13 | reverse complement strand
GTCGGAAACCAGCGTGAATGCCATCGCGTCGCTTCCCTGCTTTCTGCGGCAACATACGCTTCATCGGCAATTTATGTGGTTTTGAAACAGTCATTTAGATTCTTGCAGGGGCAAGGCAGGGCGGGGTGTCTTGTCGCCGGGGCGACCGGCGATACAATCCTCGTCTTGATGAAACTGCGCGAGTCCCCGTAGCTCAACTGGACAGAGTGTCGGCCTCCGAAGCCGAAGGTTGCAGGTTCGACTCCTGCCGGGGACGTTGGGGAGTTCGCGTCGGGCGAGGTGGAAGGCGGCCCGTCGTGTGGAGGATCGGGCGTGGCGAATCGCATGCTGGTGACGGATTACGCGGGTGTCACAGTCGTGACATTCACGGACAGCTCCATCCTCGACAGCGCCGCCATTGACCAGCTCGGCAAGGACCTGTACGCCCTGCCCGACGCCCAGAACAAGCAGAAGCTGATCCTCGACTTCACGCGGGTCAAGACGCTCTCCTCCCGGGCGCTGGGCCTGCTTATCAACCTCAAGAAGAAGATGCTGGCGATCAAGGGCGACCTGGCCTTGTGCGGGATGAACGGCGAGATCAAGAAGATGTTTTCCATCACCGGGCTGGAGAAAGAGTTCAGCTTCTACGCCGACGACGCCGCGGCTCTGAAGGCTTTCAACGTTCATCTTCGATAGCGATGGATGCGCGGGTTGCTGCTGATCCGAGCCGCGCCCCTTGACGTCGCTTCGCGAGTTCGAGGGCGACCGTCACGTATCACCGCGAATCACTTAATCCGCGTCACTTTCCGTTCTTCGGCAGGCCTTCGCGCGCGATCTTCTCCATCGCCTCGCAGAACAGGTCCAGCTCGTCAAACGTCGTATAGACGTTGGCCGTGACGCGCACGCCGTGAATGTCTTCATGCTCGATCGGCGTCACAATGATCTTGTGCTTGTCCCACAGGTGCGACGTGAGAGCCAGCGGTTCGATGCCGTCGATGCCGACCGTGCCGATGGCGCAGGACTGATCGGGGGCGAGGTTCGTGAACAGCTTCACTTTTTCATGCTTCATGAGTCGCGTGGCCCAGTAATTCCGCAGCGTGCGGAGTCGATTTTCTTTGCGCTTCGGGCCGATTCCGAGGTGGAATGCAATCGCCTCGCCGATGGCCAGGCGCCCGGCGTCCGGGTGGGTGCCAATTTCCTCGAACTTGCGGATGTTCTCCGACTTCGGGTCTTCCGGCGCGGTGAGGGGCCAGAGGTCCCTGATCATGCCGCGACGCACATGGAGAAACCCGGTGCCGATCGGCGCGGTCAGCCATTTATGACAACTGACTCCGTACATGTCGCAATCGATTTCGCGGCCATCGTACGCGACCTGTCCGAAGGCGTGCGCCCCGTCGACGATGATGATCAGCCCGCGCTTTCGCGCCATGGCACAGATATCTCGAACGGGCAGGATGCGACCAGTGAGAAAGACGACGTGCGAGACGAGAAGAATGCGCGTTTTGTTCGTGATGCCGCGCTCAAACGCGCCGACGACTTCGTCCTGCGATGCATCGGGCGGCGGCAGGGGGACTTGTTTCATCACGACGCCTTCGCGTTTTTCGCGCTGGCGGATTGTTGCGATCATGCGCGGGTAGTCGTGGGTGGAAGTTAGAATTTCGTCGCCGGGTTTGAGGTCGATGCCGTTCAGGGAAATTTGGAGCGCCTCACTGGCGTTGCGCGTGATGGCCATTTCCTCGGGATCGCAGCCGTACAGCCGGGCGAGCTTGGCGCGGACGAGTTCAAGTTGGGGGTCCTGCACCTGCCACAGGTGGCGCGCGGGGGCGTTGTTGGTGAATTCCAGTTGCCGCCGTTGCGCGTCCATGACGACGCGCGGCGACGGGCACACGCCGCCGTTGTTCAAATTGATGAATGACCGGTCAATCGAGAATGCCTGCTGCACGTTGAACCAGAACGATTCATCATTCTCGTCGTGGGCCTTGTCACGAGTGCTTGCGGACTGATGGCCGTCCGACATCGGCTTGCCGTCTCGCAGTACATCTCCATTCACTTGTTGGCGCGCGTTTGCGTTTTGAATAATCGCGGGCCAATTATCGATGAGGCTGGGCAGCGTGTAGGCTGCGGTCGCCCCGCCCAGGGTTCGCAGAAACATCCGTCGATCGGTTTGCATGGTTGATTCGATTGCTTGCGCAATCGGCTCCTTGTTTGCGTCGCGGCAGCCATTGTAACGCACGTTGCCGACGCGTCGCGGGTGGGCAGGGGCGAGTTTCTGGGTCCGACGCGCTCCGGTACAATTCGCCGCGATAGTGCCGATTGTGCGAGCAATCGGATGCAGCCCCGGCGCGGCGTTCGCGCCGAAACTTCAACAAGGTAGCCAGCATCCTTTTTTTCAGGGAAACGTCTCCATGCGCATTCGAGCCCTCGGCCTGATGATCTCAAACGCCATTCTGCTGCTCGCTGTCGCCCCGCTACGCTCGGAGGACGGCATCGCGAAGTACGCGCCCACCGTGAAGCGGATCATCGAGCAGACGATGCGAGAGAATGACTCGTGGAAAAAGATGGAGGAACTCTGCGACGGAATCGGCCATCGACTTAGCGGTTCGCCCGAACTGGAGCGGGCGATCGAATGGGCCATCGCGACCATGAAGGCCGATGGGCACGAGAACGTGCGCGGCGAAAAGGTGATGGTGCCGAAATGGGTGCGTGGCGAAGAATCGGCGGAAATTGTTTCACCGCGGCGCATGCCGATGGCGATGCTCGGCTTGGGCGGGTCGGTGGGCACGCCGAAGAACGGCATCACGGCGCGCGTCGTGGTCGTGCGCGACGAGGCGGAGCTGGAGGCCGCGGGCGAAAAGGTGAAAGGCGCGATCGTATTGTACAACAACGCGATGCCGCCGTACGACGAGGAACACGGCTCGCGCTACGGCGAGACGGTTCGATTCCGCGGAAAGGGCGCGATCCTCGCGGCGAAGCAGGGCGCTGTGGCGTGCCTGGTGCGCTCGGTGACGGCTCGGAGCCTGCGCTCGCCGCACACGGGCATGATGCGGTACGAAGAGGGCGTGAAGAAGATTCCCGCGGCGGCCGTGTCATGCGAGGACGCCGAGATGATCGCGCGGCTGGCGGCGCGCGGGCAGGAGGTGAAGGTCACCCTGAAGATGGCGGCGCGGGACGAAGGCATGGCACCGTCGGCAAACGTCATCGGCGAGCTGCGCGGGCGCGAGCGGCCGGACGAAATCGTCGTCATCGGCGGGCACTTTGACAGTTGGGACGTGGGTCACGGGGCGCACGACGACGCGACCGGCTGCGTCATGGCGATGGAGGCCATCAGCGTGCTGCGGCGGATGGGCTTGACACCGCGCCGAACGATTCGAGTCGTCCTCTGGACGAACGAGGAGAACGGGTTGATGGGAGGCAAGGCCTACGCAAAGGACCACGCCGACGAGTTGGACAAGCACATCGTGGCGATCGAATCCGACGCGGGCGGATTTCGGCCGGAGTCGTTTGGTCTCGAGTGCGCGGACAACGCGCGGCGTGAGAAGGCGGCAAAGCAACTGGATGCGATTCTCGCGCTGCTCGCTCCGGTGGGCACGCTGCGCATCAGTGGCGAACACAGCGGGGCGGACATCTCACCGATGAAAGAGTCCGGCGTGATGCTGATGGGCCTGGGCGTCGAAGGGTCGAAGTACTTCGATTATCACCACTCGCACGCCGACACATTGGACAAGGTCGATCCGGTTGAATTCTCCCAGTGCGTCGCGGTCATGGCGGCCGTGAGTTACGTCATCGCCGACCTGCCGGATCGCTTCGGCGGCGAGCCGACGCGCGAATGAGCTGCGAGCTTTAGTCCGCGCGGCGTTGGGAATCGGTACGAAGCGTTCACGCGTGATCGAATGGCCGCGCGAGCTGAAGCCCGCGGCTCTGTGAGCAGCCCGCTTGCTCGTGGGGACTGCTGCTGCCTGCGGCAACACAGCAGGATGAATTCGTACAACGATTCCATCCAAGCATTCACGTCGTCATAGGATGATTCTCTTCGCCAATCGTCATAACCGTGCGCGATTCAGAATCGCCCGATTCGTCGTAACTCGTTGCATCGCGGACACTTCGCCGAATTCGCGTGAAATTCGCATTCTCGGAACACGCAGCGACCCGCGCGATTATCCGGCCCTGGCGCGCCGGATGCCCTATCCTCCCAACGAGCGCGAGAGGGAGAAGGAGACATGGCCAGGGGGGTTCGACATCCGGGACGGTGGATCACCGGTGGCGTTGCAGTGCTGCTGGTCGCGGGGGGGATGATCGGTTGCCGGCAGGACGCGCCGTCGCCGATCGCGACATCCGTCGGGACGAATCTCCTGATGGGCGATCCGTGGGAGGACTCGGTCGCCGGTCAGATCGGGCGGACCGACTGGCCGGCGACGTGGAACGGATATCACAGTCCGCAGGAGACGGTGTACATCGAGTACTACCGCGACTTCTTCGGCAACGAGTTCTCCGAGCGCCAGACGCCGCAGCGGAACTTCCGCAGCTACAGCGTCGGCGCGGCGCAGCGGCCGGGCAGACCGTAGTCGCCCACCGCAATCAGAACGACTGCTCCTTTCAATGCGAGCGTGCCCGGGGGATGGGAAGCCTCCGGGCACGTTTGTTCTTATACGAACACGTTGGATGCAAGACTATCGTTGAAGCGTTGATCAATATTTCAGATTGCTGCCTGATCGTCAGTTGGCTGGTATGTGAATAGTTGACTTCGAGCACTCCAATACATTCGGACGCCAGGAGATCAAAGACAAATAAGAAATTACGCTTGACTTCGTCGATCAAGGCTCGCTCGACGTCGCTCCGAGCAGATCAAAAGCGCCAAACAATGCATCCGACACATCATTGAGTGTCTCAATTCTTCGAGCGTATGGAGCGCCAAAGTCCTCGGTAATCCTCTGGACTATCGGCGCGATTCGCCGGACGAGGTCTTTCTCCCTCCGTGTAAGTTCTTGGTCAACTTCTCGTCGAACGACCTCCTGTAAGTCAACTTCAGGTTGGAATCTTTGACCAATGGCGAATCCAGAGAGAATGATTGCAATGACCGCCAACCAGGGCGCAGCTCTTGTCATAAGTCGCCTCCCTCTAGTTTGTCAGGGTGATTCAAGTCTGCTTAGCCGTCGACTACTGCGCCGCCGCGCGCCGCAGCGGCATCGTCATGCAGCGCGGACCGCCCAGGCCGCGGACCAGCTCCGAGCCGGAAATCTTCAGCACGTTCACGCCGGCCGACTCCATCGCCGCGATCGTGCGGACGTTGCGCCGATAGGTGCAGGCGACACCGGGAGCGATCGCAAGGATGTTCGTGCCGTCGGTGCGTTGTTCGCGATTGGCGAAGTGTTCATCACCGCCGCCGGTGCGAATGATGCGAAGCTCGCGGCCGAACTCGTCGCTCAAGATTTCCTTCAGCGATCGCGATTCAGCCTTTTCCACAATTCCGCCGCTGCCGTCGGTGGCGATCTGCGTGATGGGCATGGCCCGCTCCATGATGCCCGGGTACCAGACGACCACGCCGAGATCGACAATTGTAAAGACCGTGTCGAGATGCATGAACGTCCGCTCGGTCGGGATCGGAATCTCGTAGAAGCGTTTGGCATGCCCGCCGGCGAAGGCCTTGCGCGCCAGCGCCTTGATCGTCTCGCTGCGTGTCCGCTCACTGACGCCGACCAGCACGGCTTCTTCGTTGATGACGATCACGTCGCCGCCTTCGATCGTGAAGGGGCGATCCTCCAGCGGGAACTGCGAGCCGCCGTAGGCGATGGTGTGGCCCGCGAACTCGGGGTGATGTTCCAGCACCGCGCGCACCAGCAGCGTCTCCCGCACGCGCTCGGTGTAGTGCATCTTGCAACTGACGACGCAGCGATTGACCACGACGGCCGGGTCGCGGCTGAAATAGGCGTTGGGGATCGGCGGCAGGATGAACGTGGTGCGGACGGCTCCATCCAGCACGGTGCGACCGGTCAGCTCCGCGTACTCGCCATGAGTCAGCCCGCGGAAGAGGATTCGCACGAGCACATTGTCGGGCGTGCGCGCGGGATCGAGCAGATCGGGCGAGATGGCCGGCGACTGGGCGGCCATGCAAACTTGCTCGACGATCTTGGCTTTGACGAGCGGCTGCCCGCGAAACAGCTCCAGGAGTAACGCTTCGAGGTACAGAACGCGGATGTCATGATCGATCATCTCACCAACAAACTCGTCGTGCTCCTCCTGCATGCCGGTGAGGAAGGGGATGTCCTCGAAGAGATACTTTTTCATGTTCTCGTGGGTCAGCCGGTCGATTTCGTCGCCGGGCCGATGGACGAGCACGGTTTCGAGCTTGGCGTATTCGTTTGGAATGTAGAGTTGCATGGGTAATTCGCGCTAATTGCCTGTCGCTGCTTGGTATACAGTCTATTCGGCCGCATTGTAGGGGCCGATGCAGGAGTTCGGAAGCGGAGCTACGAGGGCGGCTTGTCGAGGGCCGTGCCCGCTTTACCCGCGGCTCGGCGCGCGTCACAATAGCCGGTCTGCGAATGATCCACCTCCTGGAGGGGAGCGCCCTATGCGATTTGACACCATCATTGCCAACGGCACCGTCGTCAACGCCAACAAAACCACGAAAGCCGACGTGGGCATCATCGGCGAGACCATCGCACAGGTGGACAAGGGCCTGGCGAAGAAGGCCGCCGCGGACGGCACGCGCATCATCGATGCGACGGGTTGTTACGTCATTCCCGGCGGCATCGACGTACACGTGCACCTCGCGCTGCCGTTCTGCGGCACGACCTCGTCGGATGACTACAACACCGGTACGCGGGCCGCGGCGCGCGGCGGCGTGACAAGCGTGATCGACTTCGCTATCCCTTACGCCGGCGAATCGCTGCAACAGGCCGTCGACAACTGGATGGCCAAGGCCGACGGCAAGGCGTGCGTGGATTACACGTTTCACGTCGCGCTGACCGACTGGAAGCGGCACCGCGGCGAAATGGCCGACTTGGTGAAAAAGGGCTTCCCGACGTTCAAACAGTTTATGATCTACGCGCGCGAGGGCTGGCAGGCCGACGACGCCGCGATCTTCGGGGCGCTGGAGCAGGTGCGCGATCTGAACGGCATGTTGTTGATTCACGCCGAGAGCAGCCGCGTGCTGGATGAGTTGATCGAACGGCATCACAACGAAGACGAGATGCGCAAACTCGGAGCGCAGCTGCACGGCATCACGCGGCCGAACTTTGTCGAGGCCGAGGCGATCCAGCGGGCGGTGACCTGGGCCGAGGCGACCGGTGGGCGATTGTACATCGTGCACATGTCAACGGCGGAGGGGACGGACATCATCCGGGCGGCGCACAAGCGCGGGCTGGACAACGTCTTCGCCGAGACGTGCGCGCAGTACCTGGTGCTGGATGATTCGCTGTTCGCCGAGCCGGACGGGCACCTGTATGCGTGTTGCCCGCAGATCAAGAAGAAGAGCGATCAGAAGCGGCTGTGGAAGGGCCTGGCGAGCGATACCGTCTGCGTTGTCAGCACCGACACGTGCACGTTCACGCGCGAGCAGAAGGCGATGTGGCAGGGCGACTGGACAAAGATCCCGATGGGGCTGCCGGGGCTGGAGACTTTATTGCCGATTGTCTATACCCACGGCGTGCAGAAGGGCAAGCTTACCATGCAGGAGTTTGTTGACAAGGTGAGTCACAGCCCGGCGAAGATCATGGGCCTGGGCGATCGCAAGGGCGCCATCAAGAAGGGCTACGACGCCGACATCGCGATCCTTCATCCCAAGCATCGCATCGAAGTGAAGCCGTCGGAGATGGAGACCAACGCCGACTGGTCGCCCTACGAAGGCTGGAAGCTGGCGGGATTCTCGCGGACGACGCTGTCGCGCGGGCGCGTGATCGTGGATGACTACAAGTTCTGCGGCCAGAACGGCTGGGGCAAATGGCTGCGGCGCGAGTCGGCGGGCGTGGTCTAGCGCCGTCCAAACCGAGCGCGACCGTCAGGGAGCGTCGCGCAGTGCTGGGCGTATCGAGAAACGCCGGGACCGGCCAGCTAAGTAGAACCGCAGAAAGTTTCGTAGGATGCAAAAAGGATCAACAAGTGTGGGACCGGCTAACAGCCCGTCCGACACAGGCTATTAGCCTGTGCCACACAAATGAACGTTTGTTCGGGTCTACTTAGCACCCATCGCCACGTCGCGGACGGGAAAGTTCTCTTTCCGTGGACCTGTTTCACAAACAACGCGAGGACGCCATGCGGCAAGTCAGTCCGCTGGCGGCGCGGATGCGCCCGCGATCGCTCGACGAGTTCGTCGGGCAGCGGCATTTCCTCGGACCGGGCAAGCTGCTGCGGCGATTGCTCGATGCCGATCGGCTGACCAGCGCGATCTTTTACGGCCCGCCGGGCACCGGCAAGACGACGCTGGCGAATCTCATCGCCGATCAGACGAAGGCCGCCTTCGAGGCGACCAACGCCGCGTCAATTGGTGTGAAGGAAATCCGCGAGATCATCGGCCGTGCGAAGGAGCGCGTCCTCGGCGACGGCCGGCGGACGGTGCTGTTTCTCGACGAGATTCATCGCTTCAACAAGGCGCAGCAGGACGTGCTGCTGGGCGACGTCGAGGCCGGCGTGGTGATTCTGATCGGCGCGACGACGGAGAATCCGTTTTTTACGGTGAACGCGCCGCTCGTCTCGCGCAGCCAGGTGTTTCAGTTCGAGCCGCTGTCGAATGAGGACATCGTCGCGCTGCTGCATCGCGCGGCGGCGGACCCCGAGCGAGGTCTGGGCGCGCTCAAGGTGCAATTGGCGCCCGAGGCCGCCTTGTTCCTCGCGGAATCGAGCGACGGCGACGCGCGGCGGGCGCTGGGCGGGCTGGAGGTGGCGGCGCTGTCGCAGCGGGCGGGGGCGGGCGCCGGCGCGGCGACCGGGCCGCTCGTCATCACGCTCGAAATTGCGCAGGACAGCATTCAGCGCAAGGCGATTGTCTATGACACCACCGGCGACCAGCACTACGACGCCGCCAGTGCACTGATCAAATCGATGCGCGGCAGCGACCCGGACGCGACGGTTTACTGGCTGGCCCGGATGCTGGAAGCGGGGGAAGACCCGCGGTTCCTCGCCCGGCGGATCGCCATCTGCGCCGCCGAGGACGTGGGCAACGCCGACCCGATGGCGCTGGTCGTGGCGAGCGCCGCGGTGCAGGTGACGCTGCTGGTGGGCATGCCGGAGTGCCAGTTGCCGTTGGCCCAGGCGGCGATCTACATCGCCTGCGCCCCCAAGAGCAACGCCAGCGCCATGGCGATCTGGAACGCGGGCAAAGACGTGCGCGAGGGGCGGACGATTCCCGTGCCGCGACACTTGCGTGACACGCATTACAAAGGTTCGAAGCAGCTGGGGCACACGGGCTATCAGTATGCGCACGATGCGCCGGACGGCATCGCGGCGCAGGACTACCTCGGCGTGGACAAGACTTACTACACGCCGACCGACCGAGGCCATGAGCGCGTGATGGGAGAGTATCTGGCGAAGTTCAAGGCGCTGCGTGACGCGCAGTGAGGCCCGGGGCGAGTCGGCCCGCCTTAGTTTGTCGACGACGATCACATGAACCAGAAGCATTTGACGCGTGGGAATTCGAAATGCTGCTCTATGAAGTGAACGCAACGTGTGACGATGCCGCGACGGCGGATGAGTGGGTCCGATGGATGCGCGTGAAACACCTGTGCGACGTCGTCGACGCAGGTGCGATGAGCGGGCGCGTGCTGCGAATCGACGGAACGGCGCATGCGTTCGTCGCGCAATATGAATTTGTCTCGCGTGGGGAGCTGGAGAAGTATCTCGCCAATCACGCGCCGCGGCTGCGCGCCGAGGGGCTGGAGAAGTTCGGCGAGCGCATTCAATACACGCGGCGGGTGTCCGAACTGATCGGCTGATTGCCGCGCTAAAACTCCTGCGATCGAAACGCCCGGCCGCCCACGCGCATCGCCAGCCCGCACGATGCCAGGCCAAGTGTCACCATTCCGGCAAAGAGTCCGCCGCTGACGGCATCGAGCGATTCCAGGCTGCCGTTTCCGACGAGCCGAACGCAGATGCCGCCCATCATGGCCGCATTGGCCGCCACCAGCGCCACGCTCGCGACAAGATTCACCGTGCCGCCCAGGCCCGAAGCGATCCGGCTGCTGTTTCGCTCCTGGTAGCTGGGCATCCGCGCGCCCAAGCCGATCGCCAGCCCGCACAGACCGATGCAGCTCGCCGTGACGCCGCCCAGTTGCACGCAGGCCAACGCCCACGGCAGATCCAGCGCGCGAACCGACAAGGCCGAAACAGCCAGCGCCGCCATCATCGTGATGGTCACGGCGTAAGCCAGTTTTGCCCGGAGCACGCGCGGCCGATCAAACGGGCAAAGCCCCAGCACCCACATGTTCTTGCCTTCCATGGAGATCATGGGAAAGACAAATCGACTCGTGAAAGTGGAAAGGATGAGCGTGACCGCGCCGAAGCTCAAGAAACAGATAAGAGCCTGCCACGGAAGCGAAAAGCCGTCGGGTCGCGTCGTCGGGAGATAGAAGAGATACAGCGCGAGCAGGCCGAAGAGGATGACCAGCTGTGACCATTGCAGCGGGTCGCGCAGAAACGCTCGTACGTCCTTCAGCACCAGCCAGCGCGACGGCTCCGGCAGATAAAAGAACAGTCCGCGCGTGAGGATTGCCGAGAATCGCCCGGTGTAGCCGCGCGACCGGCTCAAGCCGCTGTGCGCATTGGCATACGCACGAAGCAGTCGCGCGCCGACGATTGTCACGGCCGCCCAACTGAAGAACAACGCCGTGGCAACCGTGATCGCGAGGTAGAACGCCGCCAGGGCGGGATGGTCTTCGATGGCGAAACGGATCGTGTTGGTGACCCAGGTGGAGGGGAGCAGGGCAGCCTTGAGGTATTGCAGCTCGCCGAGAAAGCGGTGCAGCCATTCGTTGGAATCGAGCGAGGAGATCGCCCAGAGCCGGCCCCACCAGAGGATGACCCCGAGCAGGACCGCGCCGCAGGAATAGATAAGTGTCTGTTTCGCAAGACGCGGCAGATACACCGCGACGAGCAGCGCGGCGACGAGGCCCAGCGCGCCGGGAATCGGCACGAACCCGAGGAAGGCCAGCAGGAACAGGACATAGAAACGCAGCGGCAGGCCCTGCACCTGGCCGATGGCGATCATCAGGGGGATGCCGAGCAAGATGAGCGACCAACTGGAGAAGAACAGCGCTTCGAGGTACATAACGGCGACGATGCTTCGCGGCTGCAACGGCGCCGAGAGCAGAAACGCCGGCTCGGCGCGCGCAAAGAGCGCGCCGTAGACAATGACAGCGGTTGAAAACGCCAGCAGCGCGGTCATCGCCAGAAAAAAGGCGTGGAAGACGTAGGGAATCGCGATAACGGCCTGCTGCTCAAAACGACGCAGGAAGGTAAACACGTGCGCGAAGACGGCATAGAGCAGCAGCCAGATTACGGCGACAAAAAAAATGATAAGCAGCAGCCGCATCGGCGACTGGTCGAGCAATTGACGGACGCGGTTCCGCAGAAGAGTCGCCTTCAGGCGAATCAAGATACCGATTCCGACTTGGGCATCGACCGTGGCGCGTGGGCAGCTGACTGCGGATGCATGGCTCATGGGCAGTGGGGTCATAATATGCGGTGGGCGCTTCAGGCTCGCGGGACGACATCCGCCTCGGCCATTTCCTGTGGCTCGTCGGGACGGGTCATCTCGAGAAAAATATCTTCCAGCCGGTGCTCACGTTCGGCCCGGGCGCGCAGCTCCGCCAGCGTGCCGCAGGCGACGATCCGTCCGTGATGAATGATCGCGATCCGGTCGGCGATGGCCTCGGCCACGTCGAGCGTGTGCGTGGACATCAGCACCGTGCGGCCCGCGTCGGCGCGCTCGCGGAACAGTTCCTTGACGGTGCGCACGGTCCGCGGGTCCAGTCCGACCATCGGCTCATCCACGACCAGCACGGCCGGATCATGCAGGAGCGCGCCTGCCAGCGCCACCCGCTGCTTCATGCCGTGGGAGAATCCCTCCGCGAGATGATCGGCGAAACCGACGATTTGCAGCCGCTGCATCAGCTGGGTCGAGCGCTGCGAAATCGTCGCATCGTCTAGTGCATACATCCGTCCGACGAACGAGAGAAACTCCCGCGCGGTCAGCTTCTCATACAGAAACGGCTGATCCGGCACATACGCCAGCATCGCCTTGGCGGCTTGCGGCTCGCGCGCGATCGAGCGGCCGCAGACCGCGATCTCGCCCTCGTCAGGCGTCAGCAGTCCGCAGAGCATTTTCATCGTGGTGGTCTTGCCCGCGCCGTTGGGACCGAGGAACGCGAGCACCTCCCCGGCCGATGCCTGAAGGCTGACACGATCCACCGCGCGCAACCGCCCGTAACACTTTGTCACGTCGCGGATATCGATGGTGATCGTGCGAGGTTCGTCCATGGGATTCATCGGCCCCCGCGGCGACGCGATCGATCGCGCGCTTCTTTCCGGGGGGTTGACACGCGCGTCAGCGTCATGGCTGCTTTGCGCGCAGCGGCGTCATACGGCTCATCGAGCAGAATCCACTTGCCCAGGAACGGCAGCGTGACTTCCTGGCGAAGGATGCGGCCCTCGTCATCGGCCCAGGCGACCGCTCCGCGCGTTTCGATTCGAAAGCACTCCAGCTCTATGCCATTGATAGACTGCTGTTCCCGTCGCGTCACGCGCGCCAACTCGGTCTGGAACTCCATCGCCTCGCCCTTGAGCAACGCCAGCGGGTCGAGAAGTCGCAGCCGCCAGCTCTGGCCGACATGCAGCTTGCCCATGTGCGTGAACGGGCGAAGCGTTTCGCTCAAGACGCTCGACGTGCGCCCGTCGAACGGCACGGTCATCGTCGAATCGCCCAGCCGCACCGTACAGGCGAAGTCGGTTCCGAATCGCTCGGCCGAGACGCGCACGGGCATCGGCCCGCCCGTAACGTTGAGTTTGAAGTCATCAAGCGTGTTATCGCCGCTGAACGTGACGACGGTTTCCAATAGCAGCGGACCGGAAAAGGGCGCAAGCCCCGTCACCTTGCCGATGTCGAGCTGGGAGAGGTTGTACACCGTAGTGATGTCGGCCGTCGGCGTGGCCGTGACCCAGGTCGTGCCGACGCGATCGCCGCGTTCGTTGAAGATGCCGGTTTGGAAGTCTCCCGCGCGCAGGGCGCGGCCTGGCGAGTCTTCGGCGAGCCAATAGGGCAGCACATCGCGATGGACCAGTGCCGCCATGGCGAGCGTCCAGGTGATGCCGAGCAGCAGCCCGATGGTTCGATTCGCGGAAATGACCAGCCCTCGCGGAGGTAGAGCCTCGGATTGCCAGCGCCTCAACGCGCCAAGGTCGCCGTTGGATTCTATGGAGCATCGGGCGAAGGGGTCAATTCTCTCGTGGCTCGACCGCTTCGGCATTTCATGCGTGAGGGCGGATTCGTGCGGTCGCTTGGCTCGCATCGTCGGCCCGCCGCGGTGACAATCCGCGAGCGGCGATCCCTGGAGGAACGCAATCGAATGATGCAAAGTCTCCCAAACTGGATTCGCCGCAGCGCCTGGCGAACATACGCCGCGCTCGCGTTGCTCGGGGCGCTGGGCGTTTTCGCGGCCGGCGCCTTCGCGCTGCTGCGCACGCCGTCGTGGTATGCGCCGCCGGACATCGCGACGGACCAGCGCCAACGGGTGCGCAACAATCTCGTCGAGGCCGAGCAGCGGTTCACCGAGAGCCTTCGCGCCGGGCAGCCATTTGTCTATCACCTGGACGCCGAGAGCGTGAATCGATGGATCGCCATGCGGCGCGAGATCTACCCGCTGCTGGACAGCCTGACGCCGCCCGACCTGGCCGAGCCGTATGTCGTCTTTGACAAGGGCGAGGTGACCCTTGCCGGTCGGTACAAACTGGGCGGTGTGCAGGTCATCGTGTCGCTTGATTTCTCGGTGGGATTCCGCGATGGCGCGATCGAGATTCGCGCGCTCGCGACGCGCTGCGGATCGGCGCGCATTCCGTTTGACTTGAGCCGCCTGGGTTTGGATCGCGCCGTCAACCACGCCGAGGGCAAGCTCTGGCCCGGCAGCCCGCGGATCAAGGGCGACCTCGTGACCGGGCTGCGCGTTGACGCCGAAGGATGGTGGAAAAACGGCGGGATGGCGTACCGCGTCACCGATCTGATTGTCGAACCCGGGCGGATCAGCATCATGGTGCAGCCGCTTGGCCGACGACCTCCCCCGCGCTAGCCGGGTACCGCGTCAAGCCAGCACGTTCCGTCCGGTGCGCCCGCGAATCTCAATCGAAATCGGCCGGACAGCTTCTCGCCGCGAAACGTGACCAGCCAATTCAAACCATCATCGCTGGTCGCGTCACAGTCTCCGGCGTCATGGCGGACGACGTGCCCGCGGTCACTGGAAATCGGCCCCTCGTAGTCGAGGTAAGCGCGCCGGTGATCGCCGATACGATGACATGGCAACGATCCGGTCGCCGCTTGCTCCGGGGCTTGAGAGAACTTCCACGTAGCCAGCGCCGGTCCGAGATCGATCATCAGGTCAAAGTGAATACCGGCCTTATCCGTATGTTGCAGGACGACGAATCGCCGGGGGTTCTCGGCCCTTGTTGAAGGCGCCTGACTGCCGTTCATTCAAGTGCGTTCCAATGCCGATCCGAAAAGAGGCGTTTCATCGGCGGCCGCCGTCGACTCGACTCGACCGGCCAGCCGTCCTTGCGGCTGCCTCGCGGGAGTATTAGCATCATGCCTATGTTATCAAAGGTCATGCGAGCCGGATATTCGTCTTGGCTGGTGGGTAGCTTTCACCGGGTGGTAGTCATTTGCGCGCTCGTGGTCGTGGCGGGGATGGGCTGCGGGCGGCCCACGAGCGGCTATGACGAGCTGATGACCGAAGGCTTGAGCGAATACGAGAACCAGCAGTACGCCGAAGCGATTGCGATGTTCAAGAACGCGGCCGAGGCAGACCGCGAGCGGCCTGAGCCGTCGTACTACACCGGGCTGGCATATTTGAAGATGGCCGATCGGCAGTTTCGGGAAGATGACCTTCCCGGCGCGCTTCGATATTGCGATCGCGCGTTATCGACGTTTGATGCCGCCGTGGGCGCGTTCCCCGGATACAGCCGGGCGCAACAGGCCAAGGCGGATGCACTGATCCTGAAGGGCAAACACAAGGACGCGCTGGATGTCGCGACGTGGGCGGCCTCGTACGTCGGCCCGCAGGCGAAGATGCACATCTTCAAGGCTCGGCAGTTCGCGCAGGCCGGCGAGATCGACAAAGCCGAGTTGTATTTCAAGCAGGCAGTCTCGGTGGAGCCGGAGAATCCCGCGGCCTACGCCGAGCTGGGTCTGTTCTACATGCGATGCGGCAACGACGCCGAGGCGGTCAAGGCGCTCCAGAAGGCGCACGCGATGCGACCCGGGTCGCCGGGAGTCGTGGCGGCGCTGGCGCGGCTGGGCGCTTCGCCGGCGTACACTTCCCCGCAGCCGCCGGCCCGGCCCTGATCGCGATGCCGCCGACTCGCCTCGAAACCAGAATGGGAGGCGACCAGTCGTGACCGCTCGATACGAATTTGATGAACGCGCTCGGAAGCATCTGCTTCGCGTGGCGCGTGAGGCCATCGAAGCCGAAGTTCGCGGTAAGCCTTTGCCCGCTATGGTTGCGGGCGAATCCGCGTATCCCAATCACGGCGTTTTTGTGACGCTTCGTTGTGGCGAGCGGCTTCGCGGCTGCATCGGCACGTTTCACCCGGATGGCGAACTGATCTCCACCATTCGGCACATCGCCGCCGAGGCGACGCACGACTCGCGCTTCACCGGCGCGCCGCTGGGGCCGGGCGATCTGCCGACCCTGCGCATCGAATTGTCGCTGCTGTCGCCGTTGACACCGATTCGGGAAGTCAGCGAAATCGTGATCGGCCGACACGGCATCCACGTTTCGGTTGGCGGGCGACGCGGGTGCTTTCTGCCCAGCGTGGCGACCGAGCACGGCTGGGATGCGGCGACGTTTCTATCGGTCTGTTGCGCGGAGAAGATCGGCGTGGCCCCCGACGCCTGGCGTGGGCCAGATGCCGCGGTGAGTGTGTTCGAAGTTGACAAGATTGAGGAGTAGTAGGGTGCGTCCTCGACGCACCGTTGCATCGGCACACGGCTTGCGGCTTGGTTACCCCTCGCTCCTTGCCAACTCCCTCACATGCGCCGCGACGGAATTCTGCAGCGCCGTCAGGTTGTAACCACCCTCCAGCGCGCTGACGATCCGCCCATCGCAGAATTCATCAGCCACGTGCATCAGGTGCCGCGTCATCGTCTCAAACCCCGTCTCCGTGAGACGCAGCCCGCCAAGCGGATCGTCCCGATGGGCATCAAACCCGGCAGAGATCAAGAGGAACTCCGGCTGAAAATCTCGAACCGCTGGCAGGGCCACCCGCTCAAACGCCGCGACGTAATCGCCCTCCGGCGTGGCCGGCGCAATCGGGATGTTTAGTGTGAAGCCCGTCCCCGCGCCTGCGCCGCATTCATTCGTCATGCCCGTGCCGGGCCAGAGCGGGTGCTGATGCAGCGAAACAAACAGCACCGACGGATCGTCGTAAAAAATCTCCTGCGTGCCGTTGCCGTGGTGAACGTCCCAATCGACCACGGCGATTCGATCGAGTCCGTGCTGCTGTTGCAGGTAGCGCGCGGCGATGGCCACATTCGCGAAGAGGCAGAATCCCATGGCCGCCTCGGGACGTGCGTGATGCCCCGGCGGCCGCACGGCACAGAACGCATTGCGGCAGGCCCGGCTCATTACGTCATCAGCCGCTGTAAGGAGCGTGTTCACCGCATGGATGGCGGCGTCGTAGCTCATGAGGCTCGCGACCGTATCGCCGCTGTCCAGCAGGTGTGTGCCGTGCTCGATGGCGTGTCGAATGCGATCGTGGTAGGCCGCTGAATGAACGCGCGTGATCCAGGCGCGGGCGTCGTGTGACACGGTCGGGCGGTGATTCAGACCGGGGACGAGCGGTCGGAGGGCATCGGGCGCGAGCACCTGGGCCCGGGCGATGCACTCGACATGATGACCGGTGTCGTGTTCGAGCGATGCGGCGTCCCAGTAGTAGCCCGTGTGGGACATCGGCGCACCGGTTACCCGGCCTGCTTGACGGCGGCGACGAGGTCGAGGATGGCCTTCTTGCCGTCGCCGAAATACATCAGCGTATTGGGCGCGGCGAACAAGGGATTGGGAATGCCCGCGAAGCCGGGGCTAAGACTGCGCTTCACGACCACGACGGTGCGGGCCTTGTCGACATCGAGGATCGGCATGCCGGCGATGGGCGACTTGGGATCGGTCCGGGCGACGGGGTTCACCACGTCGTTCGCGCCGATGACGATCGCGACATCGGTCTGGTCAAAGGTCGAGTTGATCTCGTCCATTTCCTTGACCTTGTCATACGGGATGTTGGCCTCGGCGAGCAGCACGTTCATATGACCCGGCATGCGTCCGGCGACCGGGTGAACGCCGTACTCCACCGTCGCGCCGCGCGCTTCCAGGGCATTGGCCAGATCGCGCACCGCATGTTGCGCCTGCGAAACGGCCATGCCGTAGCCCGGCACGATGACGACGCGACGAACGCCGTCGAAGAGCAGGCCGAGTTCTTCCGCCGAGGCGGACTTCACTTTGCCGCCGTAGACATCGTCGGCCGACGCGCCGCCCGTGGCCGTGCCCAGCTTGCCGAACAGCACATTGCCCAGCGAGCGGTTCATCGCCTTGCACATGATCTGGCAGAGGATGATGCCCGATGACCCCACGAGCGAACCGGCGATGATGAGGCCGTAGTTGTTCAGCACGAAGCCGGTCGCCGCAGCGGCCATGCCGGAATAAGAGTTGAGCAGACAAATCACGACCGGCATGTCAGCGCCGCCGATCGGCGTCGTGACGAACACGCCCAGTACCGACGCGAGCACAACCATCGGAAAGAACAGCCAGAGCTTTGACAGATCGTACGTCGCCCAGACCGACAAGCCGATCGTGGCGATCAGCAGGAGCGCGTTGGCCAGTTGCTGCGCGGGAATCACATTGCCGCTGGGAACCCATTTCAGTTCCTGCAACTTGCCCGCGGCCACGAGACTGCCGAAGAACGTGACCGCGCCGATCAGACCGGCGGCCATCGTCGAGCCGACGAAAAATCGCATTTCCGTGACGGCCGTGGCCTCGGTGGGAACGTCACCGGCTCCCATTCGCGCGATGAGTTCGCACGCGGCGACTAGTAGCGACGCGCCGCCGCCGAAGCCGTTCAGCAGGCCAACCATCTGCGGCATGCCGGTCATGGGGACGCGAACCGCGAAAATAAGTCCCGCGATGCTGCCCACAGCGAGGCCGATGCCGACCAGCCAATAGCCCAGACCGGAGATGTCGGGATCCTCGTAAGCGACGAAGCACGTGACCGCGATGGCGACAAGCATGCCGAGCGCGCCGGTGACGTTGCCGCGCACGGCGGTGCGGGGGTGGCTCAAGCGCTTCAGCGCGATGATGAAGCAGATCGAGGCGAACAGGTACAGCGCGTTTCGGACGGCTTCTGACACAAATCAGCCCTTTTTCTTGAACATGCCGAGCATGCGGTGGGTGACGGCGAATCCCCCGACGACGTTGATCATCGCGAAGATGATCGCAAAGATGCCGAAGATGATCGTGATGAAATTGAGCTTCAGGCCGGCGGCGAGGATCGCGCCGATGATCGTGATGCCGCTGATGGCATTCGATCCCGACATCAGCGGCGTGTGAAGCGTCGGCGGCACTTTGGTGATGACCTCGAACCCGACAAAGGTCGCGAGGATGAACACGGTGATGGCCGTCACAAACATCGACGCCGGCGATGGAGCGGTCGTACCGTGCGCGGCGGCGCCGTCAGCCAGGAGGGCGGTCGAGAACATCAATAGACTCATGATTGTCCGTACTCCTTAACGTGCGGCTCGCTTCGTGGCGTCGAAACAGCTCATGCCGGTTGCAGGGCCGGCGCGCCCAGGCCCATGATCTCGCGCAGGCGCGGGCTGACGACCTGTCCCTCACGCGTGATCAGCGTATCGCGAATGCACTCGTTGTCCATGTTCATCACGATTTCGCCGTTCTTGACGATGTCCGTCAGGAACGACGTGACGTTGCGGGCAAACATCTGACTGGCGTGGAAGGGAACCGTCGCCGCGAGATTGGTCGGCGCGAGGATCGTCACGCCATGCTTCACCACCGTCTCGCCCGGGCAGGTCAACTCGCAATTGCCGCCCGCTTCCGCCGCAAGATCGACGATCACCGATCCGGGCCGCATATGCGGCACCATGTCAGCCGTGATCAACCGCGGCGCTGGCTTGCCGGGAATCAACGCCGTGGAGATGACCACGTCGTTTTCCTTCACATGCTGGGCGATGACTTCGCGCTGGCGCTGCTGATACGCCGCTGACATCTCTTTGGCATATCCCCCCTTGTCTTGTGCGTCCTCCTGCGGCGCATCCACCACCACGAACTTCGCGCCGAGGCTCTCCACCTGTTCCTTCACGACCGGCCGCACGTCAAATGCCTCGACAACCGCGCCCAGCCGCTTGGCCGTCGCGATCGCCTGCAACCCCGCGACGCCCGCGCCAAGCACCAGCACCTTGGCCGGCGTGATCGTTCCCGCGGCCGTCATCATCATCGGGAAGATGCGTACCAGCTCGTTCGCGGCGAGCAACACGGCCTTATACCCGGCGAGGCTGCTCATGCTGGACAGCACGTCCATCGCCTGCGCGCGGGTGATGCGCGGCATCAGCTCAAGGGCGAATGCGGTAAGGCCGCGCGAGGCGAGGTCCTTCACGAGATCGTGCCGTACAAGCGGATTACACATCGCGATCAGCACGGTATCGCTCCGCATCTGATCGAGCAGATCCGGCATCGGTGGGCGGATCGAGACGATCAGGTTGGAGTGCTCGCAGACGGCCGCCGCGCCATCCACAAGCATCGCTCCGGCCGATTCAAAGGTCGAATCGGGAAACCCGGCGGCGTTGCCGGCGCCCCGTTCCACGACGACCTCGATATTGAGTTTCTTCAGCTTTGCCAGCACCTCGGGGACGAGGGCGACGCGCGTCTCGCCGTGGCCGATGGCGGAGGGTATCCCGAGCTTCATGATCGCCTTTCGCGTGGATCGAATGACTGAAACACTGACCGGTCCCGGTGCATGATTAACAGGGATTTTACTGGCAATTGCCAGACTCGCAACCACGGTTCGTTCGTCGTGATGCGCGCAATCTGTGGCGCGTACCGCATTTGTGTTACCATGGAGGCGTCGGTCGGCGTGCGATGTCCTGACCGCCTCCGAGACGCCAGACGAATCAATACCTGCCTTCGGTCAACCCTATGCGAGACCGCGACGAGCAACAACTGTTCCGCGCTGTTCGCGAAGGCGACGAGAAGGCATTTGAACGGGCCTACCGGCTTTATTACCAGCGCGTCCGACTCATGGCGTGGCGGCTGGCTCGTCGCAGCGACCGTGTCGACGACCTCGCCAATGAGACCTGGTGCCGCGCATTCAACCGGCGCAACGATTACGACGGCCGAACCCCGTTCCTGGTCTGGCT
>JAANMU010001528.1_pt1 | contig 20649 bp, 7 predicted proteins | sample 7279701 | NCBI WGS metagenome assembly JAANMU01 (sample SAMN14094539, study PRJNA606508) | bioreactor metagenome | isolation source: A lab-scale SPAN reactor treating ammonium-rich wastewater day 57 | place: Ireland: Galway | collected 2017-03-13 | reverse complement strand
CCTGGGAAAGGCCTGCTACCAGGTGTTGGGCTTTGCACCCCACCTTGATGTTCAGACTTCACCCTCCTCGCGCCCTCTGCCGCGCGTTGAAGCCCCGGCCAAGAGTCAGGCTCCAGCATCCTTGTTCATGACGCGTTCGCGCTTGCCGGCCAACGCTGACTTTGAGCATTTTGTGGTCGGTCCCAGCAACCAGGTGGCCTTCGCGGCCAGCAAGCAGGTCGCGGAGAACCCCGGCAAGAACTACAACCCGCTCTTCATTTACGGCAGCGTGGGCCTGGGGAAGACTCACCTGCTGCAGGCCATCTGCCGCAAGCTGTTGGCGACTCTGCCTCGCGTGCGCTTCATTTCGTGTGAGGAGTTCGTCAACCAGTTCGTGCAGGCGCTCAAGAATGGAACGGTGGACGCCCTGCGCGCCGAACTGCGCGAGGCCGACGCCCTCATCATTGACGATATTCACTTCCTGGCGGGCAAAGAGCAGACACAGGAAGAGTTCTTCCACACCTTCAACCATCTTTACCAGCAGGGCAAGCAGGTCGTACTCTCCAGCGACAGCCTGCCCCGGGACATCCCCCGCCTGGAAGATCGCCTGATCTCCCGGTTTCACTGGGGCCTGGCGGTCAAGATTGAGCCGCCATGCACCGAGACACGCATGGCTATCGTGCGTAAGAAAGCCGAACTGCGTCAGGTGGACTTGCCCCTGGACGTTGTTGCCTTCCTGGCCGAGAACATCACCACCAACGTGCGTGAGCTGGAAGGCGCCGTCGTCCAGATTTCCGGCCTGGCCCAGATGAGCGGCAAACCCGTCACCCTGGCCTTGGCCCAGGAAGCCCTCAAACACCTGATCAAGGCCCGCCCGGCCCCCAGCCGTGTGGCCACGGAAGACATCATCGAACTGGTCTGCCAGCATTACGCGGTAAGACTCAACGACCTGCTCTCCCAGCGTCGTACCAAGAATCTCGCGTTTCCGCGGCACGTTGCGATGTACCTGTCCAAGGAGTTAACCCAGTTGACGCTCTCTGAGATTGGTCACTTCTTTGGCGGGCGCGACCACAGCACCGTGCTTCACGCCATCAACAAGATCAAGTCCAAGCGCCTCAAGGAGCCCGAACTCCGTGCCGAACTCGAGCGCTTTGAACTGCAACTGCGTCGTCCGCTCTAAGAGATGCTCGATCTGCAATTGCACGCCGGGGGCCGTGGGGCCCCCGGTTTCCGTTTGGGCTCGATCCGGCCTGTCCCGGCCCTGAACTTGTCCTCTCGTTCTCTACGGGTTGTACCCGGGCGTTCACCAAGTTCGTGCCACTGTCATGTTCTGTTGATTTGATTGGGCCAAGGGCCTTGGCAACTGGCCCAGTTACCGTCACCCGCACCGCACAGGTTCCTGACTTGCGGCGCGATTCCGCCTAAGCCAGCTTGCTTACCCGCGCGCTTTCCCCTTTGGGGCTTTGGCCCCTGGCCCGCTGTTATGGCTGCTTGTGAGGCGATCGGTACAGATTTCTGACCTCCTGCCATGGCCTGCTACTGGCTACTGGAGTTTAATTCTATAGGTCTTTCCCGGCAGACAAACACGCCTCATTCCAGTTACCAACAGAATCAGACTGTGGCTTGCCAAGGCTCGCCAAAGGCTTATCGTCGGGCTGAGATAAGAGACAGGAGCCGCCATGCACATCGTCAGTGCAAGAGACCAGTTGGCAGACGCCATGAATCTTGTGGCCAGTGTGGTGAATTCGCGCTCGACCAACCCCATTACGCAGAACGTGCAGCTGGTCGCCGACAAGACCGGTCTTGAACTTCGCGCCACGGATCTCGAAGTCAGCGTCCGGCGCAAACTGAGCGAAGTTCAGGTCAAGAAGCCCGGAGCTTGCCTGCTCAACGCGAGCCTGGTTGCCAATCTGCTCAAGGACATCCGCAACGACACTCTGGAAATCGTGGTCAGCGGCACGAAGTCCGAACTGAAGGCCGGGCGCGACCGCTTTGAGTTGCAGGGTGCTGACCCTGAAGAGTTTCCCAAGCTGCCCGAGAAGGGCCAGGACGCCAGCGTCACCATGAGCGGCAAGGATTTCGCAGCGGCCATTCGCAAGGTGGGCCGCAGCGTAGCCCTGGAAAAGGGCCGCTATGCACTCAATGGTGTGCTGCTCGAGCCCGCCAAGTCCGCCATCGAATTCTGTGGAACGGACGGACGCCGGCTTGGCTACGTCAAAGCGCCGGCCAAGGGCAAAGAAGTGAAGTACCAGGTAATCGTGCCGACCAAAGGCTACAACCTGATTTCCAAGGTCATTGGCAATCAGGACACGGACGTAACCCTGTACCTGAGCGAGAACCGCCTCGTGGCCAACATCGGCGGTACGGAAGTGGCCACCTTGCTCGTGGAAGGCCAGTTCCCGGATTACCGTAGCGTGGTTCCCAAGGATCTGGACAAGAAGCTGGTAACCTCTACCGATGACTTGCGAGCTGCCCTCAACAAAGCCAAGCACCTGACCAGTATCGAGAGCCAGGCAGTGCGCCTGGAGATTGCCCCCGGCGAGTTGACGTTGCGAAGCAAGTCGCCCACGCACGGCCAGGCCGAGGTGCGCGTCGAGATCGAGTATGACGGTGGGGAGGAGTCCATTGGCTTTGACCCCCAGTACATACTTCAGGGCCTCGACGGCGTAGAGTCCGACAAGGTGACCTTCGAGTTCAAAGACAAGGAAACAGGCGCCATTCTGCACGCAGGTGACCGGGCGAACTTTTACTACCTGGTGATGCCCATCGACATCTAGCGAACCATTCAGACCCCAACGAGCGCGGCAACGGCCGCGCTCGTCTTGTTGGATAGGGGCACGAAATCACGGGAGTGTCATTAGAGATTCACGCCCGACTCGTCCCAAGCCCTTTGGTTTTCACCATTTGATGCAAAACGCTTGCTCAAAGTCCGGTAAAATAGGCACTTATGGAAATTTTGCAAAGCGTTAGATTGCTTGACGTTGCCCCTGCCCTGCGATAGCCTTAACCCGCTTGGACTCTTAGCGAAGACTGACCCTGCGGGGTTTGTGCGGTCTGTTGCTGTTGGCTCGGAAAGGGCGCGACGTGCAAAGAGTGCGGCTAGTAATGCTATGGATGCTGGCGCTCTGCTCGACCGGCGTCGTCGCTCAGGGCCAAGCGTTCAACGCCAACCCAAATACGGCCATTCCTGATAACTCCAACGTTGGGGCTGACAGCACAATCACGGTGCCCAATGCCGCGCCGTACAACACGCACGCTATTGGCGCCCTGCAAATCGGGCTGCGTATCAACCACACGCGCAACGACAACCTGGACATCTATCTTGTCCCCCCTGGCGTGACGTGGAATCGCACGGGGCCGACGTATAACACCGGCGCTATCCCGGCGGGCGTGATTGAGCTGTCGACTGACAACGGCGGCACCAATGACAACTACGGAAGCGGCGCGGGGCCATACACGTATGCCCGGTTGAGCAACACGATTGACCCGGTGTTCACATCAACGCAAGCCATCGCCGCGGGCACCGTTCCGTACACAGCGAACATCTACACGGTGGAGGACACGACAGACTTTAACCTGCTTTACCGCTCCAGCCCCGTCGGCAACTGGAAACTGGTGGTCATCGACGACGGAAACTCCGGCCAAAACGGCACGCTGATTTCGTGGGAGGTGCGCTACCTGCCGCAGTACTACGCCGACCCCAATGTCGCCATCCCCGACAACAACCCCAATGGCGCGACCTCCTCGATCAACGTGCCCGCCACCAGCGAGCTGGTGGGCTCGTTTCAGCTTGGCCTGCGGGTAACTCACGGCAACTGCCAGCACCTGGATGTTTATCTCTTGCCTCCATGGGTCAGCGCCTCGGCGCCCTACACCTATGCCCAAAGCCAGTTCAGTGGCGGCGCCATCGATCGGCCGGCAGACGACGGCGTGGTCGAGGTGTCGACGGACCTGGGCGGGGCGAATTTTGGCACCGGCGTCCTGGCCCCCTTTGCCATTGCATATTGCCGCGTCACGGCCCAGGGCGACGGTCTATTCACCGGGGCCGTGGCGCCCATCAGCGGCGGGGGGGCGACGGGGCGATTCCTGGCCGAGGGTGTACGGGCCCTGCATGATATTTACGGGCGCAGCCCTGCTGGCACCTGGACTCTGGTGCTGTGCGACGATCAAGCGGGCACGGCGGGCACGCTGGTGAGCTGGCAGATTATCTATGAGCCCGTCGGCCCCGGCAACCTGAGCGTACAGCGCGGCATCAGTGATCTGACCTATTCGTCCATCAAGTCCGGCCAAATCGATCAGGTGCTGGCTCAGTTCCGCTTTGATGCCGTGGGCGCGGCAGACAATCTCACCAGCCTGAGCGTGCAACATACTGACGGCGTCAACTTCAGCGCCCAGTTCAGCCAGCTGAAACTGGTGCGGGACAACAACGGCGACGGCCTCTATGACGGCGGTGACAGCTTGCTGGCGACCCAGGCCGCGCCGGCAAGCGCTACGGTGACATTCGGTTTTTCGCAGGCGCTGGCGGCCAACAGCGGCGTGGATCTGCTGGTGCTGGGCGACATGCTGGCCAGTCCCGTGCCGGCGACGCGCGTCGCCGTGCAGATCAGCGCGGCAGCCAGCGTCACCGGCAGCCTGCCTCGCATAGGCATTTTTCCCGTGTTGGCGGGCCCCAACATCATCGAGAACATCCGCACGTTCACCTATCGCCCGGGGGCAGTGCAGAGTGTGACGGATAATGACCCTAACGGCGTGGCGCGCAGCATCGTCGTAGGTCCTACCAGCGAGCGCATTCGCGGTCTGCGCGTGGGTGTTCGTCTTGATCACGCCTACACCGGGGACCTGGACCTCTGGCTGCTTCCCCCCGGCGTAACCTGGCAGCCACCCTATGCCTCGCTCGACAACGGGCCCGTGCTGGTGCCGCCCTATGGCGCCGTTGAACTTTCGACCAAGAACGGGGGCGGTGGCGACAACTACGGCAGCAGCAACGCCAACGGCACGCTCAACTACGTCTACTTCTCGAGCAACTTCGATCCCGACTTTCCCACCACGGGCAACATCACGACGGCGGCCTCGCCCTTTGCGGCGGCAGCAGGTTACAACCCTGAAGGCCTTGACGCCTTCAACCGGCTCTACGGAACCAGCCCCGCCGGAACCTGGACACTGATCATGGTGGATGGCTGGGGCCAGGATGTCGACCACCTGGTGTCATGGCGGGTCGAGTACACGCCTATCACCACGCCCCAGTTGTTCCTGAATGTGGGCGAGGGCAACGTGCCCGGCACGCCCGCCACCTTCGGCGCCACGGGACAAGTCTTCGGCCAATATCGCCTCGACGGCTTCCTTGCGGCGGGGTCGGTCAGCCAGCTGGTGCTGCGTGAAACCAATGGGGCCACCCTGACGGCCAATGTGAGCGCTTTGCGGCTCTACGCCGACAACAACAACGATGGCGCCCTCGACGGCGGCGACACCCTGTTGAGCACGGCCGCTTTGGCGGGCAGCGCGGCGACTTTCAATCTCGTCCCGGCGCTCAACGTGCCCAACGGCGGCGCGGCGCGGGTGCTGGTGGCGGGAGATATTCTTGCGGCTCCGACGGCCGCGACACTGGGCTTCCGAGTCAATGCGCTGGCGGACATTTCTTCGGCGCCAGCGACGACGGCACCCTTCCCTGTGCGTCTGGGCGATCATCCCCTCTGGCCGCCAAACACTTTCATCTCGACGACGCCGGGCGGTCGCGTGATCCCCGACAACAGCACAGCCGGCCTGCAGGACACGATCACGATCCCCGCGACGACCAACCTGATTGGCGCGCTGCGCGTCGGCATTCGTGTGGACCACGCCGGCGTGGGCGACCTGGACATCTACCTCGTGCCGCCGGGCGTGGCCTGGGCAGGCCCCTTTACGACAGTGAATAACGGGGTCAACGTCACGCCCCCGGCCGGGGTGATTGAACTCAGCACCGACAACGGCGGAGCAGGCGACAACTTTGGCAGCGGCAGCCCGACGTTCACTTACACGGTGTTCTCCAGCAACAATGATCGTCGGTTCTCGCCCGGCGCCACCCTGATCACGGGCGGTACGGCTCCGTATACGGCTGCCAGCGGCTACCGGCCCGAAGGCCTCTTGGCCTTTGAGCAGCGTTACGGGACCAGCCCCGCAGGCAACTGGACGCTCGTCATCGCCGACGACAACGGAACCCAGACGGGACGCCTGCTGTCTTGGTTCATTCAGTATGTGCCGGCCGAACGCGTGGTGGTCAGCAGCACGCCGACCCCCGGCTTTGCCAGCTTTGGCAACGTGCTCACGGGCAGCAGCAGCGTCGCGCAGAACTTCGTCAACAACAACGCGGGCGAGTTTGACCTGACGGTGACCAGCGTGGTGCTCTCCGGCGCCCATCCCGGCGACTTCAGCTTTGTGGCGGCTCCGCCCACGGGCCTGATTGCAGGCCTGGGCGCTTCACCCGCTTACGGTGTGGTGTTCACGCCCACGACCACGGGCCTGCGCACGGCCAACATTACCGTTACCTACAACACGAGCACGGCCCTGATTGCCTCGCCGGTGGTCGTCAATTACGCGATTTCGGGCGTTGGCGTTACTCCCATCATTGAGGTGCGCGAGACGAATTCGGTTTCCGGGGCCCTGGTGGCCAACGGGGCAGCGGCTGCCAACGGCCGGCTCTTTGGCTCGCGGGACATAGCTGCCGGCGCGACTGCAGCATTGACCATTTTTGTGAACAACACCGGCAGCGCGGCCCTGACCCTGGGCGCCCCCACGTTAGGAGGCGCCAATCCCGGGGATTTTGTGATGAACCTGACGGGGCTGGCCGGCTCCGTGGCTCCCGGCGGCAGCACGAGCTTCACCGTGGCATTTGACCCCCTGGCCGCCGGAGCGAGAAGCGCCACGGTGAGCTTCACTCATAACGGCAGCAATACCGCTTCGCCCTTTACCTTCAGCGTCAGCGGCACGGGCTTCCTGCCGACCCTGACCATCGCCTCTTCCGGCAGCCCCAGTGAAGTCGGCGCGACGGGCACTTACACCATCACGGCCACCCCCGCGCCCCAGATTGCACGCACCGTGAATTTCACCATGAGCGGCTCGGCGCAGACTGCCGCCGGGGCGGACTACAACCTGGCACCCCTGGCGAGTTTTGGCGGCGTGTCCGGCACCGTGACGCTGGGGCTCAGCGGCAGCGTGGTGATCACCTTGACGCCCGTGAACGACGCTCGCGTCGAGGCCACGGAGTCGGCCACCTTCACGCTCAACGCCGGCACGGATTACACCGTTGGCGCACCCGCTTCAGCTTCTCTCGACATCCTCGACAACGACGACGCCACCGTCACGGTGACCGCTTCCGGCAGCCCCGCCGAGGGCGGCGGGAGCGCCACTTATACGATTGCTACCGGCGCCACCCTGGAGATCCCGCTCAGCGTCAACTTCAGCATGAGCGGCCTGGCCGCGTTCACCGCCGGCGGCGATTACACGCTGGCGGGCGCGGCATCCTTCAGCCAGGTAACAGGATTGGGAACGGTGACGCTGGCCATCGGTACGGGGTCCAGCGCCAATGTCACGCTCACGGTGGTCAATGACACACTGGTTGAGGGGCCCGAAGACGCCGTCATGACGCTGGCCGCCGGCACGAAGTATGTGCTGGGTGCGCCGGCCAGCGCCAGCCGCACTTTGGCGGACAACGATGTTTCGGTGATCACGATGTCCCGCGCGGGAACGCCCAATGAAACGGGGCCGGCAGGCGGCACTTACACGATTACGGCCACGCCACAGCCGGTCTATGCCATGAGCGTGAACCTTTTGCTCAGCGGCACAGCGACGTTGGGCGGCGCGCAGGACTACACGATCACAGGGGCGACGTTTGCCGGCAGCGGTCCCTGGACGGCCGTCATCACGATTCCCGGCGGCGGCGCGGCCGGCGTGAATGTCGGCTTGACCCTGAACGTGAACGATGACGCCCGCGTCGAGGCCACGGAAACCGTCAACCTTGCGGTTACGGCGGACACACTCTCGAGCGATCCCGCTTACAGCGGTACGCCCAGCGAGGTTCACAACATTCTCGACAACGACACGGCCGTCGTTGTGGTGACCTCCAGCGGCAGTCCCAGTGAAGCCGGGCCCACGGCGGGCAGCTATACGATTTCAACCACCAGCGAACTTGAAACGCCCCTGACCATCAACTTCAACATGGGCGGCGCGGCGGCAACGGCCCCCGGCACGGACTACAACATCAGCGGGGGGACTTATGCCGGCCCCGCCGGCACGGCCACCTTGCCGGTGGGACCGGCGCCTTTTGTGGTCGTGACCCTGACGCCGGTGGTTGACCTGCTCGTCGAGGGCAACGAGATCGCCACCTTGACGCTTGCTGCCGGAAGCCAGTACAGCGTGGGTGCGCCGGCCAGCGCCAACTTGACCATTATTGACAACGACTTCGTGACGGTGACGGTGTCGGCTTCGGGCACGCCGGGTGAGAGCGGCGCCACCGGAACTTTCACGGTTTCCACCACGGCGAACCTGGCCCTGCCGGTGGTCGTCAATTTCAGCATGTCGGGTCCGGCTGATGTCAGCGCTGATTACGTCCTCAGCGGCGTCACCAGCTACGGTGGAGGCACCGGCACGGTGACCCTGGCCGCCGGGCCGGCGCCATCGGTGATCGTGACGCTGACTCCTGTTAATGATGCCGACGTCGAGGGTCCGGAGGATGCCCAGCTCTCCTTGACTGCAGGCTCAGGTTACAGCCTGGGCGCCCCGTTTTCGGCCCAGTTATCTATCGCCGACAACGACGTCAGCGTCATTTCCATCGTGGCCTCGGGCTCTCCCTCTGAAGCGGGGCCAGTCCACGGCCAGTTCACGTTGTCCGCCACGCCAGCCCCGGTGCGCAACATGCTGGTGAATTTCCAGATGAGCGGCGCTGCCAGCTTTGCCGCGGGCGGCGACTATACCCTGACCGGCGTGAACAGCTTCAGCCAGCTCACGGGCGCCGGAACGGTCATTATTGGCGCGGGTGGCAGCGTCGTGGTCACTTTGAGTGTCACTGATGACTCCGTGCAGGAACCGACTGAGAACGCGACCCTGACGGTAACGCCGGATTCCCTGGCCACGGACCCGGCCTACAGCGGCACGCCCAACGGCAGCCTTTCCATATTGGACAACGACACGCCGGTGATCACCGTGGTGGGCGGCCCCCTGGCCTTTGGCGGCATTGAGCCCGGTGCGGCTTCGGCGGCCCAGAATTACAGCGTGTCGGGCGTGTTCCTCAGCGCCGATATCGTGGTCACGGCGCCGGCGGATTTCCAGGTGGCCCTGGCCCTGGGCGGCCCCTGGCTGAGCGGCCTGAACCTGACGCCGACTTCGGGCAGCGTTTCCAGCACGACTGTCTACGTGCGGTTTGTGCCCACGAGTCTGGGGGCGGCGGGCGGCAACGTCTCAAACGCTAGCACGGGCGCGGCCACGCAGAATGTTGCTGTGAGCGGCACCGGAGAGGGCATAGTCACCGCCGGCGGCCCCTTGGCCTTTGGCAGCCAATTGGCCGGCACCCAGTCCGCCGCGCAGAGCTACACCGTGCAGGCACGGGCCCTGGCGGCCAACCTGTTGATTACACCGCCCACGGGCTTCCAGGTTGCGCTGGCACCTGGCGGCCCCTGGCAGGCCAGCCTCAACCTGGGCTCGGGCAATGTGGCGGCGACGACGATCCATGTGCGTTTTGCCCCGGCCAGCGCCGGGGCCTTTGGCGGCAATGTCTCAAACGCCAGCACGGGCTACACGACACGCAACATTGCTGTCAGCGGCACCGGCACGGCGGCCAGCATTGTGATTTCGGGGCTGGCGGGCTTTGGCAATCAGCGTGTGACCACTTCGTCGGCAGCGCAGGCCTATTCAATATCCAACCCCAGTGGCAGCGCACCCCTGAACATCTCCGCGCTGACCTTCGCTGGAGCCAACCCTGGTGATTTCGCCTTTGTGGGCCTACCGGCGCTGCCCACGAGCGTAGGGGTGGGCGGCAGCCTCAACTTCAGTGTGGTGTTTACGCCCTCGGCAGCGGGCTCGCGTGCGGCGCTGATTCGGGTGAACAACGACAACGGCGGCATGCCTTTCAAAGACACGGACTACGCCATTTCGGGCTTCGGCACCGCGCCCGTTATCAGCGTTTCGCCGGTGCTGGAGTACAACTTCGGCAATCAGCGGGTGGGAAGCGCCAGCGCTCCGGTGGCTTACACGGTGACCAATACCGGCGATGCCCCTCTGAACCTGCGGGGCGTGACGCTCAGCGGAGCGAACCCCGGCAGCTTCAATTTGGGCGGGACGACGTCTGGCGTGATTGCCCCGTCGGCCAACGTGCAGTTCACGGTCAGCTTTGGCCCCGCGACGTTGGGCCTGCACACGGCCACGCTGAATATTGACAGTGACAGCGCCGGGGGCCCGGCGGCGGTGACGCTGACCTATCGCGACGTCCGTGGCACGGGGACGGCGCCTTCGATCAACGTGACGCCCAACATCGCCCAGAACTTTGGCAACCAGAGAATCGGCACGGCCAGCGCGCCCATTGTCTATACCATCCAGAACCTGAGCACCACAGACGCCTTGAATGTGCGCAGCGTGGCCTTCAACGGTACGGGCACGCCGGCGGCATTTGCCTTGAGCGGAACGCTGAGTGGGCTGGTGCCTCCCGGCAACCAGATCCAGTTCAGCGTGGTCTTCCAGCCTTCCGCAACCGGCCCCTTCAATGCGCAGGTTGAGATTGACTCCGACTCCGGCGGCACGACCAGCATCGTGACCCTGACCCAGCGCGACGTGCAGGGCAACGGAGCCGCGCCCGTCATCTCCGTCAGTGGCACCCAGAGCTTCGGCAGCGGCATCGTGGGTGTGGCCTCGCCCAGTTCACCGATAACCTACAGCGTGAACAACACGGGCAACGCGCCCCTTGAGATCAACGCGATCAGCATCGTCGGCAGCCACCCCGGCGACTTCTCCCTGAGCGCGGCGGGCCTGCCCGCGCTGGTGCCGGCCGGCGGCCCCGCCTACCAGTTCACGGTGTCCTTCGTGGCGACCGCGACGGGCCCGCGCCTGGCCGACATCCGCCTGATGACCGATGGCGGGCAGGTTCCACTGGCGTTTGTGCCCACGCTCTATGCGGTGGACGGCAATGGCACGGCTGGTCTTCTGAGCATCTCGGGCACGCAAAACTTCGGCTCCACGCCTGTGACCGTGACGTCGCCGACTTCTCCCATCACCTATACGATTACGAATACCGCGGTCGGTCCGACGGCGGGGGCATTGACTGTAAACAGCGTGACGCTGGGCGGCAGCCACCCCGGCGACTTCAGCGTGCTGAGCACTTCGGTGGCGCTGCCGGCGGTATTGGCGCCGGGACAGTCCTTCACCGCCGATGTCAGCTTCACGCCCACCGTGACGGGCCTGCGCCAGGCGAACCTCGTGGTCAACAGCAACAGCGGCGGCGCGCCCTATGGCAACACGAACTACGCGCTCTCAGGCACGGGCACGGCGGGTCTCTTCGCGGCCATGCCTTCGTTCCCAACGCAGATTGACCATGGCGGGCCGGTGATCGTGCAGGTGGTGATTTCGTCCATCGCCAACACGGTGGCCGACGTAGTTGTCGAATACACCGGCGGCACCCAGGGCGCCTACGCTCCGGCCTTCATCGCCAGAACAAATCTCGGCACCATCAGCGGTAACGTGATTCAGGGCCTGAACGTTACCCCCGGCGGTATCACCCTTGAAATCCAGTGGGATGCCTATGCCAGTGAGGGCCACACCACGGCGTCGAACTACCGCCTGCGTTTCACGCCCCAGAACGGCCTCTACGGCCAGGGAACCCAGGGCGTCAGTGGCCTGTTCACGCTGGCGCGGCAGGGCGGTTTTGCCCAGCACGTGATCCCCGGCGACCAGCTCACCGGGCGCTACGGTCACACCATGATTTACGACGAAGCCAACGACCGCCTGATTCTCTTTGGCGGTCGTACGGAGTTCTCCAACGCCAATGACGTATGGGCCTATGATTTCAGCGGATACTTTGCGGGCTGGCACAAGCTTCAGCCTGCCGGAACGCCGCCTTCGGGACGTCAGTTGCACGCCGCAATCTATGATGCTCCGCGCAACCGGATGATCGTGCACGGTGGCTACCCCGGCTCGCCAGCCGACGTCTGGCAATTGACCCTGACCCGAGGCAGCGAGGCCTGGACCCAGCTCAACCCCACGGGAACGGCGCCGTCTGCTCGCTACTGCCAGAGCATGGTGTTTGACGCCGCCCGCAATCGCGCGCTCATCTTCGGCGGTTACAACGGCGCGAATCTGAACGACGTCTGGCAGCTCTCGCTTGCGCTGGGCGCCGAGTCCTGGAGCCAGATTATCCCCGCCGGCACGGCGCCTTCGCCGCGCTACGGCAGCCATGCCGTGGTGGATGTGGCCCGTGACCGCATGGTGGTCTATGGCGGTGACCCCGGCGCAGGTTCCTCGAGCACGCAGGTGTTTGCACTGAGCCTGGCGCCCGGCAGCGAAGCCTGGACTCCGATCGTGCCCGCGGCCCCCCAGGGTGCTCCGGCCGGTCGCTTTGTGGGAGCCTTTGGATACGTTGGAAACCGTGAGTCGCTGCTGGTCGTGGGAGGCTACACCAGTGGTTACCGTCATACGACAGACGCCTGGCTTCTGGACCTCAGCGGTGGCGAGACCTGGGTGCCCTTGAGCGATGACGTGGGGGCCAACCAGGGCCGTGCCCATGGCAGCGCTGTGTACGATGCCGGGCGCGGCCGCATGGTGGTCTTCGGCGGCCTGGGCTATCAGGGCACGGCACGGCACTCGATGTCCTTCTTGAGCACGTCCGGCACGCCGACGTGGTCCCTGCCTGCGGCGCCCCAGGGCGCTCTGGATTCGCCGACCGAGCGCTGGGGCGCCTCCATGATCTTCGATACCCGCTACATGCCCAGCGGCCGCGTGGTGACCTTTGGCGGGAGCAATTCGACTGCCAACACCAACGACAGCTGGTGGATTGATCCCGCGGCAGCTTCTCCGGCCTGGCAGCGCTTGAACCCAGCCGGGACGCTTCCTCCGGTTCGCGGCTTTGCCTCCAGCGTGTTTGACGGAACCCCGGGCGTGGAGCGGATGATCGTGTATGGCGGTCAGGCGCCCTCTGGAGCCGAGTATGACGACGTGTGGACCCTTGATCTTTCCAGCCCCGGCAGCGAGTCCTGGGCGCAAGTCTCCGTGAGCGGCGGTCCGGGCAAGAGGTACGGTGCTGCCGCCATCTGGGAGGACACGCCCGGCAGCGAGAGGCTGATCATCCAGGGCGGCTATCGCAGCGGGCTGCGCTTCAACGATACCTGGGCCCTTAGTTTCAGCCCGACGCCGACCTGGACCCAGCTTGCCACCACGGGCACGCCGCCCGCCCACCGCGTCGGGCACGGGGCGCTGTTCGACAGTGCCAATCGCCGCCTCGTTATCGCCTGCGGAACCGGCGGCGGAGCCCAGTTCAATGACGTCTGGGCCCTTGATCTCAACACGCTGGCATGGGCGAACATCAGCGCCGTCAGCGGAAGCGTTCCGCCTGGTCGCGAGTATGCCGCCTACGCCGCAGATGCGAGTGGCAGCCGTCTGTGGATGTTTGGCGGCCGCAACGGCAACTCATACATCAATGATTTCTGGCAGCTTGATGTACCCGGCCCTGGTTCGCCGGCCACCTGGACTCAGATTGCGCCGGCAGGCCCGCTGCCGGTCGCGCGGCGCATGGCCTCTGCGACCATGCTGCCTACTGGCCGTTTCCTCATGGCGTTTGGATTTGTCGGCATCACGCCCGACGCAGGCGCCTCGGACGTCTGGCAGATTGAGCCCACCCTGCCCACTCCACGCTGGCAGCGTGTCGATGGTCAGGTCGCGCCGCGCGGCCTGGTTCACGCCGCTGAGGCCTATGATGCGGGCCAGAACCGCATGATTGTGTTTGGCGGCCTGCAGGGTGGAGTGTTGTCGGATCGCCTCTGGCAGCTCGATCTTTCCAGCCCCGCCGCCACCTGGACGGAACTCGCGACAGCCACCATCACCCGGCCCGATGGGCGGCGCGGCGCAAAGTTCGTCTACGATCCTAATGGCGGCAGCCCGCGACTGCTGATGTATGGCGGGCGCAAGGGTGTCTCCACGGCCAGCATCTGTGACGAGCTCTGGCAACTCACGCTTTCGCCCGGCTCTGAGACCTGGACGCTGCTTTCACCCGGGGCCGGCCCGCCCCCTCTGGCGGACTACAGTGTGGTGTACGATGCCGCATCCAATGCAGCGCTCTACTTCGGCGGCCAGCTTACCGGCGGCGGCTCCGTCAACACGTTGTGGCGGTTGTCGCTTGGGGCGTCGCCTGCCTGGACGCAGCTGACCCCCGCGTCGGCCCCGCCGGCGCGCTATGCCCACAGCGCCGTCCTTGACCCGTTGGGGAACCGCATGATCGTGTTTGGCGGCTACCGCGGCGCCACAGCCGGTACTGCAGAACTCTGGTCCTACAACCTGGGGCTCAATGCCTGGACGCAGCATTTCCTGCCCGCACCTGTGGCTTCGTCCCGCTATTACCACAGTGCGGTCTATGACGGCGCGCCCGGCCAGGAACGAATGATCGTATTGGCAGGCTACAGCAGTATGGCTTTGTCCGACGGCTGGCAGCTTGATCTGCGCGCGGGATTCCCCCTGGCCTGGTCTGCCCTGCCCCGGACTGCCGCGCTTCCGCAGCCGCGCTGGGGCCACAGTGTCGTGTTCGACACGATTGGCCAGCGTATGGTCATTGCTGGCGGATACGTGGACGGCGAGTATGTCGCCACCCAGGAGCCGGGCCGCGGAATCGAAACCTGGTTCTACGGCCGGTAGGCGCCAACGAGCGTCGGGCGCGGCTGCCGCTGGTTCAAGGTCAAGCTAAAGCAGGTGTTTGAGGGCGGAGAAGTCGGCGTTGCCGCCGGAGAGAAGCACGCCCACACGCTGGCCGGGGAACCTCAAGACGCCGCTGTGCAAAGCCGCAAAGGCCAGGGCCCCCGTGGGCTCGACCACCAGTTTCATGCGCTGCCACAGGAACAGCATCGCCGCCACAATCTGTTCTTCCGTGACCGTGACCATGTCGTCCACATGCCGGCGCACCAGTTCAAAAGTCAGTGCGCCCATGCTTGGCGTGCGAGCTCCGTCTGCGATGGTCTCGGGGTTGTGAACGGTGCACAGCCGGCCGGTCCGGAAACTGCGGGTGGCGTCATCGGCCAGGGCGGGCTCAACGCCCATGACCCGCACGTGGCCCAAAACGCCCTTGGCCGCCAGGGCTGTGCCGCTGAGCAGGCCGCCGCCGCCACAGGGTGCCAGCACCACATCCAATTCCTGCGCGCGGCACAACTCCAGCGCTGCCGTTCCCTGGCCCGCCACGATGTGCGGGTGATCGTAGGGCGGGATGACCGTCATGCCCCGCTCCCTGGCCAGGCTTTCGGCCAGGGCCTCGCGTGTCTGCTTGTGCTTGTCGTAGAGGATGACCTCGGCGCCATAACCCCGGGTGGCTGCGAGCTTCACCGGTGGAGCGTCCTGCGGCATGACGATGACGCGCGGAATGCCCAGCAGCTGGCCGGCCAGAGCAATGGCCTGAGCATGGTTGCCGCTGGAGAACGCGAGCACGCCGCGCTTGCGCTGCTCGGGCGTGAATTGCGCCAGCGCGTTGTAGGCCCCGCGGAACTTGAAGGCGCCCACGCGCTGGAAGTTCTCGCACTTGAAGAACACGCTTGCGCTGCAGAGCCCATCAACGGTGCGCGATGTATGAACGGGCGTTTCATTGGCCACGCCGGCCAGGCGCGAGGCCGCCTGCTCGATATCAGCGAATTGGACGCTCATTGCTATTCGCCGGCCTGAGCCACTTCCTCGCTGGGCGAGCTGGGCTTGACGGAGCCGGTGCTGCCTTGTTCCTGGCGCGCCAGCACATTGTAGATAGGGCTCTTCTTGCGTTCGCGCACAAGCTCCATGCCTTCAGGCGTATAGGCCGCCGCGGCAATGCGCCGCTGCAGGGCGATGCGGCCCTGGGAATTCCGCAGGAAGGTCAGCTCCTTGAGGTCATCCTGCTCGGCGTTGGCAAAACCGGCCTCGAAGATGCGCAGGTAGGATGCCATGGCATTGTTCGTGGGGCCAAAGCCCATGGCGTAGAGATACTGCTTCTCAAGGTCGAGCGCGACCTCCAGCATTCGCTGGTAGCGCTTGTCAGCGTCCATGGCCAACATGCCCATCACGATGTTGGACACGCTTTCCGGAATATCCTTCATTACCAGCTGCGGCGGCACGATGGGGCGGGCCTGGGCCGCCTTGACCCAGCGCACGTTTTCGTTCCAGGTGCCGCGATTCAAGGGCTTGAACAGGTTGATGCCGGTGAGCAACTCGTAGGCGACGCAGCCTAAAGAGAAAATGTCGGCCCGGCCGTCCACGCGGCCGCGCGCCAGTTGCTCGGGCGCCATGTAGTGGACTTTGCCGGCGAACTCCTCGCCGGCCGCTGAAAGCGGCGCTGCAATGCCGAAGTCCGTCAGCTTGGAGACACCCTCGTTGGAAATCAGGATGTTGCCGGGCGTCACGTCCTTGTGGACGATCCATTCATGGGCGTAGTGCAGGGCGCGGGCCATGCAGCTCACGACATACATCGAAAGCGGCGGCGGCAGCAGGATGTGCAGCTTGAGATGGTGGCGGATCAACGTGGCGAGGTCGGCGCCATCCACGTAGTCCATCACCATGAAGAGAACCTTGGGGTCAAGGCTGGGCTGGACTTTGCCCGTCTTGGGGTTGGGCATGCGTGCCGGGGTAAACCCCGGCGTGCGCCGGCTGCCCTTGCGCGGGCCCACGAGGCGCCGCATGTGAAAGCTGGGCAGGGCGGCATCACTGGTAGGCCGGTGCGTGGGAGTACCGCCGCCCAGCTGGCGCTGGAACTCGGCCGGCATGCCCGAGAGGCGGCAGGCCTCCAGGCCGTAGGTCTTCACGATGTGTTCGTGGCGCAGGAATGTCGCAATGTTGGCCTCGTTGCGAAGGCGGGCCTCTTGCTCGTCGTCCAGGGTTTTGAAGCTCTTGAACACCACGTAATCGAGCACGCCCTCGCAGTTTTTCTCTACGAGATAAACAACGCCCATGCCGCCGCGCCCCAGCTCCTCCACAATCGTATAGGAGGAGCTGCTGGCGAATGAAAAGCCGCGCAGGGGAAAATCTTCCATGACAGTACCAGGGTGTCGTGAAAGAAATTCTACCACACGGAAAGTGAAGCGCGCCAATAACTTGCGTTGGGGGCTGTGCTTTCAGTGCAAGGCGCCGCTCCTACAATGTGACCATGGAAGACGCTGGCCAGATTCAGGGCCTCCTTGGCCCCCGTTCCGTCAGCCTGGGCCTGGCCGCCCATCCCTGCAGCTATCTTGATGGCCGGGAGGCCATTGATGAAGGCTACCTGACGCTGCAGCTCTCACCGGCCCGCTATCAACGGCTCATGGACCTCGGCTTTCGCCGCTCGGGCCACATTGTGTATCGGCCCGTGTGCCAGGGGTGCCAAGCCTGCCAGCCTCTGCGCGTGTTGGTGGAAGAGTTCAAGCCCAGCAAGAGCCAGCGTCGCGTGCTCAAGCGAAACGCCGACGTCGTGCTTGAGCTGGGCGAGCCGTCCCTGACCCCCGAGAAGCTCTCGCTGTATCAGCGCTATCTCGAATTCCAGCACCCCGGCACGCGGCAGGATGCGGGTCTCGAAACATTGCGCGACTGGCTTTACTCGAGTTGCACGGCCACACTGGAGGCCTGCTACCGTGACCGGTCGGGCCGGCTTGTGGGTGTAACGATTCTTGACCTCTGCCCCCGGGCCCTGTCCAGCGTCTATCACTTCTTCGAGCCCCAGGAGGCAAAGCGCAGCCTGGGCGTCTACTCCGTGCTGGCGGAGATCGAATTCTGCCGTGCCAAGGGGCTGCCCTGGTACTACCTGGGATTCTGGGTCAAGGGCTGTCCCAAGATGGAGTACAAGAGTGACTATGCCCCCTTCGAGCTGATGGTGGGCGGCCGCTGGGTCCGGGGCGAAAATTGATGAGCCAAATGGGCGAACCATTCAGGGCGCGGCGGGCTCCGGTACCTGACCATGGATGCTGACCTCGCCGAACATCTGGGCAGGGCTCGCGAGGGTGACGTCCAGGCCTTCAGCTACGTCGTGACGGCCTTTCGCCACACGGCCATGGGCTGGGCGAGGCGGCAAACCCCGGGAGAGCACGCGGCCGAGGATGCGGTGCAGGAAGCCTTTGTGGTGGCCTTCACCCACATGTCGCAGTTGCGGGAAGTGGAGGCCTTCGCGGGCTGGCTGCAGGCCCTGGTGAGATCCGCCTGCCTGAGGCAATTGAGGCGCCGGATGCCGCTCTTGGAGGACGGTTTTGAGCCAGAGCACGGAGAGCCGGCAGCGGAGGATTTGCTCGCCGCCGCCGAATTGAAGCAGGCGGTGCGCTCTGCCGTGGCCGAAATGAAGGCCGGGCACGCCCAGGTGATTGAGAGGCATTACCTCGCGGGCCAGAAGCTGGAGGACATCGCCCGTGAGCTGGGACTGCCGCTGGGCACCGTGAAGCGGCGCCTGTTTGAGGCGAGGGAGAAACTGCGTTTCAGGCTCGCGGGGCTGGCCCCGGGGGCCGACGACGACTGGAAAGGATGACCATGAGCAGCCGACCCGACCACACGCTGGCCTGGATGAAGTTTGATGAGTGGATCAGCCGCGCCCTTGAGAAGGGCGCGACGGACCTCTACCTACTTCCCGGTCACAAGGTGATGTGCCGCGTCAACCGTGAGTTGCAGGAACTGGACCCCATGGAGCTGGACGCCTCGCAGACCCGCTGGGTTGGCGTCTGTATGGCCGAGCGCGAAATTGACTACATGCAGCAGGGATACATCTCCGTGGTGCGGCCCATCAACGATACCCACTATGCCGAGGTGGTGTTTGCCCGCAGCGGGGGCAAGGTCAGCGTTACCGTGAAGTTCCGCGGTGGAAAGCTCCCCACGCTCGAGGAATGCAACGTCCCCTTGGCCGTGACCCGGCTGCTCATTGCCCCCAACGGTCTGATCATCGTGGCGGGGCCCCATGCCTCGGGGAAGACCACGACGCTTTACGTGCTCGCCCAATGGCTCAATGAGAACCGTGCCCTGCACCTCTGTACGGTGGAGAAGCCGCGCCACTACCTGCTCAAGCCCGCCAAATCGCTGGTGCAGCAGCGCGAAGTCGGCCGTGACTGCGTCAGCGGCGCCGCCGGCATTGATGCCGCCATGCAGCAGGACGCCGACGCCCTGGTCGTCAGCGAGGTGGAGGACTTCGAGACGCTGGCCGCCGTGCTTCAGGCCGCCGAGAAGGGCCACCTCGTGCTTGTGCAGCTTCACGCCGACGACCCCGCCGACGCTGTGGCCCGCCTGCTGGCTGCGGCCCCCGAATCCATGCAGGGGCAGGTCAAACGGCAGTTGGCCGGCTGCCTGCGCGGCATCGTGGTACAGCGGCTGGCCAAGTTTGCGGACGGTCGCACGCGCAAGGCGGTATGCGACGTGCTGGGCGAGGGGGCCCGCAAGCTGGTGGAAGGCGGGCGTCTCGATGCCGGGGCCTACCTGGCCCGCGTTCAGGATGAAATCGGCAAGCTCGAGAGCGCGCGGAAGATCACCGGAGAAGAGGCCGCGAGGCTGCTGCGCGAAGTGGGGGCCTGAAGCCGCCAGGCCTGTTGGTCTGCTGCCGCGTTGGGGTTCACGGCCAGCGCACGCGTTGAGGCGGCGTCGGCGGCCATGCGCACGACCTAGCCTGGGATGAGGGAGTTCTCGCAACGCAGACTCGCGCTTCATGGTGGTGGCCAACCTCGGCGCACCAAGCATGGGCACTGACTCAAAACGCCGACAACACCACCCTGGCTGATTTATGTGTGGGGGCGGCCTTCCGGGGTTGAGAGGCACGCGCACGCTGTCATGCGGCTTCGACATAAAGCCTGAGGGCGCCTTGGCCCAAGGCAGTTCTTTCTCCTCGGTGTCGCTGCTACTCGCCACCGGCACGACCTTCATTGACTCCAGCTGTTTCTTGTATCGGGGCGACCCAGGGGTCGCCCCTACCCATTTGACGGAGGCCAATTCAGAATCCACCCCATGAAACAGACCACCCTTGGCAAGGCCGTATCGCTGACCGGAACTTCGCTGCATGAAGGCGCGGCCGTTACCCTGACGCTCAAGCCCGCCAAGGCGGGCGAGGGATTTACGTTCATACGAACCGACAAGGCCGGCGCGTCGGTCAAGGCTCACCCCGACAAAATTGTCGACATCAAGCGCCGCACGGTCATCAAGGACGGCGAGGCCGAGGTCCACACGATCGAGCATGTGCTCAGCGCGCTGTACGGTCTGGGGGTGGACAATGCCGCCATCGAGCTCAACGCTCCCGAGCCCCCGGCCGGAGACGGCAGCGCCCGGGCTTTCATGGACCTGATCGACCAGGCGGGCATCGTCACGCTGGAGGCCGAAGCCGCAGTGTTTACGCTCACGGCACCGCTGGTGTTCGCGGACGGAAGCGCCTCCATTTCGTGTACTCCTAAGACGGCCGATCCCGCCGGGCCCGGCGAACTCTCCGTCCAGTACACCCTTGACTATGGCGTGCCGCACCTGCCCCTGCAGCGCTTTACAGGGGAGGTCTCGCCGGAGAACTACCGCAAG
>JAANMU010001527.1_pt1 | contig 20656 bp, 19 predicted proteins | sample 7279701 | NCBI WGS metagenome assembly JAANMU01 (sample SAMN14094539, study PRJNA606508) | bioreactor metagenome | isolation source: A lab-scale SPAN reactor treating ammonium-rich wastewater day 57 | place: Ireland: Galway | collected 2017-03-13 | reverse complement strand
GGGCATAGGAGGATTGCCCACGTAGTAGTCGCCCCCGTTCAAAGCCGGACCTATGAAGCCGTCCAATACATTATTGTTGGGATTATTGTCGCCGTCTGCCAAGTCACTTTTAGCATTTTTTACCGTTACTTGCACACGAAGAGGATCCAGCGGATTTGTCAGATTTATATTTGTCATTAACTTCACAATTGTAGAGCTGCCGCCTGCCAACATTCCAGCCCAATTACTGTTTGTTCCTTGTGCAATTACGGCTCCCGTAGATACTCTTGTAACAGTATAATCGTAATCCATGCTAATTAGTGGTGCCGAAGCTGAATTTGTCAGCGTGAAGCCGAGGTCGTAAGTACCTGCTGCCGCCGGAAGCGGAACGCCGCTTGAAGAGCCGGGCATTGTAAGTGCAATTGCGGTAGGCGACGGGTCGGCAAGAGGAGGCTGGCAACGAACGTCGAAATCGACAGTCATACCGTAATTCAACATACTGCAACCGGTAAGCGGTGTAGTTGCCATAGAGTTCCATGTTCGGGCGCGAAGACGCACTACATTGGGCGATGCACCCATCGGAACGGTGAACGTTCCGGATTGAAAAGGCGGATTCCATGTATTCGGAGGCCCGACTTGCAACCCATTATTTGCATTGGGTGAAAGAGTAATTCTTTCAACGGTTTCTTCGAAGGCATGATTTCCGTTGAAATCTATCCACATAGCCAACTGATTCGTATAGCTTGTAGTCATATTCGGAAGGGCGTGAACCTGCCAAGAATATGTCGTTCCCGGTGTTAACTGTACGGCCGGCACATTATTGAAATATCCATAGCCGGGTGCGTTGATACAATTTATCTGATGGTCCAATAATACGGTGCCATCCGCTTTCTTGATTACGACACGCCCGATACCAATCCATAACGAACAATTTTGAAATTGATTGGTAGGCTGGCAGTACGGTGATGCGTTGGTAGATTGTGCTTGCGCATTATAGTAATTGTAGGGCGATATCAGCAAGGCTACCAATATTAACCACAGAAGATCTTGTAAAAAGGGTCTTTTCATATTGCACTCCTTAAAAAATTGAAATTTTATTGAGAAACCGCTAAAAGTCAAGTTGAAATCTTGGGAATTATGCGTATTCTACGTATTCTTACAATACGCTGCTAAAAAGATATTGTCGTTATAGTTTCTTTGAAAAGCAATAAACTTTTCCAATGTTGTTATTATTAACAATTATAATGTCCGGTTGTTTCAGTTGCTAAAAGAAAATTAATTCTTTATACGAATTGCTTCTTTTATCATATAACGGCCAATGTTTTGCAAATATAAAAGTTTAATTCATACTGCAATCGGCTTTTTATATAAAACAATATGTTTTTTTATTTTATTCGTTAAATTGAATAATTACAACATCTACTGACCTTCACCTCCGCATTTTTTTCGTGTTTCTACAAGCTTTTGTGAAATCTCATTGATTATAGTTTGTGCTTTCTTTTGTTGCCCTCCTTGTTGCTCGTTTGCAGACTTCATTTGCTCGGCCATTTTTTCAAGCAGATGAACTTCGCATTTATGACGTTCCATATCGTCTGTAGCCGATTTCAGGCATTTGCAGTATTCATTGATGAAATCGTCAGATGACCTGAGATTGCTGCACGATGTAAAAACAACGTATATGCAAAGAGCAATCGTCAACGCAACATTTCTGTTTGAAGGCTTTTTTATTATTTCTATTCGCATAAAGATTATTCCGATTTTTGGCTCTGCCCTTTTGCTTGCAACTACAATACTTAACGAAGCAGACAGTGTGTGGAAACAGTAGGTTTTATTCTCCTTCGGGAGGTGTCCAACCGGCTCTTTTCCAGCGAACAAGTTCTATATTTGCATTACCGACATAGAGTTTCATCTTGGCTCTGATAGGAACTCGTGCGGCATCGTTGCTGAACCAACCCTCAAATTTTCCGGTTACGCCGTAAATTCCCGTCCAAGTTGCTTCTCCGTTGAAATAAATGGTTTTTACGGGATAATTTATTGCATCAATCTCAATGTTTTCTTCTTTGCCGGAAAATGCGATTGTAGTTGCGACCGTGTCGGCCATCATAACGGTAGGAATGCGCACATTCCGTTTAACAAACAGAAGCTGCCGTGCAGTATAAAACAGCGAGCATCCGTCATTCCACTTTTTCTTTGTAACAAACTCCTTCCGTTCGGTCAGCTGCTTTCTTTTAAATTTTTCCGTAGTAAATTTTCCGGCTTCATAGTCGAATACGTATTTATCGAAAGTCCACGAATCGTCGCTTTCTTTAGTATTGGCCGTAAATTGGCGTGAAAATGTACAAGACTTATCCAGCCAAGAGTTGAATACCGAGTGCAATTCGACAAAAGGGATGCCGGGCCGCGAGTCAATATATGATTTGCATACTATTACGGACTGTCCGGAAGCGTCGGTTTGTTGTTCTGTCGTCATTTTGATATAGCCGAGTGTAATGCCCAAGAACGACACTTCATATTCAAGTTCTTCGCCCGCTTGCAATACGGGTGATACATTCTGTGCTGTCCCTGTAAAAGTGGAGAGTATAATTAAAAATAAAGCGACCGAAAATATTACGAGTGTGCTGCGTACATTCATTCTGATTTTTTTTTGTGATACAGACCGAAAACTAAAGATTTACTCTGCAGAACCGCACGAATAGACGTGCCGTTGCATAAATTCATTGTAGAGTAAAATAGGGAAAATAACGGCTCGCAACGCTTGGAATGTCTGCCTCCATCATGGCGTATTCGTCAATTTGCGAAATGCGAAGCAAACTTAATATTGGTTTGTAAGTGCGCAATCTATACTTGGAAACCGCGCATTACCAATCAAGTGTGAACATTACATAACCCCAATACGACGGGTCTGTTCCCATACCGACAGACGGATTAGTTGTTTTTGTGGCTTCTCCGGGTAAAAATGTGCCGAATCCGGCTTCAAATTTTACGTTTTTCTGGAATTTATAGTATGCGTTAATGTCAATTTCCGCGCCGATATTTTTGGAAGTTGTACCGGCTATGGGTAGCTGTGCATTAAACATCATAGCCCAAATCTGAAAGCTGAGTTTTTCATCATAAATATATGTAGATTTAAGATATGGCATTATCAATCCGGCACCGGTAAATTCGGGCGATTTACGCTGGCCGGTAGTCGGCATAGAAGCCGACGGAAAGAAATCCATAAACCCGTAAAATTGATGTCCCGTAATAAACAGATGTTCGAACGATTCGTTCTCCTCCGGCGTATTTTTGTCATTGCCTGTATAGAAATCGCAACCTATGCCAACCGACAAATCTTTTTGCGCTTTGTATGAAACAAAGGCCGCCGCAACATTTGCATTTATGTCGGCACGTGCGGTGCTGTCGGTAGTTTTACACGAGCCAAGCTGATGCGAGGCTTCTATTTCGTATTCGAAATCGCCCGTTGCGTTTTTTATGTAAAAACCCGTTGTTCCGCGAGTTAATTGTGCCGCACCTGCATCGGGTCCGCGTAAAAGCGGCGTTGCATTTCTATCATAATAACAATAAAGATTTAATTTGTCCTGCCATGGCAAATCAATGTCTGCGCCGAATAATGTTTGCGATTGTTGCGCTTTTGCTTGCGTCATATACAATTCGTCGTTGCCGAGTTTGAACGCGAATGCACGAATTTGTGTTTTTTCGGCCGCTTTGTAAGCGATAATATTTCCGTCGTAACTGCGCCCGATATTATTCCATTCCAAAGAGCCTATGATTCGCATATTATTCGTTCCGAAAATCATCCGGCCGAATTTTACGGAAAGTCCCTCGGTTAAAAAATTATTCCATAGCACGTAGCCTTCGCGTAAGCCGAAATTTTTTGCCGTGCCGTCTAATGTTCCGCGTGCTTGAGTTGCATCTTCTTCGCCGAAATTGCGTGCATCTTGAAGTTTTGTAACCAGCAAAATATCTTTGCTGAATTTTACGGTTGCCCCGATTTGAGTTCGCAGTAAATCGTAATGCAAAGGCCGGGCATTAAAGTCGAAAAATCGTCCGTCCAATTCCGAACGATAACGAACCGTTCCGCTGAATGTAACTTCGGGGTAGGAAGTCGTGCCGATGCTTTGCGCTTGTGCCGCCTGAAACGCGGGCGATGCAATGCAAAATAAAATTGCTAAGAAGTAAAATGAAAATTTCATGGTATTGCCATTCATCAGTATATTTTTACGCAGATTATTCCTGCTTGACAAAAGAAGTCTGTGTAAAAATATCGCTTTTGCCGAAAAGTACTTGCGTTTATTTTACAAACTTCATAAAAACATTGTGTTCCGTTGTTTATTCCTCCGTAGATGCCGGCGATGAAAGAGCAAGTCGGCGTATGCGCACGGTTAGTCCGAGCAACCAGAAAAACAAAATGGTAAATCCGGCGAAGGACAAACTCAGAATAATTTGTTTTAAGTGGTTTAGAGAATGTGCTTGCGGACTTAAGACCGGCCCTATGCTTTTATCGCCCGCCGCACCCGGGTGCAATCCTTCGTAAAGTCGCGGTGCGATGTAAACGAAAAATATAGCCGAAACGCCGCCGATAATCGAATATGCACTACTGAGTTTGGCACGTTGGTGCTCGTTTTCTATTGATGAACGCAATGCAAAGTATGCGGCATAAATCAAAAGTAATACGAAAATTGAGGTTTGGCGCGGGTCCCAATTCCAGAAGCTTCCCCAATTAAATTTTGCCCATATTGAGCCTGTGGCCGTAGCGAGTATGCAAAATACAGTGCCGAGAGCGGCCGCACTCGAAGAATGTATATCGTGGTCTAAATTCCGAGACGAGAGATATTTTATTCCGTAAACGAGAGCATAGATATAAGCCAAGATAGCTATCCAAGACATGGGAACGTGGAAATATAAATTACGCGCACGTTCTCCAAGCCCAATAATGTAAGGCAGTGTAATTGTCGGGTCAATGGCGGCAATACTTTCGCAACGATAGAAATTATCCGCACCTTCGCGTTTTACATTCAGTATGGCCGCTTCCGCGCCGCTTATAGTTGCGGCCTCGTCTATGCCGATAATTGTCGAAACAGTCAGGCCGTTACCGCTTACGGTTGTTAAAAGTTTCAGCCCGTTTTGGTAATCCGTTATCTTCACGTCGGCAGTATGAAGCATAACCGGAATTGTTTGTGTGCTGTCCATACGTCCTACTATTGCCGCATCTTTGAACGAACCGGCCGTATGCGGAAGCAAAGCAAGCGTAATCATTGCCGCAAGTATAACGAAAGCTGAAAGCCGCCAAATAAAAGGCTTTGGGCGTGTAACTCCCGGCCAAAACCCAAGAATAAAGCCGATAATGAATCCGGCAGAGATAATAAACGCCTTCATTGTGGAAGCAGGTATGTGGAAAAGTTGCCTGTTGTAAGGATAATTAAATCTGTGCGAGACGTTGCTCTAAAGCACCGAAATACATAGATTTCAGTTCCTCTACAGATGTGGAAAGCAATCCTCCGACAGTAAATGTGTCGGTGCAGACCGTACCAATCTCAACGCAAGCGACATCGGAAGCGGCGCATACGGAATATAAAAGTTCGGCTGCTTCGGGTGCTACGGTTACGACTATACGGCTTTGCGTTTCGCCGAACAGATTTGCCGAATCGAGCGAAAACGGGAAATCAATATCTGCTCCGAGACTGTAAGGCGAAGTAATTGCTTTTTCGGCTAGGCATATAGCAAGCCCGCCCTCCGAGCAGTCGTGAGCCGAATGAATTAGTCCGTTCCGTATGCCGTGCAATGTTGCTTTTTGCAAGCGTACTTCTTGATTGATATCGAAAACCGGAGCATCGCCTGTAATTTTACCGCTTACGAGTTTGACAAATTCCGAGCCGCCGATATCGTTGCGCTGAACGCCAAGCATTAAGATAACGTCGCCTTCATTGCGGAAACCGCATCCGCAAACGCGGTCCAAATCGTCAATTAACCCCAACATTCCGATAGTCGGCGTAGGGAATATGGCATGGCGTTGCGATTCATTGTGAAAACTTACGTTTCCGCCGGTTACGGGCGTATTCAAGGCACGGCACATATCGCCCATGCCGCGAATAGCTTCCTTAAATTGAAAATATACTTCAGGGTCGTAAGGATTGCCGAAATTCAGACAATTTGTTATGGCAACCGGCTCGGCACCCACACATACCACGTTGCGTGCGGCTTCGGCTACAGCCATCATTCCGCCGCGATACGGGTCGAGATAAGCATAACGGCTGTTGCAATCCGTCGTTACAGCCAATCCTTTGCCCGGCAATTCTTTAATGCGCATAACCGCCGCGTCGCCGGAAATACTTACGGTATTGGTACGAACCTGCGAATCATATTGCTCGAATGCCCATCTCTTGCTTGCAATAGTCGGCGAGGTAAGCAAACGCCAGAACCATTGCTCATTTTCTTCACCCTGCAAGTTCCATTCGGACAGGTCGGTTCTGCGTACATCGGCAAAATATCCGGGCTCGGTTGACTCGCGTTCATAAACCGGAGCACCGCCGCCTAAAACCAATGTTTCTGCCGGCAGTTCAACTACTTGTCTGCCTTGATAATGGATTTGTATCATGCCGTCGTCGGTTACACGGCCGATTTGCGTTATAGGAACATCCCATTTATTGCAAATCGCTTGCGCTATGTGTTCCTTGCCTTTTTCAACCACGGCCAACATTCGCTCTTGCGACTCGGATAGCATTATTTCGTAAGCACTCATACCTTGCTCGCGTAACGGAACTAAATCAAGCTCAATAAACATTCCGGCACCGCCTTTTGCACTCATTTCCGACGTGGAGCAGCAAATTCCGGCTGCGCCCATATCTTGCATACCGACGATACAACCCGAAGCAATAAGTTCCAAAGTTGCTTCAAGTAATAATTTTTCCGAAAACGGGTCGCCTACTTGAACGGTTGGGCGCATATCGGCGGTTTTCTCGTCAAATTCCCGCGAGGCAAGCAACGAGGCGCCGTGAATACCGTCGCGCCCTGTGGAACTGCCTAAAATCATAACGGGATTGCCGGCCCCTTTTGCTGTTGCCGAGGCTGTTGCGTCGGTTTTTACAATGCCTACGGCCATGGCATTAACCAGCGGATTGTCTGTATAGCAATCGTCGAAATAAATCTCGCCGCCTACTGTCGGGACACCGAAGCAGTTGCCGTAATGCCCTATGCCGCTTACAACCCCCTTTAGCAGGTATTTGGCTCGTTGAGTAGTTAATTCGCCGAATCGCAATGAGTTAAGTGCGGCAATCGGGCGTGCGCCCATTGTGAAAATATCTCTTAAAATCCCGCCTACACCGGTTGCCGCACCTTCGAACGGCTCTACGGCCGAAGGGTGGTTGTGGCTTTCGATTTTGAAGCAAATCGCATAGCCGCCGCCAATATCGACAAGTCCGGCATTTTCTTCGCCAGCCTCTACCAATAAGCGTCCGCCCGAACGCGGAAGAGTTTTTAGTTGCAGAATAGAATTTTTATAGGAGCAATGCTCGCTCCACATTACGGAATAAATACCGAGTTCCGTATATGTTGGTTTGCGTCCGAGTATAGTCAGGATTTCCCTGTATTCGGTTGCTGTTAGCCCAAGTTCGGCAGCAGTTTCTGTCGTTACGTCAATTTCGGAATATAAACGTGCGGGCAAGGAAGTGTCGGTAGTCGAATCGCCGGTAGAATTCATCGTAAGAGATAAAGTATTGATGATATTAGAAGTTCAAAAATACTACAACCGCCCCGAACGACAAAACTTGAAGTTGCTCTGTTTAAGCCTGCGGCCGGCGGCCTGCACGCCGATTTTAAGTATTACCGTGTAGAAAACAGGTATACCGCAGATACTACTTGAAATACTCTGTTTCTTATCTGGATTTCAAAGATTTAGTTGCGAACAAACTTTATTGAATATGCAGCAGGATGCAGTAGAAGCATCGGCGGATACATAAAGTTCGCTCGCGGTGAAATTTAGGCGAATAGCCCGAATTTTCCTAATTTTGCAAAGATAAACGGGGCAAATGCCCTTAATTTTGATTTTACGCACAATAGTTCAACGGTAAAAGCCAAATATGAATATCGTCGTTTGTATTTCTCAGGTGCCTGACACCACTACCAAAGTAACCGTAGCACCCGACGGCAAAAAAATATCTTCCGCCGGTGTGAAATTTATTCTGAATCCCTACGATGAATTTGCTTTAGAAGAGGGATTACAACTTCGTGCCAAGTATGGAGGTTCGGTAACTGCCGTAACCGTAGGCGGCGATTCCGCCAAAGAAATACTTCGCACGGCATTGGCAATGGGGGTTGATAAAGCGGTTTTAATTAAAGATGATGAACGCGCCGATTCCTTCGGCGTGGCGCATAATCTGGCAGAAGCGGCACGAGAAGCCGACATAGCAATTTTGGGACGGCAAAGCATAGATTTCGATTCGTATGGAACAGCCGCAATGACGGCTGAACTATTAAATCTGCCGTCGGCTTCGATGGTGTCGAAACTTTCGATTGACGGTACGAAAGTAGTTGCCGAGTGCGATATTGACGGCGGTAAAGAAACGATAGAATTGTCGCTTCCATGCGTTATCAGCGTACAAAAAGGGCTGAATGAACCGCGCTATCCTAAACTGCCCGATATTATGAAAGCTAAAAGTAAGCCTATCGAGGAACGTGCTTCCGCCGGCGTTGCCCCGAGAGTTCGAACACTGTCAATGGAGTTGCCGAAGTCGAGTAGAATAGGCAAGGTATTGGGCGATTCCGATGCCGACATCCAGGAATTAGTAAGACTGCTTCACGAAGAAGCAAAAGCAATTTAACTTGCAAAAGGAAAATAAAAAATATGAGTACAATACTTGTTTATTTGGAATCCCAAGGAAATGGATTGAAACGCTCTTCTTTGGAAGCGATTACCGCAGCTGTTGATACGGGATATACTGTCATAGGATTGTTAGCCGACGGAAAAGAAGAGAATGTGCAGGCCGCCGCCGAATACGGCTTAACTAAATGCTTGTTAGCCAAACATCCGTTGCTGGCAGAGAAATCCTCGCCGGTTGCAGCCTCGGCCATAGCGCAGGCGGCTCGGTATTCGCAAGCGAATTACGTGATGGCTTCCGCAAATTCCAACGGCAAAGAAATTGCGCCGCGTGTAGCCGTAAAATTGCAGGCCGGATATATTCCCGATGCCATTTCGCTTGAATCTTCGGCTGGTTCGATAATTGCAAAACGTCCGGCGTATGCAGGAAAAGCTATTGTTTCGGTGCAGATTTCTACACAGGTAGGCGTAATTACATTACGGCCTAACGTGTTTACTGCCAAAAAACGCTCCGCTTCGCTGACCGTAGAGGAATTTTCTCCCGAAATAACAACGGAAGACATCCGTGCAAAAGTTACGGGTGTTTCTAAAAACGAAGGAAGGCTTGACGTATCGGAAGCCGATATTATAGTATCGGGCGGCCGCGGACTAAAAGCGGCTGAAAATTATAATCTGATAGAATCGTTGGCGCAAGTTCTTGGCGGGGCTGTCGGTTCGTCGCGTGCCGTTGTCGATGCCGGTTGGCGACCTCATTCCGAGCAAATCGGCCAAACCGGAAAAACCGTTTCGCCGAGCCTATACTTTGCCTGCGGTATATCGGGTGCAATACAACATCTTGCCGGAATGTCCACATCGAAAATCATTGTGGCTATAAACAAAGATAAAGACGCACCTATATTCAAGGTAGCCGATTACGGTATTGTGGGCGACATACTCGAAGTATTGCCTAAATTAACAGAGGCTTTGCGCCGGACATTGAACAAATAATCCGACTCTATCAATCATGCGGGGAGCGGCCAGCCATGAAAGTTGCGCTTGAAATCGTAGGGCTTACGCCCGTTCCGGCCAGTAACGGCGCTTTTGCTCTTACGCTGAAAGAGGTGGACGGCCTGCGCCGCTTGTCTATAGTTATCGGACAGCCCGAAGCGGCTGCAATAGGCTACGAGCTTGAAGGTATGAAGCCTCCACGCCCGATGACACACGATTTGCTGAAAAGCGTTATAGATGCGATGAACGGGCAACTTACGGAAATACTGATACGCGATTTGCGGGACGGAACTTTTTTTGCGTCGCTGTCTATCAAAGGCGCAGATGGTGATATAGACGCCCGGCCAAGCGATGCCATTGCGCTTGCCGCACGTTGTAATGCACCGATTTATATAATGGAAACATTGATAGACGAAGCCGGATACGAACCGGATGATTATAACGAGGACAGCGACGACGACAATAACGATGATAATAACGATTTGATAAAAAAAACAGCCGCTGCAAAACTCGACGATTCGAGTAAAAAAACAGGCTCGACCATAGACGAACTGTTGGGACGATTGCAAACGGCTGTTGCGCAGGAAAATTACGAGCAAGCCGCAAAATTGCGCGACCAAATAGAAAAATTGCGAAAAGAAGGTGAAAATTAGGATATTTCACAGAATTTCCGTAGTTTTGCCGTCCTGAATTATCGCCGAAGTAGCTCAGTCGGTTAGAGCAACGGAATCATAATCCGTGTGTCGGGGGTTCAAATCCCTCCTTCGGCACCGCAGCACTAAAAATGTAGCGGCGACCCCGTAGCTCAGTGGTAGAGCATCTGACTTTTAATCAGAGGGCCGTAGGTTCGAGACCTACCGGGGTCACATACAATAAGCCCTTTGCAAACAATACTTGCAAGGGGCTTTGTTTTTTGTGTAAATTAGTCGAATACGACTTTATTGCGATTTTACGCATTATTTGCTATAGATGTACGGCAAATATTAATTGCACTTTTGCAAAAGGCATAAACAGTCCGAAACAGCGTATTTTACCTGGTAATCGTTCATTTCTAAACGGAAAATTCTATGGTTGCGAAAACTGAATCCTCAATGGACAGTGGATATTCGTCGCCTGCGGTCGACACGCTTAAAGCGAAATATAATAAAATTGCGGAATTTCTACGGCCGGAAACTCGACGATTGATTGATGAGTGGAAATCCAAAAAAGCGAATTATCAGGGCGATAATTTCACTTATTTTGTACGCGGAAAAGAAATTAAAGTCAAGAATTTTGCAGAATCTCTTTCCCGATTGAAAATTCCGAAAATTTCCGCACCCGCTTATGAAGATTGGGGTGAAATTACGCGGTGGGTTATGCGCGAAAATTTTCCGGGTGAATTTCCTTATACCGCAGGTGTCTATCCGTTTAAGAGGCAGAACGAAGACCCTACCCGTATGTTTGCGGGCGAGGGCGGCCCCGAACGCACGAACAAAAGATTCCATTATTTAAGCCGTGGAATGACCGCCGCACGGCTTTCTACTGCTTTCGACAGCGTTACTTTGTATGGCGAAGACCCCGATGAACGCCCCGATATTTACGGTAAAATCGGCAACTCCGGTGTTAGCGTAGCCACTCTTGACGATGCGAAAAAACTCTATTCCGGTTTCGATTTATCCGCACCTTCTACTTCGGTTTCGATGACAATCAACGGCCCCGCGCCGATGATGCTTGCGTTCTTTATGAATGCCGCAATTGACCAACAATGCGAAAAATATATTGCAGAACAAGGTTTGCAACAAGAAATTACGGCCAAAATAGAAGCGATATACCGCGAAACGGGCATGGAATGCCCGTTTTATCATAATGTTGCTGCCGACACCGAACGAGGCGAACTGCCGGACGGTCACAATGGTTTGGGACTTATGTTGCTTGGCGTAACGGGCGACCAAGTGTTGCCGTCCGACATATATGAACAATGCAAAAAAACGGCATTGCAAAGCGTTCGCGGGACTGTTCAGGCTGATATATTAAAGGAAGACCAGGCACAAAACACTTGTATTTTTTCGACTGAATTTGCTCTGCGTATGATGGGCGACATTCAGCAATATTTTATTGAAAATAAAATCAGGAATTTTTATTCCGTTTCTATTTCCGGCTATCATATAGCCGAGGCCGGCGCGAATCCCGTTACTCAACTCGCACTTACTCTGGCTAACGGATTTACGTTCGTGGAGTATTATCTGTCGCGCGGAATGAACATCAACGATTTTGCCCCAAATCTTTCGTTCTTTTTCTCAAACGGAATAGATCCGGAATATGCGGTAATCGGGCGCGTCGCCCGCAGAATTTGGGCAAAAGCCATGAAGTTCAAATATGGCGGTGACGAGCGTTCGCAAATGCTTAAATATCATATTCAGACTTCCGGCCGTTCGCTTCACGCGCAGGAAATAGATTTTAACGATATACGCACTACTTTGCAAGCTTTATACGCCATTTATGATAACTGCAACTCGTTGCATACCAATGCTTACGACGAAGCAATAACCACACCTACGGAAGAATCCGTAAGACGTGCCGTGGCGATACAGTTGATTATAAACCGCGAACTTGGGCTTGCAAAAAATGAAAATCCGTTGCAAGGCTCATTTATTATCGAAGAATTAACCGATTTGGTAGAGCAGGCTGTGTATGCCGAGTTCAATCGTATTTCCGAGCGGGGCGGGGTTCTCGGTGCTATGGAAACGATGTATCAACGAAATACAATTCAGGAAGAGTCGCTATACTATGAAACTATGAAGCATAGCGGCGAATATCCGATTATAGGTGTAAATACGTTCTTGAGCAAAGACGGCTCAAAAACGATTATTCCGCAGGAAATTATTCGATCAACACCCGATGAAAAAAAACAACAAATAGCCAATGTGCGCACCTTGCGCCGCCGCAATTTGTCGTCTGCGCCGGATGCCTTGCAAAAATTGAAGCAAGCCGCCGTGAATAATGAAAATATATTCGAGTTTCTTATGGAAGCCGCCAAGGTATGTTCGCTCGGCGAAATGAGCAATGCACTATATCGCGTCGGCGGACGCTACAGGCGCAGTATGTAGGCGGTTAGTATTTCCCTAATATTAAAAAATACGTTATCCGGGCTTACTGTCCGTGCCATAATACGCCGAATTGCTGGCTGAAACCGAGTAAGTTACTCCATTGCAATCGTGAAAATAGTTGCGTTTCGTCCGATACGGCAAAAGCAGGAAAAATCTCGGCGGCTTGCAAGAAAGTAGAGTAGCCAAGCCTGATCTTCACTTTGGAAATCGGGACGAACTTTACACCTGCTTCTATCGAAGAACGCTCTGCTATGCGTATATCGGCATCGAACATCCATTGCGACGATGCCGTAATTCCCAAGCCGAAACGTGCTTCTTGATAAATATAGGTTGACCTGCCGAAATTGGAACGTAAAGTATTGTTTAATGAGGCTGCGGCTATAACAGACGTGTCAATTCGCATGGAAATGCCGAGGTGTAATTGCATTTGGCGTTGGGTTTCAAGCGTGCGCAACGAAATTTGCGAATACTCGCCGGCTGCGCCGAGTGTGAAATCTTCATCTTTGCCAATATCTACGGCTACAAGCAAAACACCGCGAAATTCATTGTACAGCGAAGTCTTTCCGCTGCCTGAAAGTCCCAGGCCGCCAGTCCAGCGTTCGGAAAAGCGTCGTGTTGCCAATAATTCTGCGTAGCCAAGTTCGGCTATTCCGAATGGTGACGGCGAAAATGCGGCTGTTACTCCCCACGACTCTACAGCGGAAATTAATGCGGGATTAGCCGTATTAGCCGGCGATACGGGATGTGTGACTCCCGATGCCGATTGCAGAAATGGCGATATGCTCGAAAATGTCTGTCCTTGAGCAATAAATTCCGAAGATAAAACCGATACAACGAAGGCAATGACGAAAAATATGTTGCAGGCGCGGCTTTTACGTCGTATTTTCGATAGTATCATAAGCAAACTCCGTCTGTTTCTATGTAGAAATCTTAGGAAAAAATATGAAATATCTCTTGATTTTTATATTAAGTGTGGCTGCAATTCAAATGACTGCACAAGAAATACAGCCTACAGTTAATGTTGACGTACAATTATTGCCGGCCGAAGCCAGGGTTGATGTTCAAACTATGCGCCAAGACGTTGCCGCATATATTTCATCGCAACGATTTACCGGAAAAGATTGGGATGCTCCGAGAATTTCCGTTGATATAAACATCACTTTGACGGGCAAAAACGGCAACCGATACTCAGCGATTCTGTCTGTTTCGTCGAGTAGAATAATTGACGGTCCGGATCGCGGACGTTCGGTTGTGTACCGTGCAGTCGACAAAGATTGGAATTTTGAATATGCAATGAATGCAAATCTAACTTATCAAACATTGCGATTCAACGATTTTTCGACATTGCTCGATTTTTATATGTGTTTGATAATCGGATTCGACATGGATACATATGGCGAGCTTGACGGCTCGGCTATGTTTGACGCAGCAAAAGATATATGCCGATTAGGGGCAAGTTACAATGGACTCGGCTATCAAAATACACCTGAACCGGGCGTGCCTTCGCGTATTGCATTGGCATCGGAACTGACAGATATGCGGTTCGAAGATTTTCGTAAATTTATATTCGAGTATTATGTCGACGGCTTGGACTCTTTGGCATATAATAAGCAAAACGCTTTGTCCAACATTGCAAGAGCTCTCGAGAAAATGAGAGATTTCAAACAGAATAAAACATCGAATCGCAGTATTTTAATTCAAACATTTTTCGGATCCAAGTATCAGGAACTGGCCGATTTGTTCCGTGGCTCCGACCAACGCGAAGTATTTCGCACATTGCGGGAAGTTGACCCCGGAAATACCGGTGTTTACGAACAAGCTCGCGACGATAAATAAGCGCGTGTAAGCAAAACCGACTGAATTTACGATTATCCTTTTCGATTTTTAAGAGTTATTTACTATTCGGAAAATATGCACGATATAACTTGGCATGGTATAATTGTGGCAATCGGGCTGTTTCTTGGTTTTATGTCGGGAATGTTCGGTATCGGCGGCGGTTTGATAGGCACGCCTTTGCTTGCATTGGCAGGGCTTCCGCCGTTTCTTGCACTTGCAACTCCGTTGCCGGCCGCATTGCCCTCGGCTCTGTCGGGTAGTTATATTTATTATCGCGAACGTCTGATACATTTCCCGTTATTATGGAAAACGCTTCTGACTGCATTGCCGTTTAATTTGCTGGGTGCTTGGGCAACCACTTTTGCAACAGGCACAGCTATGATGTATTTTACGGGCGGACTTATTCTTGTAATCGGCAGCACTTTTTTTGTACGCGGCTGGATGCTGAAGCCTGCCGGCGAGGAACAGCCCCGCGTTGGTTGGCTCAGTACCGTAACAGCTGGTGCAGCGGCGGGATTTTTATCGGGATTTTTGGCGATTGGCGGCGGCATGATATTGGTGCCGATGTTCGTAAAAGTCAATAAACTGCCGCTTAAAAATGCACTTGCAACCTCGCTGTTATGCGTGGCCGCGCTATCAATACCGGGAAGCGTGGCGCATCTGTACTTAGGACATATCAACCTATACATTGCGCTGATATTAACGATTTGCGTCATTCCGGCGGCAAACGTAGGGGCGCGTATGGCTGTAAAACTTCGCAACGCAACTCTGGAACGTATCTACGGCGTATGGATGATTCTATTTGCGATATATTTTCTTGCTACAAGATAAGTGCTTGTAACCGTGCTTATAAATCCGAAAACTCGTAACGATAAATGCCGAGGTCAAATTTATCGGGGCTGATAGTGAGTAAATCTTTGATGAGGCCGCTGCTTACATCATAAACCCAACCGTGAACCAAAGGCCGGTTTTCGCGTTGCCAAGCATGTTGCACAAAAGAAGTCTGTGCAATGTGCGAGGCCTGCTCAACTACATTAAGCTCTACCAATCGGCGAAAGCGTTTATTATCGTCTGCAATGGCATCGAGTTCTGCCGTGTGGTCATGGTAAACGTCTTGTATATGACGCAGCCATTTATTGATAAGTCCGAGATATTTAGGCGACATGGCGGCCTGAACACCGCCGCAACCGTAATGCCCGCAAACTATTATATGTTTAATTTTAAGGACTTCGACACCGTATTGAACAACGCTCAACAGATTAAAATCGGTATGAACAACAAGATTGGCAACATTGCGGTGCACAAATATTTCACCCGGCGCAGAGCCTACTATTTCTTCGGCCGGCACACGGCTGTCGGAGCAACCTATCCATAGGAACTCGGGAGTTTGCTCGCAAGCTGTGCGCTCGAAAAAATCGGGTGCAATTCTGATTTTGTTTTGCGCCCATGTCTTATTTGAATCTAAAAGCTTTTTGTAGGATTCCATCAAAAATTCTATTGGAAAAGAAAAGTAAAGGATAATTCTTACGCTAATATATCGTAAAATGCATTATCACTCGTTAAACCACAGATTATCTTGCAGCGTCGAATGATGCAAATATGCTGTAATGACATTTTTGCAGGCGAACTAATGACTCAGCAAGCATTGGTTATGAAAGAAGACTTTAGTCTTGTGCGTGAGTATATAAACGGCGACTCCGAACGGGCGGCCGGTGCCTTTGTTCGGCGATACAAGTCTTTCGTGTATTCTACCGCATTACGACATTTAAAATCCCGCGATGATGCGGACGATGCGGCGCAGGAGGTTTTTATTCGGGCATTGAAAAATTTGAGCGGATTTAAAGGCGACAGCAGCGTGCAAACGTGGCTGTACCGTATCACGATGAACGTATGCGCAAATATGCGTCGTAAAAAACGATTGCTGTCATTCTTTAGCTTCGGCGACGGCGAAGAAGGCAGGGAAGTTGAAGATAAAAGTACGGTCAATCCTTACGAAACTGTAGAAAACAGTGATTTTATGAAGCATTTTAATAAAATGCTCGACGAATTGCCCGAGAAACAACGTGAAACATTCGTATTGCGTTATTTTCACGAACTATCCTACGAAGAAATTTCCACGGCACTCGGTACAAGTATAGGCGGTTTGAAAGCAAATTATTTTCATGCCGTAAAAAAATTGGGCGAAATGCTGAAAAACAGTGAGTTTTTAGCCGGAGAAAAATATGGATAACAATCTGGTAATAGCCGATAAACGTCACATGGAGGAAATGTTGGCCGATTACGCTTTCGGCCGGCTGTCCGAAGCCGAAAGAACAATATTCGAGCGTTCCCTGCCGAATTTTCCCGATATAGAACGTGAAGCGGAAGAAGTGCGTAAAGTGTTCGACAGAGTGCGGCGCACGGACTTTGAAGATTATTACGACCGTCATACGCGCAATCTTTCGGTGAATGTGTTGCGCCGTTTTGAGAATAGAGGAAATATACGCCAAACTTTGACACGGCTTATTCCGGCATTGGGCGTAACGGCTTGCTTAATTATGTTCTCGATATGGCAAAAACCCATAGCTACCGATGCAACGGGCGAAACGCGCACAGCATCGTCGCATATTGCCGCCGGTGCCGATAATTATACCGTTGAAACGTCCGTTGATGACGAAATAGCCGAAGTTGTATGCGACTTTGCACCGGACGACGAAATGAGCGCATCTGTCGAAGCAAAAGACGATGCAGAGATACTTACTGCCATTTCTGCACCATTGAACGAATCATTTTTAGAGGAGCAAATGGCCGCGCATCTATCCGACTCCGATTTAAGTAATTTATTAGAGAGCAACGATGATGGGTTTTCGTTATAGAAATATGACCGGTGCGTTAATTCTGGCCATCTTTACTTTTATTTTTACCGCACCGCTCGTGCAAGCGCAGAGGCCGCACAAGGCAAATGAGCGTGTAAAAATGCTGAAAAGAACCCGCCTGGCCGATATTTTGTATTTGAACGGGAGCGAGGCCGATAAATTTTTTGCAAAATACGACCAATTGCAGATGCAAGCCGATGCGATGCGCAAAGAACTGCGCGAAGCCGTAGCAACGCTGGAACGTGCCACCCAAAAAAAATCCGATGATTTAAATAAAAAAACCGAGGAGGTATTTGAAAAACAAACAGCGTATAATAATGCTATTATTGACAAAATACGGGCATTGAAATCTCTTCTTACCGACGAGCAATATGCCAAGCTTGTTATTTTCGAGCATAATTTTCCTTTGCATTTGCAAAAAATGCTGATAAAACGCGCGAAAAAACCTCATGAATCCGATGGTACGGAATAATTTACAGTACTTTAACGCAATAACGCATAATTATTCGCATATAAATCATAAAAAACTTTGTTTCTATGTTTTATACAAGACTTTCATCGTAGCGGAAACAAGTCGTTAAATGGTCGTTAATCATTCCAGCTGCCTGCATATAAGCATAACAAATTGTTGAGCCTACGAACGAAAATCCGCGTTTTTTAAGATCTTTGCTCATGGCATCGGATTCGGGCGAATGTGTAGGTATTTCTTTATGCGACAAAAAAGCGTTTTTAATTGTTTTGTAGTTTGTGAAACGCCAAATATAAGCATCGAACGAGCCGAATTCCCGTTGAATTGCCATAAAAGCGCGTGCGTTATTTATTGCGGCGCGAATTTTGGCTTTATTACGAATAATCGCAGGATTAAGCAAAAGCAACTTTTCTTCCTCTTTGGTCATATTCGCCACCTTATCGGCATCGAAATCATGAAACGCCGTGCGTAGCCCGTCGCGCTTATTTAGAATAATCGCCCAGCTAAGTCCTGCCTGAAAAGAGTCGAGAATTAAAAATTCAAAATGTTTGCGGTCGTCGTGTAACGGAACTCCCCATTCTGTGTCATGATAAGTGCGTAGCATCGGGTTGTTTGCCCAAATGCAACGATTCTGCTCCGAAATATATCGCGAGTCCATACAGCAAAAGTTAAGTGAAGCTTTTAGGCAGAGAATTGATTGATTGCAAAAATACGTTGTTTGAAGTAACCGAATACAACACGTTGAATGCGTTGATGTGGACTATTGACAGAGTAGAAATTCGATCCCTAAAATAGTTTTTCGCCACGCCGATTTTTTTTTGCAATTTTGCAGTAGAAACACCGTAGCTATCCAGATAAATTTTTAAGGACAAAGTAATGAAATCATTCTTAATGACAGCATTCGCGGTTATATTGTTTGCCGGTGCCGCCGGTTGCAATCAAACGAACAACGCAACGTATGAAGCCGAACAATTGACTCTAACTCAAATTCGTTCTACTCCGGGTTTCTCGTGGTTTGACGGAACGGTTGCCTCTTATACGCCCGATGCGGCTACTATTGCCAAAATCGCGGCAGAATATCAGGCAAAAAAGCAGAAAGTGTATTTATACGTCAACCCTTCATGCTCTTGTACCGGCACGAAGATGCGCTTTCCGCAGACAGTTCGCATTTTGCTGGATGCAGGCGTGAAAGAACAAGATATAATAGTTGTTTCTATGCATAACGAAAGCGACAAGCAACCTTTTCCCGACCGTTTCGCGGTACGCGGTTTACCTTCTTTTTTTATAACCAAATCCGATGCGCCAATTTACGCGATACAAACAATAGGAACGGAAAAAGTATTGATAGCTAATCAGCCGAATCAGCCCGATAAACCTGTTGAAGCCCAATTAATGGAAGAAATTCTGCTCGAGGGCTTTAAATTGTAATAAATTGCGGCCTGCATCGATTCAGGTTGAGAAATGTAAATTATCAAACAATCGCTTCGATGTTGAGTATATTTATCTAAATTATTGGTACCTGATTGATTCCAAGCGACTTAAATAGTCTGTTCGATTTGGCGTAGCCCGTTAGTTTGTAAGTTGCGATTACACAAACTTATTAACTGCGGGCTATGATGTTTAGTAACACCAAACAACTTCATCATTAAAAAATTTCATTGTCGCTTATTCTCTATGACTGCTTTAATTTCCGGCGCCGCCGGTAATCTTGGTGCTGTTGTTACACGCTTTTTCTTGGAAAACGGCGACAATGTTCATGCGGCTTGCTTTTCGGCAGAGGAAGAAGCACGTTTACGCGAAACGTTTCCGACTACGGCTTTAACCGCTTGCATATCCAATATCAGTACGCCGGACGGCGTGGAAAGTTGGTTTGAAACTGCACCTGAATGTAGCGTGGTTGTTCATTTGGTTGGCGGAATACAGGCCGGCAAGCCGCTTGCCGAAACTACCGAGTCAATGTTCGATTCCATGATAAATCTAAACACACGTTCCACATTTTTAACATTACGCAAGGCGATGAAATGTATGGAGAAAGACGGTGGGTCAATTATTACCGTAGCCGCAAAATCCGCCTTGCATCCGGAAATAAATAAATCTGCCTATGCCGCCTCGAAAGCGGCCGTTATCGCACTTACTCTTGCCGCAGCAGAAGAGGGAAAACCGTTCGGTATTCGTGCAAACTGCATAGTCCCGGGCATATTGCGCGTTCCGGCTAATTTATCGTGGGCCGAAAACGGCGAAGAGAATAATTGGACACCGCCGGAGCATGCCGCTCATGCAATTTATTCTCTTGCAACTTCGCCGGGTATTAACGGTGCCGTAATTCCTCTTTACGGAAAATTACCGGCTTAGTCGAGAAAATAATATTTGCGAAAATATTGTTAAATATTGCAATAATCCATCGCAATATCTTTATGAAATTACAGGTGCCGCTTTTCTCAAAATTACGGATTCAATCTTGATTATTGATTATATTCTAATCGTCGAATATACAGACCGTTCGTACAGTCGGAAGCTTCTCACCTGACATAAAAAACAATCGAAAAAAAATAATTGTGCCTTTAGGTACAAAATACATACAATCTATTTCCCGACGGATAAAATAAAAATTCGTCGGGATTTTTTTTATTTG
>JAANMU010001524.1_pt1 | contig 20706 bp, 18 predicted proteins | sample 7279701 | NCBI WGS metagenome assembly JAANMU01 (sample SAMN14094539, study PRJNA606508) | bioreactor metagenome | isolation source: A lab-scale SPAN reactor treating ammonium-rich wastewater day 57 | place: Ireland: Galway | collected 2017-03-13 | reverse complement strand
ACCATGCGGTCGACGGGATGCACCAGCCAGTATTCGCGCACGCCGGCGCGCTCGTACACGCGGCGCTTGCGCACGTGGTCGTGGGCGGCGGTGGCGGGCGAGAGCACTTCCACCACGAAATCGGGCGCGCCGCGCACGCCGCGGCGGTTCAGGCGGGCGGGATCGCACACCACCAGCACGTCCGGCTGGACGACGGTGTCGATCTCCTCGTCGGCCTCGCCGGCGCGCGGCAGGCGCACGTCGACCGGGGCGATGAAGGGGCGGCAGGGCTGCCCTTCCAGCATGCGGCGGAGCTGGAAATAAATCTCCCCGGCAATATCCTGGTGGGCCAGATCGGGCGCCGGCGCCATCAGCCAGGCAATGCCGTCGATCAGCTCGTAGCGGACGTCCTCGGGCCAGCCGAGGTAGTCGGCATAGGTGTGATGCTGCTCGTCGCGCCGGGCAAGGGCCATGAATGCCTCCGATACCGCGTATCGGAGGCATTCTAACCCGATCAGGTGTTCTGGATGACGATGTTGGGGAACTTCGCCGTCATGTCCCGGGCCTTCTCGGCGATCTTGACGGCGACGCGGCGGGCGATGCCGCGATAGATCTCGGCGATGCGGCCGTCCGGGTCGGCCACCACGGTCGGCTTGCCGGAATCGGCCTGCTCGCGGATGTTGATGTCGAGCGGCAGGTGGCCAAGCACTTCGACTTCGTAATCCTTGCCCATTCTTTCGGCGCCGCCGGTGCCGAAGATGTGCTCCTCGTGGCCGCACTTCGAGCAGATGTGGATGCTCATGTTCTCGACGATGCCGAGGATGGGGATGCCGACCTTCTCGAACATCTTCAGGCCCTTCCTCGCGTCGAGCAGGGCGATGTCCTGCGGCGTGGTGACGATCACCGCGCCGGTCACCGGCACCTGCTGGGCGAGGGTGAGCTGGATGTCGCCGGTGCCGGGCGGCAGGTCGATGACCAGGTAGTCGACGTCGCGCCACTGCGTGTCGTTGAGCAGCTGCTGCAGCGCCTGGGTGACCATCGGACCGCGCCAGACCATCGGCGTTTCGGGATCGATGAGGAAGCCGATCGACATGGCCTGCACGCCGTGGGCCTGCATCGGCTCGAGGGACTTGCCGTCGCGCGACTCCGGCTGGCCGGCGATGCCGAGCATCTGCGGCTGAGAGGGGCCGTAGATGTCGGCGTCCAGCACGGCGACGCTGGCGCCCTCGGCGGCCAGCGCCAGCGCGAGGTTGACGGCCGTGGTGGACTTGCCGACGCCGCCCTTGCCGGAGGAAATGGCGATGATGTTCTTGACGTTGGGAATCAGCTTGACGCCGCGCTGCACGCTGTGCGAGACGATCCGGCTGTAAACATTGGCGGAAACGTTGCCGGCGCCGGGAATCGCCTTCAGCTTGTCGATGACCGCCTTGCGGATGCCGTCGATCTGGCTCTTCGCCGGATACCCCAGCTCGATGTCGACGGCGACGTCGGCGCCGTCGACCTTGATGTTCCTGGCGCTGCGCGTGCTGACGTAATCCTTGCCGGTGTTCGGATCGGTGATTTCCTTGAGGGCGGTCTGTACCTGGAGTTCGGAGACGGACATGGGAGCCTCGGCTGAGTTCTGTAAAAAAACGAGGCTGCGCTATCTCAACGCAGCCTTACTTGAGTAATTTGGTCGGATTATATATCAGGCTTTCCTGATCCATCAAGGGAAAGTGCATTGCGGACCGTGTCATCAGATACTATACTAACTAGTCAGAAAACTAGTCAGATGGAGTTGCGCCATGAGCGCCTGGCCGGTACAGGATGCGAAAGCCCATTTCAGCGAACTGCTGGACGCCTGCGTGAGCGAAGGGCCGCAGGTCGTCACGCGGCGCGGCGCGGAGACCGCCGTGCTGGTGCCCATCGCCGAATGGCGGCGCCTGTGCGCGGCGGCGCGCCCCTCCCTCAAGGCCCTGCTGCTCGCCGACGAGGGCCGCGCCGACCTCGAACTGCCGCCGCGCGGCAAGGCGCAGCGGCGCGCGGCAAGCGCATCCTGAGCGACATGTATCTCCTCGACACGAACGTCGTCTCCGAGCTGCGCCGCGTCCGCCCCAACCAGGCGGTGGTCGCCTGGCTGGAAAGCGTCGCCGAAGCCGACCTGCACCTGTGCGCGCTGTCGCTGGGGGAGGTCCAGGCCGGCATCGAACTGACGCGCGAGCAGGACGCGGACAAGGCCGCCCAGCTCGATCGGTGGGCCGACCAGCTCGCCACCGCCTACAACATCCTGCCGATGGACGCCGCGACCTTCCGGCTGTGGGCCAGGCTGATGCACCGCAAATCCGCCACGCTCTACGAAGACGCCCTGATCGCGGCCTGCGCGCTGGCCCACAAGCTGACCGTGGTCACCCGCAACGTGCGCGACTTCGCGCCCTTCGACGTGCCCGTCTTCAACCCTTTCGAGCAACAACGATGACCCGCCAGATTCTCGTTACCAGCGCCCTGCCCTACGCCAACGGCGCCATCCATCTCGGCCATCTGGTCGAGTACATCCAGACCGACATCTGGGTGCGCTTCCAGAAGATGCGCGGCCACGAATGCTGGTACGTCTGCGCCGACGACACCCACGGCACGCCGATCATGCTGCGCGCCGACAAGGAAGGCATCACGCCCGAGGCACTCATCGCCCGGGTCTACAAGGAGCATACGCGCGACTTCGCCGGCTTCCACGTCGCCTTCGACAACTACCATTCGACGCACTCGGAAGAGACGCGCTTCTTCGCCAACGACATCTACGGCAAGCTGAGGGCCGCCGGCCTGATCGAGGTGCGGCCGATCGAGCAGTTCTACGATCCGGTGAAGGAAATGTTCCTGCCCGACCGCTACATCAAGGGCGACTGCCCGAAGTGCGGCGCGGCTGACCAGTACGGCGATTCCTGCGAAGCCTGCGGCGCCGCCTACGCGCCGACCGACCTGAAGAACCCGGTCTCCGCCGTCTCCGGCGCGGTGCCGGTGAGGAAGTCCTCCGACCACTATTTCTTCAGGCTCTCCGACCCGCGCTGCCAGGAGTTCCTGCGGCGCGCGACGCGCGAAGTCTGCAAGACCCAGCCGGAGGCGGTGAACAAGCTGCAGGAATGGCTCGGCGAGGCGGGCGAAAACCGGCTCAGCGACTGGGACATCTCGCGCGACGCGCCGTATTTCGGCTTCGAGATTCCGGACGCGCCGGGCAAGTACTTCTACGTCTGGCTGGACGCGCCGATCGGCTACTTCGGCAGCCTGAAGCATCTCGCGGCGAGGACGCCCGCCATCGACGTCGCCGCCTTCACCGACAAGGCCGCGGCGGCCAAGGCCGGCACCGAGCTGTACCACTTCGTCGGCAAGGACATCCTCTACTTCCACGCCCTGTTCTGGCCGGCGGAGCTGGAGTTCGCCGGCTACCGCATCCCGACGGGGGTGTTCGCCCACGGCTTCCTCACCGTGGACGGCCAGAAGATGTCGAAGTCGCGCGGCACCTTCATCACCGCCGAAAGCTACCTGCAGCAGGGGCTGAATCCGGAGTGGCTGCGCTACTACTACGCCGCCAAGCTGAACGCCACGATGGAGGACATCGACCTCAGCCTCGACGACTTCATCGCCCGCGTCAATTCCGATCTCGTCGGCAAGTACGTCAACATCGCCTCGCGCTGCGCCGGCTTCATCCACAAGCGCTTCGGCGGCGCGCTGGCGCCTTCCTCGAGCACGCTGCTGTCCGACGCGCAGGCCGCCGGCGAAGCCATCGCCGCGCACTACGAGGCGCGCGACTACGGCAAGGCCGTGCGCGAAGTGATGGCGCTGGCCGACCGCGCCAACCAGTTCGTGAACGACCATGCGCCCTGGGAACTGGCGAAGAAGGAGGGCGCGGCCGCCGAGCTGCACCGCGTCTGCTCGGAAGCGCTCAATCTGTTCCGCCTGCTGACGATCTACCTCAAGCCGGTACTGCCGAAGCTGGCCGCCGAGGTCGAGGCCTTCCTCAAAGTCGCGCCGTTCACCTGGGCGGACGCCGAAGCGCTGCTGCCGGGCGGCCACCGCATCGGCGAATACAGGCACCTCACCACCCGCATCGAGCGCAAGCAGATCGACGCGCTGCTCGAAGCCAACCGGGAATCGCTCGCCCCGGCCGCGCCGCCGCCGCAATCGCAGCAGCGCCACGCCGAGCACCAGCAGCATGCCGAGGAGAAGGCCGCCGTGTCCCACATCAGCATCGACGAATTTTCGAAAGTCGACCTGCGCATCGCCCGCATCGCCAACGCCGAGCACGTCGAAGGCGCCGAGAAACTGATCAAGCTCACCCTCGACCTCGGCACGGAAACACGCACCGTCTTCGCCGGCATCAAGTCGGCCTACGATCCGGCGACGCTGACGGGACGCCTGACGGTGATGGTCGCCAACCTCGCTCCGCGCAAGATGAAGTTCGGCATCTCGGAGGGCATGGTGCTGGCCGCCTCCGGCGACGGACCCGGCATCTTCCTGCTGTCGCCCGACAGCGGCGCGCAGCCGGGCATGCGGGTGAAATGACGACCATCTCCCCATCTCCCTTCCCGCGGAAGGGGGTGACGGATGTTCGCGGGCTGCGCCCGCTCCATGTGCTGGCTACTTCGCCTTGGGGCGGCCCGGCCGCGGGGCTGTAATGGAACGTCGGCGCCTCGTCATCCACGGACGGGTGCAGGGCGTCGGCTTTCGCGCTTCGTTCGCCCAGCAAGCGCGGCAAGAAGGCCTCGCCGGCTGGGTGCGCAACCGCCGCGACGGCACCGTGGAAGCCATGATCGCCGGCGGCGCCGAGGACGTGGCGGCGATGATCGCCTGGTCCCGGCGCGGCCCGCCCGGCGCGCGCGTCGACCGCGTCGAGGTCGAACTCGGCAGCGGGGACTTCACCGGCTTCGAGCAGAAACCAACCCAATGACCCTGACGGATCTGCGCTACATCGTCGCCCTCGCCCGCGAGCGCCACTTCGGCCGCGCCGCCGAGAAATGCTTCGTCTCGCAGCCGACGCTGTCGGTGGCGGTGAAGAAGCTGGAGGAAGAATTCGGCATCATCCTCTTCGAGCGCTCGCCGCAGGAAGTGCGCGTCACCCCCGTCGGCCAGCGCATCGTCGCCCAGGCGGAGAAGGTGCTGGCCGAGGCGGCGCAGGTGGCGGAAATCGCCGCCGCCGACAAGGGGCCGCTGGCGGGCCCCTTGCGCGTCGGCGTCATCTACACCATCGCGCCGTGGCTGCTGCCGCGCCTGGTGCCGCTGGTCAAGGCGCGCGCGCCGGAAATGCCGCTGATCCTCGAGGAAAACTACACGCACCGACTGCTCGACAAGCTGAAAAGCAACGAGCTCGATCTGGCCATTCTCGCCCTGCCGGTCGAGGAGCCCTCGCTGGTGGCGCAGGCGGTCTACGACGAGGAATTCCGCGTGCTGGCGCCCGCCGGCCATCCGTGGGCGAAGCAGAAGGCCATCGCCGCGTCGGCCCTGCTCGACGCCCAGTTGCTGATGCTCGGCGCCGGCAACTGCTTCCGCGACCAGGTGCTCGACCTCTGCGCCACCGCCATCAGCCAGGCCGGCATCTCCCCGCACGTGATCGAGGGCAGCTCGCTGGAAACCATCCGCCACATGGTCGCCAGCGGCGTCGGCGTCACCGTGATGCCGGCCTCGGCCGTCGACGACATCCCGGCCAGGGATCCGCTCCTGCGCGTGCGCCCGTTTCAGGCCCCGGTGCCGACGCGCCGCGTCGGCCTCGTCTGGCGCGCCAGCTATCCGCGCCATCAGGCCGTGGAGGTGGTGCGCCGGGCACTGCTCGACAGCCGGCTGCCCGGCACGCAGGCGGTTGTTCGACGATAGAGACAGGCTATCAGGCTGGTTGAAAAATCCAATTTCCCTTGCGTTTGAAAGGGGCTTACCTTCCGTCTTGCCAAGACCGCGAAGTCTTGTCATGTTTGCAACCCACGTGAGGAGTCAGACCATGCAACTCAAAGGAAGCAAGACCGAACAACATCTGAAGGACGCCTTCGCCGGCGAATCCCAGGCCAACCGCCGCTACCTGTACTTCGCCAACAAGGCCGACGTCGAGGGCTATGCCGATGTCGCCGCCCTGTTCCGCTCGACCGCGGAAGGCGAAACCGGCCACGCCCACGGCCACCTGGAGTACCTGGAGAAGTGCGGCGACCCGGCCACCGGCCTGCCCTTCGGCGCCACCGCCGACAACCTGAAGAGCGCCGTCGCCGGCGAGACCCACGAGTACACCGACATGTACCCGGGCATGGCGAAGGACGCGCGCTCCGAAGGCTTCGACGAGATCGCCGACTGGTTCGAGACCCTGGCCAAGGCGGAGCGTTCGCACGCCAACCGCTACCAGAAGGCCCTCAACGACCTCGGCAAGTAAGCAGCGTCGCGCGGCCTCGCAAGGGGCCGTCCCCCAACCTCAACGAGAGAACGACATGGCCGCTCCCACGACACGCGAAGGCAACCTCGAAGCGCCGACCCGCCATCCGCTCGACTGGGAGAACCCGGCCTTTTACGACGAGGCCGCGCTCGACAAGGAAATGGAGCGCGTCTTCGACATCTGCCACGGCTGCCGGCGCTGCGTCAGCCTGTGCCAGTCCTTCCCGACGCTGTTCGACCTGGTCGACGAGTCGCCGACCCTGGAGGTGGACGGCGTCAAGAAGGAGGACTACTGGAAGGTCGTCGAGCACTGCTACCTGTGCGACCTCTGCTACATGACCAAGTGCCCCTACGTGCCGCCGCACGAGTGGAACCTGGATTTCCCGCACCTCATGCTGCGCGCCAAGGCGGTGAATTACCGAAAGCACGGTGCCAAGCTGCGCGACAAGGTGCTCACCAGCACCGATACGGTCGGCCGGCTCGCCGGCCTCCCGGTGGTCGCCCAGACGGTGAACGCCGCCAACAGGTTCGGCCCGGCGCGCAAGGCGCTGCAGGCGGTCGCCGGCATCCATGCCGAGGCCTGGGTGCCGGAATACTCCAGCCGGCCGCTGCGCAGCCGCCTGCAGCAACTTCCGCTCGACACGCCGGCCGAAGCCGCCGGCGCCACGCGCGGCAAGGTGGCGCTCTTCGCCACCTGCTACATGAACCGCAACGAGCCCGGCCCCGGCGAGGACCTCGCCGCCGTGTTCAGCCACAACGGCATCCCGGTGACGCTGGCCGAGAAGGAGCGCTGCTGCGGCATGCCGAAGCTGGAGCTGGGCGATTTCGAATCCGTGCGCGAGGCGAAGGAAGTCAACATCCCGCAACTGGCGAAGCTGGTCGACGCCGGCTGGGACTTGACCGCCCTGGTGCCCTCCTGCGTGCTGATGTTCAAGCAGGAACTGCCGCTGATGTTCCCGGACGATACCGACGTGCGGAAGGTGAAGAACGCCTTCTACGATCCCTTCGAGTACCTGATGCTGCGCCACAAGGAAGGCCGGCTGAAGACCGACTTCAAGGCGCCGCTCGGCAAGGTGTCCTACCACGCCGCCTGCCACCAGCGCGTGCAGAACATCGGGCCGAAGACGAAGGAGGCGCTCTCCCTCGTCCCCGGCACCGAGGTGGACATCATCGAGCGCTGCTCCGGCCACGACGGCACCTATGCCGTGAAGCAGGAATTCCACGAGTACGCCGTGAAGATCGTCAAGCCGGTGGTGAAGCGCGTGAACGAGGCGCAGCCCGACCACTACGGCAGCGACTGCGCCATGGCCGGCCACCACATCGGCCACGTTCGAGCCGACGGCTCGTCGCCGGAGCACCCCATCACGCTTCTCAGAAAGGCTTACGGTATCTGACCATGCTGACCCACGAAGACCTCTTCAGCCTCGAGAAATACGCCCGCGTGCGGCCGGAGTTCCGCGCCAGGGTGATCGCGCACAAGAAGAACCGCCGGCTGCCGATCGGCGCGCACGCCACGCTGTACTTCGAGGACGCGCTGACCATGCAGTACCAGGTGCAGGAGATGCTGCGCCTCGAACGCATGTTCGAGCCGGAGCTGATCCAGGAGGAACTGGACGTCTACAACCCGCTCATCCCCGACGGCCACAACTGGAAGGCCACCTTCATGGTCGAGTACGGCGACGAAGCCGAGCGCCGCGCCGCCCTGGCGAAGCTGATCGGCATCGAGAAGAAGGTCTGGGTGCAGGTGGACGGCTGCGACAAGGTGTACCCGATCGCCAACGAGGATCTCGAACGCGAAACCGAGGACAAGACCTCGGCGGTGCATTTCATGCGCTTCGAGCTGGCGCCGCCGATGATCGCGGCGGCGAAGGCCGGCGCCGCCCTCCGCGCCGGCATCGACCACGATCTCTACCGCGAGTCCGTCACGGTGCCGGAGGCGGTGCGGGCGTCGCTCGTCGCAGACCTGGCGTGAATGGCGCCGTCGTCCCCGCGGAAGCGGGGACCCATGGATTCCCGCTTCCGCGGGAATGACGAAACGTACGCCTACTGGTAAACCACCTCGACGTTTTCCGCCTGCAGCCACTGCTGCAGGCCGGCCAGCAGCTCGTCCTCCAGGCGCACCCGCCAGCTCTCGCCCAGCGGCAACTCGCATTCCGCCTGCGCGTTGCGGTAGCGCACGCGCACCGGGCACGGCCCGTTGCGGTAGGGCGCCAGCAGCACGCGCAGCTTCTCCGCCGCCGCCGTGTCGCCGCGACTGACTTTTCCGTTCAGGCCCAGGCGCAGCGCCCTGGCATGGCGCCCGCGCGCCTCGGCCAGCGTCAGCAGCCGGTCGGCATTCACGCGCAGGCCGCCGCTGAAGTCGTCGCGGCTGACCTTGCCCTCGACGACCAGCACCTCGTCCTCGCGAATCTTGGCGCGCTCGGCCTCGTACAGCTCGTTGAACACCGTCAGCTCGAGCTGCGCCGTGCCGTCGTCGAGGCTGACGACGACCATCTTGCCGCGGCGGGTCATCTGGGTGCGCGTGGCGGTGACGAGGCCGGCCAGCAGCACCGTCTCCTTCTGCGGCTCGAGCGCGGCCAGCGGCCGCCGGATGAAGGCGGACAGCTCGGCGCGCACTTCGTTGTAGGGGTGGCCGGAGAGGAAGAAGCCGAGCACCTGCTTCTCGTTCAACAGCCGCTCGCGCTCGCTCCACGGCGCCGCATCGATCAGCTGCAGCGGCTGCGCCTCGCCGCCGCCCGTGTCGAAAAGGCCGGCCTGCAGGGCGTTGCGCTCGGCCTGCTCGGCGGCTTCCAGGGCGATGCCGACCGAGGCCATCAGCACGGCGCGGCGCTCGTCGATGGAATCGAAGGCGCCGGCGCGCACCAGCGCCTCGATGACGCGGCGGTTCGCCACGCGCTTGTCGATGCGCTTGCAGAAATCGAACAGGTCGGCGAAGTCGCCGCCGGCTTCCCGCGCCCTGACGATGGCGCCGATGGCCGACTCCCCGGTGCCCTTGATGGCGCCCAGGCCGTAGCGGATGGTCTTGGCGTCCACCGGCGCGAAGCGGTAGCGGCTGCGGTTGACGTCGGGCGGCAGGAAAGTCAGTCCGTTGGAGACGGCGTCGGCGACGAAGAACTGCACCTTGTCGGTGTCGGCCATTTCCGAGGACAGCGTCGCCGCCATGAAGGCCGCCGGATGGTGGCACTTCAGGTAAGCCGTCTGGTAGGCGACCAGCGAGTAGGCGGCGGCGTGCGACTTGTTGAAGCCGTAGCCGGCGAACTTCTCCATGGTGTCGAAGATCTCGTTGGCCTTGTCGGCGCCGATGCCGTTCTTCCCGGCGCCCTCGACGAAGACCTCGCGCTGCTGGGCCATTTCCTCGGGCTTCTTCTTGCCCATGGCGCGGCGCAGCAGGTCGGCGCCGCCGAGCGAATAGCCGGCCACCACCTGGGCGGCCTGCATCACCTGCTCCTGGTACACCATGATGCCGTAGGTGTTGCCGACCACCTTTTCCAGCAGCGGATGCGGATAGACGATGCGCTCGCGGCCGTGCTTGCGGGCGATGAAGTTGGGGATGAAGTCCATCGGTCCGGGGCGGTAGAGCGCGTTCAGGGCGATGAGGTCTTCCAGCCGGTCGGGCTTGGCCTGCACCAGGGTGTCCTTCATGCCGCGCGATTCGAACTGGAACACCGCCGTGGTGTTGGCCGTCTTGAAGATGCGGTCGTAGGTCGGCTTGTCGTCGAGCGGCAGGCGGTCGAGGTCCACCTCGACGTCCTCCACCTCCTTCGCGAAGCGCACGGCCTCGGCCAGTATCGTCAGCGTGCGCAGGCCGAGGAAGTCGAACTTCACCAGGCCCGCGCGCTCGACGTCGTCCTTGTCGAACTGGCTCACCGCGGCTTCCGCGCCGCCGGCGGAATACAGCGGGCAGAAGTCGGTGAGCTTGCCCGGCGCGATGAGCACGCCGCCGGCGTGCATGCCGACGTTGCGGGTGAGGCCCTCGAGCTTCTCCGCCAGCTCGAGCAGCTCGCGGATCTCCTCTTCGCGCCCGGCGCGCTCGTTGATGGCCGGCTCCTTGCCGCGCGCGTCCGCCAGCGTGATGCCCAGCTCGTTGGGGATCAGCTTGGCGAACTGGTCGACGAAGTTGAAGCCGAGGTCGAGCACGCGGCCGACGTCGCGGATCACCGCCTTCGCCGCCATGGTGCCGAAGGTGGCGATCTGCGAGACGGCGTGCGCGCCGTACTTCTTCTTGACGTAGTCGATGACGCGGTCGCGGCCTTCCTGGCAGAAGTCGACGTCGAAGTCGGGCATCGACACCCGCTCCGGGTTGAGGAAGCGCTCGAACAGCAGCTCGTAGCGCAGCGGGTCGAGGTCGGTGATGCCGAGCGAGTAGGCCACCAGCGAGCCGGCGCCGGAGCCGCGGCCGGGGCCGACCGGCACGCCGTTGCCCTTGGCCCAGTTGATGAAGTCGGCGACGATGAGGAAGTAGCCGGGGAAGCCCATCTGGGCGATGGTCTTGCACTCGAAGGCGAGGCGCGCGGCGTACTCCGGCCGCTTCCGCTCTCGCTCGGCGGTATCGGGATAGAGCTGCGCCAGGCGCCGCTCCAGCCCGGCCCCGGCCTGCTGCGCCAGGTAATCGTCGAGCGAGACGCCTTCCGGCACGGGAAACGGCGGCAGCCGGTTCTTGCCCAGCTCGATGGAGAGATTGCAGCGGCGCGCGATCTCGACGGCGTTCTCCAGCGCCTCGGGCAAGTCGGCGAAAAGCGCCTGCATCTCGGCCTGGGTCTTGAAATACTGCTCCTCGGTGAACGGTTTCGGCCGGCGCGGGTCGGCCAGCACGTAGCCCTCGGCGATGCAGACGCGCGCCTCGTGCGCCTTGAAGTCGTCCTTGTCGAGGAACTGGATCGGGTGGGTCGCCACCACCGGCAGATCGAGTTTCGCCGCCAGCGCCACGCTGGCCGCCACCAGCTGCTCGGCCTGCGGCTGGCCGTAGCGCTGGATCTCGATGTAGTAGCTGTCGGGAAAGAGGCGCGCCCATTCGGCCGCCGCCGCTTCGGCCTGGGCCGTCGCGCCCAGCAGCAGCGCCTGGCCGACGTCGCCGGCGGCGGCGCCCGACAGGGCGATGAGGCCGCCGTTGTCGCCGGCGGCCAGGGCGGCGCGAGAGATTTCCGCGCGGCCGCGGCTGCGCGGCCCGAGATAGGCCTGGGTCAGCAGCTCGCACAGGCGCAGGTAGCCGCCGCGGTCCTTCGCCAGCAGCAGCAGGCGCGCCGGCCGGTCGCGGTCGCCGGCGCCGGCGGCGGGCTCGACCCAGACGTCGCAGCCGATGACGGGCTTAAGTCCGCGGCCGCGCGCGCCGCCGTAGAACTTGACCATGCCGAACAGGTTGGCGAGGTCGGTCAGCGCCAGCGCCGGCATGCCGTCGGCCGCGGCCCGGGCGATGGCCTCGTCGAGCCGCACCATGCCGTCGGCTATGGAGTATTCGCTGTGCAGGCGGAGGTGGACAAAGGCGGGCAACGGCATCCGTTCATTTTAAGGCCGATCGCCCTTTCGCCATGGCTCAATTATTCGAATCCGGGGATAATTCGCCGTTGCCCATGCCGAGGCCTTTCCCCATAATGCCCGCCAGCCCATGAAAAGCGAAACCACCGTCTTCCAGAGTCCCGAGCAGCGCTCGCTCGACGCCTGCCTGCGCTCGCTGCAAACGCGTTGGCAGGAATACGGCGAGAAGGGCAGCTTCGAGCGCTTCGTCGAGTTCACGCTGGCCCTGGACAACCTCGCCGAGCAACTGAACCGGCGCCAGCTGCCGGGCTTGCTGCGCCTGTGCGAAGGACTGGAAAATGCCGTGCTGGCCCTGTTCGGCGACGAACATACGCACCCGGTCAGCGCCCAGGACATGGCCGCCCTGCAGCGCCAGATCGACACCCTCCTGCACACCGTGGAGATGGCCCTGGCGCCCCCCGCCGGCGCCGAAGAGGAACATCGCCGCCAGGCCACGGCCTTGCCGCACGCCGGCGCGGAATGGGCCAGGCCGCGCGCCATCTGGCTGGTGGCCGAGGAACATCATGCCTGGGTGCCGGGCCTGGCCGAGCAGCTCGGCTTCTTCGGCTTCCGCGTGGTCCGCTTCGGCTGGCGGGATGCGCCGCCCCAGGACGCCTCTCCGCTCGTCGCCCTGCTGATTCCGCCGGCCGGCGGCTACGGCCAGGACGAGGTGCAGGCGATCCAGCGCCTGCGCGGCGAGCATCCGACCAGCCAGCTGTTCTGCCTGTCGGTGCCGAAGTCGCTGGAAACCACCGTCGCGCTGATGCGCGCCGGCGCCGATGCCGCCATCCAGGCCGAGCAGGAAGTCTTCACCGTGCTGGGCCGCATCCTCGACCTGCTGCAGTCGCGCGAGCAGGATCCCTACCGCGTGCTGGTGGTCGAGGATTCGCCGACGGCGGTGGCCATGATCCAGCGTTCGCTGTCGCAGCACGGCATCGACAGCCAGCCGATCGGCAATCCGCAACTGCTGCTCTCGGCGGTCGAGCAGTACCGTCCCGACCTGGTGCTGATGGACATGTACATGCCGCACTGCACCGGCGTCGAGGCCACCCGCGTCCTGCGCCAGCTCACCGCCTACCAGGCGCTGCCGGTGGTCTATCTCTCCAGCGAAACCGACATGGGCATGCAGGTCGAGGCGCTGCGCCTGGGCGGCGACCAGTTCCTCACCAAGCCCTGCAACCCGGTGCTGCTGGCCGCCGTCGTCAAGACCAAGATCGAGCGCTACCGCGAGATGCAGCGCCACAGCCAGCACGACAGCCTGACCGGCCTGCTCAATCATTCGGCGGCGAAGGGTCGCCTCAATCAGCTGGTCCAGTCATTGCAGGCCGCGGAAGAATCGCTGTGCGTGGCGATGCTCGACATCGACCACTTCAAGGCGATCAACGACACCTACGGCCATCCGGTCGGCGACCAGGTCATCCGCAGCCTGGCCTGGCTGCTGAAAGGCCGGCTGCGCGCCTCCGACATCATCGGCCGCTACGGCGGCGAGGAATTCATGGTCGTGCTGCGCAGCGCCGGCCTCGACGAGGCGGAAGCCGTGCTCGACTGCATCCGCGCCGATTTCGCCACCCTGCCGCACGCCCATGCCGGCGGCGCGCTGCGCGCCACCTTCAGCGCCGGCATCGCCTGCTTCCCCGCCTGGAAGACCGGCAACGACCTCACCCACGCCGCCGACGGGGCCCTGCTCGAAGCCAAGCGGCTCGGACGCAACCGCATCGCCCGGGCCCGACAGGCCGATTCCGCCCGGTAATTCAGCGCGGCGGATGCCGGCGCCGCGCTACCCGTGCGGCGCCTCGACCCAGTCGAGGATGCCCTGCCATTGCGGCAGGTCCTTTTCGGCGCGGGCGGGCGAGAGGTCGAACAGCGTCAGGCCGTGGGCGGCGGCCTGCACGTAAACCTGCGTGTCGCGCAGGAAGCCGAGCACCGGCACGCCGAGCCCCTCGACGAAACGTTCCAGCTCGTGCGCGGCGCGCGTGCGCGGGTCGACGCGCATGCCGACGACGGCGACGAAAGTGTGCTGCTTGCGCACCGCCTTTTCCTCCAGCAGCACGTCGAGGAAGGCGCGCGTGGCGAGGATGTCGAAGATCGAGGGCTGCAGCGGCACGATGACGCGGTGGATGCTCTTCACCACCGCGTCGAGCTTGCGGCCGTGCAGGCCGGCCGGCGTGTCGAGCACGACGTGGCTGGTGTCCTTCGGCGGGCGCGCCGGCTCGCCCGGCTGGATGTCCCAGCTGCGGATCGGCGGCAGGCCCTGCGGGCGCAGCTTGAGCCATTCCCTCGAGGACTGCTGGCGGTCGATGTCGCCGAGCATGACGCGATGGCCCTGGCGCGCGAACCAGCCGGCGAGGTTGGTCGCCAGCGTGGTCTTGCCGCAGCCGCCTTTCGGATTGGCGATGAGGAAGGAATGAAGCATCGGGTTAATTTACCATAGGCGCATGGCGCACAAACGACGACCGCACGCACAGGAGTACGGCGAAACGGCCGCCCACTATCTGGTGGGCGGCGTGCCGCGCGCGCGTCCGTGGCAGACCGCCGCCGAGGTCGTCGCCGGCCTGGCCGGCCGCGACTTCGAATGCGCCGACCTCGTCTGCGTGCTCGACGAGAACGAATGCCTGGCCGGCATCCTCTCCGCCGCCGAACTGCTCACCCTGCCGGCCGACCGGCCGGTCGGCGAGGCGATGCGCCGCGACTTCCCGCGCGTGGATGCCGAGGCCGACCAGGAGCGGGTCGCCTCGCTGGCGCTGCACCACGTGCTCGACGCCGTGCCCATCGTCGACCGCGGCGGGCGCCTGCTCGGCGTCGTGCCGGCCTCGGCCCTGCTGCACATCCTGCGCCGCGAGCACGTCGAGGACCTGCACCGCATCGCCGGCATCGGCCGAGAGAGCCACCGCGCGCGCGAGGCCATCGAGGCCCCGCCGCTGCGCCGCGCGCGCCACCGCCTGCCCTGGCTCGTCATCGGCCTGTTCGGCAGCATGCTCGCCACCTTCATCGTCGCCCGCTTCGAGCAGGCGCTGAGCGAGAAGGTGGCGATCGCCTTTTTCGTGCCGGGGCTGGTGTACCTGGCTGACGCCATCGGCACGCAGACGGAGGCTGTGGCGGTGCGCGGCCTGTCGCTCTCGCATGCCGGCCTGGCGCGTCTCATCGGCGGGGAACTGCGCACCGGGCTGCTGATCGGCCTGGTGCTCGGCGCCCTCACCTTCCCCGCCGTCTGGCTGGCCTTCGGCGACTGGCAACTGGCGCTGGCGGTCACCGTCGCGCTGTTCGCCGCCGGCGGCGTATCCACCAGCATCGGCCTCCTGCTGCCCTGGCTGCTGCAGAAGCTGGGCACCGATCCCGCCTACGGCAGCGGCCCGCTCGCCACCATCATCCAGGACGTGCTGAGCCTGCTCATCTACTTCGCGGCAGTCACGCTGTTTCTGTTTTGAAAGGACATCCCATGGCTGAGAAACCCGGCTGGCAGGGCCGCTTCTTCGAGGACTTCGAGGTCGGCGACCTCTACCGACACCCGCTCGGGCGCACCGTGCTGGAGGTGGACAATGCCTGGTTCACCCTGCTGACGCAGAACACCGCGCCGATCCATTTCGACCGCCACTACGCGGCGCAGACCGAGTTCAAAAAGCCGCTGGTCGACTCCACCTTCACCCTGGCGCTGATCACCGGCCAGAGCGTCACCGACATCTCGCAGAACGTCTTCGCCAACCTCGGCTGGGACGAGGTGCGCCTGCCCCACCCGGTGTTCGAAGGCGACACGCTCTACTCGCAGTCGGAAGTGCTGGAGAAGCGCGAGTCGAAATCGCGCCCCGACGTCGGCATCGTTAAGGTGCGCACCACCGGTTTCAATCAGGACGGGAAAACCGTGATCACCTTCATCCGCACGGTGATGGTGTTCAGGCGCGGCAAGGCGCCGGTCATGCCGCGCCCGGCGCCGTAAAAGTCAGTCCCAGCAGGACCGCGGCAGGTTGTCAGGGCTTCCAGATTTTCGCGGCGCGCGAGCGGCGGATGTTGCCGTCGCGCGTGGCCAAGGGCAGTCCGTGCGCCCGCGCCGTGGCGACGATGATGCGGTCGGCCGGATCGCCGTGAAATCCCTTCGGCAATGCATCGAGGGCGAGAATCGCCGCGACATCCAGCGGCAGCACGGTGACCGTCTCGGACGCGGCGGCAGTGGGCAGCCAGTGGGTGAGCGGCTCGTCGATGCTGAGCCGCCCCCTGGCAACCAGCATCTGCGCCTCCCACAGGCTGATGGCGGAAAGTCCCGGCGGCGTGCCGGCGGCGGCGTGCCGGTCGAGCGCATCGCGCTCGCGCGCGGCGAGCTGCGGCTGGCCGAGCAGCCACCACAGCCAGACGTGGGTATCCAGCAGGAGCGGCGGCATCACTTTCCGGCGCCGCGCAGGGCCTCGAAGTCGACGGCCTCCAGCACCGATTCCTCCGGCGAAGCCGCCAGCGCGCCCCGCCCGCGCAGCCGCAGCCAGGCGGGCGTGCCCCTCGCCGCGGGCGCGCTCGGCACCAGGCGCGCCACCACCTTGCCGCGCCGCACCAGATCGACGGCCGTACCGGCCCGCTCGACCTGGCGGATGACGTCGAGGCAATGCGCCTTGAACTCGGAAACGCTGACGGCCTTTGTGGTCATTTCAGAACTCTAAATGGTCATCTTGAAATATAGCATGCCATGCCCTGCCCGGCAACGCCGCCGGCGTCGGCCGGAAAGTCAGTCCCCGCAGGACGGCGATCAGGGCAGCAGGATGGTCGAACCGGTGGTCTTGCGCGCTTCCAGGTCGGCCTGCGCCTTCGCCGCATCCTTCAGGGCGTAGCGCTGGTTCACCTCGATCTTCACCTTGCCCGACTGCACGACCTCGAACAGCTCGGCCGCCGTCTGCACGAGGTCGCTCCGTTTTGCCGTATAGACAAACAGCGTCGGCCGGGTAATGAACAGCGCTCCCATTTTCGCCAGCAAGCCGAGGTCGAAGGGCGGCACCGGGCCGGAGGCGGCGCCGAACAGCGCCAGCATGCCGAGCGGACGCAGGCAGGCGAGCGAATCCATGTAGGTGTCGCGGCCGATGGAGTCGTAGACCACCGGCACGCCCTCGCCCTTGGTGATCTCCTTCACGCGGTCGGCGAACTTCTCGCGTGTGTAGACGATCGGGTGATCGCAGCCGTGCGCGCGCGCCAGCGCCGCCTTCTCGTCCGAGCCGACCGTGCCGATCACCTTCGCGCCGAGCGCCTTCGCCCACTGGCAGACGATGAGGCCGACGCCGCCGGCGGCGGCATGGATGAGGATGGTGTCGCCCGGCTGCACGCGGTAGGTGCGGCGCAGCAGGTACTGCGCGGTCATGCCCTGCAGCATCATCGCCGCGCCCTGCTCGAACGACAGCGCATCCGGCAGCTTCACCAGGCGGTCCGCCGGGATCAGGCGCACTTCCGCATACGCACCGACCGGCCCGCCGGCATAGGCAACGCGGTCGCCGGCCTTGAGGTCCTTCACCTCGCTGCCGACCGCCTCCACCACCCCCGCGCCCTCGAGTCCGATGCCCGAGGGCATCGGCAGCGGATAGGCGCCGGTGCGGTGATAGATGTCGATGAAATTGAGGCCGACGGCATGATGACGCACGCGCGCCTCGTTCGGGCCGGGATCGCCGACGGCGACCTCCTCCCATTTCAGGACCTCGGGGCCGCCGGGCTGGTGGAAGCGGATGGCGTGGGGCATGGTCTGATCCTCGTTATTGGAAATGCGTCTGCGACACTACTGCAACAAAGTCGGAACTTCAACCATGGAAGCATCCCTGTTCCGCTCGACAATCCATTTGTAATTCCCACGTCCATAGACTAGTTTGAGAATGAGTAAAAAAACAAGCAGGCCTACAGAGGAGGGAAATCATGAGGCTTCACATTCTCGGCATCATCATCGTCAGTTGGGTCATGGGTGGCTGTCAAAGCGCAGGCACCTCAACCTCTTACTCGCCTGCCGTCAAGGAAATGAGGGTCAATGGCGTCGGGCTCGCCTATGTCGAGGAAGGCAGCGGCCCGACTATCCTGGTCGTTCACGGTGCCGCGGGCGACTGGCGCACCTGGGACGGCGTGCGGCCGTACTTCTCTCCGCGGTTCCACTACGTTTCCATGAGCCGGCGCTACCATCATCCGAACGCATGGGACGACGATGGCCGGCAATACACTTTCGACCAGCATGTCGAGGACATTGCCGGGTTCATTCGCGCGCTGAACGTCGGCAAGGTGCATCTGGTCGGCAATTCCTACAGCGGCCGGCTGGCGGGCTATGTTGCGCTGAAATACCCCGAATTGCTGCGCAGCGTCGTCCTCGGCGAATCCAGTCTGGCTGCCCCTGTCACGCCGGAAGGAAAATCGGCGTTGAGTGCCTTCGCCAAGGATTTGGCCGAATCGTCACGCGCTGCAAAAGCCGGCGACCAGCGACAATCAGCCATCTTGCTTGCGAATGCGGTCATGGACGATCCCGAAGGGTTCAGGAAGTGGCCGGCCGCTCGGCAAGAGCGCTGGCTCGATAATGCCAAGACCATGGCACCGATGTGGTCCGCACCTCTCCCGAAACCCGTAAGCTGCGGTGAATTAGGGCAACTGAAAGTGCCGGTACTGGTCGTGCGAGGAGAAAAAACCCGCGCCAGCTATCGATTCGGTCACGAGGCACTGATGGCCTGCCTGCCGCCCTCTTCTGAACAGGCGATCATTCCCGGAAGTTCGCACGCCTGGATGGCCGACAGCCCGTCCAGCACGGCAGCGGCGATTCTCCCCTTCGTGTCCAGGCACTGACGGCGCTCGGACCGGCAGGCTTCACCCCCTCAGGTGATGGGCATCCACCACCGCCAGCGCCGTCATGTTCACCAGCCGCCGCACCGTCGCCGTCGAGGTCAGGATGTGCACCGGCCTGGCCGCGCCGAGCAGGATGGGGCCGACGGTGATGCCGTCGCCGCCGGTGATCTTGAGCAGGTTGAAGGCGATGTTGGCGGCGTCGAGGTTGGGCATGATGAGCAGGTTGGCCTCGCCGCGCAGAACGGAATCCGGGAACACCTTGTCGCGAATCTCCTCGGAGAGCGCGGCGTCGCCGTGCATCTCGCCGTCCACTTCCAGTTTCGGCGCGCGTTCGGCGATGAGGCGGCGCGCCTCGCGCATCTTCATGGCGGAAGCGGTCTTGCGGCTGCCGAAGTTGGAATAGGAGAGCAGCGCCACCTTCGGCGTGATGCCGAAGCGGCGCACTTCCTCGGCCGCCATCAGCGTCATCTCGGCGATCTCGCCGGCCGTCGGGTCCTCGTTCACGTAGGTATCGCAGATGAACAGGGTGTGGCGCGGCAGCATCAGCACGTTCATGGCGGCGAAGATGCGCGCGCCGGGCTTCAGGCCGATGACGCTGGCGACGCGCTCGAGGTGGCGCGGCAGCTGGCCATGGGTGCCGCAGAGGATGGCGTCGACATCGCCGCGGCGCAGGAGCAGCGCGCCGATCAGGGTGTTGGAGCGCAGCACCTCGCGCTTGGCGATCGCCGGCGAGATGCCGTCGCGCTGCATGAGCTTGTAGTAGTCGTGTGTGAGGTCGCGGTAGCGCGGGTCATTGCCGACGTCGACCAGCTCGAAGTCGCGACCGACCTCGATGCGCAGGCCGAGCTTCTGCAGGCGCGCCGCGATCACCGCCGGCCGTCCGAGCGCCACCGGGCGGGCGATGCCCTCGTCGACGACGGCCTGGATGGCGCGCAGCACGCGCTCGTCCTCGCCCTCGCAGTAGAGCACGCGCTTGGGCGCCTTCTGCGCGGCGGCGAAGACCGGCTTCATCAGCGTGCCGGAATGGAAGACGAACTGGGTGAGCTGCTGGCGGTAGGCATTGAAGTCGCGGACGGGCCGCGTCGCCACGCCGGAGTCCATCGCCGCCTGCGCCACCGCCGGGGCGATCTTGACGATCAGGCGCGGATCGAAGGGCTTGGGGATGATGTACTCGGGGCCGAAGGCCATCTCGGTGTCGCCGTAGGCCGTCGCCACGATGTCGGAGGCTTCCGCCTGGGCGAGTTCCGCTATGGCGCGCACGGCGGCGAGCTTCATTTCCTCGGTGATGGTGGTGGCGCCGGCATCCAGCGCGCCGCGGAAGATGAAGGGGAAGCAGAGGACGTTGTTCACCTGGTTCGGATAGTCCGAGCGGCCGGTGGCGATGAGGGCGTCGTCGCGCACCGAACGCACTTCCTCGGGCAGGATCTCCGGCGTCGGGTTGGCCAGCGCCAGGATCAGCGGGTTCTTCGCCATTTTGGCGACCATCTCGGGTTTCAGCACGCCACCGGCGGAGAGGCCGAGGAACACGTCGGCGCCCTCGATCGCCTCGGCCAGCTTGCGCGCGGCAGTCTTCTTGGCGTAGCGCGCCTTGATCTCGTCCATCTCCTCGGGACGGCCCTCGTACACCACGCCGTGGATGTCGGTGACCCAGATGTTCTCGACCTTCACGCCGAGCATGGCGATCATGTCCAGGCAGGCCAGCGCCGCCGCGCCGGCGCCGCTGGTGACGAGTTTCACCTCGTCCAGCTTCTTGCCGAGCAGCTTGAGGCCGTTGAGCACCGCCGCGCCGACGACGATGGCGGTGCCGTGCTGGTCGTCGTGGAAAACCGGGATGCGCATGCGCTCGCGCAGCTTGCGCTCGATGTAAAAGCATTCCGGCGCCTTGATGTCCTCGAGGTTGATGCCGCCGAAGGTCGGCTCCAGCGCGGCGATCATGTCGACCAGCTTGTCGGGGTCGCGCTCGGCCAGCTCGATGTCGAAGACGTCGATGCCGGAGAATTTCTTGAACAGGCAGGCCTTGCCCTCCATCACCGGCTTGGCGGCGAGCGGGCCGATGTTGCC
>JAANMU010001523.1_pt1 | contig 20723 bp, 32 predicted proteins | sample 7279701 | NCBI WGS metagenome assembly JAANMU01 (sample SAMN14094539, study PRJNA606508) | bioreactor metagenome | isolation source: A lab-scale SPAN reactor treating ammonium-rich wastewater day 57 | place: Ireland: Galway | collected 2017-03-13 | reverse complement strand
TTTTTCATTGGTCGGGACGGCGAGACTTGAACTCGCGGCCTCAGCGTCCCAAACGCTGCGCTCTAGCCATCTGAGCTACGTCCCGTAGTAGCTTCTATTCTAACAGAAAATTATTGATATAATTTAGTTTCTTTATGAAAAACAAACGATCGCTTATCACCATTTTCTTAGTGGTCTTTATAGACCTATTGGGGTTCGGACTGATCCTCCCCCTCCTGCCCTATATAGCCGAAAGGTTTGAAGCCTCCCCCCTCCAAATAGGTTTACTGACCGCCGTCTATTCTTTTTTCCAGCTTATAGCCTCGCCAATTCTCGGGCGGTTGTCCGACCGGTATGGACGCAAAAAACTTCTTATCATAAGCCAGCTCGGGAGCGCCTTCGGCTATCTTTTGCTTGGCCTTGCCGGAAACCTTCCTTTATTGTTTCTGTCACGAATCATCGACGGGATAACCGGCGGAAACATATCGATTGCCCAGGCATATATTGCCGACGTGACGACCAAAAAAAACCGCGCCCAAGGAATGGGACTCATGGGGGCGGCTTTCGGGTTGGGGTTCATTTTTGGCCCGGCTATAGGGGGTGCCCTTTCCAAAATCTCCTATTCGACACCCGCTTATTTTGCAACCGCCGTCTCTCTATTGACGGTCCTGACGACGATATTTTTTCTGAAGGAAACCATCAACACCAAGGTTGCCGTAAAGTCTCCCCGGACCAAATTCAGTTTGGCTGAATTCAAGAGGGTCTTGTCTCTATATCCCATAGGGCTGCTTATTATCGTATTTTTCCTGACCAACACTTCATTCTCAACAATGCAAGGCACCTTCGCCTTATGGACTCAAAAAACATTCAATTTTGCACCCGTCAACAACGGCTGGTTGTTTACGTATATCGGTATTCTCGCCGTTCTCTTCCAGTTGAGGCTGTTGCCATTCGTTACTAAAAGGTTCCGCGAAAAAACCATTCTCCTCTGGTCCCTGGTATTTATGGCAATCGGAATGTTCCTTATCCCCCTGTCATTCAACCCGGACTTTCTATACGTTGCCCTGTTTTTCATGCCGTTGGGACAAGCCCTGGCAATGCCGACCGTCCAGGCCATGGCGACCGAAAACGTCCCCCCAGAAGAGTATGGAGAGACCCTTGGGGTCATGCAGTCCGCCGGTTCTTTTGGGAGGATTATCGGCCCGATAATCGGAGGGGAAATGTTCCAGGTTATGGGTAAAGACTCCGCTTTCTATTTTGCCGGGGTAATTCTGCTTTTCACTTTGGTATATTTGAAGTATAAATTGAAATGAGAAAAAAATTTATCTGGATTGCCATAAGTCTGGTGTTTCTCCTCGCCTTCGTAGCCTTTACCTATGGCGTCAAGGAGGATATTTTTAACAGCTTAGATTTTGACATAACCGTCCGACTCCAGGACAACCTGCCGGTAAAGTATGACGCATTCCTGTCGAGCTTCAGTCTGGTCGGGAGCTTCGAGGTGTTGGCCGGAATCCTTTTTCTGACCGTTCTCTTGAGAAGAAAGGCAGCCTCATTCCTTACCTTCGGCTCGCTTGCCGCCGCCCACGTTATTGAGATAATCGGCAAGTATTTTGTCCATCACCCGGGACCTCCTTTCCGGTTTTTCCGTTATAACCTCGAGTTCCTTTTTCCGTCATCATATGTCCAACCGGGCTCATCATACCCGTCGGGACATTCGATGAGGACGGTATTTATGACATTCATCTTCCTATATATAATCTTCAATTCGAAAATAAAAATGCCCTGGAAGATTTTAATGGCAACCCTGCTTTTGGTCTTCAACGTCATCATGCTCGTATCCCGGGTATCGCTGGGAGAACACTGGACAACTGATGTTATCGGAGGCGCTTTGCTGGGAATATCGGCCGCGGTCTTCTCATACATCTTCCTTTAATGCCTGAGGATAGTTATTTTGGAGTGACTGTTCTCCGCCTCAATTGAGACTTCTCCCCCGATCGGGAAAGTGATCTTTGGGTCGGTGTGACCGAAGTCGGCGTTGGCGATAATCGGAAGACCGTTTAATTCTTTTTTGGTCTTGATGATCTTTTCGAGTAACCCATCATCAATCTTCGATTCTTTCTGGAACCGACCGACAACGATCCCCCTCACCTTTTTGAAATCCGGCAGGTGAATGAGAGATTGGAGATCCCGATCGAAGATATGGGGAGCGGTTCCGGCATCGTCCTCGATGAAAAGTACCGAATCGGTCAAGTCCGGGAAATACTCCGTCCCCTGCAATAGATTTAAGGTGTTTACGTTGCCTCCTATAATTGTCCCTTTGGCTCGGCCACTATTAATCGCGACATATCCCGGATTATCCATAAGGACTCTTTTGTCCTGGTCTATATACCACATGTCGTCGCTCCACCTGTCGCTTGGATTTATCTCATAGACTTCATCCGCGATCAGGCATTTCTTGAAATATTCAATAGTATGATCCATATGAAGTTTCTGCCCGAACGAGGAGTAGTGGGGCCCGTTGTAATTGACAAGTCCGGTCTTGGTATATATCGCGTTGTTCAAGACCGTTATATCCGAGTAACCGCAGAATATCTTGGGGTTGTTTTTTATCAGATCCCAGTCAATATACCTCAATAGTTGGTTGGAATTGAATCCCCCTATAACCGTTATAACGGCTTTTACTCCAGGGTCGGAAAACGCTTCATGAAGATCTTCTATCCGTGATTCGATCGTTGACGAATTGAAGTCGTCTGCCTCCATGACGTGTTTTCCAAATGAAAGCTTCAAACCCATCTCCTCAAATCTTTTATCGGCAATCTCTCTGCTGTCCTTACCTATCATCGATAATGACCTTGCCGGGGCGATTATTCTCACTTCATCTCCCTTTTTCAGTTTTTGGGGAAAGATTTTATTCATAGGTATTTATCAAATTCTTGCCTGTAATGTTCAAGGGTATATCTTGCGCCCGAGTGCAAGGGGGAAGGTAATTTGTCCAACCTGAACCACTCCATTTCTTCGATTTTTTCCGGATCATTGTTGACGACCTTATCCCGGTCGACCCTAACTATATGAGACACAATCAACCAATGGGATTTCATATTTCCGTCTACTCGTAAAAGCGAATGGGCCGGCAGTTGCTTTTCAATTATCGGGTCGACTCCGTACTCCTCCTTGACTTCCCTATAGATAGCCTCCTCCAATGTTTCTCCGAATTTTACCTGACCGCCGCCAAAATCCCAACGACCCACTTCATCACGGCAGTTATCGCTTCTTTTATGGAGTAGGAAATTTCCCTGCCCGTCATGGCAATAAAAAGGAACCGAAACTCCGATGAAGTCTATTCCCGCTTTCATGATTTAAGTCCCGCAACTAACTCGCGAAGTTTTGCTTCCGGATTAGAAGACAACACAAAGGCCGACGCCAGGATGGCGCCTTTGGCGCCCAGAGATATCGCCTGTCTGACATCCTCGCCGGTTGATACTCCGGCACCGATTATCAAGGGACGTTTCAAATCCGAAACGAGTTTCAGGACGTTATCCTTTTCAACCGTCAGCATCGAGACGCCGCCGCCGATCATGTCGGGTCTTTCGTAGGAAATATAGTCTGGTTCCCAGGAATCGAACTCGATAACATCCTCGACATTGTGTCCGATAAGAAGAGTCTTGAATCCATACTCCTTTGCCTTGTCCAGGGTCTTTTTGGCGGTCTCCTTATCTAGTTTATGTTCACTGTGGTTGATGACAACCCCGGCGGCTCCTGCATCTTTTAAAGCGTAAGGCGAAAGCCAGCCCATATTCTTCCCGGGATCGATAGGATCCATGTGTTGGGCCCAGACTTCAATCCCCAATTCCTTCTTTATCCTGTAGATATCTGATGGTTGGGCAACCGGAAAAATCTGAACCCCTGATTCTTGTAAGATGGATTTAACCGGAGACAATAACTTTATGACCGAGTCGCCTGTCGCCTCTTTGTAAGTTTTAAGGGAAAGAAAAATCATAATTATTATTCTATAATAATCCATATGAAAAAAATACCCCGTAACGTTGTTGTTTTGGGACTCGTCAGCTTCTTCAACGACTTGGCCGCCGAAATGGTCTACCCCATCATTCCGATTTTCCTGACGACCGTCCTTAAGACCTCTGTACCGGTTGTCGGGATAATTGAAGGAATTGCCGAGGCAACCGCTTCAATTGGCAAATACGTTTTTGGAGCCCTTTCCGATTATTTCCAGAAAAGAAAAGTATTCGTTGTCCTTGGATATTCTTTCGGGGCATTATCCAAGCTTTTAATCGGACTGGCTGCGAGCTGGCCTTTGGTTCTGTTTGCCCGCTTCATAGACCGGTCGGGCAAGGGCCTGCGGACGGCACCGCGCGACAGCTTACTTCTTGAGAACACGACCACCCACAATCGGGGAATGATCTTCGGATTCCACAGGGCGCTTGATTCCTTGGGCGCCGTATTCGGTCCGATCTTGGGACTGCTTTTTCTATACCTCATGAAAGAAAACATGAGGTTGGTGTTTTACATCGCCTTCATCCCGTCGGCAATAGCGGTTATTATCCTTATGCTTTCTGTCAAGGAAAAAAAGCATACCGTTGAAAAGGAGAAAAGACATTTCGTGAAGATAGACTTCAAATCATTGAATCCCAACCTTAAGACGTTCCTTATTGTCAGTTTCATATTCTCGCTCGGAAACAGTTCCGACGCATTTCTCATTCTCCGCGCCAAAGACTTGGGGTTGACAACCATCATGGTGACCTTGACGTACGTCCTTTATAACGTTTTCCAGGCCGCTTTCGCGACTCCGGCCGGACAGCTTGCCGACAGAGTGGGTGCCCGAAAAGTTTTTGCCGCCGGTCTTTTGATTTTTTCGGTCGTTTACTTTCTGTTCGGATTCATAAAAGACCCCGCATATCTTTGGATAATATTCCCGATATACGGACTGTACATCGCATTCACTGACGGAGTTTCAAAAGCATATGTTTCCCAGTTCATCGAAAAAAAAGAATCGGGAAGTTATTTCGGACTCTACCAGACCTTGATGGCGATCGGTATATTCCTAGCCTCTTCAATCGGTGGAATTCTCTGGAGCAAGATAAGCCCGTCGGCAACCTTTTACTACGGAAGCCTGACGTCGGCCATTGCCTTACTGGTATTTTTTATCAGTCGCAAATCCCCAAAAGGAAATCTTGCGGGATAGAATAGTTAGCCTTCAACAGCGTACAATCGGGAGCACCGTTGCCATCAAAGGCGATTTCCCATTGGTTGTCAATTTTGGCCGCCAGAAACATTCCGCCGCCAACCTCTGACGATTTATCGCGGACCGAACCACGGGCAAATTTGGCATCGGACTTGGATACGGTCACAATGATATCGTCGATATTCCACTGATGTTTGTCGGCTAAAGCTCTGGCGATTTCCTCCTGGGGGTCGCAGGACTCTTCCCACGCCCTGATACATTTCTTTTTGGATTCACACCAGGAATAACCGGTTGAGGGTTTACATCCATACTCGTCGATATCGGCGCCGACCATGGGTTCGTCTGTCACTAAAGGAGAAGGCGACGGAGAAAGTTCTGCGGTCATATCCTTCGGTGAGGTTTTATCCTCTATCCTGAAATCGTACTTCTGACTGATGAAATAACCTCCGGCAAAAGCGATAATCAACCCAAGAACGATCAAAACGTTTTTCATAATAAAACAACTGATAATATCAATTATAGTCGATAAGATTAAAAGACTATCTATCTTCCTTCTATATTTGGATGAAGCAAAAACTTCCTCATATGTCTTATGTTCCCATGATTGACAAAAATAAAACAAAAGTCTACTATTTGTCTATTACTATTTATCAAATAGTTTTATGAAAAACGCAGTCATCGGTTTGGTGCTATTGCTGGTTTTGGGGGCCGGAGGTTATTTTTACCTAAGCTCGCGCGGTATGGCGCCTAAGGTTCCCGGGGCAATGGTGGGGAACAATAAGTCGGGAGGCGACAGCGTCTTCACTTCGATTAAGGACGCCCTGTCAAAATCCGTAAGCTTAAAATGCGTATATAAAGATGAAGAGGGTGTAGAAACGACGAGCTATATCAAAAACGGCGCCGTCCGGGTGATGATGGCCGGTTCGGCCGACCTCAACGAGTCCAATAATTTCATCATGAAGGACATGAAAATGTATATGTGGTCCGATACGACAAAGGAAGGAATCGTTCTGACAATCGAAGAACCAAAAGACATCTCACCGTTCCCGACTCTTCCGGACCAAGAAGAGAATGATAATGATGGTTCCGGACAACAGGAGTCGATACTGGCAACTATCGAAAAGTATAAGGACGCCTGCAAGCCGGAAGTGGTTGCCGACTCGATGTTCGCGGTTCCGACAGACGTAAAATTCCAGGATATGGATGCCCTTCAACAGCAAATGATGGAGGGTCTACCCCAGGCACCGGAGGGTACAGGAGACTCGCAGGACTACCAGAAATATATAGAGGAAATGATGAAGCAACAGGGCGGACAATAATTTTGACTTAGAGTTCAATTAGAGGCTCTTCCCCATCTTTCCATAGGGCCTCGTTGAAGAATCTTATTCTTTTGGGGGTGATCATGTACATTCTTCCTTTTATGGCTTTTTTCATCATGCCCTCATAGGTGTAAAGCGGGCTTGTCACGTCCAGGGTTTTCTTCCATAAGTCCAGCGCGTGCCTTATCTTATTGGCGCCGGAAATCCTCTTGGCTTTTCCGTATATTTGGATTCCCTTTTTTAAGGATGTCGGTTTCTGGGGCGAATCAACGATGGCGACCGCAACTTTTGGGTTTTTTTCAATCTGCCTGCAGTGGATGGTTTCGGGATTACTCAAAAAGTAAATGTTCATGTCCCGGTCGACCGAATAGTAAAGGGTTGATATCCAGGGGTAACTGGAGTAGGTCGAAACGACCATCTGAAAATGAGAGGCGAGAAACTCATTGATGTGGCCCAAAATTTCTTTTCTTTCCATTCAGATTATTATAACAAAGTATAATATCCGCATGAAAAAGACCGTTATTAAAACCCGTTTTTTGAAAAAAAGCGAAGTCACCTCTCTTACCGAAGAAGTTAGATTTTTCCCTGACTTGGTTTATGTTTCAGAGCGTGTCTGGAGAAAGCGGAAAGCTCACGTTCTTGAGATTGGTAATCGGTTTGCCGGCGTTGTCGTCGTTTACCGATTCAACGGCTGGGTCAAACTTGGACCCCTGGTTGTTCTTGAAAAATACCAAGGGAAAGGGTTGGGTAAGAAGCTCCTCAAACATGCCATAGACAGATACAAGAAATCAAATATCCTAATAACTAGCACCAACCCCAAGGTCGGGAGGATCGCTTCCTTACATGGATTCAAAGAAATGGACGACCTCCTGTCCCTTCCCCTGGCTGTCAAACTCTTTCTCTTGAAACAGCTTTTTGAATACTTAAGGATAAAAACCGTCTTTGAGGCGCTAAGAAAACGCCTGTCGGGGCGTCGGGGTAAGAGATCTTACTTCATTAGATTTTCCCCTTGACAAGGGGAACATTCGTTCACTACAATGATCTGTATATGAACGCCAAAATCAACGAACGGGTCAGTATGATTTCCTCATATAGCCAGGAAAAGAACCGCTTCATTCCTTATAAGATGCGTTGGAGGCTCAGGGACTATTTCATAAAACACCTCGCCTACCACCATAAGATAAGGGAGGGACGGAACCTTTTCCATATCTTCCACGTAACGGATGGCAACTTGGATTTCAGGATCAGCTTCGACACCGAAAGCCTTGCCTGGATCCTAGAGGAGGTGTCCGATGGATCTGCAAGTTAATGTTGCTGGTCCTTCGGTCATGCATATCGATCTGAATTCGTGTTTCGCGACCGTCGCCCAACAAGCCCATCCGCGTTTGAGGGGACGACCTTTGGCGATTGCCGCCTACACGTCTGCCGGAGGGTGCATCCTCGCCTCGTCGATTGAAGCCAAAAAGCTCGGGATAAAAACCGGCATGAGGGTTGGCGACGCCCGAAAAATCTGCCCCGATATTATCGTCCGGGAAAACGACCCCGACCTCGTTCGTGACGTCAGCCGCAAGTTCATGGATATTTGCGCCGACTACTCCCCCGACGCTACCCCCAAATCAGTGGACGAGATTGTCATTAATTTCGCCCCCACCCACAACTATCACAAGAAGACTCTGACCGAAATCGGTCGGGAGATAAAAAAAAGATTCCGAGACGAAATTGGAGAATGGATTTTCTGCAACGTCGGTATTTCCACAAATCGCTTTCTGGCTAAACTGGCATCAAGCCTTCACAAGCCGGACGGACTTGATATCATCGACCACAAAAACCTCAAAACCGTCTATTCGTCGGTATCGCTGACCGACCTGAATGGAATCAACGTCAGATACCAGGCAAGGCTCAATATGGTTGGGATTTTCACCCCTATGGATTTTTTCAAAGCCACGGACCTGACTTTGAGAAAGCAGGTCTTCAAAGGCATCGTCGGTCATTATTGGTATTTGAGACTCAGAGGTTTTGAAGTTGACGATTACAAGAGCGAAAGAAAAAGTTACGGCCAGGAATATTCCTTAGGCAAAAAGACCGACGATCCGGAAAAACTGGCCGCCCTCATTATGATGCTCACCGAAAAAATGGGAAGGCGCTTAAGATCATCCGGTAATGCCGCCCAAGGAGTCCATCTGGCCTTTCTTTATGATGATTGGACCCATTGGCACCGGGGACACAAATTCAATGAATTCCTCTATACGACGTCGGAACTTTTCCGGAAGGCGATGGCGATTTTTTCAGAAGCCCCTTCAAAAAAAATTGTCCGCAAAGTGGCCGTTTCCTGCTTCGATCTTGTCCCTCTTGATTTTATAACGCCGTCTTTGTTTGATACTGAAGTCGAAAAGAAACGACAAGTCTCAAGGGCGGTCGACCTCATTAACGACCGCTACGGAGAATACATAGTCACGCCGGCTCTGATGATGCGGAGCCGTAAGGTCGTTATAGACCGGATTGCCTTCGGAGGATTAAAGTAACCATCCCGACCGGGAAAGAACCACCCTATCGCCTTCGAAAACCACTCCCTCTTTTTTGAGCATCTGTTTTTTTGCCTTCAGTCCGCCGCGGCCCGAATAACCGGTGAGGGATCCGTCTGATGCGACCACCCGATGGCAGGGGGTGTGGGGGGCGTCGGGATTGGTCCTCATATAATACCCGACTGCCCGGGCGGCCTTTGGTCTTCCCGCCAGCTTGGCAATCTGACCGTAAGTGGCCACCCTCCCTTTGGGGATTGAGTCGCAGATCTTATAGACCTTCTCCTTGAAATTGTTCATTTTATTTTTATCACCACCTTTCCCCGTACGGGACTTTGTTCTTTATAGACAAAGGCTTCAGCGGTTTTATCAAGGGGGAAAATTTTATCGACCTGGGGTTTGATTACACCTTCGTCAACAAGCTCCGAAAGACGAGTGAGTCTTTCGGTATTGCTTGAAGTATTGGTGGCAATGCCAGTAACTCCGTATTGGTTTGCCAACTCCGCGCTTGGCTGTCCTTTCATTGACGTCAGGACTCCGCCTTTTTTGAGGACTTGGAAAGACTTCTCGGTGACCTGTCCGCCAATCGTGTCAAAAACGGCGTCAAAATCTCTAAACTTGTCCTCGAATTTTTCCGTTTTGTAATCTATAACCTCATCGGCGCCAAGACCCTTGACGTAATCAATGTCTTTGCCCGATACCGTCGTTGCCACATAAGCTCCCAGATGCTTGGCTAGTTGTATGGCTACCGTCCCTATTCCCCCGGCTCCTCCATGGATAAGGATTTTCTGGCCTTTTGAAAGTTTTACGTTTTCAATAAGGGCCTGGATGGCGCTGGCCCCAACCAAGGGAAGGGACGCCGCCTGGACGAAGTCGACGGACTTGGGTTTAAGGGCAATCCGCTTGACGTTGGCTACGGCCATTTCGGCATAAGCCCCCGATCCACCGCTTAAAACTATCGCCGTACCATAAACCTCATCACCAACCTTATAGTCAACTACGCCCGGGCCCAATACCTTTATCGTTCCTGAGAAATCCCCGCCCGGTGTTACGGGTAAGTCCAATTGTTTCACGTCTTTCATGTAGCCTTTGATTATGAAGGAGTCAAAAGGGTTGACGCTTGAGGCTTCAACGGCAACCAGCACCTGACCCTCTGAAGGTTGCGGTTCGTTTATGTTATCAACCAATTCAAGATTCTCATAAGCTCCGTAAGACTTCAGTCTAATAGCTTTCATATTCTTACATATATAACTTTTAATGGGTAAATATTTCCGCGATCATACAGCGGGCCGATCCGCCGCCGATGGTTTCGATTGTCGGAATAGCGACCGTGACCAGATCCCCGTACTTTTTAAGAGTGGTTCTCTGGGACGGAGTAAACCCTTCATATGCGCTAGTGGACATAACTATTTTCGACTTTTTGTCGATTGACTTCAACTCCAAAATATTGGCGCAGAATTTACCCATCTGGGTAAAGGTTATCGGAATAATCTCCTTCTTCATATCCTGAAGCTTCTTTTCGACCAGGTATCGTTCGCTTTCAAGAGTAATCGCATCAAGACAGACAACGGCGAATTTCTCTCCCAACCCCATTACGACATTCGTGTGGTAAACCGGTTTCAAGTCCTGGTCATATGCATGGAAAAACACCCCTTCATAACCCATTAACCGGCACCATTTTTCAAATTCCCGTTTATTGGTCCTTTCCGATTCCATAGCAAAAGCTACGAGACGGTCCCGGTCCAGGACCAGGCTACCCGTCCCTTCAAGAATCCTGTCGTTAAGTTCGTCCGAAGACAGGTCGATAATCTTTATGTGATTTATGCCGGCATCATTTAATAGGTTTTTTAAACTATGCGATTGCCTTTCCAATCTTCTGTTTGGAGCCATCATCGGGTATATGACTAGTCTCCCGTCGGCGTGATGAGAAAACCAGTTATTGGGGAATACTGCATCAGGCGTCACAGCATCTATTCGGTTACCCAGAACAAGCACTTTTATTTTCTCATTTTCCAATACCGCAACCATTTCTTTGAATTCTTCCATCGCCCGGTTTCTTAATCGGGACTCTGAAAGATTCATATGGTGCTGGAAGGCATTTGTCGCAGCCGTTTGCGGATTAAAACCGAACCGTTCGGGAGGGACCATAACTACGGTGTTTGATAAACTCATACTATAATTATAGTAGTTAATTACGCCCCAAATCAATTGATTTTTGATGTATAAATAATGGTAAAGGAGGTGATAAAAATGATTGGATATGTAGACAATATAGAAAAACTGACAGAAGACAACAACTATTTCCGACAGGTGCTTTTCACAGGACAACACCAGCAGTTGGTGGTGATGAGTCTTCTCCCGAACGAAGAGATCGGTATGGAGGTCCACGACGTCACCGATCAATTCTTCAGGGTTGAGCAGGGTGAGGGTAAGGTGATTATGAATGGAGAGGAAAAAGCGATCAAGGAAGGCGACGCTATAATCATACCGGCGGGCGCCCAACACAACGTTGTTAATACCTCGTCCACCTTGAGCTTAAAGCTTTACACGATCTATTCTCCGCCCCACCACAAAGACGGAACTATTCACAAGACGAAAGCCGAGGCCGAAGCGGATGAGCACGACCATTTGTAATCCCGGGAGTAGAACGCAATGTTTAACAATGGAAATGGGTTCCCTTTTGTTTTGGGTGTTTTTTGGGATCAGGAAAGATCGCTGGTTGTTTTATGTGGTTAACGGCTTCCGGTAGTTCAGACACATTTTCAACCATTCCACAAAAATCAGGGTCATATTAAAGTATTTAAGTCTGGATAGGCTTCTTTCCCAAAAACCGATACTCATGTCGTTACTTACTTTTTTTCTTATGAAATATTTACCCTATTATTACAAATAATTTATCTATTGGATATATCTTGAATTAAGTCCGCCTAGTTCTGGCAAGCAGGGCTTCGGCGCGACGGTTGAAACCAGGGAATATAAGTTCAAATAAAGAAAGGAGTCAAAAGTATTGATAAGTAACAAAATAAGATCGCTTTGATGTGCGAAATGGCAAAAGAATAAAATACTAAAACTCAAAAAAATAAGTTTTTGACTTTAAAAAAAGTAAAAACCATGTAAACTTAAGTTATGGAAATACTTATAAATCTTCTAATCTACAGTGTGGCGGTTTACGCTACCGCACAAGTGCTTCCCGGAGTTACCTTGAGTAATTTCTCGACGGCCATAGTTGTTACGATAATACTCGGACTGGTCAATACTTTCTTGAAACCGATTTTCCTGCTTTTGACCCTGCCTGTCTCTATTGTCACCTTGGGTCTCTTCACCTTCGTCATCAACGCGCTGATGGTCATTATCGTCGACATGCTCATAAGCGGCTTTGAAGTCAGGGACTTCTGGTGGGCATTGATCTTCAGCCTTGTCCTTTCGCTTGTAACATCCGTACTGTTTTCCCTGACGAAAGCATAAGCCACTAGCTTTCTAGCTTTTCTTCCGCCTCACGCAATTTCTTGGCGATGTTTTTCTTTCCCCTTTTCATCGAATCCCTTAAGCTTTCCCTAAACTCGTCTACCCTCTCTTGACCCTCCTCCATAAAATCGTCTATTTTCCCCTTTATCCTTTTCCGTCTCTTCTCATCAGACAAATACACTACAAGCGCACCAGCCAAACCTCCAACGATAGCCGAAATGAGGATATTGCCCCCCCGATCGTTTTGGTTATTCATATTTTTCTCCTTTATCAAAAATTTTTAATAGAAATCTCAACACCCCCAACCTGACTCCTTTCTGAAGATAACGTACGTCTTCGATCAGCCGGTTACCTTCGTCAATCATATCGGTCAGATGCTTCATAAGGCGGATCGTGTTATAGAATAGCCAAATATGAAGCGAACCTACGGCGATTATGACGATCATGCCGATAGTGGTTGAAATGTAAAACGCCTGTTGCCAATCCATATGTTTCTCTATCGCGAATTATTAACTAGTACTCTTACACTTTATTATTTTTATGTAATACAGACATATTATTTAAGTAAGACTTTGGTAAGAAGATCAGGTATTAAGGATTAGCGTTACACCAATTCTTTCAACATCACAGAAAGTTATTCAGTCAATATCTTGACTCTTATATCTTACAACTATATTTGAAGCGTATTTTCCTTAACCCGTAATTGGACAACTTTTTTTATCAAGCCGTAAGGAATCGGACTATTCAATGGAAACCGGACCGTTCCTTTACCGGTTATGTATGGTGCCAATTCTTTTTTAAAAGACAAGATGCCCGATGGAGTCGGATAAAAGCCGATGTGAGTTTTATAAGCGGCAAAATGGACGAGATTTCCGTTTAACCTGAAAGTCGGCATTCCATACCTTATGGCCTCGGTGGCTTTCGGCGCTGCTTTCCTGACTGTTTCTCTAATCTTCTTTAAAACGTCCCTTATCTCCGTAGGGTGCGCCTTTATATACTCGTCGATAGTTTCATAGTTCTTCATTTTCATAATTTACTTTCATTATAGACGGCTTCTAGATCCTTGATGACGATCTTGTGCATTTTAAGCATCGCGTTCATAACCTTATGAGCCTTATCTTTATTCTTATCTGCAAGCATTTCCCCCAATACTTTTGGAACAATTTGCCATGATAATCCGAATTTATCTTTTACCCAACCACACTGCTCCGACTCCTTAACCGCCGATAACTTTTCCCAAAAATAATCCACCTCTTCCTGATTTTCGCATTCTATCTCAAAAGATACGCTTTCGCTAAATTTGAATATCGGTCCTCCATCTAAGGCCATGAATCGCTGACCGGCAAGATCGAATATGACAGTCAATATTTTGCCTTCCATCTCCGGCATTCCCGGAGTATCCATCCCTTTTTCATATCTATTTATGGATACAATTTTTGATTCATCCTTTTTGTTGGGTGCTCCATTGAAAACATTGACGTAATAATTAACCGCTTCTTCACAATTGTTATCAAACCAAAGACAAGGAGTGATTTTTTGCATATTTGTTTTCTAGTACTTAACTGGTAATAGTTAACTTATAGCAAAAAATTATCGCAAAATAAACTATAAAAATGTATCTGAAGATCGACTATGTGAGAGTAAGTTGATAATCTATCTCGTCGTCAGTCAATATCGGATATCGTCGCTAGGTTCAGGATATATCCGTCTAAATACTCTGTCGCAATGGTGAGTCCAGACATTAATAATGACCGCTAAAATAGACTACATATACCCACTCCATATTCTCCGTTTACCTGATAAACAGTTTCAATAACCACCCCAACAGGCTGACTGTTTTTTCTTCCATGGCAATCCTATCCTCAAGGGCGATATTTTGCGCCGTCAGTGTTTTGATTATCTCTTGAACCATGGCATTCTCATCTTCGTCAAATAGCTGATTATGCAGTTCCTCTAATTGTTGGATACGAAGCTCACTCTGCTCCATTTGTCTTTTCATATCCTTAAGCGCCATAAAGTCCGGACCGAATAGGGATTTTGCCAATATTCCTCTCCTGTCAATCTTATCGATCTTCGCCTCCAGCTCATCCTGAGTCTGTTTCTGGTCAAGGGCGATTTGCCTCACCTGCTGGCCGATTCCCCCGGAAGCTCCCTGGGTTGTCAACAGCTCCTCAACCGCTATCGCAACGGCACTCATATTTTCACGGGCCGTTTGACTTCGGGGCGCCGGATTTTTTGGCATACCTTGAACACCTTCCTTTTCTCCAAGACTTTCTTTTTCCTCTGTATTTACCTGCAGTTGTGATTCCTCCCCTTGGTTTTGAGTATTAATAATATTTTGGTTCTGAACTTGATTTCCATCAGAAGGCGAGGGAGACATGATTGCCTCAGGTTGTTCCTGACCTTGCTGTTGATTCTCAACTTCGTTTGAACCGGCTTGTTCAGGACTTTGGGAATTACCCTGTTGCGCATAAGCTAAACTAGTGATTGACAAGACCGTCAAAAAGATTATCATGATCGATATTTTTTTCATACTATCTTTTTTTAAATTATTAACTCGTACTTTAAGAGTACAACTACTGGATTATATATTCAAGATTTATCGAAGATTTCTTCTCATGCGGCCGTTATTAATGATCGCATCGTCCTGGAGAATGTTGTTCCTATTTTCATACCGCTGATAAAATCTTCTCATCGGTCCCTTTCTTATCCAAAGATTATCAAGACCTAAGAGATTTATAAGCACCCCTGCGACCACTACTGCGGCAACAACACTCAAGACAATCGCAAGAAAGTTCTTCTTATATGAGAAATCATATTTTCTCAATAAGGCTACTCCTCCGACCATCCCGACAATCGCCGAAACAAGCGCCCACCATGGAAAGTTGGATATAATTTCCTGAAACCGTATATCTCCCATCGGCCCATGACGCCTTAAGGAAAAAGTAATCAAGCTCACTAAAAATACCGAAACTATAATTAGTCCGACCATTGCCATAAATGCCGACAGTGACCCTATTACAAAAAACCACCTCGGTTTCATTTTGATCTCCTCATTTTTTATTTTTGACATCACATTTTTCCTGATGCTCATCTGATGTTTTGGCATATTTTTTTCATTATAACTTTGGCACGACTAATCCTCGTGCCGACGGTATTTACCGGAATCCTCAAAATATCGCTTATTTCCTCATACGACTTATCGTCAAGAAAATAAAGCGTTAAGGGCTCCGAATAAATGATCGGTATCTGCCCAATACATTTATCCAAGGTCTTCTTGATCTCTTTTTCTGTTAATTCCGCTTCAATATCATTATCGCTTCTGAAATCAACGTTATCAAATAGTGGCATTTCCCTCTTGTTCTTGTTGATGGCATTAATGACCTGGTTATGGACGATTCTATAAATCCAGCTCGAAAATTTCATCTTAAGGTCAAACCCGTTCAAATTTACATACGCCTTGATAAAAGCTTCCTGTACAGCATCGGCTGCTTTGGCTTTATCGCGTATTATGTATACGGCGTATCTCAAGAGCTTTGCCTCGTAACGTGAAACTATTTCAGCAAAAAACTCTTTGTCCTTTATCCGCACCATTTCGACTATCTGTTCGTCTTTGAGTTTTTTCAAATTTTTCACTTTATTGTATTATACCTACCGGACAGGCCCCCATCTATGAAAGACGGGAGCCTGATAAATAACATAAATTATCTGTTTCGACCGTACCCCATTCCTTGTTTCATTCCCGAACCGTTCCTCAATCCCAAACCTAGCTCGGCTTTTATTTTGTTTGCCTCATCGGTCTTGCCGGCAATGGCCAATTTATGGGCCTCGGCAAAGCGACCAAAGTTTTCAGCGTTGACAAGTTGGGTCACCCTTCCCCGTCCGTCCATAAGATTCTTCCAGGAAGAATAATCTTTTTTTTCAAATGCCTGGATCATTGCTTCATGGCGTTCCGGAGTATAGTTGGGTCCTTTTTTAGCAGGATCTCCTTGATAAGCGGCCACTGATCCTGCGACCATGGTTCCGACGACCGCCGTTAGGGCAAGTGCCGAAACTCCCATCAATAGTTTTTTTGTATTCATATTTGTCACCTCCTTCCTATTATTAATACAAACAACTTTTGTTTTTATTTCGTCTATCTTTTATGAAAGTACCTCTTATGGAAGAATATGTTTTTTGTCGATATAATTACCTTATGCGGAAAATCCTATTAATCGTAGCAATAGTTGTTGCGATTTCAGCGATCGGATTCCTTATTCTTAATAAGTACATATATACCGAGAAACAAGGGGGTGGGGTTACAGTTGCCCCTTATGAAGGCGTACTTACCGGTGAACACGTCTGCCTTCCCCACAAAGATACGAGCGGACCCCAAACGCTCGAGTGTGCCTTTGGTATAAAAACCGACGCGGGAGAATACTATTCTCTTGACTTTGACCCCGAAGAGATGCTCGACTTTAATATCGGCGGCCGTTTCAGAGCTAAGGGACTGATCACCCCGGTAGATACTAACGACGATAGTTACTTGAACAAATACCCAATCGTCGGCGTATTTACGATTATAGGGCCGATTGAATCGCTTTGATTCTTTGATGATTTTTAAGGAAGAACTATAATACTCATAACTTGTTAATCATAAATCGTAAACCGTAACCCGTTACAATAAAGATTTTTGGATTGGAATATAATATTAGACATGAAGCCCTTACTGATCAAAAAATTCCTACCTTACCTGGTGATATTCTTGGGGATCGCTTATGGAGTCTGGCCACTTGATATCATTCCCGACGTTCCATTAATAGGATGGTTTGATGACCTTGGAATCATCGGATTGGCCTTGTACATCGCCGTCAAACTTTTTTCAAATAAAAAAGCTAAGGATCAAAAAAAGGTGGATTAATATATATAGATATTGTTAAAAGTCGGGGTTACGTAGTCTTTTTTTTGCCGTTCCTGTGGAGACTCTCTTTTCTTCTTGTTTGGGAAGCTTTCAATCTGTCCATTCTTTTTTTGTTTTCTTTATTGAGTAGTTTCTGGCATTCAGGGTCTGGACACGCCTTCTCAGTCGTTGTAACCGTCGAGTGACCGATCTTCTCGGTCCACGTCCTCACGAATATTCTTTCTTTACCGCAGCGGTAGCATGGATTGCTGTTTACGTTCATTTTCTTGGATACCTTCTGAATCTATTTTGATTCGAGAAATAATTGCTGTTCTGGTCTATCGGATGAGCCCCGATAACTTTTATTTTATTGCCCTTTAAAACCGCGTTGTTGTTCTTGCTGATCGCGTTTCTGAAATCCTTTTCGTCGGCCATGACGACATATCCGTTTCTGGCCACTTTGTTGTCTATTCCGAATACTACCTTTGCCGAAAGGACGCTTCCGGAACCGGAGAACAAATCAAATAAGTCCTTGTCTGTGGTCGAAGAAGAAATGTTACCGACATATATTTTGTTACCCATATTTGGTTAAAGATAAGAAGTTGTTGTTAAAGAAGATAACAATTTCTTAGGTCAACTCAAGTTTACCACTTACGAAGGACAATAGCTAGTCGTAATTGGCTAGGATCAGGTAAGAATGGTCCAGGTCAGCGGTTAGCTGAATTCCGAGAAAAAGATCTTGTTTTTATAGCAGTCTATTCCCGCCTTTACGTTCGGAACGATGTTGTCGGGCAAGGAGTTTAGGTCAAACCATCCGATATTTTCCGATTTGTTAGGCTCACCATTGCCGGGTTCTCCCTCCCAATATTCGAGCTTGAAGAAAAAATCTACATATTCGAAGTTATTGATTTTCTTTTCATTCCTGTGCATGACGTGGTAAAGAGTCAAGTTGGATGGTTCGATCTTAAGGAGTACTTCCTCCTCCACTTCCCGAACAAGCGCCTGCTTCAATTCCTCGCCTTTCTCAAGATGCCCTGCCGGAAGCCCGTACCGACCGTCCATCCACCCGGTATTTTTTCTCAAAGAAAGAAGGATTTTGTGTTCCTTGACGATTATGGCGTAAACCGCTAAACGGAGAGTATGTCGTTTATTGTCCATGGGTAGATTATATCAAGATATCGATGGACTGATATAATCAATATATGGACGTTATTTTAATTCTCGCTCTAATTCTATTTAACGGGTTTTTCGCAATGGCGGAAATCGCCATCGTATCGTCACGAAAAAGCAAGCTAAAAAATCTAGCTATGAGCGGAAATCAGAATGGAAGAATAGCCCTAAAGCTCGCCGAAGAACCTAATATATTCCTGTCAAGCGTCCAGATTGGGATAACATTGGTGACCGTCCTTGCCGGAGCCGTTGGTGAGGGTAGGTTTGCTTCAAGAGTCGGCGGCATGATAAAGCCCCTTCCCTTTGTCGGCCAATTTTATGAAGAAATCGCCTTCGTAATAATCATCTCAACCATCACCTATCTTTCAATTATACTGGGCGAGCTTGTACCAAAACGGATTGCCCTTTCTAATCCTGAAAAGATCGCTTCCTTAATCGCGCCTATTATGTCGGCTTTCGCAAATTTCACTTCACCAATCATTAAAATCTTGAGCTCCTCAACCGAATTTGTTTTCAAACTTATGGGTCTGAAATCAGCTGTTGCTTCAAGTATTACCGAAGAGGAAATCCGGATACTCATACGGGAAGGGGCCGATATGGGTATCTTCAGCAAGACCGAAAAAAAACTGATCGAAAGGGCTTTGAGACTGGACGACCTAAGAATCGGATTATTGATGACGCCCAAACACAGGATGAGTGTTATTAATATCGACAAGTTTATCGAGAAACCGGACTATTATTTATCCAATTATCCCCATTCCCGCATAATCTTTACTGAAGGAAAGCAAGATAAGATATTTGGCGTCGTTCATATAAAAGACCTTCTATCCTATTTCCTGAAAGACGGTTCGTTTGAAACCGAAAAACTGAAAACGATTATAAAAAAACCGCACCTTGTTCCTGAATCGATGAAAGCAATCAAGGTCCTTGAGATGTTCCGCCATTCGCCTATTCATATCGCCCTTGTTCTTGACGAGTTCGGCACGATTCAAGGTCTTGTAACCTTCAACGATATTCTTGAGGCGCTCGTCGGCGAAATCAAATCCCAATCCTTACAAGATCCGTTGATCACAATTAGGGAAGACGGGTCTTTCCTAATAGACGGGATGACTTCCTTGTATGATTTGAGGAAGGAGCTTAATCTTCAAGACTTGACCAATAAGGATTTGAGCATTTTTCAAACGGCGGCCGGTTTTTTCATCGCTCATCTTGAGAAAATTCCTAAGTCCGGCGAGTATTTTGACAAATACGGATATCGGTTTGAAGTCGTTGACATGGATCAAAACCGGATAGATAAAATACTAGTAAAGAAAATCAAAGCCTAATTTTCATTCTTCACTATCTTCAAATATGCTTGTCAATAAGTAGTTGATTAAAGAAGGATCAGACTTAGCGAAACCAAGATCATACCGGTAACCACGCCAAGGATTGCGTTATGGCCGTATTCGTCCCGGAATGACGCCGGTAGGAGCTCGTCAAAGCTTATATACACCATCACCCCGGCGACAACCGCAAAAACGTAGGAAATTATATTTTGATCAAGATATGGCTTGAGCAGTAAATAGGCTATAACTGCCCCTAAAGGTTCTGCCATGCCGGAGATGAATGCGTATTTTATCGCCTTGGCACGACTTTGGGTGGCGTGGTAAATGGGTGCCGCTACAGCCATGCCCTCCGGTATATTGTGGATAGCAACAGCAAAGGCCAACATTATTCCCAGTCTGAGATCCGTAAAGGAACTCAAAAAAACCGCCATTCCCTCGGGAAAGTTATGGATGATAATGCCCATTGTGACGACAAACCCCGTTGACAAAAGCCGCTTGTCTACGACGTTGTACTTACGGCAAACCCTTTCTTCAAGGTAGTGATGAGGAAGAAGGAAATCGATAATGGCCATGACGACAATCCCCGCAAAAAAATACATGTTGGCTTTCAACAAACCTATGTTCTCAATCGCATGCGGCAACAACTCCATGAACGAAAGGTAGATCATTACCCCGGCTGATAAACCCAAAAAAAACCCGATGAATTTTCTTTTACAAAAATGGCGGGAAAGGAAAATAAGACTACCAACGACCGTCGAGAGTCCGGCAATGATTGTCAGAACGAAAGGCATCAAAACTCCGTCAAGATTCATGGTTTATTATATCAGAAGGCTATAAAAATCGTAATTTCGGAGCTACGCAAGGCTT
>JAANMU010001521.1_pt1 | contig 20731 bp, 21 predicted proteins | sample 7279701 | NCBI WGS metagenome assembly JAANMU01 (sample SAMN14094539, study PRJNA606508) | bioreactor metagenome | isolation source: A lab-scale SPAN reactor treating ammonium-rich wastewater day 57 | place: Ireland: Galway | collected 2017-03-13 | reverse complement strand
CCAGGAGGTTTATGGAGCGGATAAATAAGAAAGCATAGCTAAATAGCTAAAGGGAACAAAAAAACCCATACGCCGCCGAGTCCAAAGAAATTTTCCGAGGGCCCGGCGCGTTTTTTTGGGCGAAAGGGGAGTAGGAGGCGCAAACTGCCTTATGTGTTCAATTAATTTAGACCATGCCTTAGTCATGTCTATAGGACATCAACAAATATGATAAGGGTAACCTCAAAAAGTACTTTAAGATCTATGGAAGCCTCGTCGATGAGTAATTATTGGCAAAATACTTTAAAACCGTGGACTATAAGATATATACATATATACAATCCGAATATCCCTTCGGACACCCTTAATTGGGATTAGTGCCCCGAATATTTGAGGATTTTCTTTTTCCTGTCTTCAAACCCAAGCTCGCTCCTGATCCCAGGGCCCATAACGCAGCCTCCGTCGCAGAACAAGATGTCCAATAGCCTTATTTTCTTATCCTTTACAAATTCCTGGACGGCAGTTTCGCAGTTTTTGTAACCTGAAACCACCCTTATTTCCTCGTCCTTAAGATGCGACTTGGCCCCTGAGGAATCGGTGAGACCCCCATCAATGGGGTAAATTCGGGTAGAAGGTTCAACTAAGTCAAATTGGGCGGCGGAAACAGGGGTTTCTGAGGCTAGACCCATTTTTTTAAAGACATCCTCAAGCTCTCTGTAGGTTAGGACCAGGATATCAAGTTCGGGGTGATCCTGGATAGCTTCGAGTTTCTTGACGACACACGGACCAATGAATACCGGTTTGTGGTCGGGCCATTTCTGCCTGACTATTTTTGCGGTTGCAACCATCGGGGAATCAATTTCAAAAGCGACGTGATGGAGTAGATCCGGGTGTTTGGTGCGCATAAAGCGGACAAAACTGGCGCACGGGGAGGTGATGAAACGGGTATGGGGATTGTTTTTGAGAATCGAAACTGCCTGTTCGTTTGTCTTTTTGGCGCCGACGGCCACCTCAACCACATATTGGAAGCCGATAGACTTGAGTTGACCGACGAGTTTTCCGGCCTCAAACATTATTGGGAACGAGGGTGCGACCATCGCCACCAGTTTGGTCTTCTTAGTCAAAAACTCAACCAGTTTTTCCGTATCGCTCATTATTATTTGACTGCCTTCCTAACTAATAGAAAAAGCAATCCTCCCGTAAGGGCGGTTGCCAGCTGGAAAATGCTCATGGCGGTCAGAAAGATCTTCGGCACCAAGCCTAAGCTATAAAAAACATATGCGAATGCGAACAGAAATAACGTTTTAAATAAGGCTGGCAAGAGTATTTTCACTGTTTGGTTTTTGTTTTCCAAAGCCAGAAAAGATCTCATCAGAATCATGTTACCTATCCATATGACAGGTAGAAAATAAGCTAAGTACGGCGTGAAGCCACCAAATACCAATCCGTTAAATAGGGCGCCGATACTTGGTCCTACGGCGACTATGGCCTGATTCTTGCGTTGAAAATAGTAAGACGAGGCAAAGAGTAAACAGTTGACGAGCGTCCCGGTCAGAAGCTGAGGTCCCGATACGAGGAAGGGGATAGTAAAGGCAAGTACTGGAAAAAGTAATGGATAAGATAGCAAGGTCGATTTTGATAAAGCAATTTCTTTAGTCTCCATTATATTCCCATTATAGACGATTTCTTACAAATGAAACTTACCATTTTATTACCGGTTTTTTAACAAATCCTTAATCGGCTGATTTAAATTCTTTACCAATTAACAGTTCCTTTAAATTAAAAGTTAAAAGTAAAAAAGGATAAAAAAATTATGAAAGACAAATATTTTAGGATCGTAGTCAGACCAAAATCGGAATTCAAAACACCTGATGTGAGAAAGGATTTGATAGGCGAGGGGGTTGTTCGGGTTGTTGGGAAAAGGCTAAGCGGATTATGGGACACCCAGACATGGCTGATAAGTCAGAATGAGGCCCATATGGAAAATCGAAGACTTATTCCGGACACCCAATTTGCCAGGTATGCAGTCAAATCTCTGGCTACAGAACCCAGGTGGGTTGGGACGAACGTCTTTCGTGCCCGGGATCGGTTTAAGATTCCATAAACCCCAAAGCGTATCAAGGCATAAAAAAACGAGAGGTAGGGAACCTCCCGTTTTTTTTTGGGCGAATTGTCTTAAATTTATTATCTTTTTGGGTTTCTTAAACACCACCTCCTTTCATACTTTATTTATAGAAAAGCTACCTGAAGGGAAGCTTAAGGCAAGAGCCGTGTCATTGACTTTAAGCTGCCAGGCTGTTAAGGTTAAGCAAGTTACCAGTTAAATACATATGGCAAAGGCAAAATCGAAAGTGAAACTGAAAGAGAAAATGCATTGGAGAGTTAAGAAGCTTCTCAAAAAAAGAAGAGCTAGTAGATAATATATTCTTCTGATTAAGTATTTTTAGGCTCATTACGTTACTTAAATGACCTCTAGTATTGACTATAGGATATTATAGTAATATAATGATACCCTATGTCACTTTTGGAAGGAAGGACGAATGCGGAGTTGAAAAAAAGCAACTATTCCAAAATAGTAGCAGGAGGATTGCCGTTCGTAAGGAATCCTCAGTTTGGCTTCAATAGCGCAAGTGTAGGGCAACTTACATTTGCAAACGGTTCGATCATAAAGGATCCCTTACTGACTTTTGATTTGGGACAAGATCTTGGAGCAATCACCCTCAAAGATGAAGACAGGTCTATCTCTGAATTCAAATATTATGCCGAACCGGCTGAAAACGGAATTTTGCTTTTGAAAGTTCTCATAAACACCTATAAAGGAGAAGGGTCGGGATTTGGTAATGCGCTATTTTATTTAGGGGATACGATGGTAGGGAATCTCGCCCCGCACTTTAGGGGTTATAAGGCGGTTTATGCAGAAGGCGAGGATAGCGCGAAAAAAAGATTTACATTGAATAAACGTGCCGGATGGACCACTTCCATGATGCAAACTTACGGATATACCGATAACTCCGATTTACTCAAGCAATTAGGATTAAGTACCCAATCTAAGAAAATGTTCCTGAAGAAATTAACCTGATAGGTTACTAACGGAAGCTTCACGGATCAGATATATTTATATCTTTGTTCACCTTTGGAGTAACCAAAATATTTGGGGTGACTGACGGGATTTGAACCCGCAACATTCGCCTCCACAGGGCGACGCTCTACCAGTTGAGCTACAGTCACCAATGAAGCTAATTATAATCGAACGATAGTGAGATTAAAAGACTAAAATAATACCTTAAATATCTCGGCGAGATATAATTCGCCGAGATGTCTTATATCATGATAAGATAGTTATTATGGCAATAAAACCGATAGAAAAGGCAAATCACCCGACCATGCTGATGAAAATAGGCGTTCTTGCGTTTCTTATAGGTATAGGCTATCTTTTGACCAAAGTCACGGTCAACAAAAAAGATATCGTTGACCGGGCCGAGGTCCTATCGGTAGAATCCGAAAAAGTAGTCAAGGAAAATACCCAAAATTTGGCGGTCAGTCTGATGGATAAATCAAAAGATGTGGTGGGTGACGTTTTAGGGCAGGCGACCGATTTGGTCGAAGAAGTGGCCTCTCGTTCGGCCGACACCGTCTCCGACTTTATATTCGATAAAGCGACAGAACCCCTTATCGATCAGATCAGGAAACTTCCTCCCGACAAGATGGAAGAAGTAAAAAAGAATATTTGTCAATGATTATATAAAGACTCTTCCAAGCAGATAAAACAAAGCTCCGGCCAATCCCCATAAAGGTATGGAAAGAATGCTTGTGTAACCGTTAAGGCCCAACCTGTGATACGTCCATAACCTTTGGCCGACGACCATATGGTAGGAGAATCCGATAAGCCATTCAAGAAAGGTACCGACCAGGGCAAAAGCGACAAAAACTTTGACCAACGTCATTCCGGTTTGACCAAAAGTCACGAAAGCCGCAACCATTGGGAAAAGCAGGAGGAAAAAGTATCTGGAGTAGGAAAAATGGTAATGCTTGATGTGCTTGTTGGTCATGTAGTAATGAAGTTGAGAAACTGCGATTTCAATAAATACGCCGATGACAACCATCGACAGAAAACTCATAAACAATGTAAGCATAAATCCAGTATAACATCGGTGACACTTTTTGTATAATTGTGAGAATGCCCTGATAGTTTAGTGGTAAAACAAACCCTTGGTAAGGGTTAGACTGTGAGTTCGATTCTCACTCAGGGCTCAAATGCTTCATCCCAATTTTGTAATCCTCGGCGCAATAATCTTTTTCCTCGGGAGTATTGGATATGTATGGGATACCATCAAAGGAAAGGTAAAACCCAACAAGGTCACTTGGTTCATCTGGTCGCTTGCCCCCTTGATAGCGTTTGCCGCGCAGATCAACCAGGGAATAGGTATGGAGGCCTTATTGACCTTCATGATAGGCTTCGTTCCCGTTATTGTATTTGTGGCCTCCTTCATTAACAAGAAATCATACTGGAAGATTGAAAGACTTGACCTTATCTGCGGGAGCTTGTCCATTACCGGACTCATACTCTGGCAGATCACAAAGGTAGGGAATATTGCTATCTTTTTTTCCCTGGTCGCCGACTTCTTGGCGCTGTTGCCGACGCTCGTCAAATCCTATCGGCAGCCGGAAACGGAAAACTACCTCTTGTATTTCGGCAATTCCATTTTTGCGCTTCTGACCATTTTGACAATTAAGGATTGGAACTTTGCCAACTACGCCTTTCCTTTGTACATTTTTGTTGCAACCTTGCTTCTGACAGTCCTCATTAGATTCAAAATAGGCAGAAGCTTTCGGGCGTTAAAGGATTGACACAAGAATATGCTAGATTCCGTCGATATTGAAACCCAGGCTAAAAAGGTTGGTCGGATGGTTACGCCATATGACGTTTCCAATCTGATCCGCCCGAACTTCAAGGCCGGCAATATTGAAGGAACAACCCGGGAGGATAGGGCATTGGAAAACACCCTTAAGATCATATCCAACCCGAAACTTCTATATGATATTCCGGCTCTTCCATATTATTACCAAGCCCCGGGCAGCCCAGGCCGACTCTGGCCAAGACCGGAAGCCGACAAGGAAACCTTCAGACCGGCATGGAGCGAATTGGATAATCCTGCCATGATTGACGACTGGGCCAAGAACTCTGGTTATGAAGATTTGAGCGACGTATACGCGGAAGTACCGCTAAAAACTGTTTTGAGTGTCCTGAATCCGGTACAGAAAGTAGAGCATTATATAAGAAACAGAACCCACGAAGGCAAGGTCAGGATCAATCAGATACTGGAAGTAATGAGGGGATACCAAATAAGTCAAATGCTTGCGGAAAAGTCTTATGAGACAGGTATGGAACTTATTAAACGACACCTGCCAGAATTCGTACCGACAGAACCATCGGTTGTCATCGGTGACCCGAGTTTTATTATGGCAAAGCGCGAAAACGGCGAATATTTCGGCAAGGTTGAAGGGGTTCATTTGTTAATCATAAGAACGCCTCCAAATCCCTTTTTGAAAATCGAGAATTACAAGATTACGGATAACGCCGGCAGTTTGGTGCCGGTTATCGGTGCTCACGAATTGATACATCAGAAACATGCGGAAGTTACAAACGGCCAATTGGGCTTTAATCCAAGGTTGGGATCGCCCCTTACTGTTGAATACATGAGAACCCACACGATTGGGGAAATTAATTCGCTTCAGAAAGAAGAAGCCGTCAAGATGGGCCTGCCCGTAAAGAAGGCGTTTGGGGAGGAATTCGGTCTCGATGTGGCTTTGGCTGAAGGAATTGCGACGGCGGCCGAGCTATTTATCGACTTTGCCGAAGCGCGAAGACTGATGAGGCTGGGAATGAGAGATGAGGCAAAAATGTTTATTGATGCCGGAAAGACAAGGCGCGGTTATCTTAGGGAAGCAAGAAATATCGCGGACGGATTGCACTACGCCGTTGGAACGGAAGAGATTGTAGAATCACTCTTCAATAAGATGAAGATATCCGAACTCGGGGAGTTTCTGACCAAGGTAGACATGTCCAAAGCAGGTAATATTAGATACGGAACGCCCGCGTTCGATGAGATATTGAAAGACCCGAGAAGATTGCCTATTAAAGAATAGGGTTATTGGTGATTGAATTTTTCGTTCGGGTTTGCTATTCTTTTTACACTTATGGAAATAAAATACCTGGGTCATGCTTCTTTCCTCATTAAAACTAAAAACGCCAAAGTTGTTACCGATCCTTTTGATCCCAAGATGACGGGTTTGAAGTACCCAAAGACGGAAGCGGATATCGTTACCGTTTCCCACGGCCACGACGACCACAATCAATCACACTTGGTCGTGGCCCCGGAGGGCAAGGATCTATTGGTATTTGACATGCCGGGGGAATTTGAAAGCTGTGGCGTTAGGATCTTCGGATTCAGAAGTTTCCACGACGACAAACGGGGCACGGAGCGAGGAGAGAACACTCTTTACAAGATCGAAGCCGAGGGGATTTCGGTTCTCCACTGCGGAGATTTGGGATTTGTTCCTGATGACGCATTTATCGACTCAATAGGGGATGTTGACATTCTCATGGTCCCAACGGGTGGATTCTATACGATTGACCCTGAGGCCGCCACTCAGCTTATCAAGAAGGTTGAACCGTCTATCGTCATACCCATGCACTATAACCACAAAGACCTTGACCAGAAGAATTTCGGTCAACTGGCTGCGGTTACGGAATTCACCAAAAAGTTCGGAATTGAAAACGTCACTCCGGTTCCAAAACTTATCGTCAAAAAGGACGAATTGGAAGAAGAAATGAAAATAGTAGTTCTGAGCATATAAGAAATTTGGGCGAGTTATATTTCGCCCAAATGTTTAAGGAGTTATTTAAGTCTTTTAATCTTATCGATTATAATTATGACCCCGTCAGATTCACCCCTTAAAGTACCGCCTCAAGACCTCGAGGCAGAAAGATCGGTAATAGGTGCCATTTTAATTGATTCTGGAGCCATGAACCTGGTTGCGGAATTCCTGAAACCCGAATTTTTCTACGACCCGGCAAACAAGACTATCTACTCGGCGATGATTTCCCTTTATGAAAAACAGCAGCCCATAGACGTAGTCACTTTACAGGATGCCCTCAATAAGGAGGACGCCTTGAAAAAGGTTGGAGGTAAGAGTTACCTGTCGGACCTCATCAATACCGTCCCGTCCTCGGCCTATGTCGAACACTACGGACAGATAGTCAAAAACCATTACGTCAAAAGGAAGCTTATAGAAATGTCGTCCCGAATGGTCGAGAAGGCCTTCGATGTTAAAGGCGACGTCAAGAAACTGTTGGATGAGGCCGAAGTTCAAATATTCAGTTTGTCACAACAGCATGTCCATCGAGACTTCGTCCAGCTCAAGGAAATTTTGGCTGAAAGTTTTGAGCGCTTGGATGAATTCATGAAAAAGGGTAGTCATTTGAGGGGAGTCTCAACCGGTTACCCGGACTTGGACAATAAGCTTGCCGGAATGCAGAACTCGAACCTTATCATTCTGGCCGCCCGCCCGGGAGTCGGAAAGACGACTTTAGCTTTGAACATGGCCTTAAATGCTGCCGTCAAAGACAAGGTCCCGGTCGGATTCTTCTCGCTTGAGATGAGTAAGGAAGAGTTGGTGGACCGTCTTTTGGTCGGCCAGGCTGATATCGATGCCTGGAGACTCAAGACCGGTAGGTTGTCCGACGACGACTACAAGCGGTTGACCGAGGCGATGGGGGAACTGTCTGATGCGCCCATATACATTGACGATACTCCGGGTCTTTCGATTCTTGAGATGAGGACCAAGGCCAGGAAGCTGAAACTGGAAAAGGATATCAAGCTCGTGATTGTCGATTACCTTCAATTAGCCGACCCGGGGAAGAAATTCGACTCCCGCAACAACGAAGTCTCATTCGTTTCCCAGGGTTTGAAAAACCTTGCCCGTGAACTTAAGGTTCCGGTCTTGGCATTATCCCAGCTATCCCGTGCGGTTGAGCAGCGGGGTAGCAAGAAGCCCCAGTTGGCTGACCTCAGGGAATCCGGTGCCATTGAGCAGGATGCAGACGTAGTCATGTTTATTTACCAGGAAGATGAATCCGAGGATTTATTGGACCAGACTAAAAGGCTAGTCAAACTGTATATCGCCAAACACAGAAACGGTGCAACCGGGGAGATCGAGCTTATGTTTAGGGGAGACCGCGTCAAATTCTACGGAGTGGAGAAGTAACTTCAAACCCTCCCATACTTGAATTCGGAGCATAAAGAGAATATAATACGGGAGCAATGGACAAAGTAAGGCTCGGTAAATTTCTTGATATCATTCCCGGAATCGGGACCGTGAGAGATATAAATAGAGCTTTGAAAGGACCGCCTCCGTCATGGAAATATTTTAGTAGAGCAGATTTTAATAAAGCGGCAGGCGTTCTTTTGGGATCAATGTTACTAGCGGCTTGTACTCCACCCTCAGCCGAATCAGGGGAACCCATATACGGGTTAGCCGAAGTTGAAAGCGAAAGAATACTGTCCGGTTCAGGCGGGGAATACAAGATACAAAAGATAAGGGTCGATTCCCTCCGTCCGCTTGCGGGGTACGACGATCAGGTGGAGCGGGCCTTGGACGATATAGAAAGTGTTATAAAACTCCAAAAAAGAACTCCCGATGGGGGCTGGAAAGATGTCCTTATTCCTGGGTCCTTAGTCACAAAACCGATCGTAAACGAGTTTAATTCCTTATTGGGTGAAAACCCCGATCCAAAAGAAAAAGCCGACTTCAACGCAACTCTTTTTGACCCCAGTATCCCCGCCAACCAAAAATGGTCTAACCTTACGTCTTATGCAAGAGTCCCAATGACGGGTGAAGATGTGGAAAGAAAGCTGGATTGGTTGTATTCAATGGAAGGACTGTTAGGCGATATACCCGATAATGCACCTTGGGATCTGATTTTTGACGCCCGGTCCGCCGCCAATCCCGAAGTTCTTGCGGATTACGGATCAATACTCCATGCCGCCAGGTATACCGGAACCCAGATGGGAATATTCGTTCCGAAAGACAAAGAAGTAAAAAAAACAAAGGAGGAATTATCACAAATGTTTTTGCCGGTTCCGAATCCGGAAACGGACAGGCCGCGTATGTATGTCTCAACGTTTGTTCTGCAAAAGCCGCCGGAAAAAGAAGGAGGGGAGCCAACAATAATTAGAAGTAAAAGACTCCATGTACTTTATGGACAAGATGATAAAAGAAATAAGACCTTCGATTCTGTCGGAGGAGATTTGGAAAAGCCTGAGAATCTTGTTCCTTCGGTTCTTCCGATTGACATTCTTGCCAAAACTGGCGACTTGGGTTCGGTTGTCGAAACACATGAGATAAACAGAGACATGATTGACTTCGCTTTTGTCCCAAGAGGAAGAAGCGATTACAAAGGAGATATTAAGCCGGCGATTTTTATTGACGATCCTAACGATGTATATAAATCAAAAGTCTATTTACCGGAAGACAATAAGGCGATTGATAGGGTTGATTCTGGCAATGGTAGTTGGATAACCAAAGTTACCCATACGGTAAACATGCTGCGTCAGCTGGGAGTTGACAGCGCTTTCAAATACGGGATGCTCCCTTCAAAGATGGCATTCGAAAGAATATTCAAGGGAGGTAAGTTGGATGAAGCTTCGGGTCAAATGCAGTTGCCAAGTCTGGCATTATTCCCGGCGGACCAGTCATTGGTCAATGTGCTTGCCACTTTATATATGCAGGGAGATACTCTTAACCAGTGGGGGACGGTACTTTACCAGGGAGAACCGGAAAACAATCCAACAGTTCCCGTCAACAACTTTGAAGGGAAAGAAAACGCCTTAAATATGTTTGAGAATATGGCTTGGGGAGGACCGGCAGGCGCTGTTGAGGCTGGAGGATTCTTTAACCTTTTGGAAATAATGAAGATGGGACAAGAAAATGTGGTCGCTTATTATAGCAACAAGGAAGGAAATGCCTTATCAAAGGATGTTCGGGGAATTGGGGGAAGGTTGGAAGACCTGATGGATCGGGTTATGGTAATGGGGTCAAAGGATGAATTGGCCGAAACGATGAAAACATTGGGAAAAATTGCTCCTTGGGCGCTTTCGGCGATCGCGTTGTTCACCCCGGCCGGTAAGGCTACTCAAGGCGTCTGGAAAGTCTTAACCTGGATCGCGTCAAAACTAATCTAAAGTAAAATTATAGCTTTTTTTGAAGCTATCTACCTATTTGACCATTGACATTTTTTGTAAATCTCTTGACAAATTTATGTAGTTCCTATATCCTGGGGGGGAGGATTAGAAATTATCTAAAAATATGCAGAACCCAAAAAAAGTAAATATGATCCATAGGATGAAAATCGCTAGGGGACACCTTGATAAGGTTATTGAGATGGTCGAGAATGGCGATTACTGTTTGGATATTCTCCAACAGTCCCAAGCCGTTCAAAGCGCTCTTTCAAAGGTAGACGACATTATCCTTGAAAACCACCTTAAGACCTGCGTCAAAAGGGCGATGATGACAGAAAGTGAAGTTGACGAGAAAGTATCCGAGATTATTGAAGTTTTCAAAAGGAAATCATGAACTGGAAGGCCACATTAGTGATGGTGTTGTTTCTAATAATAACCATAGCCGGAAGTTATTTTTTGTTGGTATCGGGTCAGCAGCCGGATCCGGAAATTATTTCATATTCGTTATCTGATAAGGATAGGCCAAAGGCGGAAGTCAAATCCGCTTACTCGGATATGGGTGAAATGAAAGTTTCGGAAGACAAGTCTGCCGATTTTATTGTAAAAAATATTGGCGAAAAACCCCTACAATTGAGCCGTATTTCCTCAAGCTGCAACTGCACCTTCGGCCAGCTGATACTTGACGGCAAGGAGTCCAAATATTATGGAATGCACTCCGTTTCAAGCTTTGCCGGCGAAATCCTTCCGGGAAAAGAGGCGGTTATTAGAGTCATATATAGACCTTCAATAATGCCGGTTTACGGAGTCGTCGAAAGGGAAGTATTTGTCGACAGCAATGATCCCCAAAATCAAAAATTAGTATTTAAGGTTAAAGCGAATGTCAAGTGATTTTATTTTTGGCATATCGCTTACCGGGTCATTTTTGGCCGGTGCCTTGGCATTGTTTGCGCCATGTTGCATTACTTTTCTTTTTCCTTCGTATTTGGGAACCGTTTTTAAAGAAAGCAAAAAAGTCATATTTTATACAATAATTTTTGCGCTCGGTTTAGCGTTTATTTTGATCCCTGTTTCATTGGGCTTCCGGGCGTTTATTTTCTTTTTCGATAAATACCATTCCGGAATATATTACCTGGGAGGATTGTTCTTGGTTTTCATGGGTATAATGACCTTGAGGCCGTTGTTCCAGATTCCCCAGTTTTTCCATGTAGCGCCTAAATTTAACAAAAAAATCAATGTCGCCTCTGTATTTAGTTTGGGTTTGATGTCCGGTCTATCTTCAAGCTGCTGTGCTCCAGTATTGTTTGCAGCCGTTACTCTGACGAGCCTGGCTCCAACAACTTTTCAGTCGGTAATAGTTTCAATAGCTTATGTCATGGGGATAGTATTCCCGCTATTTGTTATGTCGCTTTTTTACGAAAAATTGACGACCCGAATATCGGGGACAAACAGGCAGAAAATCTACAATGTATTTAAATACATTGGCGGGACGATATTCATTTTTAGCGGAATTGCCATTATCTACTTCAACTCCATGGGAAAAATAGAAATGTATCAGATGGAGACTTATGCGAAACCTTTGAGGTTAATGGTTTTTGAACTTTCAAAAAATTTCAAGAACCCGATTCTTGATATCGGAATATTTGGACTAATCATATTGGTATTTTATAAATTAATAAAAAGAAAATGAAAAAAAACATGAAGCTCAAAAGCAATGTTTTGTTTATGGTCTTGGTCCCGAGTCTCATACTTAATATTTTGGCTTTGGCGATAGTTCTCAAGCCGCAGTTTATCAAGTTGGCCGAGTCGAAAAAGAGCGCCGAGCTGAAAGAGCAGACGGCTGGGATTTTTGAACAGACGAATCCGGAAAAAGGGTATGAAATTGGTGCAAGCTATGGTGACTTGGGACCAAAAATGATCGAAGCGGGGGTTATAGATTATGACAAATTTAAGGAAAATTACGAAAAAAGCGGTTCGCCGTTGACCCAGGAGCAAATGAATATATTAACCAAAGGGTCAGATAAGAGAATAAGGATTACCAGGGATAATTCCTACTTCCTATTGAATTTTTTCTGGGCGGCCGGCCTCTTGAACAAGTCTGAAGTTTTGACGGAAGGTGACATGGTCGCTTACGGGGGTTTGGAAGGGGCTGGTAATTTTGCTTCAACCGGAGGTTGGACCTTGTCCAAATCTAACCCGATGGAATATTATGCCGCATCAAATCTCATTCCCATGACCGAAAGCCAGGAGGCACTCGCAACCAAGGTCTCATCCAATATATATAGGCCCTGCTGCGACAACTCGACAGCCTTCCCGGACTGTAATCATGGGATGGCTTTGCTATCGGTGATGCAGCTTATGGCGGGTAACGGGGCAAGCGAGGAGGAAATGTACGACGCCGCCAAATACTTTAATGCTTTCTGGTTTCCGGGAAATTACTATGATTTAGCTCTATACTTTATGAATAAGGAAGGGAAACAGTTTAAGGATTTGCCCGCCCAACTCGTTTTAAGCAAAGATTATTCATCGGCGACGGGTTGGTCAAAAGCCAAGGAATGGCTCGCCAATAAAGGAATCATTCAAGAGCCACCCAAAGGCGGGGGAGGATGCGGTGTCTAATTATTAATAATTATAAATTTTTATAAAAGATATATATGAAACTTACAAAACAAAGTCTTTCTAACGCTTTTGCCGCAACGGCAGGTTTCGTCTGGGTTATTTGCTCCCTAGGAGTCGCCTTATTCCCAGGCCCGTCTTACATGATGAATCGTTGGTTTATGCATGAAAGCTATGGGCTTACGATGGGTAACTGGAACGTAACTGTACAAGGGTTTTTCCTCGGAGGCTTCGTGTTGATCGCTTTTTCCTGGGTCACCGGTTATTTTTTCGCTTCCGCTTTAGAATATTTCAGCAAAAAATAATATGAGCATAGATAAAATAATAGTCTCGATATTTGGCATTGTTGGAATTATAAGTACCTATTGGTTTTTCTTTATGAAAAAATCACAGACGGTTGAATCAACGGACGATACGATCGAAATCAAAGTTGAGGGAGGTTACAAGCCTGATAGGATATCGATTCCGGTAGGCAAAACCACAAAATTGGTTTTTGACAGGCGCGACCCGAGTCCCTGTTTGGAGGAGGTTATCCTTTCAGACTTCAAGGTTAGGAAGTTCCTGGTTCTAAACGAAAAAACAACCGTCGAAATCACACCCGACAAAACCGGAGAATTCGATTTCTCCTGCGGAATGGGTATGTACCATGGTAAGTTGATCGTCAAATAAATATGGCAAATAACACAAATAAACAAACGTTTGCGATAAAAGGCATGCATTGCGCCTCGTGCGTTTACACAAACGAAAAAGCCCTGAAGTCGATTCCGGGCGTAACCAAAGCAGTCGTCAATTTGGCAACCGGCAAGGGCACAATCACTTCCGAAGAAGGGGTAGTATCCGATCAGGCCATAAAGGACGCCGTAAAGAGTGTGGGGTACGAAGCCTTGGTCGATGGCGGCGAATCGGGGGCGCTTGACGATAAGATAAAAAAGGAAAAGGCCGCTGAATTGAAGAATCTGAAAACGAAGACATTTGTAAGCTTGACTATTGGAGCAATGGTCGTTTGGGGAAGTTTCCCCGGAATTATGGAAATTGCTCCGGCAATTTTCAAGAATTTTTATGTCCAGATGGTCTTGGCCGGAGTCGTCCAGTTCTGGGCTGCCTTCGATTTCTACAAAGCTGCAATTTCATCAATCAAGCACCGGTTGGCCAACATGGATACGCTCGTTGTCATCGGGACGACGGTCGCTTTCGTCTATTCGGTTTTTGTTACTTTTTATCCTGAGTTTTTCATGAGTCTGAATATTGAAGCGATGCCGTATTTTGACGTATCGGCCGTGATTATAGGGTTAATTCTTTTAGGGCGATTGTTTGAGGCTCAGGCCAAAGCCGGAACCGGTGAAGCAATCAAAAAGCTCATTGGTCTTCAGGCAAAAACCGCACGCGTTCTTAGAGGAGATAAAGAAGTGGATATTCCAATATCTGATGTTGTTGTTGGGGATATGATCCGCGTCAGGCCAGGGGAGAAGATACCGGTCGACGGAGTGATCGTTGAGGGTAACTCGGCGATTGACGAATCTATGGTAACCGGCGAAAGCATTCCCGCCGACAAGCACAAGGGCGATACGGTAATTGGTGCCACTATGAATAAATCCGGCTCTTTTATATTCAAAGCCACCAAAGTCGGGGAGGATTCGATGCTGGCGCAGATTATAAAACTCGTCACCGAAGCCCAGGGAAGCAAAGCACCGATCCAACGCTTAGCTGACGTTATTTCATCATACTTTGTACCTATTGTCATCATGATGGCGATTGCGACTTTCACGGCCTGGTACGTCTTCGGACCGTCTCAGGCGGCGATCCTGGCCATGCTCAACGCGATCGCGGTTTTGATCATCGCCTGTCCCTGTGCGATGGGACTGGCGACTCCAACGGCTATCATGGTCGGGACCGGGATTGGAGCCCAGCACGGGATATTGATCCGCGACGCCGAAAGCCTTGAAACGGCCCATAAAGTAAAGACGGTCGTCTTTGACAAGACCGGCACCCTGACTCACGGCAAGCCCGAGGTGACGGACATTATCGCAACGGACTCTTTTGATAACAAGGGGATATTGATGATGGCGGCCGCAATTGAAAAAAACTCCGAACACCCACTAGGGGAGGCGATAGTTAAAAAGGCGGAGGCTGGCAAAATGTCGCTGAGTAAAGTCAAGAAATTCCATTCGATTACCGGAAAAGGGGTTGAGGGAATGGTCGATAACAAAAAAGTATACGTCGGAAAACTCCTTTCCGATAAAAAGAATAGGCAAGCGCTTGACCTTGAAAAGGAAGGGAAAACCGTCGTCTATGTCTATATAGAGGAGAGGTTGGTTGGTATAGTGGCTATCGCCGACACGATAAAAGAATCGGCGGTTGATGCGGTATCGGCCTTAAACAAGATGGGGATTGAAACCGTCATGATAACCGGTGACAATCAGGCGACCGCTTCTGCGATTGCCAAAAAAGTAGGAATCAAAAGGGTACTGGCCGAGGTTTTACCTCAGGACAAGGAAAGAGAAGTCAGGAAAATCCAAGCGGAGGGGAAAATCGTTGCCATGGTTGGGGACGGCATAAACGACGCGCCCGCACTTGCCGCATCAGACATAGGGATTGCGATGGGGACTGGTACGGATGTGGCTATGGAAGCGGCCGGGATAACCTTGGTCAACAAAAGCCTCATGTCGGTTGTCTCTGCTCTTAAACTATCCGCCAAGACCATGAAAACAATTAAGCTCAATTTGTTCTGGGCTTTCGCTTATAATGTTGTTCTGATCCCGGTGGCGATGGTCGGCCTGATAAGTCCGATTTTAGCCTCTGGGGCGATGGCGTTTTCATCGGTGTCGGTTGTGTTGAATTCATTGGGTTTGAAGAGAGTTAAGATATAATAGATGGATCGATTAAGTTGAGGTTATAAATTTATAAAATATCTATGTGCGACGGATGCGGTCCCCACGGGGGCGGAAAAGGAAAGTAATTTCCGTTAAATCTTCCCTTGTCAAAAGGGTTTTTATACCTTAATGGCAATGGAATTTATGGCGAAAATAAAAAAAACCACACTGTATGTCGAAGGGATGCATTGCCCTTCGTGCGAAGTATTGATAAACGATAAATTTTCAGAAGAAGGGAACGTGAGGGAGGTTAAACCCAATTTCAGGAACCAGAAGGTCGAGATCGCATATACCGGAACTCTAAACGCACAAGCCCTTAACCGGAAAATAGTCCCTTTCGGGTATCGTATCGGAGAAAAAGGCGAGGAGCCCGAAGTCGAACCGCTATCCAAGAGAATTTTTGAATCGATTGCCATAGCATCGATCGTGTTTATTCTATATCTGATCGCCAAAGAGCTTGGCATTGTTCCGGACTCCAATATAACCGGCTCCTTAAGCCTCGTTAGTATCTTTGTAATCGGGCTCATAGCCTCAACGTCAACCTGTATGGCAACGTCTGGAGCTTTGTTTCTGTCAACCGTCGGCAAGGGCGGAGACAACCTCTCAAAGGCGGTTTTTTTCAACGCCGGGCGGGTCGTCTCCTACGGATTTTTTGGTTTTCTGGCCGGACTTGTAGGCCAGGCCTTGATAACCAACCTCAAGTTTGGTCCGTTCCTGACTCTGTTGGCGGCTATTTTTATGGTCCTTCTAGGGCTCGATATGGCGAAGATTTTGTCAATAGGAGCAATCATTCCATCTGGACTCAACAAAAAGATATTCGAAAGCCTGGAACATAAGCTTAAGAGATATCCGAGGAAGGCACCTTTCTTTCTGGGCGCGATAACGTACTTTCTTCCATGCGGATTTACGCAAGCGGTCCAGATTTACGCCTTGGGATTAGCTTCTCCCTTAATGAGCGCCCTGACCATGGTCGTTTTTGCCGTAGGAACGGCTCCCGCATTGATGCTCATAGGCGGTCTGACTTCATTCACAAAGACGACTTTTTACAACTATTTCATGAAAACAATGGGCGTGATAGTGTTTATAGTCGGGTTTTCGTACTTTGCCAACTTTTTGTCCCTATATAACATCAATATCAATCCTTTCTCTTCGGACGGAAGCGCCAACTCAACCTTGGCCACAACCAAAGACGGAGTGCAGACGATAAACATGAGAGTGGTGGCTTCGGGCTATGTCCCAAACTCGTTTACGGTCAAGAAAGGCGTACCCGTCAAGTGGGTAATAAACGGCGAGAATACTTTCGGGTGCCAGGCGTATTTTGTCGTACCATCCATTGGAATTCAAAGAACCATCGTTCCCGGAGACCAGGTCATCGATTTTACGCCGGACAAAGCCGGGGTCATCAATTTCTCCTGCGGAATGGGAATGTATCGGGGGCAGATAACGGTCACCGATTAAGCGAGGGGCCCGGTCTTTCCGGTGTGCCTGTTGAACTCCTTGAAGAAATCAGCCATCATTTCGTGGGTTGAAGAGATCTTTTCGGGATCGACGGTATTTTTGGCGTCTTCAAGAAACAGTTCGTTCAATTTTACCTGCAGATCATAATGGTCATGAATCCCGAGCCTGTTAAGGTTTCCCTTACCCATGAAACTGTCTTTCTTAAGCTCCTTTATGGCATCTCTTAATACCGATTCGTAATCCTCGAAAAAGAATCCGACAAAGAAATTATTGAATCGATATTCCTTATCCGAGAAGATAAGCCTTTCCCAGTTGTCGACGACTTTGTTCAAAACCTTGATGACGTTAGCCCTTTGTTCGGCATTCAACTTGAGGGCAGGATTTTGGACAAGCTTTTCCCTGAAATACGCCTGGGATTGGTTCGGGTTCTTCTTGACCGTATATATGGCGCGGTCTTCCTGGCTTGGGGAACCCTTAGGAACCCTGACCCGGTTTGCCTGGCTTCCTATAACCCCAAGGTGGTTTTTGGCTTTCGCTAGATCTACTTTATGGCGATAGGCGACCGACTGGGCGGTATCGAAAACGTCAGACCCGGTTGTCGCCGACAACATGCCGTACGACTGATTGAGAAGTTTGACGTTCTCATAAATGCTGGTTGTCGCATCCGAGGCCATTTTCCTCCAGCCTCCAAACGGTGCCGCAAGTACCGCCGGTGTTCCGAACCCGCGCCTTGCCCAGAGAATCGCTTCGTTGACCATCTTCATATATTCCATAAGTCTTTTTTTGTCGGCAGGGTCGATCTTCGGAGCTTCGCCGCCATCCTTCTTATACGCCTTGTAACTAAACTCGTATTTGGCCAATATATCCTTTATTGGGTCAAGGGAGATTATGACGGGTTGGATATTGTCAGATTTGGGATCCGAATAGGGGTTGCTGTCGGCTTTATATAAAAGGTGCATATACGGAACATTGTTGGCAAGAGCCAAATCCAAAGCCCTCAGTACCGCAGGCGAGATCTTTTGGGCATTTTTACTCAGAGACAGAGTTACGGTCTCGTAGGTATCGTTGATGATTGAAGTCGACGTGACTTCGGGAAGGGGGACCGTCAGGTTTTCCGGACCGATCTCGACTCTTTTTGACTGTTCAATGATCCGTGGTTTGTCGAATAGGTCAAGTTCCAGCTGGCGGGCTTTGAGCTTTTCATAGATGTCATCGTAAAAGGCTGAAAGGGCTACGGCGTCGAATTCGCGGTGGGCGGCTTTGACGGAATATTCAATCCCTTCGGGTACGTCCATATTGACATCAATTAGTGCCTGGTAAGAGCCGACCGTGAACATCGAGAAAACCGATTTATTGGTCAGTTTTTGTTCCTGGCCGTTTTTTGTCGTTAACCTGATGATATAATCCCCAAACCCGGACTTTGTCCCTTTAAATCCATATATCTCCTTAAACCTCGGTGAACGGTTTTTTGGGTTTTTATAAGCGTCCAATTTAAGGTTATACCTGTCTTCGGGACTCAGTTTTATGGCAGACGCATTATTGCCAAGAGCTTCCCTTATGTCTTCGTCTGACGCGTTTACGGGAAGTCTGATTTTCAAGACGCCAGTATCGTTAACAACGACCATCAGGCTGACGTCCCCGTTTTGCTTTAGAATCGCGCTTTGCGATTCAAGGAGCGCCTTTACGGTATTGACGAGGACTCTTTCGGGTTGTTCATGGTAACCGGTCATTTCGGTAGAACGGCGGGTAATCGAAAACGCCGACGCTTCGGAGAATCTTAGAAGCTCGTCAAACACGTGGCTGATTATCGACTGGAATTGTTTCCTCGATATTCCAAGGTCTTTGAGATCCTGGTCGGACAGGCTTCTTCCCAATTGGGTACCCCAAAAGGTATAGGCATTTATGTGCGAAGCGACCATTCCCGGCATGTTGTTTCTGATTTCATTAACGGCTTTGGCGATGAATTCGGCGGCGACCCCCTGGTTGCCCGGCCTGGTGCCGCTTGAATAGCAGTATTTTAGATATTTGAGCCCAAGATCGAAGGCAAACTGGTATTCCAAAGCCCGTTTGAGCGGGTAATTGTATTCCTTTGACTGGACTCCAAAAAATTGGCGCGCGACGTCTTTATCAATTTTTTCCTGGATTTCCTTGTGTTTTTTGAACTTTTTTAAATACGTTGGCCTGAGTTCCAGCAAATTGGCCCGATTGAGCATAAGTATCTCCTTGGAGTTTTCGTAATAGTCGGTTACGGTATCGTATCCGTATTTATGGTATTCGTTGAGAATGACGCCGAATTTTTCGTGCGGTTTCATATCCGAATAGTCGTCGACATCGGTGAGAGTTATATTGTTTTTTTCGGCAAAATCACTGGTTGCGTCAATCCGCCTCATAAGGTGTGCCAATACCACCTGACTGGTTTGGGTTTTGGTAAAACCCCTTAATCCCATGTAAACAATCAGATCTTCTATCCTGTGGTCAAAAAAATAATCACCGGTACTTAAAGCCCCTTGTTCGCTTATGTCTGTTTTTTTCGGATTTATTTTTATCTCAAACACGTCATTTACTAATTTATTTACCTTTTCGTCGTTTAATTTGGCAATCTCCTCGTAAGGCACCCCGGGGTAATATTTATCAAAGACTTTGGTAGTGCATTTGGTGGCGCGTTCTAGTATTTCCGCGTCAGACGGAGCGGTCCTATAGGTCCCTTGTTTATTGAGCCTTGACTGAAATTCCTTGTACCGTATTGTCTGTGTTTTTTCGAACATTTTTTTATTTTATTTCCTTCCTAAATAAATAAATCGTCAGTTGACTGATGGACCAACCGAAAAGAGCCCCGCCCATGATATCTAATAGGTAATGACACCCGAGATATATTCTGGAAACGGCTATCAGTAGGGCGATGAGATAGTAGAAGGATCTTCGTTTCTTGTCAAAATAGGTGAGGACGGAGGCGGCTGCAAAGGCGGTTGAAGCGTGAGCCGAAGGGAATGAGAAATCGGCCGGACAAGTATTTGAGACTGTAGGTAAGTTGAATTCAAGATAGGGGCGCGTCCGAACGAATAAATCCTTCAGGACGAAAATCGTCAAAAGCGATGTAACAAAAAAAGATACGAAGAAAACGAAGGTGAATTTCTTGTCTCTCTCGCTTATCCCGGGGTTTCGGCTCTCCTCAAGATATATGGTGAATCCCATAACGAAAAGCCAAATAAGGATAGAATTGCCGCGGAGGGAAAAGAAAGAGAAGAACATGTCAAAAAAAGGAGTTCCCGGAATGAGGTTTTTTAGAAACAGGGTCCAGGTTGCGTCAAGTTGTAAAAGTGTCTCCATAGCCACAATTATAATCAATATGACTTATAAATAAAAATCCTATTCAAACCCTTAAATTGCTTAAAACTCTTCCCAAGCGCCTTTACTTCATACATATACGAGACTACCTGAAATTTCTTGATCTGTCTTTTTACGTTTTGGATTGTTTTTTCCATATGCCATGGGGATATGTAAAGATAAAAAAGAGTTCGACTTTTCAAATCCAACGCGTCGCCAAAATCCATCTCAAACATGTCCCCGTGA
>JAANMU010001516.1_pt1 | contig 20799 bp, 22 predicted proteins | sample 7279701 | NCBI WGS metagenome assembly JAANMU01 (sample SAMN14094539, study PRJNA606508) | bioreactor metagenome | isolation source: A lab-scale SPAN reactor treating ammonium-rich wastewater day 57 | place: Ireland: Galway | collected 2017-03-13 | reverse complement strand
CGCCCGTGCCATTGGTCGAAGTTGGCTCGCGCGTTCGTGTAGCGGTCGAGGTCGAAACCTTGCAGAGCGTTCATGGCCAGATCCATTGCGTCCATCACCGCGCCGCACAGGATCACTTCCTCGTTTTCCTCCACCATGAACTCGCTGCCGGCTGCCGCGAACATGGCGCGGGCAGTGGCCGTGCGCACGACGCGCTCACTGGTTTCGGGTGCGTCGTAGGTCAGCTTGGCCGTGACCTCCAGCGCCGAGTCGGGTTTGAAGTCACCGGGCTTGATTGCCAGCATCACTGAGCCGCGCTCCCCGGCGCGCAGGTTGCCGATTTGAAGTTGGAACGAGGGCGACGTTTGCTGCCAAGGTTGGCCGTACACTTTGCTGATGATGCCGCTCTGTGTCACGACGACTTCCAAGCGCACGTTCTGGGCGACCACTTCCAGCAATCCTCGCAATTCTTCCTTGAAGGCCGTGGGGAGTTGCTCGGAGGATTTCACGTAGCTGTAGCGTCCGCCGCCCGCCGTAGCCAAGTCGGTCAGCAGCCTTTCGTCGAAATCCGTGCCGCAGGCCAGCGTGGAAAGGCCAACGCCTTTCGCGTGTGCCGTCTCGGCGATTGTACGCAAGGCTGGCGAGTCCATGATGCCGCTGTTAGCCTTGCCGTCGGTCAGGAGCAAAACGTGTTTAACCTGCCCTTCGGCGTTCTGACTGCTGACTTGCGCGATGCCTTCCAGCAAACCTGCGCTGAGGTCGGTGATTCCGTCCGGCGTGACCTCGGCCAACCGCTGAAAAAGAAACGACTTGTTTACGACACGACCCGCCGGCGAGAGGACCAGAGTCCGTTCATTGAAGGCAATCAGCGAAATCGTGTCGCGATCCGTCAGGTTCTCAATGACCGCTCGCGCGGCGGCGAGAGCGTGGGGAAATTTCATATCGGCGCTCATGGAGGTCGAACGGTCCAGAACCAGCGCGAGGTTGAGCGGCGGGCGGTTCGACGGACGGCGGTCTGCGCCGGAGAACTCCACTTTGAACAGGAGTTGCGTTGGCGCGGATTGGGTGTAAGCCGTGTGGCTCAGCGCCGCCCGGAACGAAACGGCTTGCACCTGCGACGGCGAAGCAACGGCGGCGTGGGTGGCGAGGCCTGGTTCTGCTGCGTGCCCACGAAGCGTCGGAGCGCCGGTGCTTGCTGCGGTTGCGAACAAGATTGAAAATAATGAGGAAAAGTGACGGCGCGAGTTCATGGCTGTTGGGTCTCCTTGGTTTCTTCAGGCAACGCCCATGGCGCTTCCCGAGTCGACAACTCCACACGCGGCATGAAGCGGGCGTCGGAAAGCGGACGCGCGCCGTTTGCGGACGTTTCCAACCGGCGTGATGCCGCGGCCTCGGACCTCGTCCAGTATTGGTAAACCTGGCCGTCAACATTCGTGCCCGAGCTCGATGCCGTCACGTAGCCGGAAGCCGGAGTGTCGTAGTATGCCACCGAAGAGTAGGCGGGATAGAAATCGGAATAGTACCCAGGCCAGTATCCGCCGACCGAAACGTAGCCGTAATACGGATAGCCATAGCCGTAATAGCCGTGCCAGGGGTAATCCCAATGGCCGAAATAACCGTGGCCGTAACCGCCCCGATAGCCGTGGCCGCCATAATACCCGTAACCGTGCCCGGAATAAGCCGAATGCCCGTAACCGTAGCCGCCGTGTGAATATCCCGAACCGTAGTACCCATGCGAGCCGTAACCCGCGCCTGCGTGATAGCCGGACGTGTAGCCTGCGTGGCCGCCGCTGTAATACCCGCCACCTCCAACATGACCGCCGCCGATGTAGCTTCCGCCGACGTGCCCAGCACCAACGACACCGCCGCCCAAATGACTTCCGCTGCTGTGGTGCGCCGCGCTTCCGATGTGCCCACCGCTGACGTATCCTCCGCCAACATGACCGCCTCCCGAAGAACCGCCGCCGACATGACCAATGCTCCCCCCGAAGTGACCGCCGCCCCCAAAATGCGCACCGCCACCTCCGTGGCCACCCCCGCCTCCGTGCCCGCCGCCGCCACCTCCGTGTTGCGCGAACGTCGGCATCCCGAGCCAGCCAGTCATCCACAGCAGCGCGACCATCGTCGCGACTTGAGACTGACTCTTCAACAGGAGCGCAGTTTTCACATCCTTTGATACGCCGCGACGAGGTTCACTCCCTTGCGGTTATTGCGGGCGAGATCTTTTCCTGAGAATTCTCGACCAAAGCAAGGGGATGGACCTCGCTCTGCCGTAACAAGATTGAAAGTCAACGCGGCGGCACGGTTCGCCGCCGGCAAGGTCGAACAGGAATGACGAAAAATGAATGAGTTGGAAACCATGATCGCCGAATACCCCTTCCGGGTTGGCGCGGATCGCTATTCCGCGAAGAACAACGTCAAGCCGGTGAATTTCTATTGCGTCGCCCCGCAGGCCAAGGCGGTGTCCCTGGTGGGCGACTTTAATTGCTGGCGGCCCTGGGAGAACCCGATGCAACGCCAACCTGATGGTTTATGGACGGTGCAAGTCCAGTTGCACCACGGCTATCGCCAATATCTCTTCCTCGTGGACGGCGAGCCGACACTTGATCCCCACGCCCACGGCATCGGGCGAAATGAAAGGGGTGAGCGGGTTTCGCTGATTGCGGTGAGTTGATACGCGACGAAAGGAGACCACGAGATATGAAAGAAAACACGCCACCGATATTCAAAGTCAGCCTCGGCTTGGCGATCGCGGCGGTGCTAATCATCTTGGGCGGTTGCGCCACGGCTGAGAAACCCCATTATCGAGGGCACAAGGGAATTTCCCCCACGGTTTACGATTACTATCCCAACGCGAGCCAACGATAACGACCATCCGTCAAAACTGCTTGTTGCTCTGCGCTGTTCGCGTTCCCGTCCTCACAAGATGAGTTCGCGTGGTTCGCCTATTCCATGTTGCCGCGCTTAAGCTGTTCCTGTATCTGAAGCCGTTGACAACTCAACCCAAGGCAAAAGCATGATTACCAGAAAGAATGTGAAATCGCTGTCCTTGCAGGAAAAGAAGGCGCTTGTTGTTAAGCCTTGGAATATGAAGACCTCGCGCTGGATTCCTTCAAACGTCGTATTGATACTTCTGGGTTGTTCCATTGGCTTTGCCGCGGCGGCTGCCGACCCGGCCCGAGTCACCCTCGTTCGGACACCTGACGGTGGCATTCAGCCGCAAGCAGCAGTGGACCGGCAAGGCGTCGTTCATTTGATTTATTACAAGGGCGACGCGCGGAACGGCGACATCTTCTATGTCCGCCAGCAGCCGGATCGGGAGGAATTCTCCAAACCGATTCAGGTCAACACGCGTCCGGGCAGTGCGACTGCCGCCGGCACGATTCGCGGCGCGCAAATGGCGCTGGGTCGGAATGGGCGCGTGCATGTTGCGTGGAATGGGCACGCTCCAGAGAATGGCAGCCACATGGAAGCCCCGATGCTTTACACCCGTCTCAATGACGCGAGCACGGCATTTGAACCCGAACGCGATGTCATCACTTTCGCGCGCGGCTTGGATGGCGGCGGCTCTGTGGCGGCGGACGATCAAGGAAACGTCTATGTCGCGTGGCACGCGCCCAAGCCGGGCAACACCAATGGCGAAGCCGGACGCGCGGTGTTCGTGGCGCGCTCTACGGACGATGGCAAAACTTTCGCCGCTGAAAAGCTGGCGACCAGCAAGCCCACTGGCGCGTGCGGTTGCTGCGGCATGAAGGCGTTTGCCGATTCCCAAGGAAATGTTTTCGCGTTGTATCGCGCTGCGTCGGAAATGGTGAACCGCGACGAAACGTTGCTGATCTCAAGGGATCACGGCGCGGACTTTGAAATCGCCTACGCGCATGGATGGAAGATTGCCGCTTGTCCCATGAGCAGCGCGTTTCTGTCCGAAACCAAAGGCGGTGTGATCGCCGCCGCAGAAACGCACGGTAGAGTTTTCTTCATCCGCATTGATCCGGGGACGGGAAAAGTATCCGAGCCGGTTTCGCCGCCGAATAAAGGCAAGCATCCGGTCGCCATCGGCAACGCGGCGGGCGAAGTGCTGCTGGCATGGACGGAAGGCACGGGTTGGGGCAAAGGCGGGTCTGTTGCGTGGCAGCTTTACGGTTCGGCTGGCAATCCAATGTCTGAGAAGGGCCAGGTTGAAGGTGTTCCCGCGTGGAGTCTCGTCGCGGCTGTGTGGAAGCCAGACGGCAGCTTCGTCATCATTTATTGAACCCAGTCCGACGCCAAGCCTCAGCCCTTTAACGGAACTTTAGTGCCTGCTCGACTTCGCGCAACAAGCCGCGTGTCATTGTGAGGCGCTTCCCGTTTTGCAGCACGATAATGTGTTCTCCTTTGAACATCGGCTGGAGTTCCTTGACGCGGTCGAGGTTCACGATGGCGCTTCGGCTGACGCGGAGAAATGACTCAGGGTCGAGCTGCTCTTCCAATGCGTTCAGACTCTCGCGCAGGATGTGGCTCTCTTTGCCGACGTTCACCGCGACGTAATTGCCAGCGGATTCAATGGCGTCAATGTCGGCGGTCTTGATGACAACGACCTTGTCGTTGTTCTTGACGGTGAGGCGCGTGAGAAACTGTCTCGCAGTGGCTGCAGCGGGTGAGCTTTGGCGTGAGGCAATGAGGTCGAGCAAGCCGCGTGCAGCGGAAGACGCCTGCTGGTTCGTCAAGTGTTCATGTGCGCGCGCGACAGCGGCCTTGAATCGTTCGGGTTGGACGGGTTTGAGCAGATAGTCGAGGGCGTGAGCTTCAAATGCTCTGACAGCGTGTTTGTCGTAAGCGGTGATAAAGATGACGACCGGCAATCGCTCGCGAGGAAGTTTCTGCAACAACGCGAAACCATCCATTTCCGGCATCTGCACGTCGAGGAAAAGCAAGTCAGGCGGATCGCGCTTGATCGCAGCAAGCGCGTCCTCGCCACTGGCGCATTCTCCGATAAGTTCCAGGTCCGGCTCGTCGCTCGCCAGCAGACGGATGCGTTGGCGCGCGAGCGATTCGTCGTCCACGATGAGGGCGCGGATTTTCATGCAGGCGTCGCTTCGGCGGGGCGCGGGCTCGTGTGAAAGGGAATGTCCAAAGCAACCACGCAACCACCGGAATAGCCGTTGCGCACGGAAAACTCATGCGCGCCGGGATAAAGTTGTTCGAGCCGTGCGCGGGTATTGGCGAGGCCGACTCCGTGACCGCCAGCCGCGCGCAAAACACTTTTCAAGCCAGCTCCCGTGTCGCTCACGCTCAGGCGCAAGATGTCGCCGACACGGCTGGCGCTGACGCTGACCGTGCCCGCCGCACGCTGCGGTTCGATGCCGTGCTTGATGGCGTTTTCGACGAGTGGTTGCAGGATGAACGTGGGCACATGAGCATCGAGCAATGCGGGTTCGACGAATTCTTCCACGCACAGACGTTCGCCGAAGCGCGCTTGCTCTATGGCGAGATAGCGGCGCAGGAAATCGAGTTCTCGGCGCAGCGGAATCTCCTGTTCACCTTCGGTTTCCAGAGCAGCCCGGAGCAACTGGCTCAGGTCTCCAAGCATCCTGTCGGCAGCGCGAGCGTCAGTGTGAATGAGAGTTGAGATGCCGTTCAACGCATTGAACAGAAAGTGCGGATTGAGCCGCATCTGAAGCACTGCAAGGCGCGCTTCGGCGAGGCGTGCCTCGGCCGTGAGCGCACGCCGTTCGCGGTCTCGCGCGCGGCGCGACCAGACTACCGTCTGACACGAACTGACGAGCACCGCGTAAAAAAGGAGATTCAAAGCGAAATGAGCCAGGGCGAGATGCCCAATCGCAGCGCGTCGCGGAAGATGCACGCTCCCGCTTTCATGAAATGATTGTGCGCTGGATGGAGACTCAGTGATTGCGTTACGATGCCCTGCGAAACTGAGCATTGTGTGATGACTCGCCGCCAGCAAGAGAGCACACGCGGCCAGATGCACCATACCGCTGCGCACGAGCCGTCCGCGTTCCAGCGGAAACAAAAATGCCAAGCTGACTGCCAGCGGGGCGAAAACCAACCACATTGCCGAGCGCTGAAACGCGATTTTGATCACCTCCCAAAGTTCGGGCGAATCCGTGTGCATCACCTGCCCGAAGAACAACAATTCAATCACCAGCCACGCAGCCAGCGCAATCGCCGCAGGCGTGCGCCACTGACGCAGAGGAGAGATGGCATCGGGCTGGTTCACTGATTCGAGGATACGCAAACAGCAGTCAAAAGCAGAGCACGACAATTCCGCCGAGCCTGTGGCCCGGCGGAATTAACCTCATTGGTTGGCGCAATGAATGGAGTTCAGGGATGATGCTTTCCGCCAGCGTCCGAGTGATTTTCGTGCAGGCGGGCTAACCCGCCCTTCTCAATGGCGATCTTAATCGCGGCCTGCTCCGTCGCGTCGAGCGCACCGTCGTGATTCGCGTCCTGCGACGCGAGAAAGGCATACACCTTGGCGATATGGTTGAGCAGCTTTTCGGCATTCGGCTTCACACCGTTGGGTGGCGTGTGGTCCGGGATTTTTAGCGTGCCATCGGCGATGGCTTTCGCTACGGCCTCTTTTTCCGTTGCGTCGAGTTCGCCGTTCTTATTTGCGTCGAACGGCGTGAACTTGGGGAACGCTTCGGCGAAGTGTTTCGTCGCCGACGCAGCGTCGCCATGATGATGCATCGCGCCGCGATGGCCTTGAGCGATTGCGAACCCGCAAATGGCAAGCCCAAGCACAGCCACGACTGCGAGTGTTTTGATGTTTTTCATACGATTCTGTGTTGTCGTTTCGTTTCCCCGCCGTGGCAACTCATGTTGCCCGGTCAGGTTGCCGACAGATTAAGCCGCTCTCGGAAAACCCGCTGCCTGCCTGAGATGCGCGCGGCTAACTTTGAGATGAGCGGGGCAAAACGGGAGATGGACGGAAGGCACGGGCTGGGGTAAAGGCGGGTCTGTTGCGCGGCTGCTTTACGATGCGTCAAGCAATCCAACATCTGAGAGGGGAAAAAACGAAGGCGTTCCCGCATGGAGTCTGGTTGCGGCTCTGGCGAAGCCGGACGGCAGCTTTGTCATCTTTCATTAAAGCGTCACCTTCCAGCGCTAACAACTTCGCCTTGCGCAACCGCAGCGCAGTGACGATCACCGAAACCGAACTGACTGAAGTTCATCGCCGCGCCGGCAATGGCGTAACTGAGCGGCAGGCCGAAGAACGCTGGTTATTGATCATCTCGAGAACTTTGCGACCTTCTGCGCCGTGTTGATGACCGACTGAACGGTGTTAGCCGGGTCGTAAACGATCCATTGCGCGCGTGCCGACACGGTGACGCCGAGTGTCACGAGCGCGAGTGCGATGAATTTTTTCATGGTGTGCCTTTCGTTATGTTGTCGCTGGTCGGCGGCAACACGCGGCCAATCATGAGAAAGGATTTACCACGAAGGAAAGAATCGGCGGTGTAGGACATGCACAAGATGCAAAGAAGTCCGATGAAGGAGAACGGATCGACGCGATGGCGTCCAGGCCACTTCCGCAGAGCGAACTGCCTCTGGCCGCAGATGCATTCTCGTGGACACCTTGGGGATCAGCACACTCTTGTTGCTACCGGCAGTGGCCGTGAGCAGAATCGCCACTCGTGGCGGGTCGAGGCGTGACGGCGACGTTGCCATGGCCGTCTTTGCGAGTTACGCCATCGGGCAATTCATGCCACTGTTCTATTGAAGTCTAAAACAATGATTCTCAAAAAAATCCGGCAGATAGAGATTCGCACGAACCGCATGAGGAACGCATGATCGCGTCTTTGACGAATCGGCCTTCGATCAAGCGCGTTGCCGCTGTGGTGATTGCGCTGTGCATGGCGTCGGGGCAACAAAGAGAACAAAAGCCGACAACTATTGCGGACTTACGCAACGCGATTGAAGCGGTCTTGCATGAGACGCGCACGCCCGGACTCGGCGTGGCCGACGTGGCCCGAAAGAGAGCGGCAACGGCGGAGACACTTTTCCGCATTGGCTCGATTTCAAAATCCTTTGCGGCGTTAGCAGCGCTTAAATTGCAAGAGGAAGGCAAACTCAAGCTCTCGGACACGCTCAAACAATGGCTGCCCGAAGTGGCCTTTGAAAACCCGTGGGAGTCAACCGATTCTGTGCGTCTGGTTCACTTGATGGAACACACGACCGGCTTCGATGAAATCCATCTGCGCGAGTGGGCGTCCAATGATCCAACTCCTATCGCCTTGAAAGAGGCTCTGGCTTATGGCGCGGCTTCACGCGTCTGCCGCTGGCGTCCCGGCACACGCATGGCTTACTGCAACTCCGGCCCTGCCGTTCTGGCGGCGGTGATTGAGAAAGTCTCCGGGCAGCGGTTTGAAAACTATGTGGAGGAGAATTTTTTCAAGCCGCTCCGCATGGACACTGCCGATTACTTTCTGACGCCGGAAGCGGAACAGCGGTTGAGCAGACTTTATCGTCCGGACGGCGTGACGCCGTATCCTTATTGGCACTTCCTGTTTTGGCCTTCAGGCTCGATCAATGCCTCGGCCAATGACATGGCGAATTTCGTGCGCTTTCATTTGCAGCGAGGCAGTCTGGATGGCGCGCAACTTCTGCAACCTGCGTCCATCGCGCGGATGGAGACGGCGGAAACGCTGCCATCGGCACGGCTGGGAAGCATCGCGGGCTACGGCTTGTACAATGACGCGATGCCCGAGGGCGCTTTTACTTTTCGCGGACACGGCGGGGCAATCATGGGTGCGTTGAGCGAAATGGCTTACCTTCCCGACGCCGGCCGTGGCTACGCTGTGATGATCAACTCCGGAAACGCCCATGCGCTGTTGCGAATTACCAAACTGATTCGGACTTATCTGGTTCGCGACCTGCCTCCGCCGCTGTTGCCTCCGCCAGTGCCTGTCCCGGCTGAAATACAGCGCCACTACGGCGGCCACTATCAAATCATCAGCCCGAGCGCGCAGTGGCTTTATGCTTTCGATCGGCTGGCAGGAATAAAAAGGCTGACATTTACCTCGGATGCCCTTTCTGCGAGCACCTACGGGTTTGGTCGCGAAAAATCAATCCGCAGCGACACTCGCGTTGTTGCCGGACGAAGATGGAAAAGTCCTGGTGCAATGCGGCTGGATCACTTTCAAGAAAGTTTCTGCCCTGCGAATCTGGTCGCAAGCTGCCGGGATTGGCCTGGCCGGCAGCCTGGTGTTGAGCTCGGTCCTTTTCGCGCCCGTCTGGGTTGGGAGAATGATCTTCGGAAAACTGCGCAAGCCCGGACCACTTTCGGTACGCGTCATGCCTTTGCTCGGCGCGGCTTTTCTCATTGTATTTGATGCCGCGCTCGCAATCGGATTGCGCGGAACGATCACCCGTAATGAGATTGACGACCTTACCCCGCTTGGCACTCCATCGGCACTTGCGATCACCATCATGCTTTCGAGCATCGCGTTCGTTTTGGCAACAGCGGCGAGTTTGTATGTTCTCTATCGTGAGAGAACGGCGGCCATGAATCGGGTGGTTTACTGGCATTCCCTCTCCGTTACCGCAGGGCTTCTCGGTGTGGCAATTTATTACGGATACTGGGGACTGATTGGGCTGCGCCTTTGGGCATAAAACAAAATTTCCGGCGAATGATCGCGCCTTTGGCAAAATTCATTGATTGGTCAGTTCTTCAGATGGCATACGCCGTTGTTGGGCTGAAACACGCGCCCATTGCCTCGGTAGTCCTGATTATGCCCGCTGTGGCCTGGCGCACGTGGCGTTCCTCTCCTCCAGTCGTTTGGCGGCGAGTTCGGGAAGCGTTCCAGGCTCTAAAGCCGGCACGCGAGGCAATGGATACGACCCGGTTGAATCTGATCTTGTCCGCGCCAGCCATCCCGAAGGAAAATATATTGTTGATCAAAGGAATCCACGATTTGTTCGGGAATCCGCAACCTGTCGAGGAACTCTGGCAAAAGTGGGGACACCCTGAAATCTGGCGATTGCCTCATGGCCACATCAGTGCGCTGTTCGTGCCGGGTTTGACGGGGCGCGTCCTGCGCTGGCTGTCACCGCGAATGAATCTTCAATCCTAATTGCAGCCTGTCCATTCCGTATTGACATGATTCCCTGCAAGATCCTGAAAAGAATCTGGCAGATAGGGATGAGCACGAACCGAAATGGACTCGCAAACAGTTTGGCGTGTTACTCCTCGATGCGTAGGAGCTTTGTTGACGGCTGGAACGTCACCCCATCAATCCGCTGTTCCGGCAGTTGCACAGGATATAGTCGGACGCTGCTGAGCTGGTTGCGGTGCTGCTGCATTGAGACGTAAAGCCAGTACTGCTGTTTCACGGCGTCGCTCTTGCCCTTGTCCTAACCCGTGGCGTAAGCCTTCTCGGCCTGCTTCTTCGCGGCGTAATGGAGTGTCTCACTAACGATGACTCCGCCTGCCGCGCTGGCGGCGGTGACAAGGGGATCACCGTTCGAGATTTCGTGGCCCAGATACGCTCCGCCCGCGCCAAGCGCCACATCGCTGATGGGGCGTGTGGCGGCGCAGCCGCCAAACAGGGAGGAGAAGCAGTTTGGATGCATTGATGATGAGTTTGATTTGCTGCTCTTCGGGTCTTTGAGAAACTTCAAAGCCCCGGCTTCGGCGAATTCGCTGAGATGGTTCTCACGTTAGAGTTCAATTCGCCGCAACCGCAGCGCATTGCCGATGACGGAGACGGAACTGAAGCTCATGGCCGCTCCCGCAATGATGGGACTGAGTAGCACGCCGAAGAATGGATAGAGCAGACCTGCCGCGACGGGGATTCCGAGCGCGTTATAGATGAACGCGAAGAAAAGGTTTTGCCGGATGTTGCCCATCATGGCGCGACCAAGTTTTATCGCGCGCACGATGCCGCGCAGGTCGCCTTTGACGAGCGTGACCCCGGCGCTTTCCATTGCAATGTCTGTGCCCGTGCCCATCGCGATTCCCACATCGGCGGCGGCGAGCGCGGGGGCGTCATTGATGCCGTCGCCAGCCATGCCGACAATGCGGCCCGCAGCTTTGAGCGTTTTCACTTTCTCATGTTTATCGTGCGGGGTGACACCCGCTTGGAAATCGGCGATGCCGAGCTTGCGCGCAACGGCTTCGGCGGTGCGCGGATTGTCGCCGGTGAGCATCAGGACGTTCACACCGAGTTCGCGCAATTCGGCGAGTGCCCGCGATGTGGTGGCTTTCACCGGGTCGGCCACGGTCAAAACTCCGGCGGCGCGGCCATCAACGGCGACGAAGATGGCCGTCGCGCCTTCGGCCTGGTGGGGAGCGGCGAGCGATTCGAGCGCCGAGATGTCGGTGACTCCGTTCTCGCGCAGGAAGTCGGGTTTGCCAACCAGCACTCTGCAGCCTGTGATAGTGCCCGCCACGCCGCCTGCGGTGGTGGACTGAAAATCCTTCGCCGCTTCGAGCGGAAGTTCTTTGTCGCGAGCAGCCATGACGACAGCGTGAGCCAACGGATGTTCGCTGCCTTGTTCGAGCGATGCGGTGAGACGCAGTAATTCCTGCTCATCAATCCCGCCAACGGGCAACACCTGCGCCAGTTTGGGTTTGCCCTCGGTCAGTGTGCCCGTTTTGTCCACAGCGAGAGTGTCCAGTAGAGCCAGCTTTTCGATAGCCTCGGCGTTGCGAATCAGCACACCCATTTGTGCGCCGCGACCGATGCCGACCATCACACTCATCGGCGTGGCGAGTCCGAGCGCACACGGACACGCGATGATGAGGACGGCGACGGCATTGGTGATGGCGAAGGCGAGTCGCGGCTCTGGCCCAAAAACGAACCACGCGAAGAAAGTGAGCGCGGCAATCGCCAGCACGGTCGGAACAAACCAACCGGCAACCTTGTCCGCCAGCGCTTGAATCGGCGCGCGGCTGCGTTGAGCCTGGGCGACGAGGTTCACGATTTGCGCGAGCATCGTTTCACTGCCGACACGTTCAGCGCGCATGACGATGCCGCCGGTTGTGTTCACCGTGCCGCCGGAGACTCTTGCGCCAACGGTCTTTTCCACCGGCAACGGTTCACCCGTGAGCATGGATTCATCCACGGATGTGCGGCCCTCGACTACTTCACCGTCCACGGGAATTTTTTCACCGGGCCGCACGCGCAGCGAGTCGCCCGGATGCACGGCATCGAGCGGAACGTCCTCGTCGCCGTTTGCGGTGACGCGCCAGGCGGTTTTTGGCGCGAGGCCGAGCAAGGCTTTGATCGCGCCGCTGGTGCGCTGGCGGGCGCGGAGTTCCAGCACCTGACCGAGCAACACCAGCACGGTGATGACGGCAGCCGCTTCAAAATAAATTGCCGGTTTGCCGCTGTGGCCCGCTGCGGGCGGAAATGCCTGCGGGAAGAACATGGCCACGGCACTGAAGGCGTAGGCCGCGCCGACACCGAGCGCGATGAGCGTGAACATATTCAAACTACGGTTCACGAGTGAACGCCCGCCGCGCACGAAAAATGGCCAGCCTGCCCATAAGACGACTGGCGTGCTGAGAATGAATTGTCCCCAGCGCGAAATCTCGCCGCTCAACCATTCGGCGTGACTCCACGCGGGAATGAGATGCGCCATCGCCACGATGAACACGGGCAAGGTCAACGCCGTGCCGATCCAGAAACGGCGGGTCATGCCGCGCAACTCGGCATTGTCCTCCTCCGCGTCGCTCTCGGCGGCGACGGTTTTTGGCTCAAGCGCCATGCCGCACTTGGGGCAATCGCCGGGATGATCCTGCTCGATCTCCGGGTGCATGGGACAGGTGTAGATGGTTTTCGGCGCGGGTTTCCACGCGGGGTTGCGTTCCAACGCCATGCCGCATTTCGGACAGTCGCCCGGCTGGTCCGACTCGACGCCAGGGCACATGGGGCAGAAGTATTTCGCGGCGGCGGAGGGCGTCACCGCTGGGTGTTCGTGGCCGTGATGGGAATGGTCGTGGTGCGCGTGACTGTGAGCGTGGGCGTTTGCTTTGCCGCCACAACAGGAATGTTCTTTCGCGCTCTGTGCGTTTTCGCCACCGCAACAACTGCTCTCCGTTCCGGCAGGTGTGCTCTGAGAAAGAAATTTCTTCCGGCAGTGCTCGCTGCAAAAATAAAAAGTCTCTCCGTCGCGTTTGGCGTGGAGGGCCGTCGCTTCGTTCACTGTCATTCCACAGATTGGATCAATCTTCATAGTTTTGATTTCGTTCGTCGCTCAAGGGGGCGCTCATTCGCTTCCTTCACCCATGCAAACGCAGACCGGCTAAAACTCTTACACTTTAACTGAAGTTGAGCGGAATACGCCATTTTAGTGCTTGGGTTGCCTGCGCCGACAACGGAATAGTCTGTGCGTATGGCCAAAGCCGACGAAGCGCTGATTGCGAACCTGAATGCGTTCCTAGGGTTCGCCCGCGCGCGCGTCGGCGACCCGGAGCTTGCCGCCGATCTGGTGCAGGACAGTTTGCTCAAGGCGCTCAAGTCCGCCGACAAACCGGCTGACAACGAGGGCGCGGTGGTGTGGTTCTATCGCATCCTCCGCCACTCGATCATTGATCTTTACCGGCGACGCGATGTTCGCGACCGCGCGCTGAAGCGTCTGGAATCGGCGTTGGCGGAGAACCCCTCAACGGAAGACACGCGCTTGATTTGCCAGTGCTTCAAGAGCCTCTTGCCGGCGCTGCCGGAGCAATACCAAACGCTGCTGCAACAGATTGACCTTGACGGGATGCCGCCCAAAGAAGTCGCCAGCAGACAGGGAATCAGCATGAACAATCTGAACGTGCGATTGCATCGCGCGCGAAAGCAGCTTCGCGACCGGCTAGAAACCACCTGTCGTGTGTGCAGCAAACACGGCTGCCTGGATTGTTCGTGTGATTCGGCGGGTCATCCGGCATAGTGCTCCGGTCTTCGTTCCTCCATATACTTCTCGCGACCACGCGGCAAGCCCGACCTCCTTGCGGATTTCTTCGGAGGACGTTCGGGCCGGGAATTCGGGATGGGTTTCTTCGAGTCTTTCCTCGTCTTCATGCTTTCAGTGAATCTCCACGGTTCTCTCTGTCAAAGGACTCGGAGCGACAGCGGCGAACAACTGATTGGCGAGAGCTTCGGTGTTTCGACATGCCTCCACGAAGTCAGCGCACAGACTGTTCTCGCGGTGTCGTTCCCATGGTTGTGCGCAACTGCGCGTGGCCTGAGCGGTTGTTTCGAGCTGCAGTCTTACAATGTGCCAGTCGGTTCCGGAACGGCGCGCCAGAATATTGGCTGTTGTCCGGCAGATGTCGGCGCAATCCAGAAGCAGACGAGTGCGGATTTGCAGATCTGAATTGGCCTGTGCGAGGCAGGCGTCCGCGCAGGTGGTACAGGCGACGGAGCACTCGTTGCACGAGCGCAGGCAGTCGCTCCACATCGGGAATTGTGTTTGCGGGTCGCTGGTGTTGGTAATGACACTCATGGCTCAGTGTGCTGCGCCGCAGTACGGAGCGCCCGCAAATAGGCGGTCAGCTGGTCCAGCTCTTCGGGACTAATTCTTTGTTTGTGGAATTCAGGCATGGCACCGAGGCCGAGCCGCACCTGCGTTTTCACCAGGAAAAGCGGGATAGGCTTGTTGTTCAACGCAGGGCCGAGACCGCCTTCGCCGCCCGGATGGCATTGATGGCAGTGCCGTTGAAAAACGAGTCGTCCTTGGGCGATTGTTGAGCTGGAAATCGGCATCGGCCCGGTAATCGGTTCGCCCCGGCGAGCAGAACGGCAGCCTGCAATTCCGACCAGGGCGGCTACAATCAGAAGTTTGTGAAGGGGCTGGCGCATGTTGACCCTTCTACGGGACGGCGGATCGGCGGATTTTCCAGATGACTCCCGTGTTCTCTTGCGGATGCGCACCGTTCCGGTCATGCAGCAACACACCGAAATCCACGACATACAGCGCAGCTCCGTCCCGGTCGAAGCGCACCGCGACCGGACGTTCGAAACCACCGCCGCCCATTTTCGACGCCGGCCCGTTCCTCGGCCCTCGATTCACGGCTAAATCTTCCACCATTCCATTCGCGACGTTTACCCGGACCACCTTGAAACCGACCGGGTTCAGCGTCTTGCCGGTGGCGGGTGACTCGTCTCCAAGCAGCGCGACAAAAGCCTGGCCAATGTGACCGAACGCTTCGCTGCGGGAAAAATCGAATCCATCCGCTGAAGCATGCACTGCAAATCGAGCGACGGGCCTAGGCGGCTTACTCGGATGCCTTGCCAGGAGGAAGTTTGGACGCGGTTTTCCGGGCGGGTCGAACTGTTCCGCGTTGACCGGTTCACCGCCGGAAAAATCGGGCCAGCCATACCATGCGCCAGGTTCCACCTTCCACAGCACGTCCGGCGTCCCCCATATCGGGCGGCTGCCACGGTCATCGAAGCCGTTGTCTGTAACGTAAAGCTCGCCATCCGGCGAGAAGGCAAGTCCGAACGGATTGCGAAAACCCCACGCGACAAGTTCCAGGTTGTCGCCGTTGGGCCTCACTCGCAGCACTGAACCGCTGCACTTGGTCTGGCCCTTAATCACCTGATTGGGCTGTGTCGGAGTGCCGAACGGGACGAAAGCGCCCGTGCTCACTTTGCGCTTGGACGATGGATGAACGAAGTCCTCCGTCTTGAAGTTATGACCCACAAGCGTGATGTCCTCGCCAGGAATGTCATGAAAGTTTGGACGCCGTTTCAGCCAGCCAAACTTTGAGTTATCTTCGCCGACGATCCCGGAATTGCTGGCTGTGCCCTGCCCAAAGTAAATCCAGCCCTCGGGACTAACCGCCGGTCCATCCGTGTGATGATCGCCAAAGCTCGGGAGACCTTCGACGATGACACTGACCTGGCCGCTGGACGTTATGCGCAGAATCCGTCCCCCTTCCAAAACACCGCCTTCCGCCACAAAGAAGTCGCGGTCGTGGAATGTCACGCCGGTCCAGGGGCCGTTTTTGCCGCCGCTTGCAACCACCACCACCGCGCCGTCTGGCTCGATGCGAAGCAATCGCGGTGTGGTCCAGACCTCACCGTAAGAATATCCTGACTCAACGACGTGAAGCCGGTTTTGCTCGTCAAATGCTGCCCCAGTCGGAAAGGTCAATCCCGAGGCAACCGCTTCGATGGTATAACCATTGGGCAGTGCAACTCCCTCGGCGCGCACCTCGCGAGGCGGCGTGAAGGTCGTTTGCCCGCCGCCATCGGAGGAGCGCAGCGCGTAGCAGCCACAGAGCAGGGTTGCGGATACGGTGATGAACAGCACTGTTTTCCAATTCGATGTTCCCTTGTTGTCCGTTTTCATCTTCTCGGGAGTCACTCGATATGGTGCTCGGCCCGCTCTGGTTTCGGATATTTTCCTTCTGGAGTGCGCACTACGGGCTTCTTCTGCGACTTAGCTGTTTTGTCGGCGCGGTTGGGCGATTTTCGTGCCGGTCCTTTCCTTTTCCGGTTCGTTTTCATTCGGTTCATGCTTTGCCCATACCCCGGGGGAAGTTAGCTTCCTCGACCAACGCCGTTTCCATCGATTTTCAATTCATCGGCCGGCACGGTGTTCCTGGGTTTGGTTAGTGTGTTGGACTCCTTTCGGCGGGGGTCGTTTCGCTGCGAGCTAAAACCGACGGAGAGGGGCCGCAGGCAGTTGAGCATCGGCGTGGCTTGCATCACGGGTGATTCGCCAGATTACTCCGGTCTCGCGAATCGGCGTCGGCTGTGTCATCACGACCATGCTGCCAAAGTCCACGACGTAGAGCGCGTCTCCCTCCGGTGAGAAGACCACGTCCACGAGTCGGCGCGGACCGGCGGTGATGCTTTCCTCTTTTCCGCTCCCGCCATGGCCGGCACCGCTTCCGTGGCTTGCGGATGATGAATCTTGCGAATGGCCGCCATGGCCATTGCCACCGCTTTGGCCGCCATGCTGCTCTTTCCTGGTGAAGAACGTCTCGATTTGTAGGGTCGCGGGATCGATGCTCACCACGCGATGCCCGGCATGCTCTTCTACTTTCCCGGTCATCGGTGCCATGTGACCGAAGAAGGCGAGGAACAACTTGCCCTTCTGCCCGAATGCATCATTGCGGGCGACCGCCAGTTTCGTCGCCGCCGAATGTTTGGGGAACGTCAACATGGGCTTTTCCACAGGCGGATGGTGAGACATCAGGAACTCGGGCTTCGGTCCATGCTCGGGAGCAAACTGCGCGTCGCTAACAGGAATTCCCGATGCATAGTCCGGCCAGCCGTACCAAGCACCCTCTTTGATCTCGTAGAGGTCTTCCTTGTCGTTGGCAATGGGACGGCTGCCGCGCACGTCAAAGCCGTTCTCAGACGCATAGAGCTTTCCGTCTGTCGTCCACACGAGTCCAAACGGGTTGCGCAAGCCCCATGCGTACATTTCCAGATCGGAACCGTCGGGATTCATTCGCAGGATGGTGCCATTCGCCTTCGTTTGACCGCGCAGGCGGTTGCTTACCGGAGCCAGTTCGCCGAACGGATGGAAAGCCGCGGTCTGGACCTGTTGAGATCCGGGCTTCAGCGGGTTGGCGGTGGTAAACTCCTGTCCGCGCAGTTCGATATCGCGCGCGGGAACATCATGAAAACGCGGATGTTTCGTCAACCATCCCATTTTGTGGTTGTCCAGACCGATCACGCCCGCATTGCTCGCTGTTCCCTGGCCGAAATAGATCTTCCCGTCGGGTCCAACCGCCATCTGATTGTTGTGATGGTCTCCGTCGCTTGGAAGGCCTGTGACCAGATCACGGACGGTATTGCCTTCGACCACGGAAATCCTGCCGCGATGTGAAACGTACAGTCTGTTTTCGTGCCAGAGTAGATCAGTTACCGGCCCCCGTAGCGAGACAGGCACGTTCTCCACGCGACCCTGCGCTGAAACGCGGAGCAGCCGCGGCTCGGCTTTGACGTCACCATAGGAGTAGCCCGCCTCCGCGACGTAAAGGTTTCCCTGGCCGTCAAACTCGGCACTGGTGGGATAGGTCAGGTCCTTGAGGAAAACCTCGACCTTGTATCCGGCGGGAACTTTCGCTTCGGCCGGGTCCGGTTGTGGCACGTCGGGGCGGATTGCAGGATTGGCGGCCGCCATTGCCCCTTTCTGAACCCCCGCGCCTGACGAACCAGACCCTCTCGCTGAGCTGGCGCTGGTGCATGAACTGAGCAGAACGCCTGCGAACAACAGGGCGAGAGATGATACGACCGACGACACAAATTCTATTCTCGATTTCATTTTGAATACCTCCGATGAGGGACGGACCCTCTGAAACCGTGCTGTCGGAGGATCTGCGCCGCTGAACGTTTGACGCAGAACCTCCGTGAAGCCGGAAGCGAGAATCGCAGATGCTTTCAAACGTGTACGCCCGCCATCTTCTCACATTCCTCTGCGCATCGTTCGCACGCCTCGGCACAACGCTGGCAATGATCGACTTTGTGCTTTCGGCACTCTTCGCCGCACGCGCGGCAGATTTCGGCGCAAACGCGGCAGATCTCGCTGGCGAATTCCGAGCCGCCGGCCATGAATGCCGATGCGGTGTAGCAGATCTTCGCGCAATCGCGATCCAGCGTGATACAACGCGCCATCATTTTTAGGTTGTCTTCCTGCAAGCACGCGCTGGCGCAGTGCTCGCATTCAGCGGCGCATTCATTGCAGGCTTCAATACAGCTTTGGTATTTCTCGTGCATAACTACTCCTTTCGATCTTCTTGTTGTTTTCTCTTTTGGTCGTTTCGAGTTAAAAGGGACTTGGCAGCTGTTTCCTGGTTATTGCGCTTGCCCGCCAATTCGCGGAGCAACTCTTTCATTTCCTCAATTTCGCGGCGCTGGGATTCGATGATCTGATCGGCCAGCTTTTGGACGCGCGGGTCAGATATCTGAGCGTGCTCGCTCGTCAAGATCGCGATAGAATGGTGCGGGATCATCGCCTTCATCCAGGAAACGTCGTCCACGGTTCGCTGACTCCGCACAAGCCAGAGCGCGAGTGCGAATACAGCGGCACTGCCGATAAAGATGCCGATATTAACCAGCTTCCTGGTGTACATGCGGAACATGAAAGGGAGCATCACCATCGCCATGGTAGCGCCCATCAGGACTGCCATGTAGGCGCGCGTTTCACTGAAGAATAAGTGTGATCGCTCGTAAGTATTCAAATACATGAGGCCGAACATGACTACGGTGGCGGTCGCGATCATAGCGGCGAATACTCCATAGCGATCGCTCATCTGACGTTTTTCCATAACGGCCTTCCCCTTCATTACCGGTGTGGTTTGGGTTATCGAGATCCTGGTCGGAGTTGATTCAGAATGATTTCTGGAACCCCAGCGTTGCACGGAACTTCGGTGATTCATCCCCGACCCCTGCGCCCAACCCGATCGCTATGAGCGAAAGCGGAGTTATCTGTCGCCGGATTCCCACTTCAAAAATGTTCGCCTCTTTTCGTTTCTCGATCTCCTGTTCGCGAATAAAATCAGCGACGATAGTGGTGTCCGCGTCGAGACGACGGCTGTAGCCGATGATTGCGCGGTACAGATCGTCTCGCTGCTCGGCTTTCGAACCAGCATTTTGCTTCCAAGCCAGATTGAGATGAACGCGGTCCAGGCCCATTTTCGTGATGCTCTTCGTCATAATCGCTTTGAGTGTGGTATCGACTCCGGCGCTGTCGTGTCCGGTGGGCAGGTCGCCCCGCGCTGAGAGCGCAAATGCAGGCAGCACCAGTCCTTCGACGTTGAAGTTGTAAAACGCTTCCAGTCCGATGTTGCCGCTGTCGGTCTGGTCTGCTGAGCCAAGGAAGAAGGGCACACTTATTTTGCCCTGCCAGTTGGGCGCGAAGCCAAACTCAATCCGGGGATCAATCACGAAGCGGTCTTTGTCATCGTCGGTCCGGTCGTACCGAAATGCGGTTTGAATCTCACGACCTCGGAAGCCGATCGGATACGCGTCCTCCACTTCGGCGGGAAGGCCTTCCTCCAGATTCTGATGATCGGCAGCCTCAAGCGGCACTCCTGTCGAGAACAGAATGCAGGCAATTAAGATCGTCAGATCTGTGAACCTAGTTGGTTTCGAGTCGATTTCAATGGCTTTCATCGTGTTGAAACTTGTGTTGTGCTTTGGGGTTCCATCTCCATGGGAATCGTTTCGACGTCCGGCTTGTTGCCGTGCTTTTCGCGCCAGCCTTTCAGCATTGTTTCGACCATCATCTTCGACGCTTTTCCAGGTCGCATGCTCTCCATGTCCATCTTCATGTCCGGCATCAACTTCATCATTGCGTCGTGCCAGGAGCCTTCGATTTCGCCTTCCTGCATGCTCGGAGTGAGCTTCATCCGCAGTTGCGCCATCATTTTCTCTTTCATGTCAGGGGTCATCGTTTTCCCTTCTGGCATGTGCATCGGCATCATCTCCTCGTGCATCTCCATCATGATGCGGTTCATGTCGCCTTCGAAGCCCTTCATCCAATCCTCGTAGCGGCGCGGGTCCATGTCAGGATGTGGCGTCTCGAATTTTCGCGCCAGTTTCTCATCTCCCGGCTGATAACTCATGGCTTCGATGACGCGATACAATTCGGCGCGCTTCTCCTGAATGGTCCAGCCTTCGTAAGCCAGAATGTCGTAGGCGATGCCGTGCAGCATGTGGAGATTGTCGAAAATGTTCGCGGACTCCGGAGAGAGACGGGAGTAGCGCGGCATGACTTCGCGGCTAAGCAACATCCGCTGTGGCGGCTCTTTCAGAACCTGATTGTAGAACACCTGATCGGTCTCCCGAACCATTCGCTCCTGACCGGAGCCATTTCCGCCCAGCATCTGTGCCTCGTAGATAACTGGATGCCACCAATGGGCAC
>JAANMU010001515.1_pt1 | contig 20828 bp, 16 predicted proteins | sample 7279701 | NCBI WGS metagenome assembly JAANMU01 (sample SAMN14094539, study PRJNA606508) | bioreactor metagenome | isolation source: A lab-scale SPAN reactor treating ammonium-rich wastewater day 57 | place: Ireland: Galway | collected 2017-03-13 | reverse complement strand
GGTCCCGCCCGGCAGGCGGGACCTACCAAACATTCACAACCTCTCACTACTCACCACTCCATGGACGCCACCGCCCAACTCGCTCGCTGGCTATTCGGCGCCGAGTCGCCTTGTCCGGGACAAGGTTCGGACTACGCCATCGAGCATACCGCCACCTGGCCGGCGTGGGTGACTTTGTTGTTTCTGTTGGTCAGCACCGCACTGGTTATTGCCGTATATGCGAAAGAGCGAAGCGGGGCCGGCCTGGGAATGCGGGTTGTGCTGGCCGGGCTGCGGATGGCGGCCATCGGTCTGGTTGCTTTCATGCTTTACGGATGGTTGCTGCGACCTTTCTGCACCGATCTGCCTGACGTGGTAGTGATTCTCGATGACTCGGCCAGCATGTTGGAAAAAGACCGGTATCCGCAGGCTGAGCTGCGCAGCCGCCTTGCGCAACGGCTCCAGGCGACCGGCTTGGATGACGCCGCGCGGCTGAATCTCGCCAAGACGTTGCTGCTGGAGAACGACGGCCAGTTGCTCGCGCAACTGGAGTCCAAGTACAACCTCAAGGTCTACCGTATGGCCGCCAGCGCCGAAGCGTTTTCGGGAGACAACGAAAAACTGGCGGACCAGATTCGCAACATGCATATTGATCCGCAAAGTGAAGAGTCGGCCCGCAGTCTCTTGGGCAAAGGCCTGCGGCATGTGCTGGAGTCACAACGTGGCCGGCCCACCGCCGCCGTGATTCTCTTGACCGATGGCGTAACCACCGAAGGCAAGACCATTGGCGAGACCGCCGAATACGCCCGCCGAAAAGCGATTCCGCTGTTCGTGGTGGGAATTGGTTCTAGCCAGGCGCCGCGCGATCTGCGGCTGAGCGACCTCTTGGTGGAAGACGTGGTCTTCGCGGGCGACGTGGTGAATTTCGATTTTAAATTGACCGGAGCCGGATACGCGGGCGAGCAAGTCGAAGTGCGACTGGTTCAAAAAGGCGCATCGCGGCCACTGGTCACGCAAAAGGTGCGCATCGCCGAAGACGGCCGGCCGCAAGCAGTGCGGCTTTCGCATCGGCCCGAGGAGGAAGGCGAGTTCGAGTACACGGTGGAAATCGAAACTCGCGAGGATGAATCTACCTCCGATAATAACCGTGACACCCGCACCATTACCGTCCGCAACGCGACGATTCGCGTGCTGCTGGTGCAATCCTACCCCAGCCACGAGTTTGACTACCTCAAAGCGCTGCTCGGCCGGCAGCGGCACGACGACCGCAATCGCGGCAAGAAAGCCTTCGAACTGACCACCATTCTGCAAGAGGCCGATCCCGAGTACGCCGAGCTGGACGAAACCGCCCAGCGCGTATTTCCGGTGCGTCGCGAGGATTTATTCGCTTACGACGTCGTTCTCTTCGGTGACGTGAACCCCAACTTCCTGAGCCAGTCAGCCCGCGGGAACGTCTCGGCCTTTATTAAGGAGCGCGGGGGCGGAGTGGTGTTTATCGCGGGGACGCAGTACACGCCGCTGGCCTGGCGCGGGACCGAGGTGGAAGACGTGTTCCCCATGAACCTCGATACGGTGGCCTTGCCTAACCCGGAAGTTTCGCTCACCGCCGGCTTCCAGGTTAGCCCCACGGCCGTAGGTCTCACCAGCCCGCAAATGCAACTCGGCCGTACTTTGGACGAGTCGGTGCAAATCTGGGGCAGCCTCGCCCCGTTGTACTGGTTGATCGAGGCGCCGGACCTCAAACCGGGCGTGCGGGTGCTGGCCGAGCATCCGACCCGAACCGGGCCAGACGGCGCCAAGTTGCCGGTGATCCTCATGCATTATGTGGGCGCGGGGAAGGTGGTCTTCCACTGCACCGACGAAACCTGGCGGTGGCGTCGGCGCGTCGGCGACTTATACTTCGGCCGTTACTGGGTGCAAACGATTCGTTACCTGAGCCGCTCGGCCTTGCTCGACAAGGATCGCCACGCCGAACTGACCAGCGACCGAGAACAGTACCGACGCGGCGACCCAGTCAATTTGCGGGTGCGGTTTTTTGACGAACGCTTGGCCCCCGCCGAGGATGATGGCGTGGTGGTGATGCTAGAACAGCAAGGCGGCAAGCGACGGCGCGTGACGCTGCGGCGCGACGCGGCCCGTCGCGGTGTGTTCGAGGGTTTGGTCACCGATCTTCCCGAGGGGCAGTACCGCGCCTGGGTCGCCAGCCCCACGTTGGAAGGCAAGCCGCCCTCACAGCGACTCACGGTGGCCGCCCCCCTCGGTGAACGCGCCCGCCTGGAATTGGACGCCGCCGACTTGAAATTCGCCGCCGAGCAGACCCGCGGCAAGTTCTACACCATTGCGACCGCTGACCGCCTGCTAGAAGATTTGCCTCGCGGCCGACAAGTGCGCATCGAGTCGCTGCCGCCGCAACCGATCTGGAATTCGTGGAAAATCGCCCTGTTGTTCGTCGCCCTGATCGCCGCCGAGTGGTTACTACGCAAAAAGGCGGGAATGATATAATCAAGTGCGGAATGCGAAATGCGGAATCACGTGTGCGAAGCTCCTGGCCCGTGTATTTGTAATCGCATTTTCATTCCGCGTTTCGTACTCCGCATTTCGCATTTAGTCTTATTTCCATGCCTTCCCTCCAACAAAAAGTTCACGCGGTCGGCGCGCGGGCGCGGCGGCTGGTGCTGGTCCATGCGGCGGCGTGGACGCTGGGCGTGGTGCTGGCAGCGGCGCTGCTTGCGGGTGGGGCGGATTACGTAGTGCGTTACCAGGACCGGGGCGTGCGGATCATCGCCTCGCTTTTGGTGCTGGCGTTAGCTGGGTGGAGCGTGTGGCGGTTCGTGCTGCCAGCTTGGAGGTATCGGCCTAGCGATATCGACACTGCCCGCCGCATCGAACGCCACTTCCCGCACCTGCGCGACCGACTGTCCAGCGCGGTCGACTTCTTGAGCGAGCCTGAGGATGACCCCCGCGTGGGCTCGGCCGACTTGCGGCGGGCCGTAGTGTCCGAAACTGAGTCACAACTGGAGCAACTGAATCTTCAGCGCGCTCTCGATCCTCGCGAGCCGCGAAAAGCTTTGGCCGGTGCGTTAGCCGTGGCGGCCGTCGCGGCGTTTGTGGCGGCTCTTGATCCTGCCTCGGCGGCGCTGGCGGCCCGGCGTTTGGCGATGCCCTGGAGCAATGAAGCCTGGCCGCTGTGGAACAACCTGGCTTTCGAGAACCCGCCGCGCCGTCTCGCCAAGGGCGAGAATTTTGAAGTCGAGTTGATCGACAAGAACGGGCGTCTGCCCGACGAAGTGCAAATTCAATACTGGTTCGAGGGGGACAGTCCTCAGGAAATCGACGCCAAGCCGATGAAACTGCTGGGCGAGAAGATGCTTGCCCGTCGCGAGAACGTGACGCAATCGTTCCGCTATCGCGCCGTGGGCGGCGACAACCAAGCCATGACATGGATTCCGCTGGAGGTGGTCGAGCCTCCGCAAGTCGCCACGCTGGAAATCTTGCTGCATCCGCCAACCTACACTGGTTGGCCGGTCGAAAAGTCAGGAACCAATCTTCGCGCCTTGGAAGGTACACTCGTCGAATTAAGAGCGACAACCGCAAAGCCCCTCCGTGCGGCCCGAATCATCATCGACGCCGAACAAGACCGCGAAATTCCACTCACGTTGACCAGCGGCGGTTTGGGCTTCGAATTACGACCCGACTCGCAGCCGTCGTGGAAGATTGAAAGCTCCGGTACGTGGCGCCTGATGCTGACGGACGCCACCGGCCTGGAAGGCGGCAACGATACGCGGCACGAGTTGCAGGCCGTGCCCGACCGGCCGCCGGTGGTGTCGCTCGACGGCGACCAGCCAGTCACTTATGTTTCCGCGCGGGCCATTGTTCCCCTGCGCGGCGTGGTCAAAGACGATCTGGCGATACGCGGCATTGAACTGCGATACCTTGATTCGGCCCGGAGCGAGGAAGACCACCAGACCGTTTCGCTCTTCCGCGGTCCCGAGCAGCCGCCACGGCCCACCACGACCGGCCTGACCGACGGTGGCGGGAAGTCGCAACGGCTGGAAACCACGTGGGATTTGTCGCAACTGGCTGGTCTGGAGCCGGGCTCGCAATTGGCATATCACGTCGCCGCCTCGGACTATAAGCCGCAAGAGGAAAAGAGCGATACGCGCCGCGTGGTGATTATCTCGGACCGGGAATTGGAGGACCGCGTCAGTCGCCGGCACAGCGATATTCTCACGCGCTTGGCCGAGGCGCTCGACAAGCAGCGGGCCGTGCGCTCGCAAACCACCTCGCTGGAAATTCAACTGGACGAGACAGGCGGCCTGGCCCCGCGCGACCTCGATCATCTGCAAAGCGCCGAACTCAACCAGCGTCAAATCCAACGCATGTTGGCCGGCGGCGCGGACGGCGTCGAAGAACAAATCGCGGGCCTGCTGGAAGACGTAGACAATAACCGCCTCGACAGCCCCGACGTCAAACGCCGCATGAGCGAACTACTCGCCGAGGTTCGTCGCTTGGGCCAAGAACACCTACCCGCGGTGCAAGGTGGACTGATTGACGCGCTCAAGGAAGCCCAAGCCGTCGCTCCGATCAGCGCGGAAGACAACCAGGCCGACGACTCTGGCAAGCCAATGGAAGACTCCACCGCGCCAGAAAAATCTGATCCGAATGCTGTGCCGAAGCCGCCAACCGAGGTTGCGCGTCAGAAGCTCAAGGACGCGGGCGAACATCAAGATGCGGTTATCGCCTCGATTGAAGGCATGCTGGGCGAGCTTTCGCGATGGGACAATTACCGCCGCGTGGCCCGCGATATCCACCAACTTCGCCGCGATCAAGACGATCTCGCGGGCCGCACCAACGAATTGCGGATGCAAACTCTTGGCAAGGAAGATAAGGACCTTTCGCCGCAAGAGCGGGCAAGCCTTAAACGCCTCGGCCAGCAACAGGGCGAGATCGCCAGCCGCTTTGAGCAAACGCAGGGCCGGATGCGCGAGATGGAGACGGAACTCGAAACGACCGATCCCGTGGCGGCGGAGACGCTAGCCGACGCACTCGCCGCCGCAGCGCGCTCCGCGCTGGCAGGCAAGATGCGAGAGGCCGGACGCAACCTCGAGGCCAACCGGCTTGGACAGGCCGCGCAAGAGCAAAAGGAAACGTCGCAAGGGTTGGAGGACTTGCTCAACGTGCTTTCCAATCGCCGCGAGCACGAACTTGGTCGCCAGGTGGAAAAACTTCGCGAAGCCGCCGACCAACTGCAAGAGCAACTGCGTCAACTCAAAGAATTACGCAAAAAGATCGACCGTGCCGCCGATCAAGAGGATCAAGCCGAGCGCCAGCGGCAACTGGAACGGCTTTCCAAGGAACCGCAGAAGTTGGCCGAAGAAATCGACCGCCTCGCGCGCCGGCTCCAGCGATTGCAAGCCCAGCGCGCCAGCCAGTCGGCCTCGCAGAGCGCGCAGCGTCTTAGCCAAGCCGGCCAGCAATCGCAGCAGGGCGACCCCCAACAGGCACAGGAAGACGCCGAGCAGGCCGAGCGCGATCTGGAACAGGCCGAGCAGGAGTTACGGCAAGCCATCGCCCAAGCCGAGCAGGATTTGTTCTTTGAGCAAATGGTCCGGTTGGAGCAGGCGCTGGCGGGGATGATTAAACGGCAACAATCGGTAATCGAAGAAACAGTGCGATTGGAGGCGTTGCGCGCCCGGCAAGGCGAACTAAGCCGCGGACAGCGGGCCAGCGTCACCAGTCTGGCGTCCGCGGAACGCGAGCTGTCGGAAGAGGCGGGGCAGTTCGCCGAAAAAATCGCCAAGGCCCGAGCGTTTGAGTTCACGCTCCGCGCGGCAATGCGCGCAATGCTTTCAACCGCCGCTCGCCTGGACCGCGGCGAAACTGGCGATCCGACGCTGCAGTCGGCCCGCGCCGCCTTGGATCGTCTGGAACGTCTAGCCGAGGCGCTCAAGACGGAATCGCCCAAGTCGCCGCCGCAAGACGGTCAATCGGAACAAGAGTCGGGCGCGCAGCCGCAGCAACCGCCCACCGACGGAATCACTTCGCTAGCGGAATTGAAGCTTCTACAACTCATGCAAGAGGAGTTGAACCAGCGCACCGCCGCCCTGGAGGCGACCCGCCAGCGACAGGGAGAGTTGACGCCCGAGCAAGAACAGCAATGGATCGAATTGGCGACGGAGCAAGGCCGCCTGGCCGAGTTGCTGCTGAGCCTGGGGGCGGCCGAGGGAGCCGAGCCTGAAGACGACTTCGAAAATCGACCCAATCCTGCCCGCGAGAGAGCCTTGGACGACGAACTGGAAAAATCGCTGGAACAGCTACTGCCCGAAGACTTAGAATGATATTGGGAGACGGAAATGGCAGGAAATCCATAAGGAACCCCTGACAACGCAATTTCCGTTTTCCAATGTGTAATCCGCAATTAACATTTGTTCTACTGGTTGCCGTCCGCCGCAAGCGGATGAATTGGAGTTTGCAATTGGGAGTTTGCAATTGATTGTTCGCTTGATCGCTGCCTTGTTGCTCGTTGTTAATACTGCGTTGCTTGTGGCGCAAGACGCCGCTGCGCCAAAGGATGCCGGCGACTCGCTTGACGCGCGGTTGTTGGACGATTTGGACAGCGATTTGCTGGATGGCTTGAGCGATGATCTGGCGCCGCCTAAAACCGCACAACAACCTGACGCCGCCTCCGAAACCGCCAAGCCTGGACAGTCGCCTTCGCCGCTTGACGAGAACGTGCGGGAACAGGTGGTCGAGGGTGAAGACATTGGCGCCGCCGATACCGCCGCTGATGACAACCCGTTGATCCGCATTGAACAGAAGATGCGCCAGGTCGAACAACGCCTGAACCAGCGTGACGCCGCCGCGGAGACGCAAAGCCTTCAACAGCAAATCGCCCAAGAGCTAAAGGTGTTGTTGGAACAACTTCAACAGCAACAACAGCAGCAAAGCCAGAACCAGCAGAACTCACAACAGCAACAACAATCGGCCTCGTCGTCCGACCAACAAAACCAGCAACAAAGCGCCTCCTCGAATCCTTCCAACCAAGCCGCCAACAAGCCGGCGGAGGACAGCGAAGAGCGGTTGGGCAAGGTGGACGAAGAGCAGATCAAGCCGGAAGACCTCAAGGAATTGTTCCAGCGCGCTTGGGGCCACCTGCCGCCGCAAGTCCGCCAACAGATGCAAGCCGCCGCGCAAGAGCAATTCCTTCCCAAGTACGAGATGTTGATTGAAGATTACTTCCAACGTCTGGCCGAAGAGGGCCAGCGTTGAGAAGGTCGGTACGAGCTTGCGTCACCGACGCCCATCTTCAACCAGCATTTGAGGTAATTTCTTGCTGACTCCTCACCCCCCGACTACCTACCCCTCCTTGCGGAGCGTCATCATGGATCTTGATCGTCGTTCATTTCTGGCCGGGACGGCCGCAGGCGTTTTGGCTTGGAGGGGCGGTGCGTCGCTGTTTGCGCAGGGCCGCGCCGAGTTGGACGTGGCGGCGGGACAGATGATCACCCCCGCCGTCGATCGCGCCCTCCAACAAGGTTTGGAATGGCTCGCAGGCCGCCAAAATGAAGACGGCGCGTTCGCCTCGGGCAGCTACGGTCAGAACGTGGGCGTATGCGCTTTGGCGGGCCTGGCGTTTATGTCGGAAGGCAGCACACCCGGCCGCGGCCGTTACGGCGCGCACGTGGCCCGGATTGTCGATTATCTCTTGGAGCACACCCAAGAGACGGGCTATGTCTACATGCCTGCCGCCGCCAGCCACGGTCCCATGTACGGGCACGGCTTCGCCACACTATTTCTAGCCGAAGTCTACGGCATGACCTCTCGTAGCGACCTCCGCGAGAAACTGGCCAAGGCGTCGCAGCTAATTATCAATACCCAGAATCAGGAAGGCGGCTGGCGGTATCAGCCGCAGCGACAAGACGCCGATATCTCGGTCACCGTCTGCGAGATTATGGCCCTGCGCGCCGCCCGCAATGCCGGCATCAACGTGCCGGTGGGCGTAGTCGAACGCACGATCGAATACGTCAAGCGTTGCCAGAACCCAGATGGCGGCTTCATGTACATGACCACCGGCGGTCCCAGCGCCTTTCCACGATCGGCCGCGGCTGTGGTTGCCCTGTATAGTGCGGGCGTGTATGAAGGTCAGGAAATCGAGCAAGGTCTAGAGTACCTGATGCAGCACCTGCCCCGCGGCGATGACTTTAGCCGCGAGAGCCATTACTTCTACGGCCACTACTACGCCGTGCAAGCCATGTGGCACGCCGGCGGCGACTACTGGCGGAAATGGTACCCGGCAATTCGTGATGCGCTCTTGGCCCGCCAGCGCGAAGATGGCTCCTGGCTAGACCAGATTAGCCCCGAGTATGGAACTGCAATGGCATGTATTATTCTACAAATGCCGAATAACTACTTGCCGATCTTTCAACCATGAGCCGAAGGAACGCTTGGCGAATGTCGCGTCGGGAATAGGGAACGAAAGACCTCACGGAGTTGGTATTTTTTCGGTTATGGTTCGTGCGATGAGGCGAGCTTACGGGGTTGGGACTCCTTTTCGGTCAACCGCCATGTCACCACGCGAACACGGGGACCGGAAAAGTCTCCCGACCTGGTGGGTCAAGGTTGTAGCGTGCGCCTTGGCGCTCGTTGGCGGCTTCGGTTTTGCGCAGGACGACCGGATCGTGTTGCCGGTCGAGGGCAAAGCGTTTGTGGGGGAGTTGGTCGCCGTCGACGACGACTGGGGATTGACGTTCCAGGCCGATGGTGGCCCGCGGCGAATCGCAGCCGCCGATCTCGTGCGTTGGGGAACGCTCGCGGATTTGGGCGGCGATGCCCTCATCCTTCTGGTCGGGGGCGGCGCGCTAGCCGCCGATGTTCGGACGATCGAAAGTGAGCACCTCGTCGCAAACTGCTTTCTCTTTGGCGAGGTGCGTTTGCCCCTGGCGCGGCTGCGCGGCGTGGTGTTTCGACCGCCGCCCCAGCGCTTGGAACGCGACCGCTTGCTGGATCACGTGGCGCAAAGCACGGGCGCGCGGGACCGACTGCTTTTGGAAAACGGCGACGTGGTCGAGGGATTATTGGCTGGTGGCGGTCGCCCGGCCGTGCAGGGGCCGCCGCCCCCGCGGGAAAACGCCGTGCTGAAGTCCCTGCGGATGCAACTGGACACAGGCGCGACCGACATTCCGGTGGACCGCGTCAAGGCGATCATCTTCAACCCTTCGTTGGTTGAAACGCCGCAACTGCGTGGCCTGCGCATGTGGCTCGGCTTTGAGCACGATGGTTTTTTCGTTGTAGAGCGCATCGCTTCTCAGGATGGCTTGATTTCGCTCACGCTGCCCGGCGGCATTCGTTTGCAAACCGACGACGAAGGCTTTAGCGAGAGCGTCCAGTTCCTGCAACCGCTAGGTGGGAAAGCCGTCTATCTTTCGGACTTGGTGCCCATTGGCTATCGCCACATTCCCTACCTCACGCTAAGTTGGGACTACGGCCAGGATCGGAACGTGCTGGGGGGACGCCTGCGTTCGGGCGGCCAAGTCTATCTTAAGGGGTTGGGGATGCACAGCACGTCACGACTTGCCTACCGGTTGGAAAATGGACGCCAGCGATTCAAAGCCGCCCTGGCCCTGGACGATACCGCCGAGCGCAAGGGCAGCGTGATTTACCGCGTTTATGGCGCCGACGCCGCGGGCGAGTGGCAACCACTTTACGAGAGTCCCGTGATTCGCGGCGGCGATCCGCCGTTGCCGATTTCGGTCGATGTGTCCACCTCCAGGGGCCTCGCTCTGATCGTGGAATACGCTGACCGCGGCGACATGCAAGACCACGCCAACTGGCTTGATGCGCGGCTAGAGTAGCGTGACCTTCCGCTGACAAGGCAGGTCGTGCCGGGGTGCGAGGGGCGTACTGTGACAACCGCCGGGAAGTTCCGTTGTAAATCGCGGACGGAATCTTGTAATAAGTGCAAACGCCACTTGCGCTTGGCTAATTTTGGGTACGCGGCAATTCCAGCGAACAATTTTTTCCGCTTTGTTTCGCGAGTGACTTTGCGGGTCGCGCAAAATCGAACAGCGCGAATTTTCCGGTCAAGGAACTTGAGCGGCGATCAGCAGAAGCGTCAACAAGAATCTTTGCATTCCGACTTGCGACACGGCCGTTCCGGCGCGCCGCTTGCTTTAACAAGCCAACACTCCGTGTGCAGGCCGTTGTTTGGGTAATGCAACGGCCGAAGTTGGGGCTCTCCACCCCTTCGATGACTGACGTCGAATTTGACCGGGACCGCCTTGTTTCCTCCGGCAAGGCGAAAGGAAAGAAACGCGGCGGACCTCACCCGGTCCGCCGCGTTTTTTCTTTCTTGCGTCTCTCCTTTTGCCACAACGCTCACCCAGGGCGTGGCCGATGGGCGAGGGCGGCACGAAGTCGCCGTCGCGACATTTACGGAACTCGCTCTAACGTCGCCACTCGGCGCGCAATCGGCGAAAGAGAAAGGTCTGGTACGGCAGAACCCATAATCCAATCACCGTCAGGTAGCCGGTCGCAACCCCTGGCGGGCCATACTGACTTCCAAGCCACCAAACCAACAGGCCGATGGCCGTACAAGCCGCCACCGTCATCGGTAACAGCGGTTCTCGTTTGTGCGCTCGAAAGTAAATGTGCTGACAAAGGGGAATGTGCTGTAACAGAATGACCAGCAGGAACAAACCCATCGGCGCCGGAGCCAGAAGGCGATCGGCCAGATTGACGTTCAAGACGTGGAGCAGCACGACCAGGACCTCGAAGACCAGCGCCGCAACCGCCAGCATGGCAAACGAAACCGCAACTACGCGGAAAAAAACTCGGTCGAGTTCCCGAAAGTCGCGCCGAGCAACCAGCACGCCTAACAAGGGCGCCCGTGTCTGGACCCACGCCAGCGCCGCGGTTTGCAGTACGATCGCCAACGTCCACGACATCCCCAACCGTCCCGCCACCTCGGCTCCGTGGTAATGAAACATGACCGGCGTTAGAAACGCGAAGGGGATGTACCCGAAAGCGCCCGCCACCGCCACGCGCCATTGCATGGGCCAGACCTCGCGCCGCCATACAAGCGTGGATGCTGAGTCCACCCTTGCCAACCCACGAAAGAAGCTCCCGTAGCGCACTACAAGAAGATAGGCTTCGCCCAGCCATCGCGCGCCGGCGGCCGCCACGGCAGTCCAAAGTTGTGCGCCGGCCAGTATGCTGACCCACACCGCCACATTCGCGCCTACGGCCTGGGCGAACCGATAACGATTGACGACCGCCACCTGGTTGCAACCCTCCACCAGCGAAGCGAGAGGAGCCATCCAGAGTAAACCGCCGCCGAGCAACACCAGCACGATCCAAGGCGGCGCCCAGGCGATGCGGTCTTCGGCATTGTCCCAAAAGAACACCAGGCCGAGTGTTCCCACGCCAAGACAGTACAGGAAACTCGCGCCGCCGCACCAGGCCGCGCTCATCCTGGCCAACGCCGCGAGGCGTGCTTGCGCCGCGGCGTCACCCACGACTTCACCTCGTTCGTTCAGCCCCAGTTTCGCCCATTCGTGGCTGGCTACAGCCGCGACCGTGGTGGTTAGCCCCAAGTCGAACAGCGACTGTAACGCCACCAAGGCGCCGAACGTGTAATAGTAGCCTTGCACCTCGGGAGTAAAGAAGGCCGAGATCAGCACGACGCTCACGGCTCCGCCGACCAGTTGCCAGGCGCGTAATGACAGCGCGAAGAATACCGCCCGATCGACTTCCCACCGGTTGATCAGCCGGCGAGGCCAACTGCGCTGCTCGGGCGGCGTCTCGGGCGAGAAAAACATGGCTGTTTCGCGTCACGTCGCGGGATTACGAGCGCGCGGCGCCAGCCAGCGACACAGCCGCTTCGGGCGCGAGCAGCCGAAAGGCCACGCTTTCCTCCAAGAAGAGATGGACGCTCGTGCGGTCGTGGTCGAGATAGCCAATCGAAACATCTCGCCCCACGGCCAATTCAAAATCGCCGCCGCGCAGGCTTAACACCACGCCTTGCTCCAATGCCGGCGCCCAGATGATCGGCCCATTCAAAAGATTGCTCACATACTTCATGACGGGGTATCCCACGCCGCCCACGGTCCTCGCCAGTTCCGTGTAGGATCGAGGGTCCAGGGCCAGAGCGTAAGGTCCAGCGACGCCCGCCTCGCGCAGCGTTTCCATCGCCTCGGCCACCAATTGCGGAAAGTCCTGCCGGCCGGCGCCCGGCGCCACGGGCGGGTGCGGCGACCCATTCACAATTCCGCTCTCGCCCGCTTCGCCATCGCCATAAAACACGAGGCGGTCTTCGGCCAGCGCCAGGTTGCGCGCGGCGTCGATCAGCGGCTGTAAGTCCGGATCACGGGCGCCGCGGCTGACGTTGTCAAGTTCCTCGCGCGATAGCACAAACACCGAACGCAGTTCGACCAGCGGCAGTACAAGCCGCCGCCGGCGCTCCACACCTTGCTCGTCCTGCACTTCGAGACGCCGCGTGCGTCCGAGATTCACAGCCGAAGCTTGCCATCCCAGCGGGCCGACGAAATCAACCACCTTGCGCGCCGCCAGGTGATTCTTGAGCGTGCGCGTGGCTTCGTCCTCGATCTCTTTCCAGGCTTCGTCGGTAATGGGAGCCAACTCGCGCCGAAGGTCGTTCATAGTTCAGGCCCTACTTGCAGAGAAACAAAAAATGAGCCGCTTGCCGCTAGCCGCCGCGCTAGCGAAGGCTGCCGATATGCAGCGAGCCGTCGTCGCCGTCCGTGGCGGGCGCCGGTTCGCCGGCTTCACGCTCGGCGATCGAGCCTGACGTAAAAAGATAATCGCGAAGCTGCGTGTCTAATCCCGGATCGCGCCGGCGGAGCCACTCCAACGCCATCGCGGCGTGTTCCTTCTCTTCTTCCCGGTTGTGTGCGAGAATCTTCTTGAGTTCCTCGTCCCCGGTAGCGTCAATGCGCTGCTGATACCAGTCAATCGCCTCCAGCTCCTCCATCAACGACACCAGCGCCCGGTGATGATCCAACGTCGCCTCGGACAGCCGCTCCACCGGTTCGTGGAAACTTGCGCTCGATCCCGCCATGACTGGTTTCCTTGTACCTGGAGATGGTTATCGCGCAGGACGGCCAGCGCCGCCGAGGAAACAAGATAGGCCATCGCGTGGCCAGTGCAAAGGGTGGCTGCGTCGTACCGCGCAAGGGAGACGGGATTTGCTTACGAACGTTAAGCCGCGAGTTTGGCCGGCCGATGGTTCTTGGATTTTACTCAGCCCCCTCGCGGGAGATGATAAGCTGGCATGGGAGTTGCGACCCATCGTGGTTGCAGGTGTTCCGCCCTCGCACGGGATTGCCCTGTTGGCAGACTCCACAGGAGAATTGTCCGATGAGCGAAAAACGTCCCCTCCCGTTGTCGTTCCCAAACTTCTTACTCGTCGATTCCGGCGGCGAGGCGATGACCTTCGCGGAGCCGGGCCACCGCAGCGCGGGAGTTCAATTCACCCAAGCCGATACAGCTCATGAGTTTCGCCTGGCTGGCCGGCCCGCCATGTCGGAACGCTTTATTGATAACGGGCGGCTGCTCACGCGACTCCGCCAATTGCAACATGCGCGCGTGCCCGATGTGTTCATTGATCCGCCATCTACCGAGGAACTGGGAACCGCCGTCCCCATCGAGACAATCATCAACGCTTTGGAAGAATGACGCCATGCAAGCCATCAACCCGGCCACCGGCGAAGTCCTTCGCGAATATCCAGCGCATTCTAACGCCCAGATTGAAGAGCGCTTGGCCGCCGCTACACGCGCGTTCGCCGTCTGGCGGGGCGCCACGTTCGCGGAGCGAGCCGCGAAAATGCGCGCCGCCGCCCAGGTGTTGCGCGAACGAGCGACGGAATACGCCCGCCTGATCACCGAAGAAATGGGAAAGCCCATTCGCGAGGCGAAGGGAGAAATCGAAAAGTGTGCCTGGGGCTGCGAATTTTACGCCGAACACGCAGAGACCTTCCTCGCCCCGCGAACGGTAAAGACCGATGCGTCACGCAGCTACGTGCGTTACGACCCGCTCGGCCCGGTGTTGGCGATCATGCCCTGGAATTTCCCCTTCTGGCAACTATTTCGCTTCGCGGCGCCAGCGATCATGGCGGGTAACGTGGGGCTTCTCAAGCACTCGGCCAACGTGCCCGGCTGCGCCTTGGCGATTGAAGAGGTCTTTCGCCATGCGGGCTTTCCCTCCGGTGTTTTGACGGCGCTCTTGGTAGGAAGCGACAAGGTGAACGACCTGATTGCAGACCCCCGTGTGCGGGCCGTTACCTTGACCGGCAGCGAAGGGGCCGGCCGCGCCGTAGCGCGGCAGGCGGGCCAGAATCTAAAAAAGACCGTGCTGGAGTTGGGCGGGTCCGACCCGTTTATTGTGCTGGCCGATATCGATGTTTCCGAAGTCGCGTCCCGCGCCGTTCAAGGTCGCACGATCAACACGGGACAAAGCTGCATCGCGGCCAAGCGATTCATCGTCGAAGAATCAATTACCGATGAATTCCAGGCGGCTTTTGTCGAACAGATGCAACGGCTGCGCATCGGAGACCCTCTCGAAAATGACACCGAAATCGGCCCTCTCGCCCGAGACGATTTACGTGACGATCTTCACGACCAAGTGCAACATTCGATCGCCACTGGCGCCAAGCTCCTGCTTGGCGGCGAGCGGCTGAATCGCCCCGGCTTCTATTACGCCCCGACTGTCCTAGCCAACGTGGCGCCGGGCATGCCCGCGTTTGACGAGGAAACTTTCGGTCCGGTCGCCGCCGTGACACGCGCTCGCGATGCGCAGCACGCCGTGGAACTGGCCAACCGTTCCCCCTACGGCCTGGGGGCCAGCATTCACACCCGCGACGAAGAATTAGCGCATCAATTGGCGGCGCAAATCGAATCCGGTTTTGTCGCGATCAATGGGATTGTCAAATCCGACCCCCGGCTGCCGTTTGGCGGCGTCAAAAACTCCGGCTACGGGCGTGAACTGGCCGACGTGGGGATTCAAGAGTTTGTAAACACGAAAAGCGTCTGGTCCGCCTGACGCCACTGGCCAGACGACGCGGAATTGTCTCGTCCAAACCCGCGTCGCCCGTCTAGACGCGGACGGCGAGAATGGTAAGATATCCAAACGGAAGTCAGGCAGTCCAACCCATTACCCTTTTAGCGAGTAATGACGATGGACGACCCAACCCTTCCCCACCGGGCGGCTAGCTCAGCTGGTTAGAGCGCCATGCTCACACCGTGGAGGTCACAGGTTCGAATCCTGTGCCGCCCATTTTTCCACAACTCCTGCCGAAATCTCACGTTAGATTACCTGCCGGCGGTCGGCAGTGCGGCTGTTTTCCCGAGGCGCAAAACGGTACATACCGTTTTGCGGTTTCCCCTGGGAGGCTGCACTATGCCGCGTCTTGTCAACGAAACGCCGAAGTATCGAAAGCATCGGGCCAGTGGTCAGGCCATCGTCACGATTGCAGGGAAGGACCACTATCTTGGCCCCCATGGTTCAAAGGCCAGCAGAATTGAGTACGACCGTCTCGTTGGCGAATGGCTCGCCGCCGGCCGTCCGACCGCTCCCCCTGCCCAGCCCAACGACATCACCGTCGCCGAGGTGATCAACGCCTTTCGCAAATGGGCGCAGAGGTACTACATCAAGGACGGTCAAAGTACGGGCACCTGGGAGAACTACAAGCCCGTTCTCCGCCTGCTGCGGCGACTCTATGGTAACACCCCTGCCGTTGAGTTTGGACCGCTGGCGCTGAAGTCGATCCAGCGGCGTTTCGTCGAACAGGGGCAAAGCCGCCGGTACGCCAACGACAACATCTCCCGGCTGAAAAAGATGTTTCGCTGGGCGGCGTCGGAGCAGCTTATTCCCGTGTCGGTCGTGCAGGCGCTGGACACCGTTTCTGGGCTGGAGAAGGGGCGGACCGACGCCCGCGAGACGGATCCGGTGCGGCCGGTGGACGACGCCGCGGTAGAGGCCACCATACCCTACCTATGCGACACCGTCGCCGATATGGTCCGCCTTCAAAGGCTAACGGGGATGCGGCCGGGGGAGGTGTGCATCCTGCGGCCTTGCGACGTGGACACCTCGGGTGAGATGTGGGTGTATCGGCCCGAATCCCACAAAACCGAGCATCATGGGCGGGAACGCGTTATCTTCATTGGCCCCCAAGGACAGAGCGTATTGCGACGGTATTTGCTCTGTCCCTTTGACGCCTATTGTTTCTCCCCTGCGGAATCGGAACGCAAGCGGAACGCTCGACGCCGGGAGGAACGTCAAACTCCGATGACCCCAAGCCAGGCCAAGCGCCGTCGAAAGCGCCGTCGATCTCGCGCCCCTGGCGACTGCTATACGAATGATAGCTACCGCCGTGTCATTCACCGGGCCTGCGACAAGGCTTTTTTGCCTCCCGAGCATCTACGCCAGCGAAAGGGGGAATCTCGCAAAGCATGGCGAGAACGACTTAGCGAACAGGAGCGAGCGGAACTCGCCGCATGGCAGTACGACCACCGCTGGGCGCCGAACCAGCTACGCCACGCGGCAGCGACCGAGATTCGCCGTCGGTTTGGCTTGGAAGCCGCCCAGGTGGCGCTAGGGCATAGCAAGGCCGATGTCACGCAGGTGTACGCGGAGCGTGACTTAGAGAAGGCACGTAGCGTCATGCGGGAGGTGGGATGACCGCGCGGCATGGGTGACCTGTGCTGGTCGCATTGTGCATCGATTGGGAGCCGCAGGCTATTTCGCTTGCGGTCGGTGCTGAGGCCAGTGCAACCACGAAATTACCGAATCCGCGAGAACCTTGCCTTCGCACGTCGATCGATGGCCCGTTTTGATCTTGCTTACTCGCGGCTAAGAAATTGAAAGTTTTTTCAAGCGGCCAGAGATTGGCGACCCCTTCCGCTTGGGCAGGGGCTACAGCGACTACGGCTGTTCCCCAACGGACGGCGGAGTAACACCAGAAACCCCGATCGCCGGAGGATGGTCCGTTAAGACTCAGGCTTGCGTTTCTTCCGCTTCGCCTTGGCTCGGTTGGCCACGGTATCCGCGTCTTCGTAGAGAGCGTGGCGAAGCATTGCCCGTTTAAGTTCCGGGTTGGCTTGTCGACTCAGCCACACAAGAACGCTTTCAAGATTTCCAGGGTCAAGATTGCCCCGAGTCACCGCCTGATGGATTGCGTTCTGGGAAAGGCCGGTTAGCTTCGCCAGGTCCAAATAGGAGTAGGTCCACTCGGAAGGCTTTCTGGGCATGGACGCGCCTTTGCTGGGGCGGGGAGGGCCGGCGCTAACATACACCGAAGCGATATCCCTCCACCGCTGCAGTCAATTCTAAGCTCACCTCCCTAGGACGACAATAGACGCCTGTGACAACATGTCAGTCCTCCGGTGACGAAGGGGTCAGGCGGGAGAGGATCTTGCGCCCGAAGAAATTCGCCACGCAAGCGGTTTATGATTGAGTATTCAATGGAGCAGGTCGTCATCGCCCAGCGCCGCCCCTGAGGTGCGAAGAGGCACGGATTCTATCGAGGGCGGGGAGTGACCGGTTGTCGCTCCCCCGACGGCGAAAATATACGCGAAACCTCGCTCGTGCGAATGAGATTGCAACACTCGGGTCGCAACCGACCGCGGCGAAACGCCGAGAATAGTTCAATACAGTAGAAGTTCGCACCACCATGGGACACACTTGGACGGGGTTTTCCGATCGCCGTACCGCCCCCCCAAGCAGTTCTTTCGCCTTCGTGCGTATCGTGCGAAACTTGTTAGGAATGTGTCGCACGGTCTTAACGGTTCGGTGCTCGGAGGATGCTGTACACGGTGGGACGCGACAGGCCAGTTGCACGCGCCATGGCGGCCTTGCTCGCACCCTCAGCGTGCATCCGCTGGATAATCGTCGCCTGTTCGTCCGAGACTTTGACACGTCGTCCCTTCTGGCTTCCGCCCCAGGTCTTGCCGCTGGCTCGCGCTACGGCTTGGCCGGCCCGGATGCGTTCACTTCGCACTTCATTTTCGTAAGCGGCGACCGACGCCAGGACGTTGGCCATGAGGCGGCCTGCGGCGGTTGAGAGATCGACCTTGTCCCGCAACGACTCGAAGCCGACGCCACGGCGGATCAACTCCTCGAATAAGGCGGTCAGTCCGGCAGCGGTGCGGCCGAGCCGATCAAGCCGCCAGACGACGATCTTGGCCACCTTGCCCGCGAGCATGTCGGCCTCCAGCCGCTTCCAGCCGGGTCGCTCCATCGTCTTGCCGGTGGCCTTGTCGCGATACCACACGACAGGCGCGCCAGCGGCGTAAGCTTCGATCCAGCGCTTCAGGTCCGGCTCCTGGCTACGAGTGTCCTGCTTTTGGGTTGACACGCGAGCGTAGACGGCAATGTGCTTCTGCATAAATGAAAACGTCATGGTGTAAAGTCTCGATTGTAATTCAGGCGTTACGGTTTTTCGTCGTCGTAACTCCTTGCTGTTCAGGGCGGCAGGTGCCGATTTCGGCAGAGGGATGACCCTTTACAGTTCTCCCGCCACACAGAGCCGCATCAGAGGGAAAGTGGTCCAGGCTTATGACTGGAAAGTGTGACACGGTGTCACAATTTGCCGCAGCAACGCATTCCTGCCCCATTCTGTGTTAGTCGAGCATTTGTCCTGCTTCGATCGCTTGAAGCATTGCCCGGAGATTATTGCGGCACTCTTGGGCGAGGCGCTTGTAACCGGCGATGGGCTTGCCGTCCAAACCCTCGGCCATTGCGATCTGCTTGGCCCGCTCGGCAAAGGCGTCGGCAATGCCACGGCGAGAGAGGGCGAGGAGGATGCAACGGGACAGCAGCGGATGGGCGTCCTCGGTTCCGTCAATCAGCACGTCCTGTCCGTCCACGGTCGTAGTGAACACCCACACCACATGCGACGGAATGCGTTCCAGCGTGGTAAGGAGTTGGCGGACGGCCGCTTTGCTCAAGCCATGCGCCTCGTTGACGAGAAAGGCATGGCCGCCCGCGCCAATGGCTCGTGTCTGGGAGCGCCGTTCGATCTCCTGAATGCGTCCGGCAGTTAAGCCAGCGGCGTCCACCTCGTCCACACACCAAGCGTCGGCCACCTCGGCGGCAATCAAACGGGCGATAGTTGTCTTGCCCGTCCCGCTCTGGCCGGTGAGCCAGTAGGCGCGTCCACCCAACCCACGCAGGCGTAGGCGGCCGATGGTGGCGACGATCTTCTCTTGACCTACGACTTCGGCCCAAGATTGAGGACGGTAGCGCTCAAAGAGTGACATGGCGATTCTCGAAGGAAGGACTCGGTACTCCCATGAATGGGCATCTATATGAAAGTATAAATAACGAGTTGGAATCTTCACATTTTCATTTGTTTTTTAGATAATCGAAAGTTATTTCCCTCTTGTTTCTCCCTTGCTTCTCGCTTGTTTGGCGGCCGTTTCCTGCTCGTCGTTGGCTTGATCTCTTTTGAGGCCGGTTGAATGGAGTCGGCCAAGGTGGGCTTCCGCCAAGAAATGGCGAACAACAGCGGACTTCCTGGATTCTTTACCAGACCCCCGGCCTCGCTGCGCCAATGGGACTCCAGTTACCCTCGCTTCGGCGCTTATAAATTTCTGACGCGTTGGAATAGGTAATTCCCAGTCCTTCCTTGGTCGAGCTGCGGCTTGGTGTTCGAAACTTGACTGCGCGCCGGAAAGAACTGCTGTTGTCCTCGATAAGAGCCTGGCGGCAGAGAGGACGATTACAAAGCGCAGGTTTGTTGAGGAAAAGAAAACACCCGGAGACAGTCCGCCATCGGGGCAGGATTCGTTACCGTACCCCAGCCGTGATACGTCGGCGGGACTCCAGTTCCTCTCCCTCTGTCGCTTCTACCACTTTCAGGCGTTAGGGTACACAAACCGCAGCCGCTTCCCGCCGGGAGTGTGACATGATGTCACTGTTCTTGATTCCATGCCGGAAAGAGTCGCTGTTTGGCGGCGAGTTGGTTGTGCGAAATGAATCGTGGGTCAACTGGGCCGCGGCTTTTTGCAAGGGTTAGGAACGTGAAGTTGATGCCCTCATGAAGCAACCGGGAGACGATCTTGGTCACCCCCCCGCGGAAAGAGGCGCGCAACCGCCCACTTCGGAAATTCCGAAGTCGATGGCTCCGGCAAGCATGGGCCCGCGGCCCCGCAACATCTGTTGTCGAACATCAAGACGAGTCTTATTACATGCGCCGACTGGGAGCGGCTGTTCACCCACCGGGCGATCCTTGGTCCGTTTTCGGAACGCCAACGTTGAGTTGTTGAACGGCTACACGGTGTTCCAGACCTGGCCTCTTGGCTCCGATACGTGACAGAGACGTGCAGGAGTCAGCGGTGGGTATTTGGTTGCTTTGGTTGGGCCGGGATTTGTATGATTCGGCGGTTCGCGCGCCGTAGTTAGGGCGTGTCGTAACGCTCCGTCGTCGTAAACATTCTTGTAACGCGAGCTAGGTTTCCTAGGCCGCACTGCACCCTAACACGCTGCTCTTGGCGCCGGCTCTGTCGGATGTTGGTATCGCCACGCATCTCACCGCGATCCTCACGTTTTTTTCAGGTAGAGGAGCATCTGGCGGCGTTCATGCCTGCTGCCGTATAGGCGAGCGCAGCCCTTTGGCGCAACGCCGCCGCGCGAAACAGTCACCGAAAACACACAATCTGCCGCCTGCATAAAGCAAATGTCACTCTCCAACGCCTACCCAATTGCCAGTGGGACGATGGATAGATAGCGTTGTAGTACTAGGCTTTGTCGGAGAAGTCTCAATCAGTCATGATTCGCAGGTAGCGCTGAATGAAGGCGACGTGGATCATGCCCAGGTAGTTTTTAGCCGACTTCT
>JAANMU010001511.1_pt1 | contig 20864 bp, 15 predicted proteins | sample 7279701 | NCBI WGS metagenome assembly JAANMU01 (sample SAMN14094539, study PRJNA606508) | bioreactor metagenome | isolation source: A lab-scale SPAN reactor treating ammonium-rich wastewater day 57 | place: Ireland: Galway | collected 2017-03-13 | reverse complement strand
GGAGCAGGCATTGGTGGAACTGGTTCGCAGCGGCTGCGTTCGCGCCGAGGAAGCCCTTGCCGCGACGACGGATGTCGTGCGATTGGAGAAGTTGCTGGGAATGAATGGAGAGACGAATTGAGAATGAAGAATTAGGAATGCAGAAAGGCTGGCGACGCTCCAGTCGCGCTCGGCCGAATCGGGAACCCTTCTTCATTCTCCATTCTACATTCTCAACTGTGTCAGGAGCACCATGGCCACTTTCACCTACACCGCCCGCGACAGCGCCGGGAACAGCGTCACCGGCGAGATCAACGCCGCCTCGCAGGCTGATGCCGCGCGATTAATCCGCGCAGACGGCAAGTTCGTTGTGAAGATCCAGCCCGGCGCGGCCGGAAAACCAGCTCGCACCGGCAGCGCATCGGGCAGTGCAAATCAGAAGTCAGCCGTGGACTTCGGGAAACCTCTGACGCCCGGCGCCAAGCCCGGCGCCGCAGGACTCAAGCCTCAAGCCTCAAGCCCCGGGCCTCTCTCCGCGGGCAACAAATTCAAACCCGACGACGTGATCTTCTTCACCAATCAGCTCGCGGTCATGGTGGAGACAGGTGTCTCACTCGCCGACGCGCTGGAAGCCTGCGAGCACGAAGGAAACTCGCCTCGCTTCGCCCGGGCGCTGGCCGCCGTGATCGAGTCGGTTCGCGGCGGCAGCGAGTTTTCCGCCGCGCTGGCCGAGCACCCGAAAGTCTTCGGCCCGCTCTACGTCAGCCTCATCAAGGCGTCGGAGGCGTCGGGCATGATGGCCCAGATGCTCCGTCGCATGGCGACGCACCTCGAGAATCAGCGCGACATGAAGAAGAAGCTCAAAGGCGCCATCACCTACCCCATCGTGATGTTCACTTTCGCCATCGGCGTCACCGTCTTCATGGTCACGTTCGTGCTGCCCAAGTTCACCGCCATTTATGCCGGGCGAGAGGACAAACTGCCGATCATCACCCGTACGCTGCTGTCACTTAGCGACTTCGTCACTGCGTGGGGGTTTTATCTCCTCGGCGCTATCCTTGCGGCGGGCGTCGGCGCGTTCCTGTACCTTCGCACGCCCGGCGGCGGCGCGGCGTTCGAAGCGCTGCGCCTGAAGTTGCCGCTGCTGGGGCCGATGTTCCACAAGACCTACCTCACGCGCAGTCTTCGCACGCTCGGCACCATGCTTCAATCGGGCGTCTCCATGCTCGAAGGAATCGAGCTGACGGCCAAGTCCTGCGGCAGTCGCCATTACGAGCAGATGTGGCGCACTGTTTACGCCCGTCTTGAAACCGGCCAGCAACTCACCGACGCACTGGGCGATCAACGCGCCATCCCCAAAGCCATCAACAAAATGCTCGGCGCCGGCGAACGCGGCGGGCAGCTCGGCTCCGTCATGGACCGCGTCGCCAACTTCTGCGAGGCCGAACTCAACATCGCCATCAAGACCCTCACCGGTCTGCTCGAACCGGCGATCATCATGTTTCTCGGGGTAGTCGTCGGCGGACTGGTGCTCGCGCTGCTCTTGCCGATCTTCACGATCAGCAAGGCCATGCACTAAGAATTGCGAATGGTGAAGAGCGAATAGCGAAACAACGCCGCGCTGGGGGCTTGCCGGAGAGCCGATTGCGCACGTCGCGCATCGGCCGAGTCCAGCAATAAGAAGCTGCTACCGAGTAGATTGAACCTCCCAGGCCATCGGCTGCCCAAAGCCAAAGGCCACTTTCGCCATTCGCCACTCGCTATTCATCATTCCTCATTTGCCGCCCCCCCTTCCGCGCCGCTACGATCCTCCTGAATAGCGTTGTGTCGCGCAGAGAATCTCACCAGGAGCCAACACCATGTCAGCCGAATTCCGAACCGAGAAAGATTCCATGGGCACGATGCAGGTGCCCGCCGACGCGCTGTACGGAGCCTCCACCCAGCGCGCCGTCGAGAACTTCCCCATCTCCGGATACGTCTTCACCCGGCCCTACATCCGCGCGCTCGGCCTCATTAAGCTCGCCGCGGCCGAAGCCAACGCACAATTTGGAACCGTCCCCAAAGACAAATGCGACGCCATCATCAAGGGCGCCCAGGAAGTCATCGACGGCAAGCTCGATCGTCACTTCGTCATCGATATCTTCCAGACCGGATCGGCCACCAGCACCAACATGAACGCCAACGAGGTCATCGCTCATCGCGCGATGCAGCTCGTCCCCGGCGCGAAGATTCACCCCAACGACCACGTCAACCAGTCGCAAAGCTCCAACGACGTGATCCCCACGGCCATGCACGTCGCCGCATGTGAAACCCTGCGAAACGATCTCATCCCCGCGCTCGAACACCTCGCCGATGCGCTCGACGACAAGGCCCGCGCCTGGGACAACATCGTCAAGATCGGCCGAACCCACCTTCAGGACGCCACGCCGATCCGGCTTGGCCAGGAGTTCTCCGGCTACGCGGCGCAGGCGCGACTCGGCGCGATGCGCTGTCAGAAAGCTGTCCGCGCATTGCGCGAGCTGCCGATTGGTGGTACAGCCGTCGGCACGGGCATCAACACACCGATGGGGTTCGGGGCAGCCGTTGCCGAGCGGCTGGCGAACAAGACCGGCATCGACTTTGTGGAAGCGGCCAATCACTTCGAGGCCCAGCACGCGAAGGACGGTTTCGTCGAAGCGTCGGGCCTGCTGAAGACGGTCGCGATCAGCCTCGGCAAGATCGCCAACGACATTCGATTCCTCGGCAGCGGGCCGCGTTGCGGCATCGGGGAGTTGAAGCTTCCCGCGACGCAACCGGGCAGCAGCATCATGCCGGGTAAGGTGAACCCCGTGATGTGCGAGATGCTGATGCAGGCCTCTGCGCACGCGATCGGGTCGGATGCGGCGGTGACGCACGCGGCGGCCACGCTGGGCAATTTCGACCTGCACGTGGGCATGCCGGTGATGGCGCACAACTTTCTTGAGGCGACTCGCATCCTTTCCAACGCCGTGCGCGTGTTCGCCGACCGGTGCATCGCCGGGCTGGAGGCCGACAAACAGCGCGCCGAGCAATTGGTGGAACAAAGTCTTGCGATGTGCACGTCGCTCGCACCCATGATCGGTTATGACAATGCTGCGGCACTAGCAAAGAAGGCCTACGAGACCGGCAAGACGGTGCGGCAGGTGGCGCTCGAGCAGAACGTGCTGCCGGCGGATCAGCTTAATAAGCTGCTCGACCCGCGGGCGATGACCGAACCGGGCGCATCGGCCGGCCCGGCGGGAGGATGAAGAAGAATAGCGAATTAGGAATAGCGAATCGCGAAAGGCCTGTTCCCTGCGCCCCTTTCGCAATTCGCCATTCGCTCTTCGTACTTCTCTGGGAGCGTCCGGGTGCCTGGTGGCCCTCGCGGTCTTCAAAGCCGTTGCGGCGCTGCATCGCAGTGCCGGGTGGGTTCGATTCCCATCCGCTCCCGTCGATACCGGGTCCACGAACAGAAAGTTCCTACGGCTTCTCCTCGCCGCCCGATGAACTCTCACCAGTCGATTCCTCTGCTGCCGGGGCATTCACCACCGTCACCGGCGCGATCTTCTCCAGATCGTTCTTGATCTGCTTCGCCTCACCAACCACGATCACGGTCATGTTCTTCGGGTCGATTAGCGATTTGGCGGCGTTCAGCACGTCGTCGGCCGTCGTCTCGCGCACGCCCTTGAGCAGCCGCTGGAGATAATCGCTCGGCAGGTTCTGCGTCTCAATCATCCAGAGATCGCCGACCGTCGCCTCGGGCGTCTCACGATCGCCGGGGAACGAGCCCACGATGTAGGTCTTTGTATCATTCATCTCGCCGGCTTCGGGCGGGGCCGCGCGCATCTTCTCAATCTCACCCATCACGACCTTCACCGTCTCGGCCGTGCTCGGCGTCTTGGTAAACGTGCTGATCTGCAATTCGCCGCCGAAGCGCCGCGCATTGAACCCGCCGCGCGCGCCGTAGGTCAGCCCCTTCTCCACGCGCACGGCCTTGTTCAGCCGGCTGTTGAACCCGCCGCCGAAGATCTGCCCAAGCACACGGCTGGTGAAATACGCCGGGTCGCTCCGCGTGATGCTGCGATGGCCGATGCGAATCTGGCTTTGCACGCTGCCGGGGCGATCGACGAGGTAAATGTGAGTCGGCTTGGCGCTCGGAGCCTCGGGCAGGGTCGGCGGCGTGAACTTGCCCTCGACCTTCCAGTCGCCCAGGTGTTTGGCCGCCAACTTGAAGGCGTCGTCCGGCGTGATGTCGCCGGCGAAGTACAGCACGCAATTCTCCGGTCGCACGTGCTCGGCCCACCATTCGCGCAGGGCGTCGATCGTGACGGCGTCGAGGTCTTCGAGTTCGCCCGAGGGCGTGCGCGAATACGGATGGCCGCCATACATCTGCCGGCGAAGCTCGCGTTCGGCGAGGTACTCGGGCGTCTTCGTGGAGATCAGCATGCCCATCCTCTGCTGCTGCTGCATGATGGTGAACTCATCCTTCGGGAAGGTCGGGTTGCGCAGCACATCGGCGAGCAGTTCGCCCGCGAGGTCCAGTTGCGGCAGCATCGCCGAGCAGGTGAGCCGGGCTGTGTCCATGTCGGCGGATCCACCCAGCGAGATGGCGTTGAACTCCAGCGTCTCGGCGAGCTGTTTGGCCGTGCGGGTCTTCGTACCCTGCGTCAGCATGGCCATGGCGGTCATGGCCGTGCCGGGGAGCTTCTCCGTCCAGGCGCCGCTCTTGATCCCGAGCACCATGGTGACCATCGGCACTTCGTGATTGGCGACCACCGCGACACGCAGACCATTGTCGAGCTTCTTCTCGGCGTAGGGGATCGGCGGCAGGTCGTCCATCATCTTTCCGGCCGGCGGCTGATCGGGGAAACCTTCGGGCCGCTTGGTCTCGGCCTTGGGACCGGTGCGCTTCGCGATGCGGTTTTCGAGCTTGGGCGGCTCGGGTCCTTCATCCTCACCACCCTTGCCGCCAAAGAGCGACCCCAACGCGCCCGCGACGTTCGGCTCGACGCTGATATCGATCCGGTGCTTGTCGATCAGATACTTCTTCGCGACGCGTTGAATGTCTGCCACGGTGACGGCGTCGATCTCCGCGAGCCGCTTGTTAATTCGTTCGGCGTCGCCGTACAAAACGGCGTACTGCCCGAGCTGGCCGGCCTTGCTGGCCACGGAGAGGGCGCCTGCGACTTCGCCGCGGCGCATCTGGTTCTTCATTTTTGTAAGTTCGTCCTCGGTGACCGATTCATTGCGAATCTTCTTGATGTGCTCGCGGATGGTCTGCATCAGCTCCTTCTTCTTGCCCACCAGCGGCAGCAGCACGCCGCCCGCGCCGGCGAAGCCGTCGGCCTCCAGCGCGAACGCCCCGCCCAGCGCCACCTGCGCGATCTTCTTGTCCTTGACGATGTCCTGATAGAGCCGGCTCGACTCTCCCCCGCCGAGAATTCCGAGGCACATTTGCAGCGGCAGCGCATCGGGATGGGTCATCGGCACCGTGCGATAGACCGTGCCGAGAATGGGCAGCGGGCCCTTGTCCTCTTTGATCGTTACGGCGCGCGGCTTGGACTGCTTCACCGGCGGCGCCATCACGGGTTTGGGCTTTGGCCCGCCGGGGATCCAGTCAAAATACTTTTTTGCGAGACCCTGCACCTCGGCGTGCTTCACCGCGCCAACGACGACAAGCGTCGCATTGCTCGGGAGGTAGTACTTGTCCCAGAACGCCGAGATGTCTTCCAGGGGCGTCTTGCGCAGGTGCGGGATCTGCCCGCCGGGCGTCCAGCCATAGGGCTTGTCGCCATAGATTTCGGCGAGCAGCTTCTCCGGCACGCGACCATAAGGACGGTTGTGCCCCTGGCGCAGCTCTTCTTCCACGACTTTGCGCTCGGTGTCGAAACCGTTCTGGTCGATCTTGAGAAACGCCATGCGCTCGGATTCGAGCCAGAGGACGAGTTCGAGCTGGTTCGACGGCACCTCCTGAACGTAAACGGTCTGGTCGAACGAGGTGTAGGCGTTGCAGTCGCCGCCGACGCGGCGGATGTTGTCGAAGTGCGCCGTCTCGTTAAGGCGGTCGGTCCCACGGAACATCATGTGTTCGAACATATGGGCGAAGCCCTGGCGACCCTCTTCCTCGTTCTTCGCGCCAACGTGATACCAGACCTGCACGGCGACGATGGGGCACGAGAAGTCTTCCAGCGAGATGACCTTCATGCCGTTGGAGAGTTCGATCTGCTCAAAGGCATATTGCCGTTCGGCCGCGGCAACGGGCACGGCGAACACGGCTATCAGTACGAGATTCAACAACCGGCGCATGGGAAGCTCCTTGAATTCAGCGGGCGTTGGCCCGTCGTATGGTTCGTGCGATGCGAAAAACGGTGCGGAAGCACTCCACACCTCCGCTCCCCGGTCAAACGGACCCGAACGCCGGTAGTATCGCAGAATGTGGGTCAAGCGGTGTACCGAAGCGCGACGGGGGCCCCTTGCGAGCGAACGGGCGAGCGGAAAAACCGAGACGGCATGCCATAACCATCTGCTATTTCCAGTTTTACAGCAACTTGTCCGCGGCCGCAGGCCGTAAAAAAAAGCAGGGTCACCTCTTGCATTCCTGCTACACTTGTGGTAGATTATGCTACACGTGTAGCAGGAGCCTTCACCCGTGAAACTTAGCGACGCCGAATGGACCGTCATGAACGTCGTCTGGGACCGCTCGCCGGCCAGCGGGCGCGACGTGCTGGAAGCCGTCGAGAAGAAGACTCGCTGGGCTTATACAACTGTCAAATCTCTTCTGGCCCGGCTGGAAGAAAAAGGCGCCGTTCGCATGCGCAAGCGCGGCAACACGAGCTACTTCGAGCCGGCCGTATCGCGCGATCACGCCCGCCGGTCAGCCGTCCGTTCGTTGCTGGAGAAGGCGTTTGACGGCGCGGCAGGGTCGCTCGTCCAGCACATGCTCAAGACGGAACGACTTAGCGAAAAAGACCGGCGCAAGCTGGCGGAGCTGATTTCCGAAATGGAGCGCGAGCCGGAGGCGACCCGATGACGAACACCCTGCTGTCGCAATCGTGGTTTGGCTGGGCGATGGTCGATGCCCTGGGTGCGTGGCTGCTTGTCGCGTCGGTGCAGGTCGGGCTGCTGGGAGCGGTCGTTGCGATTCTGGATCGTGTTCTGATGAATCGCGTCTGGCCGCAGGTTCGCGCCGCGATGTGGTGGATGGTGCTGCTGGCACTGGTCGCGCCGCCGATGTTTGATTCGCCGATCAGTCTCTGGCGACAAGTCGATCCCGCGGCAGAACTTCACGAGGCCCTTCAGCCGGCGGCTATCCGATCGCCCGGCGACCTGCGGATCGAGGACATGTTTGTGTCTCCGCCGACGGCTGCGGACCATGACGCGGCGCAGGATCGTCGCTTGATTCTCCGAGCCATGGTTGTCGTGTGGTTGGCTGGTTTTCTCATTCTGATGACTGCGACGATTCGACGCGTCTCGCGCGAACGCCGACGCTGGCTGGCGACCGCCGGGGAAACGCCACCGGCCTGGTTAAGCCTACTGGCAAGCCGCGTGGCCGACCGACTGGGGATGCGCCGATCGCTGCGAATCAGTGTGCAACGTGACGCGGCCGGAGCCGCAGTCGTCGGATTGATTCGGCCCACGGTGATCCTGCCGGCCTCGCTGCTGCAGAGTGCGACGCGCGAGCAATTGGAGCACGTGCTGATGCACGAGTTTGCCCACGTGCGACGGCGCGATGCCCTGGCTTCGTTTGCGTGTTCCATGATCCATCAGCTCTATTGGTTTCATCCCGCCGCTTGGTTCGCACGCGCCCACCTCGAGACGCTGCGCGAAATCTGCTGCGACCAGGCCGTCGTCAGCGCCTTACAGGACCGCGACGGCAGCTACCGCCGAACGCTGCTTCGGCTGGCGCGATCGCTCGTAATGCCGCAGACCGCGCCCGCATCGCTGGCGTTTGTGCACCGTCACAGCCAGATCATGTCGCGGCTCATGCATCTCCAGCGACCGCTTCCCAATCGCCTCCGCGTGGTTCACGCGTCGGCGACGGCCCTGCTCGCCGCGCTGCTGCTTTGTTGTGTTCCGCGCGTTGCACCAACGAGTCGCCCGGTTGAGCCGGCGGCTGCGATGAAATGGGACGAACTTCCCGGTTGCTTTCAACTTCGATACGCCGTGATGCGCGCGATGGCCGAACAATCGGCCCGGGCGCTGCCTGATTGACCGCGCGACGCATGCCGTGTTCGCGCTGAAAACACTTCATCCAAGGGAGAACGTTCATGTTGACTCGAAGACTGATCGTCTTGACCGCCGTGCTGACCCTCGCCGCGCCGCTGGCCGGATGGGCGTTTTATCAGCAGGAAAAAGACAAAAAGTCTGAATCGCCGGAGCAGCCCTCGACCGCGCAGATGGCCGAGATGATGGCCAAGGCCGCGAAGTTCACACAACCGAGCGATCACCACAAAGTCCTGGAGCGTTTCATCGGCAAGTGGAATAACGAAACACGCATGTTCATGGGGGGGCAGTCCACGCCGCCGGAGAAGGGCACGTCGGAGACAACCTGGCTGATGAAGGGCCGCTGGCTTCAGTCGAAGAACGTCGGCACCATGATGGGCATGCCGACCGAAGGCTTCATGATTCTCGGCTACGACAACTTCAAGATGAGCTATATCGGCACATTCGTCTCGACGATGGACACTGCCATGTTGCGGTTCGAGGGCGACCTGGACCCCAGCGGCAATGTACTCATTCTCTACGGCACGCTGGACGAGTACCTGACCGGCGAACACGACAAGATGGTGAAGTATGTCTGGCGGTTCGACGGGAAAGACAAGATCACGTTCGAGGTTCACGACCTGCCGATCGGCGAGCAGAATACCAAGGTGGTCGAGGTCACGTCCACGAGAATGAAGTAGCGCGGATCGCGCGATCCATCAGACCGGGAGATGTTCTCATGCCCCATTTCAGCGTTCGCCGAACCATTGCCGCGCCGATTGAAGCGGTCTTTGCGCAAGCGTCGGATTTCGCCAATGCGCCCAAGCACGTCAGCGGGATCAAGCGCGTCGAGATGCTGACCGACGGGCCGGTGCGCGTCGGCACGCGTTTTCGGGAAACGCGCGTCATGTTCGGCAAGGAGGCCACCGAAGAGATGGAAGTCATCGCACTCACCCCGCCGCTCGGCTATGTGCTGGGCAGTGAGAGCTGTGGATGCCGCTACCGCTGCGAGATCCGCCTTTCACCGTCATCCAACGGCACCGATGTGATTATGAACTTTGACGCGCAACCGCTGACCTTCTTCGCGAGGATCATGGGCAAGCTGATGGGGTTCATGATGAAGTCCGTGGCCAAGGCGTGCGCGAAGGACCTGGAAGACCTGAAGACAGCGGTTGAATCCCGCAGGGCCGCGACGTGATACGGCTTGCGCGTTGGAGCGGATCGATTCAGTTGTTCACGGCGCCTTCGTTGATCCAAATCACGATCAGGGCGATTTCCTCCTCGGTCTCGATCGTGGCGGCGTCCCACGGCATGCGCCGGCCGACCGGCGGCGTGTCCTGGCTGATCTTGAGATACAGCAGGCTGTTCAGGTGATCGCCGGGTTTGACCAGGAACAGGTCGGGGTTCTGAACGCTGAACTTGCCGGCGAGCAGTTCATGGCTGACGCCTTCGATCAGCCGAAGCGGAATGCCGGGGTGTTCGCGAATCCGCCGTTGACATGACAACGGATGCAATGCGTATCGAAGATCGGCTGAATGTCCTTGCTGAACGACACGGACTTGGGTTCTTCCTCTTCTTGTTCCTGCTCCTCCATATCCATGTCCGGCGGCAATTCGTCGCCGGCTTGCATGGGGCACTCCACGCCCGCGCCAAGCAGGCAACCCAGCGCGACAACCAGCAGGGCGCTCAATAGGTATGATCGCTTTAGGATTTCGTGGGCGGCCATGTTCGTGGCTCCGGTTCGGCTTGCCTGTTCATTACGAGTGCTTCGGGCGGGTCGGAGGCCCCATACCTTTATCGGTGATTCCCGCGCCATCCATCTATCGACATCTGTCACACAGCAGGAGGGACTGTGCAACAGGGTACCAACCCGCCTCGATTCACGATCTCTGTCCCAGCAATGGGACGCGATCGTGCCTACACACCGGAATCCGGCGACTGTGCGGACGATCCTCACTGATCTCCGCCCGGCTGCCGACTGCCAGGATCGGCTGCCACGCTGACAGCCGCTCCAAATTAGGTGATTCCTAAGCCACCTTCCCATAACGAGTTGCGCCATGCCTATTCGAATGGAACGGCGCATGTATCTCCGGGCTGTCGTCGGGCGGATCGGCGCGCGGCTGGAACTGTTCAGGCCCGCGAGCGCGGCCGCAGGAGAGTAATTAGACATGAGACTCGATCAATTCACAATCAAGGCGATGGAAGCTTTGCAAAGCGCCGAGTCGCTCGCGCGCCGGCAGGGCCATCCGGAGCTTTCGCCGTTGCACCTTCTTGCGGCCCTGGTCGAGGGTGCGCCCGGGAGCGCGGCCGACAGCGGCATCGTCGTGCCGTTGTTGCAGAAGGCCGGAGCAAATGTCAATCAGATTCGCTCGATTGCTCAATCCGAGCTGGGGCGCTTGCCAAAGGTCAGCGGTTCGTCGCCTTCGCCGGCGCGGGCGCTGCAGGACGTGCTCGAATCGGCGCAATCCATCGCGGAGAAGATGAAGGACGAGTACGTTTCAACCGAGCACTTGCTGCTCGCGCTGGCGGACATCAAGAGCGAGGCTCGGGAGATTCTCACCGTCAGCGGCGCTGGCCGACCGGCCATCGAAAAGGCCCTCGCCGAACTGCGCGGCGGGACGCGCGTCACGTCGCAGAATCCCGAAGACACGTTTCAGGCACTGGAAAAATACGGGCACGATCTCATCGAGTTGGCGCGCCGGGGCAAGCTCGACCCGGTCATCGGGCGCGACGAAGAGATTCGCCGGTGCATTCAGGTGCTGGCGCGGCGCACGAAGAACAATCCCGTGCTGATCGGCGAGCCCGGCGTGGGAAAGACGGCCATTGTCGAAGGGCTGGCGCAGCGCATCCTCGCCGGCGACGTGCCCGAAGCGCTCAAGAACAAGCGTGTCGTCTCGCTGGACATGGGAGCACTGATCGCCGGCGCGAAGTATCGCGGCGAGTTCGAGGAGCGGCTCAAGGCCGTGGTGCGCGAAGTGGTTGAGTCGGCCGGGGCGATCATCCTGTTCGTGGACGAACTGCACACGGTCGTCGGCGCGGGCAAGACCGAGGGGTCGATGGACGCGGGCAACCTGCTGAAGCCGGCGCTGGCGCGGGGCGAATTGCGCTGCATCGGCGCGACGACGCTGGAGGAGTACCGCAAGCACATCGAAAAAGACAAAGCACTGGAGCGGCGCTTCCAGACGGTGTACGTCGACGAGCCCAGCGTGGAAGACACGATCGCCATCCTGCGCGGGTTGAAGCCCAAATACGAGACGCATCACGCCGTGCGCATTCAGGACTCCGCAATCGTCTCGGCCGCTACGCTCTCGCACCGCTACATCGCGGATCGGCACCTGCCCGACAAGGCGATTGATCTGATGGACGAGGCCGCGTCGCGCCTGCGCATTGAGAATGACAGTCTCCCGGCGGAGCTGGACGAACTGCGCCGGCGCATCATGCAACTGGAGATCGAGCGCGAGGCACTGAAAAAGGAGAAGGACGACGCCAGCCGCAAGCAGCTCGCCGCCGGCGAGAAGCAGCTTGCGGATTTGAAGGAGCGCAACACGGCGCTGACGGCCGCATGGGAGAATGAGAAGAAGCAGATCGAGTCGATCAAGGCGGTGCGCCAGCGGATCGAATCCTTGCAAACCGAACTGGACGAAGCGCAGCGCCGCGGCGAGCTGGAAAAGGCCGCGCGCGTTCGCTACGGTGATCTGCCCGAGGCGCAGAAGCAGTTGCACGACGCCGAGGAGAAGCTCGCGGCGCTTCACCGCGAGGGCGGCGGGCTGTTGCGCGAGGAGGTCACCGCCGAGGAGATCGCCGAGATCGTCAGCAAGTGGACGGGCATCCCCGTCGCGCGGATGCTCGAGGGCGAGAAGGAAAAGCTGCTCAAGATGGAGGATCGGCTGCACGAGCGCGTCGTGGGTCAGGATGACGCGGTGCGCGCTGTGGCCGACGCCGTACGCCGCAGCCGCGCCGGGCTGGGTGATCCCAATCGGCCGATCGGCTCGTTCCTGTTCCTCGGGCCGACGGGCGTGGGCAAGACGGAGCTGTGCAAGGCGCTGGCGGCATTCCTGTTCGACGACGAGTCGGCGTTCATCCGCATCGACATGAGCGAGTTCATGGAGCAGCACAGCGTCGCGCGGCTGATCGGCGCGCCGCCGGGCTACGTCGGCTACGAGGAGGGCGGCCGGCTGACCGAGGCCGTGCATCGCAAGCCGTACGCGGTGATTCTGCTCGACGAAATCGAGAAGGCCCATCGCGATGTCTTCAACGTGCTGCTGCAGGTTCTGGATGACGGTCGCCTGACCGACGGCCACGGCCGGACGGTGGACTTTCGCAATACGATTGTCGCGATGACCAGCAACATCGGCAGCGAGCACATCCAGCGATTGAGCGAATCGGGCGCGGCCGAAGCGGAGATCGAGCACGCCGTGCGCGAGGACCTGAAGCGGCACTTCCGGCCGGAGTTCCTGAACCGCGTGGACGAGACGATCATCTTCCACCGGCTCGGGCGCGAACACCTGCGGTCGATCGTGGACATCCAGCTCAAGCACCTGCGCGGGCGGCTCGCCGAACGCGGGATCACCCTGACGCTCACCCCCAGGGCGGTGGACAAGCTGGCAAACGACGGATACGACCCGGTCTATGGCGCACGGCCGCTCAAGCGGCTGATCCAGCAGGAAGTGGAGAACCCGCTCGCGCGGCACATCCTGTCTGGCGATTTCGCGACCGGACAGAGCGTGACGGTGGATGTAGGCGGAGATGGGTTTATCTTCTCAACCGAAGCGCGTTCACCCGCGCTCGCGCGATGACCGAGACCTTGGCGAGGCGTTCGGAGGAAGAACTACTTTCCGAGATAGGATTTGATCTTCGCCTCGATCTCGTCGCGCACGCGGCGGCAGACTTGCATGCGCTGTTCGTCGGTGCCGGTCGCCTTCGGCGGATCGTCGAACGGCCAGTGCAGATGCTTCGCCGCCGATGCGAACGTCGGGCAGTTCTTCTCGGCGTCATCGCACACGGTTACAACCAAATCGAACTTCTGGCCGATGAACGGGCCGGTTGATTTGCTCTCCGCGCGACTGATGTCAATGCCCTTCTCCGCCATCGCCCGAATTGCCAGCGGATAGACCGACCCCTTGGGTCGCGTGCCCGCGCTGACCACCTCCCATTCCGCCCCGCCGTGCTTCCGCCAGAACGCTTCGGCCATCTGCGAGCGGCAGGAGTTCCCGGTACACAGAATGATGACGCGCTTCATGCCATGACCCTGCCCGGCCGCTTCGGTCGCCGCGACGCCGTCCGGGCGCAGACCGCAGCCGGGCACCATCAGCCATAAACCCCCAACGAGGACACTTAACCCGATTCCAAGTATGCGCAGGTGTATCATGCCTTCAGCATACCCGCAACGCGTGGCGCCCGCGTCAACGATCAGTCAAGATCGCGCGAAATCAATGAATCGCTTAGCAAGCCGGCCGCACTTTCCGGCGCTCTTGCCGGCTGCCTTGCCCGAACCCCCAGGAATCCCGATAATTGCCGACCATTCAAAACGTTACCGATTGCGAGCCTCCTTTCTTTATGGCCAAGACCGACTCCAAAGCCTACGACTCCGCCGCGGTCGAAGCGCGCATCTTTCAGCGCTGGCTCGACACCGGCCACTTTCACCCGACGCCCGACGACCGCGGGCCGGACCGCCGATTCAGCATGGTCATCCCCCCGCCGAACGTCACCGGGGCGCTGCACCTGGGCCACGCGCTGAACAACACCCTGCAGGACATTCTCATCCGTCGCCATCGCATGGCAGGCGACAACACCTTCTGGCTCGTCGGCACCGATCACGCCGGCATCGCCACGCAGGCGACGGTGGAGAAGACCATCCGCAAGGACGAAGGCAAGAGCCGCCACGACCTGGGCCGCGAGGAAATGGTCCGCCGCATCTGGGAGTGGAAGGAAAAATACGGCAGTCGCATTGTCGAGCAGCTCAAGCTCATGGGCTGCTCCTGCGACTACGAGCGCGAGCGGTTCACCCTCGACGAGGGCTGCGCCGCCGCCGTGCGCGAGACGTTCTTCAAGCTCTTCCGCGACGGCCTCATCTATCGCGGCAAGCGTCTGGTGAACTGGGACACGCAGTTGCAGACCGCCGTCGCCGATGACGAAGTCTATCACGAGACGGTGAAGGGGCATTTTTATCACTTCAAGTACCCGATCATCCCGGCCTCAAATACGGTGGCAACGCCAACAAAAAGTGTGGCACCGGCGACCCCGCCGGTGGACGAGCCGCAGTTTGTCCACATCGCAACCACGCGGCCCGAGACAATGCTCGGCGACACCGCCGTCGCGGTGCATCCCGAGCCCGCCGCAAAGCTGGAATTGGTCGAAACGCAGTTGCAGGTGAAGCTACACGAGGCGAGCGCGAAAGAGCGGCCGGAGATTGAGGCGAAGCTCGCGGACATCGCCGAGCGGAAGACGACGCTGCTGCCGACGTTGCTGAAGCTGCGCGACATGGCGCTGACGGGGCGGCGCGTGCTACTGCCGCTTGTCAACGATGACCGCGGCGAGCAGGGCATCCCGATTATCTGCGACGAATGGGCCGACCCGACGTTGGGCAGCGGCTGCGTGAAGATCACGCCGGCGCACGATGTGAACGACTACGCAGTCTGGGAACGCTCGCAACAAAGCACCGACACGTCGAAGCGCCTGGCGATCATCAACATCATGACGGCCGACGGCAAGGTGAACGAACACGGCGGCAAGTACGCCGGGCAGAAGTTCGCCGATGCGCGGAAGAACGTCGTCGAGGACTTGCAGAACTGGACCGATCCGAAAACCGGTCAGACGCACAATCTCGTCGAGAAGATCGAAGATCGCATGATCGACCTGGCGCACAGCGATCGGAGCAATACGGAAATACAACCGTATTTATCCGACCAGTGGTTCGTGAAGATGGGCGATCTCGATTCCGATCACGCGAAGCGCATCGGCGACCTGCACGGCGCGACCGGCCTGGCACAGATGGCCATCGACGCAATCTGCAAGAATGACGCGCACTACGATGAGCCCGCCGCCCGCGCGAATTGCGACAAGGTGCACATCTTCCCGCGGCGGTACGAAAAGACGTACACCGACTGGCTGGGCGCCAAACGCGACTGGTGCATCAGCCGCCAACTCTGGTGGGGGCATCGGATACCGGTGTGGCATCGCAGAATTGGGATCGAAACGCGGGAGGATGTAACACGTGAGGTTGTGTGCCGCGGAATTGATCATGCTGTCTTGGAAGAGATGGCTGGCACTGTCGTGCGCATTGTCGACGTCGCTTCCGGTCTTTCCATAGACCCAGCGTTTTCCGTTGGCAACCGAATTCCATCAGATCAGGGGTGGTATCAACAGGCATTAAACTTGGGGCGGTTTGATTCAGGCGAATTGAAGGGCGAATTTGATGTGTACTTGTGCATAACAAGCCCTGAATCTGTGGCGTATTTTGAAGACGCCGGCTTCGTCCAGGACCCCGACGTGCTCGATACGTGGTTCAGTTCGGCGTTGTGGCCGCATTCGACGATGGGCTGGCCGGCGGCGGCGATATCTGATGACGCTCAACGAGCTACAGATACCCAACGAGCCGCGGGCACGCAACGAGCCGCGGGCTTCAGCCCGCGCGGCGACGGCACGGCGAGTGAACGCGGCGCTCTTAATCGAACGGCCGCGCGGGCTGAAGCCCGCGGCTCTTTGGCACTCCTCAACTATTTCTACCCCACCTCGGTGCTGTCCACCGCCCGCGAGATCATCACGCTCTGGGTGGCCCGCATGGTCATCACCGGCCTATACAACACCGGCCGCGTGCCCTTCCGCGATGTGGTGATTCACCCCGTCATCCAGGATGGCCAGGGCCGCAAGATGTCTAAATCACTCGGCAACGGCGTGGACCCCGTTGACATCATCGACGAATACGGCGCCGACGCCCTGCGCTTCACCCTGGCCGAGCTCGCCACCGAGACGCAGGACATCCGAATGCCGGTGCAGAAGAAGAAGCTGCCCGACGGGCGCGAGATCAACATCAGCGAGAAGTTCGAGAAAGGCCGCAACTTCTGCAACAAGCTCTGGCAGGCGGCGACGGGCTACGTCCTGCGGAACCTCGACGGCTACGACCCGCGCCCGCTCGATCCGAAATCGCTGCGCCTGGAGGATCGCTGGATTCTCTCGCGCCTCACGGCGGCGCAGCAGGCGGTCGACGCGGCGCTCGTGCGCTATCGCTTCTCCGACGCGGTCGGCACGCTGTATCGCTTCATGTGGGACGAGTATTGCAGTTGGTACATCGAGATGACCAAGTCGCGCCTGCAAGGCGGCTCCGCGTGCTTAACAGAGCCGCGAACGTCAGGGAGCGGTCATCTCACGAATGCAACGGCCCTCCCGGATGCGAAATCACCGCTCCCTCACGGTCGCGGCTCGGATCAATCCGCGCGCGGCGTGGCGCAGCAGATCCTCGTGCACTGCCTCGACCAATTGCTGCGCCTGTTGCACCCCGTCGTGCCGTACGTGACGGAGGCCGTCTGGCAGGAGCTGAACGCCGCCGCCCCGCGCCGCGGCCTGCGCGAGATCGCCGACGCCGCCGCAACCCAGCCAGATCTCATCGCCGCAAGCTGGCCCGCGCCCGAAGCGGCCCTGCGCGACGAAGCCGTCGAGCGCGAGATGGAGGTCCTGCACAGCGTCATTCGCACCGCGCGGGATATTCGCGCGTCGGTGAACGATTATCGCGGCAAGTCGAAGCAGCCTTCGATGCGCACGCTGCCGGCGATTGCCATCCGCGCGGACGCCGGCACGTGCACGCTCGTCGAAGCCTATCGCGCGTTCATATTGCCGCTGGCGGGATGCGACACGCTGACAGCCGCCCCGGATGCCCCGAAGCCGCGCGGCGCGATGGGTCGCGTGATGGGGGCTTTGCAGGTGTACGCGCCGGTGGCCGACCTGATCGACCTTGCGGAGGTTCGCAAGACCGACGAAGCGCGGCTGGCGGAGTTGAAGAAGACCATCGCGCGCGACGACGGCAAGCTGGCCAGCGCCGATTTCGTGAGCAACGCCAAGCCGGAGGTTGTCGAGCAGGCCCGGCAGCGCGTGGCGGAGCTTCGCGCCCAGATCACCGCGCTGGAGGAACATCTCAAGGAATTGGGCAGCTAGTGAGGAACTCAAAGAGCCGTCGCCACCCAACGAGCCGCGGGCTTCAGCCCGCGCGGTGCTTTTGCGGCGAGTGAACGCGGCGACGATGCGGCGAGTGAACGCGGTGCTCTTGATCGAACGGCCGCGCGGGCTGAAGCCCGCGGCTCTTTTGAAGCTCACGGCACTTTGAAAGCCCGCGGCTCGCTGGATGCTCGCTGGGCGACAATTCACAGCCCATTGTCAGCCGTGCGCCCGCGCTATACCCTTCCGCGCTGTCGAAACTTGGAGGCGGTGGATGGACGTCCGCATGGACCTGTCCCGAATCGTGATTCAGGACACCAGCGATCAACAGGTGATCTTTCTCCGCGAGCGTGACGGGGAGCGCGAGTTCCCTATCGTCATCGGCGACAACGAAGCCTACGCGATTGATCGGCGGCTCAAGGGTCTCAAGAAGGCGCGACCCATGACCCACGATCTGCTGGCCGACATCATCGAGCGCATGGGCGGCGAGCTGGAGAAGATCGTCATCAACGACTTGAAGAACCACACGTTCTACGCAAAGCTGGTCATCCGGTCGAACGGGGAGATTATCGAGGTGGATTCCCGCCCGTCGGATGCCCTGGCGCTGGGCGTGGCCGCCGCCCCCGAGCCGACACCGATTTACGTCAGTGAACACGTGCTGCGTGAGGTCCTGGGCCAGTAGGCTTGTGGCCCGCCCGCGCCGGCATTCAGATACTTGTCGTTATGGATGGTGACAACCTCATGAGCGATCAGACCCAATCGACGGATCGACTGGCCTCGCTTCTCAAACCCGCCCTCGCCCAATGGCCCGCAACCGGCGAAACCGCCGTCACCAAAGCCCCCGGCGTGATCGACGTCATGGGCGGCATTGGCGAAGACAGCGGCTCGCTGGTCATCACCTCGACCGCCGGGGTTTCCTTCACCGTCGCCCTGTGGGCCACCGCCGAGCCGAGTCTCGCCGTTCGATTCTGCCCCGAAGGAGGCGAAGCCACCCCGCGCGACTACGTGCGCCCGCTGGGCGGCCTCCTTTCGGCCGCGCCCGACGCGATCATCACCGACGCCCAGAGCGCATCCGCCGAATGGGCCGCGCCGGTCCTGCTCGCTGTTCGCCACGCCATCGCACACGGCGGTTTCGCTCGGCCGACCGGTGGATTCGCCGCGCTGGTGATCACCGACTTTCCGCCCGATGCGGACCTGGGCCGCCACGCCGCGCTGTCCACCGCGACGATCGACGCACTTTGTCGCCTTTCCGGCGCGCCGCGCGAACGGCTGGAGAAAGCCGCGCTCGCAGCCGACGCCGTGCTGGCGCTGACCGGCATTCCCGCGCAGCGCATCGCGCTGACCGCGCTGGCCGGCCCGGCCGATGGCTCGCTGTTGCAGATTCAGTTTCACCCGCAGCCCAAGCTCGACCCGCTGCCGTTGCCGCCGGGCATCGCCATCGCCGCCGCGCGAACGTTTCTCACGCGCCCGACCACGCCCGAGCGGCTGATCGAAACCCGCGCCTGCACCGCCATGAGCCAGTTGCTCATCGCCGAGTTGCAACGCGCCGACGGCGTCGCCACACCGGCCCATCGCCTCGCCGCGATTCACCCGACGGAATACGTCGAGCGCTTTCGCGATCGACTGCCGTCGAAAATCACCGGCCGCGCCTTCATCGAGAAGTTCGGCGAGCTGCGCGGCGTCAACGGATGCGTCGTTCCGGCCGATACGTACAAGGTTCGATCGCGCGCCGAGCATCACATCTACGAGAACCGCCGTGTTCACGAATTCGCATCGCTTATCACGCGCGCCAAGCGGAACAACTCGCTCGAAGCCCTCGCCGCGGCCGGCGAGCTGATGTACGCCTCGCACTGGTCGCACAGCCAGCGCTGCGGCATCGGCGGCGTCGAGACCGACCGGCTCGTCTCGGCCATTCGCAAGCAGGGCGCGGCCATCGGCCTCTTCGGCGCGAAGGTCACCGGCGGGGGTCACGGCGGCGAAGTCGTCGTGCTCAAGCGCGCCGACGACCCCGCGCGGAGCGCGCTGGCAGCAGCCGTGCGCGAGGCGCAGGCCGCTTCCAACCGCACGATCCACACCTTCCGCGGGGCACTGCCGGGGGCGGAATTCTTCAATTCCGCGCCGGTGATGGCCACCGCCTAAGCAATCGCTCACAAGTCGAACGAGAGCCTACATTTAGACGCGTTATAAACGTCTTGCCGTTTATAACGGCTTGCGCCCAATTCCCGGCGTACAGTTCATTCATGCCAAGAATGCCTCTGTCCATTTCGCTGTCTGGATTGCGAACGCGCGCTCCGGATGGATCGCGGATCCTGATTCCCATTGCGCGCATCGGCCGGGATCAGAACTGCTGGAAGATCCTGCACGAAGAAGGCATGGTCGAACGCAACTGGCCCCGACGTATGGATATAGAATACACACTGCCATCTGGTCTCGTAACACGCCTGAAGGAGCGATTGGTTTTCAGGCAATTGCGAGCCGGTACTTTACGAGCCGAATTCTCGTGCCGCCGCGCAGGGCAATGGGAGCTAATCACTGCGGTCCTCTTGCTGGCCTACCCGGCTCTGGCGTTGTTCTATCCTCGCACAGGACTGGTCAATCGGAATTCGCTCTTCGAGCTTCCCATGCCGATCTGGTGCTGGGTGGTCTCGGCGATCAGCTTGCTAGGGCTCATCGTAGTGCCGACATTCGGCGCCATCCTTATTGCGACGCGCAGGTTCTCTCGGATTGCGGCGGGTTTCAAGCGAGATCGCCCGATTCGAATTTGTGTGGCCCGCTCGCGAATCAGGATCGAGTGCGCAAATGGTCTGGAACTGTCATTTCCGCTGTCCGATGTGCTTCAGTTCCATTGGAGCGGGAGCATTGCGCTGCGCGGCGGTACAACTATCTACTTTGAGCCATACGGCCCCGGTATCCATGAGTGGCGAGTCTTCACCCGCGCCGCAAACAGGTATCTTGGTGTCGAAGATTCGAAATGCTTCATGAGTTCGCCCACAACCCGTAAAGGACGGCGTCGGTTGCTGGCAATAGCCGGCCTCGGCTCAGTTGTCTGTGGACTGACCAATTGGATGATGAATGCCGACAACACCCGTAAATGGGTGGGCAGCACGGGAATCATCGTGCTACTGACGTTGCTGGTCGTTCCATTGGTCATCGACTGGCGGCGCGTGCGACGCTGGCTTCGCCGGAACAATCACACGAAGATTCTCGCGATGTTCGCACCGAGTTGCACGTTCAAAGCGTAGCGCGGGCCGGGCGCTTGGCGCCGTAAAGCGCGTCGGCGCATTTTGCACCTGCGGCGCGATTCCGCGAACATATTGCCAATCATGCAGGATCCGCCGCGCCAATCGAACGCCCCCGTCGCTCGCCCCATCGTCAACGAGGCCCCCACACCGCGCGCTGCGTTCCTCGCCCGGCCGGTTGATTACGCCGCCGACCTCGATCAGCCGACCGCGCCGACCGGCTTTCCGCGCTTGACGCTGTCCCGCCGCGCGGCGCTGGTGGACCTTCTCGCCGTCGCCGCGCTGGTCACGTTCTAC
>JAANMU010001506.1_pt1 | contig 20901 bp, 17 predicted proteins | sample 7279701 | NCBI WGS metagenome assembly JAANMU01 (sample SAMN14094539, study PRJNA606508) | bioreactor metagenome | isolation source: A lab-scale SPAN reactor treating ammonium-rich wastewater day 57 | place: Ireland: Galway | collected 2017-03-13 | reverse complement strand
GCTGGAAGACTGGCCATGAGCTGGCTGCTGGATGTGAACCTGATTCTGGCGTCCCGCTGGACGACCCATTCTCATCATCTCGCCGCAAGGGCTTGGATTGAGTCGGTGGTCGAATTTCACACCTGCTCGATCAGTGAACTGGGATTCGTTCGCATCAGCTTGAGTACAGCTTATCAGGCAACCTGGCACGAAGTGCGGGAAACCTTGGAGAAACTCCACGCCCGTCCGGGCTACCAGTTTCTCACCGATGATGTGGACGGCACGGCTTCGCCCGAAACCCTCTCGCGGGATACAACCGATGCCCATCTGGTGACGTTGGCTAAACGCCATGGTTTGAAGCTGGCCACCTTGGACGAAACGCTCATCGCCAAGCCGTGGGCAGCCGGTATCGCAGCGAATCCATTACTGCCGCCAAAAACCGCCCCCACGGTCACGTAGTCCGTGGTCACTGGTCTAATTGTCCGTCGTTCACACCTTTCCGCTTTCGTTGGCCCGTGAAGTCTCTCCCGGTTCGATTACTTCACCGGGCAGTTTTCAGCTTTTTGTTTTTTGCGCCTCTGCGCCGTAGGACAGGCGTCGCGCCTGTCTCTAGTTGTAAGGAATCATCTGCATTATTCTGCCCTCAATCATTCTGTCTTGGTCACGCAAGCCCTGATGTCTGAATTTCTGCTTTCTGTTTTCAACTTTCCGATTTTCCTCAGCCATTTCCAACCTTGCGACATAACCAGAAGCAGATTAGCCTTCACCCATGCAGATTCTGATCAAGTTTCCGGACCCGGAAACCGAGCGGCGGGCGCTGGGAAAATTGATTCCTCGATTTTCCGGCAGGAGTTGGGTTACGGGTGAAACCGCCGTGCCCGCGTCAGCCCTGAGCTATCTGGCGGAACAAGGCATTCAGTTCTCCGTCATCGGCCCCGCCCCCTATGAGTTTGTTACGCCGCTACGAAGTCTTGGTCCCGTTGGTGTTTAACGACGGGATGGCGGTACCCGAGCCGTTGCTTGCGGAAACCTTCGAGGAATTGCGCGCTCGATTTGGGGCTGCCTGATGGGAAACGCAATCGCTGCGAGCAGTCTGGGAGTACGAAGGCAATGTTTATCAGGACAATCTGACACGGTTTTTCGTAGATGTTCCCGACACACCCGAAAACCGAGAGTTCTTCCTCGAGTTCAAAGTGCGGTTAAAGTGGCGTTTCAATCAACTGGACATTTGGATTACTTCTCACACGGTGGACGTGATCTAACGGCTTGCATTCGCCGGGTATGCCTTGCTCGGGACCGGGCGATCTTTAGTCCGTCAGACCGCACCCCACGGCTTTCGACTTTCAGATTTTGAATTGTTGTCCGTAGTCTTGTAGTCCGTGGTCTCCTTTTCATGCGCCTCGGCATTCTGACCAGTCATCCCATCCAGTATCAAGCGCCGTGGTTTCGCGCGCTGGCGAAGGAAGTGGATTTGCAGGTCTTCTTCGCGCATCGGCAGAGCGCAGCCGAGCAGGGCAAGGCGGGCTTTGGTGTGGCGTTTGAGTGGGACGTGGATTTGCTTTCCGGGTACAAACATCGCTTCCTCAAGAACGTGTCCCGACACCCGGGGGTGGATCGCTATGATGGCTGTGATACGCCGGAGATAGCGGACATCATCGGAAAAGCAGAAGGCAGAAAGCGAAGCCACCTCACCCCGTCCCTCTCCCCGGAGCGGAGAGTGAGTGGAGACAGCAACTCTAAACTTTCAACTTTCAAATCTTCCCCGTTCGACGCCTTCATCGTCACCGGCTGGTATTTGAAATCCTACCTGCAAGCGGCGCGGGCGTGCCGGGCGGCGGGGGTGCCGGTGTTCGTGCGCGGGGATTCCCAGCTCGGCACGCCGCGATCCGCGTTCAAACGTCTGGCCATGGAAATCCGGCAGCGCTGGCTCTTGAAACGATTCGATGGCTTTCTTTCGGTAGGGAAACGTCACACGGAGTATCTGCGCCATTATGGAGTGCCGGCGAAGAAGATTTTCTGCGTTCCGCATTTTGTGGACAACGAGTGGTTCAGGGGAAAAGCAGAAATGGCGCGAAAACAGAAAGCTGAAATCAGAAAGGCGTGGGGTGCAGACGACTCGGATTTCATCGCGCTGTTCGTAGGGAAATTCATTCCTAAAAAACGCCCGGCAGATTTGTTGAGGGCGATGGTGCGTTTGCGAGAGACGCCGGCCCTCACCCCGGCCCTCTCACCCGGGGAGAGGGAGAACGCAAATGCCCTGCTCGTAAAACCATCACGTGCGGATTCGTCTTTGCGCGGCGGACGGGCGCTCCCTCTCCTGGGGGAGAGGGTAGGGGTGAGGGCGGACCAAGCATCTAACTTCCTCGCCGTCTTCGTCGGGTCAGGCGAGTTGGAGCAGGAACTGCGCTCTCTGGCGGCGCGTAAGAAGCTGCAGGCCCACTTCGTCGGCTTCAAGAACCAGTCTGAACTACCGCGCTATTACGCGGCGGCGGACGCGCTGGTGCTGCCTTCGGAGAGCGAGACCTGGGGGTTGGCGGTCAACGAAGCGATGGCGTGCGGGTTGCCGGCGATTATTTCGGACGCCGTCGGCTGCGCGCCGGATTTGATTGAAGAAGGAGTCACGGGCTTTACGTATCCGGTCGGAGATACGGAGCAACTGGCGGAACGTTTGGTCGCGTGCGCCAGGCTGAAATTGGCCGGGCACGATTTCAAATCCGCGCTCGCCGCCAAGCTGCAGGCTTACAGCGTGTCAGCGGCCGTGGCCGGAACGGTGGGGGCAATCGAAAAACTGAAACGCTGACAACTGAAACAGCCGACATGGGATTAGCCAACGGGAGTATGACCGCGCGGAGCGTCTGGAGTGCGGCGTGTTCACCGCCGTCATTGCCTGCTGCGGCCCGGTTGCCACTTGATTGCGGGTTGCCTTCCAGAGTGATGTTCCAGAGCGTTTCATTCCACGTTTGTTGTTTCGCCGATGTCTTTGGTGTCTTAGCGGTGGTGAAGCCACCGCACTCCAGACGCTGGCGCGTGGATCAAACGATTTATTGCCCTTGGGCTTCTTTCACTCTCGGTGGCCGGTTTCCGCTTTTCCGCGATTCAGCGTTTTGTTCGGTAATGTCGGCGTCCCAGCGTTAAACTGAGATGAGCGATTCGACTTCCTTGCCGCGCCTGGACGGCCTGCGGGTGCTGGTGTTGTTCGGCGCCATTCCCCTGCACGGCCAGGAGCGGGGGAACATCGAGGTGTTTCGCTCCCTCAAGGAATTGGGATTGCAGGCTCGCTTCCTCACGCATCGCCAGTGGGGACATCAAGTCGTTCAACCGGAATTGGATCGGTTGGGCTTGGAATGGACCACCGCGCCGTTCGGCCCGCTCATGGGCCGGAATCTATTCGGACGCGATTGCTTCCGCGTGTTGTATGGCGTGCTGGCCACCAACTGGGTGTTGTGGCGGGAGGTGCGCCGCTGGCGACCGACTCATCTCCATTGCATGAACTGGCTGTATGTGTTGTACGCGACGCCACTGCTGTTCCTGTTGCGCATCCCGATGCTTTACCGGCTTGGGGACTGCCCGCCGCGCAGCACGTTCCTGCATCGCTGGCTGTGGCGGTTAATTTGCCGCCGGACGGCCCTCATGGTCTGCAACTCGAATTTTGTCAGGTCCAAGCTGGAGGAATCTCGAGGCCGGCCAAGACAGACCTGCGTCATTCACAATCTGCCGCCGCAACGTCGGGAGAATCTGGCTTCGATGTCCATTCCAGAGCCCAATGGAGGAGTGCGGCTGATCTATGTCGGGCAATTGACGGTTGAGAAAGGCGTTCCGATCCTGATCGAGGCCGTCCGCCGGTGTCTTTCGGCAGGCCGACCCCTGTCATTGTATCTGGCTGGAGACTACGCGTGGCAAAATCCGATGGCGCAGGCATTGATGGCCAGACTCAAGGCGGACAGGCTCGATAAACAAATCCAGTTCCTCGGGTATCGGGAAGATGTGCCGGAGTTGTTGCGTAGTTCAGATTTGCACGTGTGCCCTTCGATGTGCCGTGAGGCCTTTGCCAACGTGGTTTTGGAGGCCAAGGCGCAGCGGATCCCATCGGTGGTTTTTCCCGACGGGGGTCTGCCAGAAATGATCGCGCACAAGGTGGATGGATTTGTGTGTCGGGACAAATCGGTGGAGGCACTGGTGGAGGGGATTGAGTGGTTTTTGGACCGGCCAGAGGAGATGAAGCGGGCCGGCCTCGCGGCGCGGCGCAATCTGGACGAAAAATTCGGTGAGGAACGGTTTCGGCGGGAGTGGGCGGAAGTGTTTCTCAAAAGCTGAAAAGCTGAAATAAAAAAGCAGAAAGCAGAAAGCAGAAAATTGAGAATTGAGCAAGGAGCATGGAGCGCCAAAGCCCAATAATTACCAACCCAAAACCAAGAACCGAGAACGCCCGAACATCTGGAATTCGCGGAGCGTCTGGAGTGCGGCGTGTTCACCGCCGCTGTTGCCAACGCGTATCAACTTGGATCCGGGAAACAGTTTTGCGAGGCGGGCGGTTTCAGATAGGTTGGCGGAAGCCAGCGGTGAGTTTGCGCGATTCATCAAATATCCGTTGGTGCTGACTTGCTTAAGAGTCGAGATGAAGCAGAGTCACCTCCGCCGCCACAAGATGCGCGGTGAAGCCGCCGGCAAAGCCGATGAATAATGGAAACGACGCAGACTGATACAATCGTGTCTTTACCCCCTGCCACTCCGGGCGAAACCAGCGCCGCACAACCACTGCGGAGCCGACGCGTGCGGGTTCGCCGCCGACGCGCTACCGGCGCACCTGAGGGTTTTTTCCAACCGTTGCCCGTGTGGGTTTGGAGTGTCGTGCTGTTCTTTGCCGCGGTGGGCGGTTTCTCCGCCAATCCTTTCCTGACACCTTTCAGTCTTTTGCTGCTGCCAGTACTGGCCAGTCTGCTATGGTTTCAAGGGGAACCGCCAGTGCTGCTCTTTGCCTGTTATTTTCAATGGCTCCAGTCTTCGGTAGCCATTTTTTACACCAATTTTTACGGCATTGCGCTGGGTTCGGTGCCGGGAGGGGCTCAATTGGTGGAGGCCACCGGATTAAGTTTGATTGGGATTTTAGTTCTGGCCGCCGGGATGCGCCTGGCCCTCGTGAAGCGTGATACCCATGTGACCGAGCGTGCGGCACGGGAATCCCGCCAACTCCAGCCGGCCGCGATCTTTACTTTGTATCTGGCGGCCTTTGCCGGCCTGTACTTCGCGGGGCGCCTCGCAGCGTTCCTTCCCCCATTGCGGCAGCCGCTGCTGGCGGCGGGAACGATCAAGTGGGTAATGGTCTTCCTGCTGGCCTACGCCGTGGTGAAACAGCGGCGGGGCTACGCTCTGCTGGCAATCACTGTAATCGTGGAGTTCTTCACGGGGATTCTCGGCTTCTTCAGCGGCTTCAAGGGGGTGTTCTTTGTGCTGCTGGTGGTCTTGCCCAGCGCTCATTTCATCTTCCGTGGCTGGCGATTAGCCCAATTCAGCCTGATGGCGGCGATGGTGCTGGCCTTCGCTCTCATTTGGACAGTGATCAAGACGGACTATCGCGAATTTCTGAATCAAGGCTCAAGGCAGCAGGTGGTTTTGGTCCCGGTGCCGGAGCGCGTTGCCAAGCTGCAGAGCCTGGTCAGCGGCCTGACGTGGCCGGCGATTGAAGCGGGCTTGGAAGACCTGATCCTCCGTGTCGGATACGTCAATTATTTTGCGCTCACATTGGCCAATGTGCCGGCAAACCTCCCCCATGAGCATGGTAAACTTTGGTTTGGGGCGGTGAAACACGTGCTGATGCCGCGGTTGTTTTACCCCGACAAGCCGGTGATTAATGATTCGGAGCGGACTTCGCTGTACTCGGGGGTCGTGGTGGCTGGCGAGGAGCAGGGCACTTCCATCAGCATCGGCTACATCGGCGAGAGCTACATTGACTTCGGCCGGGTGGGGATGTTTGCTCCGATTCTCCTCCTGGGGTTGTTTTACGGTGGCATTTACCGCTTTTTCGTATATTCCTCGCGACATACCACGCTGGGCTATGCCACCGCGACGGCGATCCTCATCTTCGGCGCGTTTAACCTGGAAACCTCGAATATCAAATTGGTGGGTGGCAACCTGATGGCTTTTTTGGTGATGGCGCTCTTCATCAAAGTGATGGGAGCATGGTTGTGGCGGATCGCCACCAACCCCGGAGTCACGTTGCGTCCGCGCCGTGCGCGTGGCAAGGCCGGGGGAGAAGCCACCGGGGGCGGGCAACTGCTGGAAAGTCCGCCGGGGACCCGCGGCACCAGCACCTGAAATGCACGCTGTGACCGGCAGTTGGTTGATTGTGGGTTGCCATCCAAACCCATGATGACCCGACCTTCAGTCGTCATTCATCTTTCGTAGTTTGATCCTGGTTTTAATGCGGTGATAAAGTTACCGCACTACAAACGCTGGCGCGAGAATCAACCGCCTCCGTGCTGCGCGAAGCGTCTGGAGTGCGGCGTGTTCACCGCCGCTGTTGCGTTGCGGCGTCCCGTCGGCGGTTGGATGCTTGCGGGTTGCCTTCCAGAGCGATGTTCCCTCATGGTTTGTTCCGGTTTTGTTTTGTCTCTGGAGTGCTTGGTAACAAAAAGCGGTGCTGAAGCTACCGCACTCCAAACGCTGGCGCGAGAATCAACCGCCTCCGTGCTGCGCGGAGCGTCTGGAGTGCGGCGAGTTCACCGCCGCGGTTGTATGTTGCCGCGGGATTGTGGTTGGTCTGGGGGATAGATTTCAACGTGTCAGGCTTTGCAGTTTGAAAGTCCTCTTCACCATTGCGGGGTTGCAGCCGGAATATGGCGGGCCGTCGCGCTGCGTGCCAGCGCTCGCTATTGCGCTGGCTGAACGCGGTGTCCAGGTGGAATTGATCAGTTGTGAATCTGCGCCGGGACAGCCGCTTCCGTTGCTGCCATCTGTCGCTCGAATCAGTCCCCATCTCTTGCCAGGAGCCAATCGTTCGATCCGTTGGTGGCCGCGCACGAATGATTTTTGGCAGGTATTGCGCGAACGGGGCAAGGCGGGACGGAATTGGTTGATCCACGATCATGGCCTGTGGCTGCCGAACAATCATGCCGTCGCTCGTGCGGCAAGCTCACTGAAGGTGCCGCGGATCGTGAGTCTGCACGGCATGTTGACCGCGTGGTCGCGACGGCATCAGGGCTGGAGGAAAGCCGTGGCCTGGTGGCTATACCAGCGACGCGACTTAAAGACAGCTTCCGTGTTGCACGCTACCTCGCCGGCAGAGGTGCAAGAATTGCGCAATGCAGGTCTCACCCAACCCGTGGCCATGATTCCCAATGGCGTGGAACTTCCGCCCGGAAATCCGAAATCAGAAATCGGCAATCGAAAGTCTGGAGCACGCACTGTTTTGTTCTTGGGACGTATTCATCCCATCAAGGGCTTATTGAACCTGGTGAGGGCATGGGCCATCGTCCGGCCTGCCGGCTGGCGGGTCGTCATCGCGGGCGGCGCAGAAATGGGGCACGGCGAAGAACTGAAAGCAGAAATCAGAAAGCTGAAATTGGAAACCCAATTTGCATTTGTCGGTCCCGTGGCGGGGGAGGCGAAGTGGGCCTTGTATCGGCAGGCGGATGTGTTCGTATTGCCCAGCCATTCGGAGAATTTCGGCATTGTGGTGGCGGAGGCGCTGGCGTGCGAGGTGCCGGTGCTCACGACGCATGGCACGCCGTGGGAAGACTTGGTCACGCACGGGTGTGGTTGGTGGACGCCCATCGGAGTGGAACCGCTGGCCAGTGCCTTGCGCGAAGCGACGGCGTTGACCGACGAAACCCGGCGGGAGATGGGCGTGCGCGGACGTCAACTGGTTGAAACCAAGTACGGTTGGCCAGGCATCGCGGCCAGAATGCAGGCGGTGTATGCCTGGATGCTTGGTCACGGGGAGAAACCGGAAGCAATTGAAGGGGGAAGTTAGCGGATGGAAAAAGCAAGTGTATCCAGGCTAAGTTGCCCTGGTTCGCGGTCGAGCAGCAAGTGCCGGAAGCAGACCCGCGCATTGGCAATACGGCTCATGGGTGCGAGGCGCTGTCAGGGTTCCAAGAGGTTTCCTCTGGAGAGCGCGTGGTGGTAGAGCCACAAGGGGCACTGAAGTCCCATCGAATGTTTGCCGCATGTTCACTCAAATCACACCGCTGATCCTCACCTTCAACGAAGCGCCAAACATCGCGCGTGCGTTGGAGTGGCTGAAATGGGCCAAGGAAATCGTCGTAGTGGACAGCGGGAGCACGGATGAAACGGTGGAGATCGTGCGGCGCTGGCCGCAGGTGCGAGTCGTGCAACGCCGATTCGACTCGTTTGCAGCTCAGTGCAATTTTGGTCTCGAACAGATTCACACGCCGTGGGTGTTGTCGCTGGACGCGGATTACGTGCTCGCCGCAGGCTTTGAGACGGAGTTGGCCGTCTTGCATCCGCCAGAGGGCGTGAGCGGATACCGTGCGGCCTTCACTTACTGCATTCACGGGCGACCGTTGCGTGCCTCGCTGTATCCGCCGCGAACGGTGCTTTATCGTAAGGACAAGGCGCACTATCGCGACGAAGGCCACGGCCACCGGGTGCAGATTGACGGGCCGGTGCGGGCGTTACGGGCGCGGATTCTGCACGACGACCGCAAACCGCTGGACCGCTGGCTCGCCGAACAGAATCGTTACGCCGTGCGCGAAGCGGAACACTTGCTCAAGTCGCCTGTGGGCCATCTTAATCGGGCGGATCGTCTCCGGTGCAAGGTGGTATTGGCGCCCTGGCTGGTGTTGCTCTACACACTGTTCGGCAAAGGCTTGATCCTGGACGGCTGGCCGGGCTGGTATTACGTCCTGCAACGGACGCTGGCGGAGATAATGCTTTCACTTCGCCTGCTTGAGGAAAAACTGAAAAACTGACAGACTCTGGCATCAACCGAAATCGGAATGTCAGCCAAAGTGTTGTCGCGGCGCGCCGCGAGCGCGGGAGGCGGCGTGACTGAGCCGAAGCCACGGCGGTCACACGCCGCTGCCGCTGTCGCCCAGGACTCTTGCGGAGAGTTCCCAGAGCGACGATAAATCAGATCCTTTCAAGGCAAATCAAGGTAAGTCAAACCAGGTCAAACCAGAGGCGACTTCCGTCCGCCGCTCTCCGCCGTCCACCATTCGATTTCAATCGCTCCGTATTTGTCCTTTATGAGCTTGATCATTGGTCTTAACGCGTTTCACCCGGATTCCTCCGCTTGTGCGGTGGTGGATGGCAAGCCCGACTTGTCGCCCACCGCAGGCGTGTGCTAAAGTGCAAGGCATGAGCCAGATTTTCCTGGAGATTTCGAATGAAAGTCTCCTCGCGCTACGGAGTACGCCGGAAGTTGTGGGAGCGCGCTTGTTACTGGCGGCGGCCGTCAAACTCTACGAGATGGGAGAACTGTCTTCCGGGGCGGCGGCGGGTCTGGCGGGGTTGCCCCGCGTGGTCTTTCTTTCCAAACTGGCTGACTTCGGATTGGACACCTTCCGGTTGACCGAGGACGAACTGCTGAGAGAAACGCGCTTTGCCTGAGTTCATCTGCAATACTTCTCCCCTCCAGTATCTTCACCACTTGGGACGGTTGGAGCTTTTCCCGGCATTGACGGGCGGCGTGATCCCCCGCGGCGGTGGCGGAAGAACTGGAGGCGGGAAAAGCCGCGCGCTGGGACGTGCCCAACGTGCAAGCATTATCCTGGATCACCATCCGGACTCCTGCGAGTTCACCCGCGTTACCGCTCGTGGCCGACTTGGGGCGGGGCGAAGCGGGGGTTCTGGCGCTGGCGCTGGAATCACCTGGTCCGGTGGTCATTCTCGACGACGGTGTCGCGAGGCGGGTCGCGGGCTTGCTGAACATCCCAATGACCGGCACCATGGGCTTGCTGCTCGAGGCCAAGCGGAAACGGCTCATACCCGAGGTGCGGCCGATGCTCGATGAATTGGACCGGCTTCGCTTCCGGGTCGCACCCGCAACCCGGGCTGCCATACTTAGGTTGGCTGGCGAACATGATTGGGCGTAAATGACCAAGCGCCGAGTTCAAGAGCCATTACTTCAGAATCAATCCATCCAACAGGTCGGTTTTGTAGTTTCACAGACTTAAGTCTTCAGCAATTTCAGCTTTTTCCCCATGAGCTTGATCATTGGCCTTAACGCGTTTCACCCGGATTCCTCTGCTTGTGCGGTGGTGGATGGCAAACTGGTTGCCGCAGTGGCCGAAGAACGGCTTGGGGCGCGGCGCAAACACGTTGCGGGATTTCCGGGGCGCGCCCTGCAAGCCGTGCTCCGGATGGCCGGTGCCACGGTGCGGGAGATTGATTACCTCGCCATCGGCAACGACAGCAACGCCAACCTGGGCGCGAAGGTAAGCCACGTCTTGCGCACGCCGGTCAAATCGGTGCGCGGTGTGGCGACGCACTTTCAACGGCGCGCCAAAATGCAGTCCATGCAGGAACTCGTGGCGGAGGCGTGCGGCGTGCGTGCGGCCGACTGCCGGTTTGAAGTGGTGCGCGTGGAGCATCACCTGGCGCACATCGCCAGTTCCTATTATGCCAGTGATTTTGATCGTGCCGCCGGCTTCAGCTACGATGCGGCGGGTGATTTCACCTCGGCGATGTTCGCGCGGTGCGAGGGTAACCGGATTGCCATCCTGGACCGCGTGTTCATGCCGGATTCCTTGGGCTACTTCTACACGGCGCTCTGCCAGTTCATCGGCTTTGACAAGTTTGGCGAGGAATACAAGGTCATGGGCCTGGCGGCCTACGGCGAGCCAAAATACTCGCAACTGATGCAGGAGTTGCTGCGGTGCGATGGTCGTGGCGACTTTCGGTTGCATAGAGATTATTTTGTCCCGCTGGGCAAGAATCTGGAGGAGTGCGTGGACGAGCACGGCGAGATCGTGTTGCCGCCGTTGTATTCCCCGGAACTGAGGCGGCGGCTGGGCGACCCGCGGCCGCGGAGCGCGGAGATCACCCAGCGGGAGAAGGATATTGCGGCTTCGTGTCAGGCGCATTTTGAGGAAGCGGTGCTGGGTTGCCTGCGGCACTTGCACCGCTCGGTGCCGACCGAGAATCTGGTTACGGCCGGTGGTTGCGCGTTAAACGGGGTTTGCAACGCCAGGATTCTGCGCGAGACACCGTTTAAGCGATCCTATATCCAGTGTGCGGCCTCGGACGACGGCACGGGAATTGGCGCGGCGCTGTATGTCTGGAACGCCATCTTGAAACAATCCCGCGCAGGCATGATTGATCACGCCTACTGGGGGCCGGAACATTCCGAGGCGGACATGGCAGCGGCGCTACGGCGGGCGGGACTGCCATTCGAGCGTTGCGAGCCGCCGTTGCTGTGGGAACGGGCGGCGGCGCATCTCAACGCAGGGCACGTCATGGGTTGGTATCAGGGCCGCAGTGAGTGGGGACCGCGCGCGTTGGGAAATCGCTCCATTCTCGCGCACCCTGGCTGGCCGGGTATGAAGGATTTGATCAATGCCAAGATCAAACGGCGTGAGGCGTTTCGTCCCTTCGCGCCGACGATCCTCGCCGAAGAGACGGGCCGCTATTTCGAGCAGAACGTGGAAAGTCCGTTTATGATGCACGTCGTCAAGATCCGGCCCGAGCATCGGCAGGCGCTGGCGGCCGTGTGTCATCAGGACGCGACCGGTCGGTTGCACACAGTGAAGGCTTCCCAGAACGCGCTCTATCATGGTCTCATCAAAGCCTTCGCCGCCAGGAGCGGCACGCCCGTGGTACTTAATACCAGTTTCAATGAGAACGAACCCATTGTGGATACGCCGCAGCAGGCGGTGGATTGTTTTGTGCGGACGGACCTGGATGTCCTGTGTTTGGGGCCGTTTGTGACGGCCAAACCCGAGAAGAACACGTGAGCGCGAATTGGCGATGGATTCTGGCAACGGGTGGCGAAGGAAATCAAGATTTGGAATACCTGGTTTGCATGGGTCGAGGCGATGGAGATTGAGAGAATCCACTGTGCGTTGTCACAAATGAATTACAGTTCGCAACCTGAAGGTCCGGACTGCAACCGGACGGGCTTTTGTTTGCCTCATGCTCACTGAACTTAAACCTTGGACCAGAGTGTGCCTGTGGCTGTTGCCGTTGGTTGGTTACTGGCTGGTGCTCGTTTATCAACTGGGCGCCCAGTGGTCGGCCTACGAACATTACAACTACGGCTGGGCGGTGCCGTTCCTTGCCCTCTACTTGTTCTGGCAGCGATGGCAGACCCGCCCCGCCGCTCAACCTCCAGGCTATCCGCGTCTGGCTCTGGCCGTGGTCGCTTTGGCCGCACTGCTGGTTCTGCCGGCGCGGTTTCTGCACGAAGCGAATCCCATCTGGCGGCTGACCAGTCTGTTGTGGGCGCTCGAAATCATAGGTCTGACCCTGGCCTTGATTTATCTGGTGGGCGGCGCGCGGTGGTTGCGACACTTTGCGTTTCCCGTAGCGTTTTTTGCGGTGGCCATTCCCTGGCCCTCCGGCCTGGAAAGCATGCTGATTCAAACCCTGACCCGCTGGAACACCGCGACCACGATTGAAGTACTCGGCTTGATTGGCATCCCGGCGGTTCAGCATGGCAATGTTATTGAGATCAGTACCGGCGTGGTGGGGATTGACGAAGCGTGCAGTGGCATCCGGTCGTTTCAGGCCACACTCATGCTCGCGTTGTTTTTGGGGGAGCTGTACATGCTCACGGTCGTGCGGCGGGTTTTGTGCGTCGGGGTTGGCTTTGTCCTGGCCTTTGGTTTCAACGTCGGCCGTACCGGATTGTTGACCTGGGTGGCGGCGCGGGATGGCGTGGCGGCAATTGACAAGTGGCACGATCCCGCCGGAGTCTCCATTCTTGTGGGATGTTTCTTTGGCCTGTGGGCGACAGGGCTTTGGATGCGCCAAAGGCAGACGCCACCACCCGCAAGGGAAGCAACCAAAGCAGCGGCGCCGGATGCCAAAACGCCAAGTGTGTCAGCAACTTTTTCTCCCAGCCAACTTCCGATGAAACTCGCGGTTGGGTTGATGTGCTGGCTGGTGCTGGTGGAGGTCGGGACCGAAATCTGGTATCGCTCCCACGAGACGGACGCCGGAACCGCGCAAGCGTGGACCATACGCTGGCCGGAAGAGAAGCCCACTTTCCGGCGCATCGAACTCTCGGACGCGGTGAAGAAGCAGATTTTCTTTGAATCAGGCGGTCAATGCGCTTGGCTGGAGCCGGACGGAACTTACTGGCAGTTGTTGTATTTTCGCTGGCAACCGTCGCGCTCGCTATATGCGCGCGTGCGCAGCCACTTGAACAAAACACATCGGCCAGAGCATTGCTTGTCGGCCGGCGGTATGAAACTTCTGGCTGACCTGGGCCTCGGTACCTATGAGGTGCGGGGTGTGAACTACTCCTTCTTAAGGTACGTCTTTGAAAGCAATGGCCGGGAGCTGCGCGTGTTCTACGGTCAATATGAAGACTCAGCGGCGCCGGAGTTTGTGACCAGTTACCGCGAGAATACAGCGCGACGCGTTGCTGCGGCGCTCGCCGGCAGTCGGAATTACGGCCTGCGAATGCTCGAAATCGCCGTCGCGGGTGCGGACGATGAGGTGGCCGCCGAGACGGCAGTGCGAGCACAGTTGGAGAAGCTCATCGTCTTCGAGGACGTAAAGGATGACGGATAAACTCGTCAACAATGTAGAAGACGACGTCAGGCGACTTTTGCAGCCCTCCGCGTAATCGTGAGCATGGCAGGCCCGGTGCTTCGTCAACTGCATAGAAAAAAGGTTTTGGGGCGCGCTGCCAACCTTGATTGAACGGCACGGATGTAGCGTCCAGTCATTGGCTGGGATTCAGTATGGACATACCACTTGAGCGACTTATGCTGCCCTCAGTTCGCATCGTCGAGTCGAGTTGCGGAAAGTGGAGTCGTTAAGACATGGAGCTTTTGCCCATCTTCATCGCGGCGACAGCAGGGTTGCTGATTACCCTGGTGGCCATTCCTGTCATCATCCGCCGGACAGCGGCGGGCACAGTGGAGTTGCACCGCTCCTTCCACCACACGCACAAGAAACCGGTGTCGCGCCTGGGGGGTGTGGCCTTGGTCCTAGCCTTTGCCTTGGTCGGTTTGGTGGCGTTGCTGCTTTTTCCGCAAGCCGCACCGGAAGCCAGGCTGCATTGGGTCATTTATGCTGCTTCGCTGGCCATGTTTGGCCTCGGATTGTGGGATGACCTCAAGCCGCTAGGCGCCCGGAAGAAATTGCTGGGACAGGTGCTGATTGCCGGTTTGGCGTGCGCCCTCGGGCTACGGGTCGGGACGGTCAGCGGGATCTTTGGCGGTTCCTACGACCTCGACTGGCTGGGACCAGCGCTCTCGGTGGTGTGGCTCGTGGCATTGACAAATCTGATCAATCTGATTGACGGCATTGACGGTCTGGCGGGAGGCATTGCGCTGATGTTGATGGGTTTGCTGGTCTATGTGGGGCACTCGTGGCAACTGGCTTTTCCCCTGCTCTGTGCCGCCGGCATGGTGGGCGCGCTCGCCGGGTTTCTCCGGTTCAATTTTCCGCCCGCGAAGATCTACATGGGTGATGGCGGGGCTTACTTTCTGGGATTCTTGATCGGGGCATTGTCGCTGATCAATTCCCACAAAGGCTCCGTGATGGCGGCGTTGTTGGCGCCGCTGTTTGCGCTCGCCTTGCCGGTTTTGGATGTAACCCTCGCGATCTTGAGGCGCGGTCTGAAAGGCCTGCCGCTTTTCCGGGCGGATCGCTCCCATCTCCACCACAAACTGCTCAGTTCGGGATTCACCCGTACGCGCGCGGTCCTGGTGCTCTACGGCATTTCCGTGGTGTTCCTGCTGATGGCCTTCGGGGTGTTTTGGTCGCAGGGTCGGTTGGTGCCGATCTTCTTCGGCTTTGCCTGCCTGCTCCTGCTGTTGGCGGCGCGCTCATTCAGTTTCAGTCGGAACTGGTTCTCCGTGGGCCGGGTGCTCGGCAACTCGCTCGAAATGCGCCGCGAAATTCAGTACGCCCTGGCCTTGTCGCATTGGATCGAATTGGAAGCCCAGCGGTCTGGCACGTTGGAGGCCCTCTGGCGAGAGTACACGTTCCTGGTTGGGAAACTGGGGCTGACCCAAGTGCGGTTGCGCGTGGCTGGCGAGGAGCGTCTTTGGCAACGTGAAAACCAGCCTCGAGCTGAGAAACACCTCCGAGGGGAATTCGATCTGGCCGGGGATGGCACGACGCGGGTTTCGTTCGAGGCGAATGCAGACGAGATGACTCCACAGTTGTTCGAGCACATGACGGAACTCGCGGCGGAGGCATGGGTCAAGGCGGCCACACGTTGGCGTGTGGAAACCGGACAGCCGGTGCGGTTTACTCCTGGCTTGGAAGCGGCTCTGTCCGAGCCCGCCCAAACCGTAGCGGTGGCCCGCTCCGTCACTGCCAGCCGATAACCGGAACTTCAACGGGTGGGGGGTGGCGGAGTTGCCCTTGTTCTCGCGTGAGAGTTCTTCTTCTCAATCAGACGTTTCATCCCGACGTGATGGCCACGGCGCAGTATCTGACCCAGGTGGCCACGGCCCTGACGGAACGCGGGCATGAAGTAACGGTGGTGGCCAGCCGCCGAGCTTATGACGAGTTGGACCGGGTGTTTCCGGCACAGGAGGAATGGCGTGGAGTTCGCATCTTTCGCCTCTGGTCCACACGGTTTGGGAAGGGGGCCAAGTGGCGGCGAGCGACGGATTTCGCAAGCTTTCTGTTCAGTTGCGCCCTGCGCCTCGCGTGGTTGCCGCGACCGGACGTGGTGGTGGCGCTAACCTCCCCACCGCTCATCTCCTTCATCGGTGCCGCGTGGGCGCGACTACGCGGCAGCCGGTTTGTCTATTGGGTGATGGATTTCAATCCAGATGAGGCCATCGCCGCGGGCTGGCTGCGGCGAGACTCCTTTGCCGCGCGCTGCCTGGAGCGGTGTTCGCAATTCAGTCTGCGTCACGCCGCGCGGATTGTGGTGCTGGATCGGTTCATGCGTGACCTGGTACTGACCAAGGGAATCGCCGCGGAAAAGGTGGCCGTGATCCCGCCGTGGTCTCATGATGACGCGGTGCGGTTTGATGCGCCGGGTCGGGAACGCTTCCGTCAACAACACGATCTGACCGGGAAGTTCGTGGTGATGTATTCTGGAAATCACAGTCCCTGTCATCCGTTGGATACCGTGCTGGCGGCGGCGGAGCGGCTCGCGGCAGAACCGCGTTTCAAATTTGTTTTCGTGGGGGGCGGCAGCGAGTATCGCAAGATCGAGCAACGAGTTGCGGGGCGGCGGGAGAGTGGCAATGTTCTCTGCCTGCCCTATCAACCATTGGCCGAGCTTTCCGCGTCATTGTCGGCGGCGGATTTGCACGTGGTGGTGATGGGCAATCAATTTGTCGGCACGATCCATCCCTGCAAAATCTACAACGTGTTGAGTGTGGGTGCCCCGGTGCTCTATGTCGGACCTCAACCCAGCCACGTTTCGGAAGTGCTGGATGGTGTGGAGGCTGAAGTCTGCGCTCGCGTGGAACACAGCGACGTTGATACCTGCGTCGCCGAGATTCGGCGGCTGGCCGGCCAGCCAGTGTCCCGTGGTTCGGAAAACCAACGCAAGGTGGCGGCCACATTTTCCCAGCGCAACTGGTTGCCCCGGTTGGTGGCGGAGATCGAAAGTTGTCGCTTGAGGTGAGGCGGGGGGATTACGCAGACGGCTTTCTCAGTTTATGGATGACTGAACCCCAGCACTGATGCGCGGTACGCTTTGAGGTGTTGCGTACTGGCATTGCGTCGGATTTGTCCCGGCCCGTGGAGCGATGCAGTCGTTTCACGGGCCGATTGCATTGGGGGGGGGTGGTATTTGGGCCGTGTGATGAACCCGGCGGCAGACATGCGTAGGTTCGTCGGTGGTCAACGGAGGCGGGTTCGCACGTCATCCTGGCGGATGACCGCGTCTTGCGGCAATTCCACAGGCGTCTGGCGGCCCAGAAATCCAAGCAGGACGGCAATTCTGGCTTTGGCGGGCATGACCCGTGTGACCACGGCTTGAAGCCCCTGGAACGCACCGGCAGCGATTTCCACGGCATCGCCCACTTCCATGTCGGCGGACAGCACGCGAAGCTCATCCGGTCCGCAGAGTTGACGCAACTCCGAGATGGTGGAGTCGGAAAGGGTTGGCCATTTGTCGCCGAAATGGACGACGCCCGCGATGCCCGGTGCGTGGTGAACGCGGCGCAGCGAAGCGTGCCAATCGAAGCGGGCAAACAGGTAGTTGGGAAACAGCGCTTCCGTCACCCACGCCGGTCCTTGCCGGGTTTTGCGCCGAAAGCGGATACGGGGCAGAAACGTTTCCACCCCGTCCATGCCGGCCAGATGCCGGGCCGCAATGTGCTCATGCTTGGGCCGCGAATGAAGGCAGAACCAAGCGCGCTGCGATTGGGTATCAGCCAGGGACTGGTCCTCCGGGCCGGTAGCCATGATGAACAGGAATAGGCAACCACGCGGCGCGTCCCGCGGACAATCCGCCGTGGAACCCCTGACTTTCGGGAACTAGCATCGTGACAAACAAATTCCGACCCAAGGTAGGGCGCGTCACTCCGTGCGCGCCGCAGGATGCATCGAAACTTCTTTGTCGCAGTACTAGCATCAAGCGATGATTCGCCTGTGCAGGAGCGACTTGGCAGGCACGGTTGGGAACGGCAGGGGGCATGGCTCAGGCGGAGCGGTACTCGGTGTAATACTCCTTGTACTTGTAGTAATAGTAATCCGATCGGCCGACCTGTACCCCGTTGAACACCAGGCCGAGTACGTCGGCCTCGCGTTGGTATAGCAATTCGAGTGCGGCGCGGGCCACGCGGGCGGAGGTGAAGCGGGCCCGCAGCACAAACACGACCCCTTCGGCATGGTGGGCGAGGCTGGTCACATCGTCCACCGCCATGACGGGGGCAGTATCCAGGATTACGTAATCGTACTGCGCCGAAAGATCCTTGATCAGATCAAGGGTGCTCTGGGTGAGGAACAATTCGCCGGGATTGCGGGAAGTCTTGCCGCGCGGCACGAACATCAAGTTGGCCACCGAAGTCGGTTGCAGGGCTTGCGCCAAAGGGATGCCCTCCGCGAGAACTTCCTCCAAGCCGGGCGATGCGTTGACGCCAAACCGCTGATGAAGCTGGCCTTTGCGCAAGTCGGCGTCCACGAGCACCACGCGCGAGCCGGCCTGAGCCATGGTGATGGCAAGATTGGCGGCGGTGAGCGACTTGCCTTCGCCGGGAATGGCGCTGGTGACCACGATGGTGCGCGGTCGTTTCCCCTCCGTAGCCATGTAGAGGAGGGAAGAACGCACGTTGCGATAGGCTTCCACAAAGGTGTGGCGGTCGTCGTTGGGCTGGACGAGGGGCACACCCGCTTTGGACTTTGATTTCGCCGCTGGTTGCAGAGGTATCTGCCCCAGCACATGCTCGTCAAACATATCCTGGAGGTCCGTAAAGGAGGCGGGGCGGTCGTCAAAGCGGTCCACCAATAGCAGCAGGGCCACGCCGGCCAATAAGCCCAGCAAGCCGGCGATGGTCATGGTCTGGAGGGCGTTACCGCGTGCCGGTCGGGCGGGGGAGGCGCGTTCCAACGGCGTCACGCTTTCCTGGCTGAGATCCTTGTCAACATCCAGCGTCTGCATGGCACCGAGCAGGCGGTCATAGAGACCCTGGGTGCGCTGTTTGTTGGCGCGCAGACGCTCGAACTCGGCCATCTTGCGGCTGATGTCGAGGGATTTGACCTCCCATTCCTTGATCTCGCGTTCAAGGTTTTCCATTTGGAGCGCTAGGGAACTGCGGCGGTTTTCGAGTTGCTCAAGGCTTTGCTGACGGAAGATTTCGAGGAGCTTTTCGCGTCGGGTGATCTCATCGTTCAAGCTGATTATCCGCGGATGTTTGGGGCGATACACTTCCGACCATTCCTGAAGTTCGGCTTTGCGCAGTTGAATCTCCTGCCGGGCTTTAAGGTAGTCCGAATGGAGGGGATTCAGGGAGCCGGCGTCGTTCCAACTGGTGTCTCCGGCCACCACTGCGGTGGGCTTCTGCTGTCGTTCGAGGGTCTGGTCGAGGTCCAGCAGGTTGAGCAGTTGCAGTTCGGTTTTGAGGACGGCGAAAGTCTGATTCAGCTTCACCAGATAGCTGCCGGCGCTGTTGCCCTGTTCCTGCAGGAAGACCATGCTGTTGGAGCCTTGGAAATCGAGCAGTTCCGCCTCCTGCTTCTTGAGGTCGCGCTCCAGGCTGACGAGTTGGGCGGTGATGCCGGCGAGCGTGGTTTCCGAGGTGGACATCCGCATCTCCTTCTTGAGATTGATGTACTCCTCCATGCAGGCGTCCAAGAAAGCACGGGTGTACTCCGGTTCAGTCCCCGTGGCCACCAAATTGAAAATGGTGGTCTTGGGGGAAACGCTGATCTGGAGGTCCACTGGTGAGGCAGCGAGATCAGGCTTGGTGGCTTGAACTTGCTCGAAGGCGCGGTTCAGGACGGTGCCGCTCTTCATCAGCGCCTGCTGGGTGCCGAGGAAGTTGCTCAATTCCTCCGTGTAAACGGCGCCGGTGGGCAAATTCTGAATCTTGATGCTGACGATCATACGGGCGACCGACTGGTAGGTCATGGGCGCGGTGTAAATCCGGTAGGCCTGAAAGCCCAATCCGAGCGCCACGGTGAGGGCCACCACCCACCAACACTTCCGCAACAACGCCAGGTAACGATGCAGGTAGTTGAAGAAATGAGCGGAACGCGTGGATCGGTCGTGCGTGGGGGGCAATTGATCTTGCATTGGCGAGTTTAGAAATTGATGGCCCGTTGCGGCACGATGATGAAGTCTTCCGGTTCCAACACGATGTCGGCCGCGGGGTTGCCCTTGTCAAACACTTCGATCATGTTCACCTTGAGCGTCTCGCTGCCAGTGGGGGTTTTGCGTACGACCCGGACATCTTTCTTGTTGGCGAAGTCGGTAAAACCGCCGGCGCGGAGAATGGCTTTGCCGGCAGTAAAGACTTCATTGGCGGGGATTTCAATGGGCCCTTGGGTTCGAACCGGCCCCCAGATGTAAACCTTGCCCAGCACCTTGGCGAGCGAGTCGAGTCCGATGATGACGGTGGCGCGGTAGTAATAGTCCTTTTCCAGCATGGTCTTCACCTCGTCCGCCAGTTCCCGGCAGGTCTTGCCGCTCACGTTCAACCGCCCAATGTAAGGGATGTCGAGTTCCGAGGATTCCGTAACCAGTAAACTCACGGCGTTGGTGCGGTCTTCGAGGATTTGAAAGCTCACGCGATCGCCAGGCAACAACCGGCGTTTGTCGTCCAGCACGTAGCCGGAGGAAACTGCCGCTGCGGGTGCGAGATTGGCAGGTGCGGCCACCGCCGGGAGGACATCACTTGCCGTGGGCAAAAAGCCGCTCTCGTCACGCCCCTGACCGGCGCCATGCGACCTGACCGCCAGCCCGGCGACCAGCACCCACAACGCCAACACGGCGTGTTTCCGTACAAACTTCATCATGCCTCAGAATTAAAAGGTGTACCGGAGGTCCAACACAAGCCGATTCTGAGTGTAGCTGCGGTTTTCGAGGTCGGAATCCTTGAGATAATACTGGTAGCGCAGACTGCCACTGAGCCGTTGCGTCAAGGGGCGCACCAGCCCGATGCCCACGCCATAACGATTCGCCGTCTCCCCAAAATCCCGGGTTTGCTCCACCCGTTCGTAAGAGAGCGAGGTCTGAAGCGTCGTCTTGAGAAAGAGTCTCCAGTTGGCGGTGTGCCGGGCGTAGAGGAGTTTCTGGCTGTCGGAAAAGTAACCGGCCCGAAGTTGGTGGCCCACCGATAGCGAGTGGGTAAGAAAGGCCGAGAGACGGTG
>JAANMU010001503.1_pt1 | contig 20908 bp, 22 predicted proteins | sample 7279701 | NCBI WGS metagenome assembly JAANMU01 (sample SAMN14094539, study PRJNA606508) | bioreactor metagenome | isolation source: A lab-scale SPAN reactor treating ammonium-rich wastewater day 57 | place: Ireland: Galway | collected 2017-03-13 | reverse complement strand
TGTGTGGTTGATCATTGTCCTGTCCTCAGAATGCTGGTGGCTGGTATTGATAAACCGTCATTCTACTGCTTCCTCTTATATTCTGCAACGACTCTATTGCTTTGGAGGTTGAACGATGACCATCGTCCTGGATATCCCCAGCGAATCGCTTCTCGCCCTCAATGTCACACAAGAAGAAGCGGGAGACGCCCTGCGCATGGCGGCTGCGGTCAAGCTGTTTGAGCTAGGTCGCCTCTCGTCAGGCGCCGCAGCCCGTTTGGCCGGTGTGCCTCGCACGGTGTTTTTGTTCCGCTTGGCTGACTTTGGGGTCGACACCTTCAATTTGACCGCAGAGGATCTTCAACGGGAGGTACGCGTTGCCTGAGGTCATCTGCAATACGTCGCCGCTGCAGTACTTGCATCAGATAGGGCATTTGGGGCTTATTCCAGACGTCAGTCCGCTGTTGGATCAGTTGCAGGAGCTCTGCTTTCGCCTTGCCCCACACACCCGCAGAACAGTGTTGGAGTTGGCGGGGGAGCCAACGACAAGTGCAACACCCGGGTCACCCTCATGACCGACATCGCCATCCGCGTCGACAACCTGAGCAAGCTCTACCACCTGGGCGCCGTCCACCAACGCCCCGACACCCTGCGCGACGCGCTGACGGGCATGTTCCGCCGCGGCCACCAATCTACCAATCCTCAATCTACCAATTCCCGTTCTGACGACCTCTGGGCGCTGAAAGACATCTCCTTCGAGGTCAAGCGCGGCGAGGTGGTGGGCATCATCGGCCGCAACGGCGCGGGCAAGTCGACGCTGCTCAAGATCCTCTCGCGCATCACCGAGCCCACCAGCGGCACAGCCGAGATCCACGGCCGGGTCGGCTCCTTGCTGGAGGTGGGCGCCGGCTTCCACCCGGAGCTGACCGGCCGCGAGAACATCTACCTGAACGGCGCGATCCTGGGCATGAAACGGGTCGAGATCACCCGCCAGTTCGATGAGATCGTGGCCTTTGCCGAGATCGAGAAGTTCATGGACACCCCCGTCAAGCGCTACAGCAGCGGCATGTACGTGCGCCTGGCCTTGCGGTGGCCGCGCACCTGGAGCCGGAGATTCTGCTGGTGGACGAGGTGCTGGCGGTGGGGGACGCGGCGTTTCAGAAGAAACGCTGGTTGTGATACAATGTGGATGTGCGCGTGTGGCAAGGCGTTGAATGGATGCGCCGCACCACTTGTGCAAGCAGTAGGAGATCAACAGCATGGAAAGACTTGAACACCGGTTGACTATGACAGCAACGACACCGTTTGACGCAGCCCTGGATGTGATTGACCGGTTACCTCCTGACGATCAAGAGGCTATCATCGAGATCGTACGCAAGAGAATTATCGATCGCCGGCGCCGCGAGATCGCTGACAATGCACAAGCAACATTGCAAGCCTTCCAGGAAGGTCGCGCCAGTTATGGGACAGTAGACGATCTACGCCGAGATCTGCAAGCATGAGAAAGCTGGTCTGGGACAGCAGTTTTCGTCGTGCTTTCAAAGGGCGCAGTCGCAACGACCGAGATCTACAAGAACGGATACTTGATACCCTCGACGACCTGGTGGCCGACCCCTTTCAGCCAAGGCTCAAAACACACAAGCTCAAGGGGCGTCTTGATGGACTGTGGGCATGTTCGGTGGATTACGACTGCCGGATCATCTTCTTCTTTGCCTCGGATCCTCAAGAAGACGAAGACGCCATTGTGTTGGTTGATATTGGACCCACGATGAGGTCTACTGAGCACCTGGGCGCTATTTCATGACCGACATCGCCATCCGCGTCGAGAACCTGAGCAAACTCTACCACATCGGCGCGGCACAGCAGCGCCACGACACGCTGCGCGACGCGCTCACGGGCATGTTCCGCCGCGGCCACCAATCTACCAATCCCCAATCTACCAATTCCCGTTCTGACGACCTCTGGGCTTTGAAAGACGTTTCCTTCGAGGTGCAGCGCGGCGAGGTGGTGGGCATCATCGGCCGCAACGGCGCGGGGAAGAGCACGCTGCTGCAGGTTTTTTTTGCTTGTCACCGCGCGCTACGCATCTGAAGAAATCCTATGGACATGACGCCAGAAGTTGTAGTGATTGGGTGTGGTTACTGGGGTAAGAACCTGGTACGCAACTTTGCCCAGCTGAAGGCGCTGCACATGGTGTGCGACGCAACCGAGGCAGGACGAGAACTTGCCGGCAAGCTAGCTGCAGATGTAGCGATCGTCGCCGACATCGACCAGGCGCTGCATTCCTCAGCCCAGGGTGTGGTCATCGCCACGCCGGCCGAGACCCACTATGCCCTGACCCGGCAAGCGTTGGCCGCAGGCAAGGATGTCTTCGTGGAAAAGCCGCTGGCTTTGACCTACGAGGAGGGAGCGGACCTGGTGCGGCTGGCCGAGGATCAGGGGCGCATCCTGATGGTCGGCCATGTGCTTGAATACCATCCAGCCATTGTCATGCTCAACCGACTGGTTCAAGGCGGCGCACTGGGCAAGGTGCAGTACATCTACTCCAATCGCCTGAGCCTCGGCAAGGTGCGGCGTGAGGAGAACATCCTGTGGAGTTTCGCGCCCCATGACATCGCCATCATCCTGCGCCTGATGGGCGGTCTGCCCTTCCAGGTCGCTGCCAGCGGCGGCAGCTACATCCAGCCCAACATCGCCGATGTAACGGTAACGAACCTGCTCTTTGATAACGGTGTGCGCGCCCACATCTATGTCTCATGGCTACATCCCTTCAAGGAACAACGGTTGGTGGTCATTGGCTCGCGCAAAATGGCCAGCTTCGACGACGTCAACAAGCAGTTGGTGCTCTACGACCAGCGCGTCGACGTGAACGGGGGCCAACCGGTGCCGGTCAAGGGCGAGGGCGAAGCAGTGCCCTTTGCCGCCGACGAGCCGCTGCGCATCGAGTGCCAGGCCTTTCTGGACGCCGTGACGCACCGTCGGCAACCCCTGACCGATGGAAGCAGCGGTCTGCGCACGTTGCGTGTGCTGCAGGCCGCGCAACGGTCGTTAATGATGAACGGCGAACCCGTGCAGTTGCCTATCGAGACGATGACCCGCCAACGGATGATGAATAGCGGTGTATCTGTATGAGCGACAGGCCCTATTTCGTCCATTCCAGCGCCTATGTCGATGAGCCATGCACCATCGGCGCCGGCACGAAGGTCTGGCATTTTTGCCATATCATGGCCGGCGCCCACATCGGCGAGCGCTGCAACCTGGGGCAGAACGTCTTCGTCGCCAACGATGTGATGATCGGCAACAACGTCAAAATCCAGAACAATGTCTCGGTCTATGCCGGCGTTGTACTCGAAGATGACGTCTTCTGTGGCCCGTCCTGCGTCTTCACCAATGTGATCAATCCCCGTTCCCAGGTGGTGCGCCACAGCCAGTATCAGCCGACACTGGTGCGCCGCGGCGCCACCATCGGCGCCAACGCCACCATTGTCTGCGGCGTCACGGTCGGGCGTTATGCCTTTATCGGCGCTGGCGCTGTGGTGCGGGGCGACGTTCCGGACTATGCGCTGATGCTCGGCGTGCCGGCCAGGCAGCGGGGCTGGATGAGCCGTCACGGGCACCGGCTGATAGCGCGCAACGACAACGGTCACCTGGTATGTCCAGAAAGCGGCTGGCGCTATCAGGAAAACTTGCCCACTGAGCTGATTTGCCTGGACTGGCCAGAAGAGGAGCCCTTGCCATGACGACGATCGCAGAGAACATCACCCCCGTCCCATTACTCGACCTGAAAGCGCAGTTTGTGACCATCGAAGATGAGATACGGGCTGCCATGGATCGGGTGCTGGCCAGCCAGTATTTCATCATGGGGCCGGAGGTCGAGGCGCTGGAGCGCGAGGTGGCAGCTTATTCGCAGTGCGCCTACGGCATCGGCGTCTCGTCCGGCACCGACGCGCTGCTGGTGGCGCTGATGGCGCTGGAGATCGGCCCCGGCGACGAGGTGATCACGACGCCCTACACCTTCTTCGCCACCGCCGGCTGCATCGCCCGGCTGGGCGCAAAGCCCGTCTTCGTGGATATCGCCCCGCGCACCTACAACATCGACCCGGCGCAGATCGAGGCGGCCGTCACACCGCGCACGAAGGCGATCATGCCCGTTGCATCTCTTTGGGCAGATGGCGGACATGGCCCCGATCATGGCGCTTGCTGAGCGCCACAACCTGGCCGTGATCGAGGATGCGGCCCAGGCCATCGGCGCAGAGTACAAGGGTCGCCGCGCCGGGTCCATCGGCCACCTGGGCTGTTTCAGCTTCTTTCCCTCCAAAAATCTGGGTGGCTTTGGCGACGGAGGCATGGTGGTGAGCAACGACCCCGCCCTGGCCGATCGCGTCAAACTGTTGCGCGGCCACGGCGCCAGGCCCAAATATCACCACCAGGTGGTGGGCGGCAACTTCCGGTTGGACGCGCTGCAGGCAGCCGTGCTGCGGGTGAAGCTGCGGCATCTGGACGAGTGGACTGTTGGACGCCAGCGCAACGCCGCCCGCTATCGTGAAATATTTGCGGCTGCCGGCCTGGTCGGGGTGGAACTGCCCTGGGAGAGCGGCGCTGGCCGGCACATCTACAACCAGTTCGTGATCCGTCTGAAGCAGCGGGACAGCCTCATGGCGCACCTCAAGGCGCGGCAGATCGGCCATGAGGTCTACTACCCGGCGCCGATGCACTTGCAGGCGTGCTTTGCCGAACTCGGCCACCGGGCTGGCGATTTCCCGGAAAGTGAGGCGGCGGCGCAAGAGACGGTGGCAATCCCGATCTATCCGGAACTGACTACGAATCAGCAGGAACGCGTCGTCGCTGCAATCAAGGGGTACTACGCTTGATAACTGACAAGACCATTTTCATCACCGGCGGGGCCGGATTCATCGGCTCGACGCTGGCCGGCCGGCTGGTGGAAGCCAACCGGGTCGTTCTCTACGACAATCTGACACGCAACTCGCTGAAAGACAAGCCCTTCCGAAACCACCCTAACCTGACCCTGGTGCAGGGGGACGTGCTGGATGCAGAGCATGTTCTGGAGGCGATGAAAGGCGCCGACATCGTCGTGCATTGCGCGGCCATCGCCGGGATTGACACCGTCATCAAAAGTCCGGTGTCCACCATGCGCGTGAACATGGTTGGCTCGGCCAATGTGTTGGAGGCGGCTTCGCATCTGCCGCGCTGCGAACGGGTGGTCTGCTTTTCTACAAGCGAAGTCTTCGGCCAACAGGAGGCGTAACCCGCCCGCACCGTTCGCGGAAGCCCCGGTCTGCGGCGACCGCGACTCCGCCTCATACTCCGGGGCCTTGCCGATCGCCGCCATCATCCCGTTGAAGAGATCGGAACGCCGGAACGGCTTCGTGAGATACCGCACGATTCCACTCTCGCGGGCCCGCATCTGATCGCCCGCCCGCCGCTCCGAAGTCAACATGATGATCGCCGGGGCCGCGAATCCTGGTGTCCGGGCGATGGTATCGGCCACCTGCCATCCGCTCATCTTCGGCATCCGCACGTCCAAAATCACCAGCCGGTAGGGCATGCCCGCCTGAGCGGCCCGCGACAGCTCCATCAACGCCTCCTCGCCGCCGGGCGCTTCCGCGGCGGGAATTCCCCAGCCCATCAGGGTCTCGCGAACGATCAGGCGATTCGTCGCGTTGTCGTCGACGATCAAGGTGCGCAACCCCGCGAGCTGTTCCCATTGCGCGGGCGGAGTCGAGCCGGACGGTTGGGCCGGAACCGCGAACTTGGCGGTCAGCCGAAAGGTGCTTCCCTTGCTCACCTCGCTCGCGACCTCGATCTTGCCGCCCATCCGTTCGATCAGTCGCCGGGAAATCGTCAAGCCGAGACCCGTCCCGCTGTATTGTCGCGTGATCGACGAATCGACTTGGGTGAAGCGCTCGAAAATGGCGTGCAATTTCTCCGGCGGAATCCCGATGCCCGTATCCCGAATAGTGAAGAGGAGATGGCCCGGCCCGTCGTCGTCGGGATTGCGCTCCACCCGCAACACGACTTCGCCTTCTTCCGTGAACTTCACGGCATTGCCCAACAGATTGAGCAGAACCTGCCGTAAGCGGTTGGGGTCGCCTATCAGCGAGGTCGGCACATCCGGCTGAATCTGGTAGGCCAACTCCAGATCCTTTTCCATGGCGCGCACGGCGACCAGCTCGGCGGCCCGCTGGACCAGATCGTTCAGATCGAATTCGACGAGGTCCAAATCGAGATGCCCGGCCTCGATTTTCGACAGGTCGAGCACATCGTTGATCAAGCTCAGCAGGTTGCTGCCGGCGTCGCGGAAGATCTCGACATATTCCCGTTGATCCTCGCTGAGCGGCGTCTCCAGCAGCAGGTCGGCCATGCCGACGATGGCGTTCATCGGCGTGCGAATCTCGTGGCTCATCGTCGCCAGAAAATCGCTTTTGGCCCGATTGGCGGCTTCGGCCGCTTCTTTGGCCATCGTCAAGGCGGCTTCGGCTTCTTGACGCTGTTTCGCTTCGTAGGCCAGGGTCACCAGGTTGCCTATCGAGGTGGCAAATTGTGTTTCTTCGGGACTCCATTCCCGCGCGTCCCCGCCCCGCTCGTGGCAGACGACGCCCGCCAGTTGACCGCCGAAAAAGATGGGCACATCCAGGAGCGAAGTGATTTCCAACTCCCGCAAGTACGGCAGGAGCAGTTCGCGGGTTCTCGGATCGCGCACGGCATCGTGCGCATCGACGACCTGCTCCTGCAGCAGTTCCGCCAGATATCGCGGATACTTCGCCACGTAGAGGCGCTGCCCTGTGGAGTGCCGCCCAGGCCCGCGTTCATATAACTCGGCGCAGTCCAACGTCTCCCCACTCCGATCCAACAGCCAGACGCTGGCCCGATCCGCCGCCAAAACCTTGGCCGAGGTTTCCATCAATTCTTCCAAGGCCGCCTGCCAGTCTCCGGACCCGATGTGCTCGCTCTTCGTGAGGCGCATCAAGGCGTCCTGGTGCGCCTGCAATACCGCCTGGCTACGCGACAGGGCCGCCTCCGCTTCCTTGCGGCGTGTAATGTCCAGCACCAGCGTCAGCAGACAATCCTCATGTCGTAGAGAGACGGGTTCGACGTTGAATAGTCCGTGCCGGACCTCGCCGCTTTTGGTGCGGAATTCTTTTTCCAGGTTGCGCAGGAAGCCGTCGCGCCGAAGCAGATCCGCCAACTGCCGGCGATCCTCGGGATTCACCCAAATCCCGACATCCAATGAAGACAACCCGACCAGTTCTTCGCGCTGGAAGCCCGAGATACGCATGAAGGCTTCATTCACATCCAGCACACGTCCGTCTTCCAACCGGCTGATCGCCATTCCCGCCGGACTGGCATGAAACGCTTTGGAGAACTGCTCTTCGCTTTCCTGCAGCGCCAGTTCCACCTGTTTCCGTTCCGTGGTGTCGCGGGCCACCACCTGAAACCCGGTGACCTTCTCCCCCTCCAGCAACAGTTGCGCATGTTGCCCCAGCCAGACCTCGCGCCCATCCTTGGTCACGACCGGCACCTCGTACACCGAACGAGGTTTGCGCCGTACGAACTGCCGGCCATAGAAACGTTCGGCCCGTGACCGCCAGTGCGGCTGCACGATCTCGAGATAGTGCCGCCCCAGCAATTCCTCGGGCAGATACCCCAAGACCCGCAGGGATGTGGGGTTGCAGTAGACGAACCGTCCGTCGGCATCGGTGCGATAGATGATATCGCCCACATGCTCCACCAACCGACGGTACCGCTCCTCGCTGCCTCGCAACGCTTCTTCTGCCTGTTTTCGCGCCGTCACATCTAAATGGATGCCGCTCATCCGCGCCATGCGCCCCTGCTCATCGCGCACGCCGCCACCGAAGGCGGCGATCCAGCGATAGGACCCATCAGCATGGAGGAGACGGTGGTCGAGGCGATATTGTTTGCTCTGTCCGTCCCGATGGAGGGCTACGGCAGCCAATGCCCGCGCCCGATCATCCGGATGAAGACGAGACGCCCAGGCGGCAATGGTCGGCTCGATCTCGTGAGCGGCACAGCCGAGTTGGCCTTTCCAACGAGGAGAATAAAAGGCAGCCCCCGTCGTGAGCTCCCACTCCCAGACTCCGACATGCGCCCCTTCCGCCGCCAGTTCGAATCGTTCCTGGCTTTCGCGCAAGGCCGTTTCCACCCGTTTCTGTTCGGACAACTGCAAAGTCAGTCGCTCGTTGGCCGCAGTCAGGCTCCTCGTCTGCTCGGAGACCTGCTCTTCCAAGCGGCTATTCGCCACCCGCAAGGCAACCTCCGTCTTCTGCTGTCGAGAGAGCAGGCCGGTGGCCCCCCACACCATCGCCACGCCAAGGAGACGGTTGACGAGGGCCACTCCAGGCTCGACGCCCTGAGGAGACCCGAGAAACCCGACCGCCATCAACAGGGTCACCGACGATGCATACCCCACCAGAACCTTGGGCTTAGCCTGTAACGCCGTCATCCAGAGCGGCAGGAGGTAGAGGAGCCAGACAGCATGGCCTAAGGGCGTCGCCCAATCCAGTGCAAAGACCACCGTGGTCACTAACAGGATCGCAGTACACCACATCGACTTGCGTCCTTCCTTTCTCACCCGCCAAGCGATCCGACTGGATTCCCGACACGCTGCCGACAGAATAGGCCCGCGCCGAAAACCGGTAAAGTAGGCCAATCGGCCCTAGGCGGCTCTAGCGCCAGCCTCGTTCCTGTCCGTCCTACGGGCAGAAACCTGGGTCTGCTCAGATGAAATGAGGAAAATAGGAGGATCGAGAGAACTTTTCAACCATGGAGCCAAAGAACGATGGGAAGCCGGACCTAGACTATCCTTTGGAGGTTCCAGCTATGATCGACAAACATGCCCTTCCCGCGCCATCCTTCGTGAGGATACATTCTGCCGGTTCCATAATAATCTCCGTCCAGCACTTGGAGTTCAGCCGCATACTGGACCCAATCCTGCGTCAGCGTATGACTCTCTATCGCCACATGCAGGAAATATCGCCCTCCACACAGCGGCAGGTGAGGTACGTGGAAGTCCACGTATCCGCGGCCTTCAAGCGTGAGGGGCGCACGATCGACGAGATCGGTAGAGAGAATACAGACCGTACGCTCATCCCGATTCACCACTACCATCACGCGCATATCATTGAAAGTCTTCTGAACGTGGCAAGCATAGTGCACCCGCACCACGAGATGTTGGCCCGAGAACGCAGGCTGGACCGGCTCTAATTTCTCATTATGAAATGTAATCGCTTGGACCATCAGTTCGTGATGGGTATAACGGTCCTTCCGGTCGGCCAGCGACACCTCGCTTCCAGCGAATGCCTCGCTCATGTACTGCTCAATCACCTGCTGCGGAGGCCCGTCTCCGACAATGGCCCCCTGCCGCAGGAGCAGCGCCCGCTGACACAAGTTGGCCACAACCGGCAAATCGTGACTGACCAGGATGACAGTGCGCCCATCCCGCCGCGCCTCGTCCATCTTGCCGAGGCATTTCTTTTGAAATGCGCCGTCGCCGACCGACAACACTTCGTCTACGATCAAAATTTCCGGATCGAGATGGGCGGCCACGGAAAATGCCAACCGTACGTACATGCCGCTCGAGTATCGCTTCACCGGCGTATCGATAAACTGCTGCGTCCCAGAAAACTCCACGATCGCTTCGAGCCGGCGATCGGTCTCGCTCTTCCGCATCCCCAACATCGCGGCGTTCAGGTAGATGTTCTCACGTCCGGTAAGTTCCGCATGAAAGCCAGTCCCTACTTCCAATAGAGAGGTCACGCGCCCATAAATGTCCACTTCGCCGGCCGTCGGTTCCGTAATCCGCGAGAGAACCTTCAACAACGTGCTCTTGCCCGCTCCATTGTGGCCGATAATACCCAGAACTTCCCCTTCAGCCACCTCAAACGAGACGTCGTGCAGCGCCTGGAAGGTACGGTGGCCGGTTGGTTCCCTTCTGGTTGCCCCCGCCAGAGAACGGCAGAGATGCACGAGCTGATCTCGCAAGGTATCGTGGCGGACGCCAGCGATGGCATATTGCTTCGTCAACCCACGCACCGAAATCGCCACGTCACCCATCAGATCACATCCGCGAAGGTTCGTTCCATCCGCTTGAAGTAGACCACACCGCTTACAAAGAGCACTACCACGATGCCGATGCTGGGTAGAATGGTCGCCAAGTCAGGAGGGCGTTGCCCCAGGAGCGTCCATCGGAACCCCTCCACGATACCCACTACAGGATTTAAGCTGTACCACACCCGCCACCGGTCAGGGATCAAACTCACTGGGTAGACCACCGGCGAGGCGAACATCCAGAACTGCACAAAGAACGGAATGATATGCCCCACGTCGCGGAACTTCACGTGCAACGCTGAGAACCAGAGGCTGACCGCCAATGTGGCGAGCAACGCAATGAGCACAAAAAGGGGAAACAGAACGATCTGCCACCCTGGCATCACCCCGAACCAGAGCATCAGCGGAACCATCAGGACCAGTGCGCACAGCAGATCGACCGCCGGTGTCGCGGCGGCGGCCAACGGGATGATCAGCCGAGGGAAATAGACCTTGCTGATGAGATGCGACTCTCCGACCAAGCTCGTCCCGCTACGGCTCGTCGCCTGGGCAATGAAGTTCCAGGGGAGCAACCCGGCATAGGCAAATAACGGATACGGCACCCCTTCCGAGGGCAACTTGGCGAGGTAACTGAAAATGGCCGTAAATAGAAGCATCGAAATGAGCGGCTGAAACACTGCCCATCCAGCCCCGATGACCGCCTGCTTGTAACGCACCTTGGTATCCCGCCAAATCAGAAACACCAGCAACTCCCGATACTGCCAGATGGCTTGAAGATCCAAATGGAACAACCCTCGACTCGGACGGATGCGAACCGTCGGCGTGCGAGGTTCCTTGTGGAGCTCGCCCATCGGCACGAGGCGGCTGCCTGCTGCTGCAGGTTCTAAACGATTCATGGACATGTCATGATTTTAAGAGATAAGGTTCCCAAAACCCGCGATCATACCTCGGCCAGGCATGACACCCGAAAGGGAGGCGCTGTTGATTCAACGTGAAACAGGCCCGTGGCGCAACCTCGAAAGCGAACCTCAGCCCCACGTCAAAAGGCGCGACCCTGAAGTCCGGGTAGTACCGCACGGCCTTGTCAGCCCAGAAATGGTCCTCGTTCCTGGTTCCGTCCGGACGAAGATGCCATTGCCGCACCTCTCGCGAAACTCCATTGAAGTGCTTGATGTGCTTGAACCACTTCCTCGGGAGATGCCACCATTGCGCGTATACGGGCTTTCCCGCCGTGATTCGTTGCCAATAGATCTCGGGGTCGATCCAGTACCGATCGGAGGATAACACCTTGAGAAAACTCGACACCTTCCTGAGCGAGAACCCGCCGTTTCCGACACGCTGAGTGCCCACCCAAGGACTGTCGTCACACTGCATCCAGGGAGCGCCGATGTAATCGAGGTCGGTTGCACACCACTCCGCCAGTTGATCTGAGAAGACCAAAGCATCGAGCTGATAGATCAACAGGTACCGGTATGCCCGGAAGGTTTCATAGAACATCGGCGAGAGCATCAGTTTGGCATTGGCGATGGCGCTCCCGAAATACGTATCGGCAAATCGCTGGATGTGGAAACCAGGCCGCGCGATCCTCAGACTCTGGGGAACCACAAGGAACTTGTCGTACGCTCCAAGAAAATGCTCCACGTGACGGAAAGAAATCTCCTCGTCCGCCGTGAACTCGGCCCGGCTATAGCCCGGAACCACGACCGCCACGGAAGGTCGGCCCTGAAGAGATTCGGTTTTCATGCGTTCCACCTTCAAGCCCTTACCGCCGACTTCTTGAACCAAAAGGTGCGTCTGGGAGCGCCGGAAGCAAGCAACTCCGGAACAGTCACAAATCGATATCGCCCACTCAACCGGTCTAACACGGTCTCCAATGCCTGGAGCATCGCACGGCGATCGGGCCAGGCCCGATGCTCTGGATCGGTCTCATGCGCAGCCACGCCCTTGTCAAACAAGGTGTCATGCAACAACACGATGGCTCCCGGCTCGACCATTTCCAACAGATAGCGACTCAGCACGGCGGGGTCCGACTCGTGCCAATCTCCGCTGTTCACGCTCCACCCAACGACTTCATAGCCCATCAACCCCGCCTCTATGCGAGCGAGTACCGTCTGCTCGCCGTAAGGAGGCCGAAAGAGCCTGGTCTGCATGGGCCGAAGCGCATGCGCAGCATCCCGCAGTTGCCGACGCCGCTCTCGACTCGAGAGCCCGGGCAAGGCCCGATGATCCCATGAGTGACTACCAATCGCATGACCGGCAGCCACGATCCGGTGGACTAGATCGGGATGGGACGCCGCGGCCTGCCCGACCAAAAAAAACGTCCCTCGTGCCTTATACTTTTCGAGGAGGGCCAGGACCAAGGGCGTCTGCTCAGGATCAGGGCCATCATCGAACGTGAGGGCAGCAACGGATTCATGGGTCACCACGTGGGTGACGCTCCCCAATACTTTCCTCACGGCTGCGGAGATCACCGTTCGGGGATTCATGCGACCTGCCTCCCTCTACTCAGCCATGACGGGAGGCGCCCCGAAGCGAATGCTCCCCTTGAGCAAGCCCATCAGCCGCCCCACCCGCCACGCCAGCAAGGTCTTCCCCTCGGCGGTGCGCATCAATTCCGGGATTCGTCTCATGACGCATCGCCAAGACTGTAGGTAAGCGCGCCACCGCCACAATTCCCACGCCGGCGGAGCACCGTACTTTTTGTACAAATACACTTCATATTCTGCATACCGAGATGCTTGGGTATACACTCCGCCTGAAGTAGCTCGCAGACGACAATGGAGCACGGCACTGGGCACGAACTCCAACGGCTTCGCCTGTTGCTGAAGCCGCATACAGTAATCGATGTCTTCGCACACGAGGATGGACTCGTCAAATCCCCCGATCGCATGATGGAGTGACCGTTTGACCCCGAGCGTTCCCGCGCCGGCGTGCGGGAATGGCAAGAAGCTGAACCGCTGCAGTCCGTCAACTTGTGTCCGGTCCCTGGCAGCTCGAGCCGAGAGAGAATTGAGCCTCTCAAAATCGAGGCGGGATGCGACGAAATCATGATCTCGCAAGGCGGATTCCATCGCCACAGCCCACCCCTGGGCCGGAAGGTCATCGGCATCACAAAAAAGAAGGCTTTCCCCGGCGGCGGCATAAGCACCGACGTTTCTCGCATGGGAAGCACCACGACGCGCCGCCGCTTGAACGACTTTCAAACAAGGGATGCGCCCTCGGTAACGCTCAATTCGTTTGAGCGTCTCATCGGTCGACCCATTGTCGGCCAGGATGATTTCCCATTCGCCGGGCCAGACCTGCTCGCACAGCGCCTGCAAGAGATCCTCGATCGTCTGCGCAGCATTCAAACAGGGGACGATCACGCTCAGTTTCATACGAGGCCTGCTTCCAACACGTTCCGCCTGTCGCGAATCAGCGAGCACTCTTGGAGACGGCTTGCTCCGTTTCTCTGATATCCGGCGGCAAGAGCGCCAGCCGACAGGCCTGAGCGAAACGCCCGCGTCGCACCCAGCGGCTGGGGTCGTACAATAGCGCGCTCAACGCCACCACCTTGGCCATCCGTGGTGAGCCACCCCGAAGGCTCACAGCCGTCGCGATCAACAAATCTCCCAAGAGCCGCCGCATACGAAATCCCAGCGCCCACGTTTTTCCAGAGAGTTCTCGTGCAATCTCTCTCCAGAACATCCTGACAGCGGCGACTGGATGGGGAGATGCAGCCGCGAGCGCCCCAGACACCCGATTCAACCATTCGATGACAGCCGGCTCTTCCAGCAGCCACGGAGCCTCCCGGAGAGATCGGAGCAGATGGTCATGGGTGGGTTTCAATCCTCCACCGGACCACCATCGCTGATGGGCGATGCTGGCACAGACCGCAGCACGCGCCTTTCGCCTTACCCGATTCGCCTCGGCCGTATCGGGGAGTTTTTTAAGAGCCTTCTCGACAATCGCCGGCAACTGCTGCTCATTGGTGCCATCGGCAATCGTGCTGTACCATAAACCTTGCTGGGAATACCTTCCTCGAGCCACCGGTCCCCCTGACAGGAACATCCAAGGAGTCAGCGCGGCAATTCGGAGCGCCATGTCATAGTGCTCCATGCCGGCCTTTGTCTCATCAAAAAAACCCGCGCGCTCAAATAGGTCCCGTCGAACCAACCAAGTGGGCGGATGCAGGAAATCATCCGTTCTCGTCACGAATTCTTCGAACACCTGCCCGGAAGGTCCCCACTCGGGCCACAATAGCAGCGGAACCTCGCCACCCGTTACGACACTTTGCCCATATACCACACCGATTTCAGGGTGCGCTTCCAAGATTGGCACCTGTATCATCAACTTGTGCGTGAGGAACTCATCATCGTCGTCCAGCAACGCCACATATTTTCCCCGCGCGCGCCTGATCCCGGCGTTGCGGGCGCCCGAGGCTCCGCTGTTTTTTGCCAGGCGGATGTACTGCACCTGAGGAAACTCCGCTACCACGAGCGCCGTGTCATCTGGAGAGCAGTCGTCCACGACGATGATTTCCACATCGAACCACTCGCCGGCCTTTTCCTGCGCCAATGCCGAGCGAATGGCGTTCCTGAGGAGCGATGCGCGCTTGTACGTAGGTATGACGATGCTTACCAGCGGGCGGGCCGGAATGGCGTCGGCCATCGCCCCATCGGGTTCGACCTCTGTCACTCGCTCACGCATACCATGCTCCACGCAGTACCCTCCTCTCAGTCCCGCCAATACCCAAGCGGTCGGTTTTCATTGTTTGCGGAAGAAGGCTGAGACACCGTCGGCAGGGAATCACTCCCCAGTTGAATCCACCCTGGGCGGTAGGACGCTTGCAGCACGGCCGTCAACGCTCGTTGGACGGCAAGGCCATCATAAAAAGAGGCATCCACGTGAGGGTTGAGTTTGCCTCGGATACAGGCATCCACGAAGCTGTGCATCATGACGGGAAGGCAATGCGGTTTGCCGTCCGATGCAGGGTCCGGCAACGACAAGTTTTTCCACTCTGTCTGACCGGGAGTCGACACTTTCAGCGTATCCACCGATCCTCTACTCAGTGAGGCCCTCAGTGCACCCTCCCGTCCAATCACTTCGATAAACGCCCTGTCTCCGAGAGTGGGTGTGGCGCGGCTGGCAAACCATTGCCCACGCAGAGCGTTCTCGCAGATGAACCACCCACCGGCGATATCATCTGTCTCAACATCTGTGAGTCGTCCTGTCAGGCGGTCGACTCCCTCACGCGGGATCAAGGTCGTGAACCCCGTCACCGCTTCAATGGGGTCCAACACGAAATTAACTAAGTCGAACAAGTGAGATCCGACGTCGTAAAGCACTCCGGCTCCCGCCCAACTCAGCTTCTCTCGAAAACCGATCAGAGAATCCGGATGAAGACCTTGCCACGAATCGAACTCGATGCGCACGTAATGCGGCTGCCCAACATCACCCTGGCGGAGTCGACGTCGCAGCTCTTGAACGCCGTAGAGATAGCGGAATGTAAACGCAACCTGGTGGACCCTCTCAGTCGCCTCGGCCGCACGAACCATATCGAGGGCTTCCCCGACACTGATGCCCAGCGGCTTTTCACACAGCACATGTTTTCCGGCAGCGAGCGCAGCCTTCGCTTGACGTGCATGAAACACGTTGGGAGTCGCGATAGTCACGGCATCGATATCGGCTCGCGCGCACAACATCTCATAATCTGTGGTGGTCTCAGGCACGTTCAGTCGGCCGGCCATGGCCTGCGTGCGGTCATGATCGCGCCCGCAGAGCATCACCACCTCTGCTTGCGGATGAGATTGCAAGCCGGGGACGTGACAGGTTTCGGCAAACGCTCCGGTTCCGATCACGCCGATACGTAGTTTCTTCATGTAGGACGACGGATGCGATTCGACCCTTGCGTATGCCAGCCGGCCCGCCATGGAGCGATGCCCCTGCACGGACAGGCCTATCTCTCATCACTGACGGGAGCTGTCGAATGTGGAACGCCTTGGAGGATCGCACGTGATCCCGTGAGGGGAAAATAAGGAATACCCTGAGAAGTCGCTCAATCACACCTGAGGAAGTCGGGAGGGGCAGAGGATGGGGGCGAAACGGATAAACATCACAACAGCATGTAATAACTCATGAATCTGTCCGCACGAGTCCGGTTCTGATCGCCAGGCGAACCAGGCCCGGGACGTCGTGGATCTCCAGTCGCTCCATCAACTGTGCCCGGTGGGTCTCAACCGTCTTGACGCTCAGGTCGAGGCGTTGCGCAATCTGCTTAGTTGACCAGCCCTCCGCGATGAGTTGGAGTATCTCGCGCTGGCGCCCAGTCAGACGACCCAGGGGCCCGAGTTGTGAATCGTCCTGCCGGCGATACGCATCCAAGGTAAATTTGACGACAGAGGGGGTCAAATAGGTCTCGCCTCGGCAGACTGTCTTGATGGCCAGTTCAAGTTCGGCACGATCGGCATCTTTAAGCAGGTACCCTGCGGCGCCGGCACGAAGCGCTTCTTTGAGATATTCTTCGTTCGTGTACATCGACAGCATCAGCACCCGCGTTTGCGGGCACTCCTGCCGCATCCGGATCGTGGCCTCAAGCCCGTTCATCTCCGGCATGGCGATATCCATCAGCACCACCTCCGGTTCGCGTTCCTTTGCGATTCTCAAGGCGTCACGCCCATTGCTGACTTCATCGATCACCTGGATACCGTCCAACTTTTCCAACAAGGCGCGGAACCCGGCCCGTACCAGGGTATGGTCGTCCGCCAGCAGCACCCTCACTTTTTTCATGTTGGAGCATTCTCCCCGAGCCGTGGTTCTGGTTTGGTCGGGAACAGGGCTCGGATTTCAGTCCCCTCACCTGGTGTGGAGTGGATTGCAAACTCCCCTCCGGCAAGACGGACCCGTTCTTCCATACCGGATAACCCGATGCTGGTTCCCGCATGCGCCCTATTGCGAATGTCTTGTAGGTCGAACCCAATTCCTCCGTCACGTATCACTAGCACCACCTCACGGGTCCCGAATTCCAGGCGCACCTCTACCCATTCGGCCCGGGAATGACGAGCCACATTGGTCAGTGCCTCTTGAGCCAATCGAAAGCAAGCGATTTCGATCTCAGGGGAGGGCCTGGTCACCGCACCCTCGGCGCTGAATCGCAGTTCCCAACCGGCCCGCTCGGCCTGTCTTCCGGCGTACCACCGGAGTGCGGGAACCAGCCCCAACTCATCCAATAAGGGCGGCCGCAGATCCAAGGCCAGGCTTCGAACCCTTTGCAGCACTTGGGCAAGGATTTCCAGGCTGTCCGCAATTTGTTCCTCAACGTGCTCACAATTCGGTAGGGTACGCAGTTCGCGCAAATTCAACTTCATGGCCGTTAGCGCCTGACCGATTTCATCGTGTAGATCTCTGGCGATCGCGCGCCGTTCTGACTCTTGAATTTCCATCAACCGACGGGAGAGGACACGCAACCGTTCATTCGCCTCACTGAGCGCAGCGGTCCGTTCGTCCACGCGACGTTCGAGTTCCTCATGCGCCACCTTCAGCGCCTCCTGCGCCCGTTTCTGTTCCGTAATGTCCGTATTTAGTTCCAAGCTGCCGGTGGGTCGCCCCTGCGAATCCCGAAGCAAGGTCCAGCGGCTTGACACCGTAATCGTCCGGCCATCGCGCGTGGTATGGATGAGTTCCCCGGTCCAGAACCCGCCCTCGAGAAACAGCTGTTTGATCTCCTCCAACGGGCGCGGAAATCGAGTCCGCAGAAAGTGATGGATATAGGCCCCCAGCGCCGCCTCCGCTGTCCATCCATAGAGCCGGACGGCTCCATCGTTCCAATAGGTAATGGTATCGCGATCCAGATCCCGCACGAGAATCGCATCGTTGGCCAAGTGAAGAAGTTCGGCTTGGTGCCGTAGCAATTCTTCCGCACCCACCTGTTTGTCTTTGTCCCGCACGACGAGGCAATAGCCGATCACATTTCCCGATGTATCCGGCACCGGACACACCGTGAGGAGCACGGGACGTCGATGACCATCACGGTGTACGTAGATCCACTCTTCCTGAGAGACCTGACCGATCCTCGCTCTTGCCACAATGGCGTCAAACCGATCCGCAATCAGGGCCTCGGCCTGAAGAACGCCCGCGTCCATACGCCCCGCCAATTCGGCAGGATCATGAAACAAGGTAGGCGTCAGTTGACCGATCACGGCATCCGCCGCGATGTCCAACAGTCTCTCGGCGGCGGGATTGAGACTTGTGATCACACCATCCGGCGCGGTCGTAATCACGGCTGGTTGGGTATCTTCGACACCGCTCAGCTCGACCACTTCAGCCTCCGCTCGCAACTCTACTTTCCGGCCCGTTCTTACCCAGAGTGGCAGGATAATTGGATGATACTACAGCCATCTCAACGAAGCGATGAGACGACCAGGAGTGGCGATGGCCGGAGAGAGCCCTTGTGTGCTTTAGACGAGACATCGGCTGCCGTAGGTGCTACTCCGCCTGTTGCAGGCGACTCGATTGCCGGCCGACCAGCCAGACGCCGGCCAATATCAACACGATACCGGCGATTTCCCGCAGGCCGATCGCCTCGCCGAGCACGAGGGCCGACAGCAGCAGCGCTGAGACTGGAATGAGGTTCACGAAAATGCCCGCTCGAGAGGGGCCGACCCCCTTCACCCCATACAACCAGGCCTGCTGGCCCAGCGCCGTCGCAAACACGATCAGGTAGAGCAGGGCCAGCCAACCGGAGAGCGGCACGGAGTCGGCTCCGCTGACCGACAGTTTCTGATCCGTCCATAACAGCGGAATCTGCAAGAGGAGAGACACCAGCAGGGTCGTCCAGTTCACCGTCAGCGGAGAAAGCCGCTCCATGACTTCGCGCCCGCCGATGGAATAGAGGGCCCAGCTGACCAGTCCCAGCAGCACCAGCGTGCCACCGAGCCAGGGATTGGCTCCGGCCGGAAGGTTTCCCCCCAGACCGGAGACCAGGGCAACACCGGCAAAAGACACCATACAGCCGGCCGCTACGGTCCTGAAGGGGATGTCGCGCACCAACAGCGAGGAAAGTAGGGCCGTGATCGCCGGACTCGCGCCGATAATGACACCGGCCGTCGAGGCGCCGATATATCGCAGACCGAACAACGTGCAGAGGTGGTTGCCCAGCACGCCCAGGCCCAGAAGGGACAAGAGTTTCACATCACGAACAGTCAGTCGGGCGCGATGCCCCTCGGTCAGCCACCAGAGGGGAATCAAAATCGCCAAGGCACCCGCGCCCCGCAGCACGGAGGTCTCCACCGCCGAAAAGGCCCCCAGCGCCATTTTCTGGCCCACGATGGAACCGCCCCAGACTAAGGCCGATGTAGTGAGCGCGGCATAGGCGGCAGCCGCCGTCGGCTTCTCCATGGACTCGATCCTTCGTCGATCGTTCCGCAAAGGACTTGCCGCGACCGTCACGGCGCTGCCTGAGGCGGCGGTTTCGGCGTGATGACCCAGAGGCCATCCCGAATCGTCGCCATCACGGCGGTAACCCCTGCATCCTCTCTGACAACACGATTCAATTCCTGGATCGCGGCGGTTCGGTCGTCGGGCGGCGGATCGAGCAACACGTCCCCTCCCCACAAGACATTGTCGATGAGAATGAGGCCACGCGGCGACAGCAGTTCCCTCGCACGGCGGTAATAGTTCACATAGTTCACCTTATCCGCGTCGATAAAGATCAGGTCACACGGCCCGTCCAACGCTGCCATGGTCTCAAGGGCCGGCCCCATACGCACCTCGATCTTCTGTCCGTGGGGCGATTGCGCAAAGTAGCGCCGCGCGACCGCCGCCGCTTCCTGATCGATCTCGCACGTCACCACGCGCCCATCGTCGGCCAATGCCTCGGCGAAACACAGGGCGCTGTAGCCGGTGAACATTCCGATCTCCAACACCCGTCTCGCCTGTACCACGCGCGTCATCATATGGAGAAAGGCCCCTTCCAGCGGCCCTACGAGCATGCGGGCATACTCCATAGTACGCTCGGTCTCTTCGCGCAGGGCCCGGCGCGCCGGGGATTCCGGCAAGGAATGGGCGGCAGCATAAGCGTCGATCCTCTCGGCAATGAGATCAGCCATCGGTTTCACTCGGCGTGAGAGTTGTGCGACAATCCGCAAGACCGCGCGATCATACCATGGACACATCAGCAGAAGGAGCAAGAAGGTGCAGACACTGGCGGCGCTGGAACCACTGACGACCCGATTGTTGGAAATCCGACGCATTCAAAGCGCCGCGTCCGTACTGTCGTGGGACCAGGAAACCTATATGCCCGCAGGAGGGAGAGCCGCTCGTGCCGAGCAGATCGCGGTGCTGGAAGGCCTTGCCCATCGCCAGCTCGTGTCACCGGACACCCACGCCTTGCTCGCGCAATGGGTCGATCCCGCCACCGGCGAGGCCGGTGATACGTGGGATGAGCCCTCCCGCGCCCTGTTGCGTGAGACCTGGCGCGATGTCAGTCGGGCGAGGAAACTCCCGTCCGAGTTCGTCATGAGATTGAGCCGAGCCTCGTCTCTCGCCCAACAGGCCTGGATCACAGCCCGCGCGGAGAATCGCTTCGCGCACTTTCTCCCTCATCTCATCTCCCTTGTCGGCCTCAAACGGGAAGAAGCGGAGTATCTGGGGTACCGCGCGTCGCCCTACGACGCCCTGCTCGACCTCTACGAGCCCGGCGCCACCATCGCGCAGATCACGCCTCTGTTTGCGCAACTGCGGGCCAAGCTCGTTCCGCTCCTCCAGCACAGAATGTTCTTCCCAAACTTCAGAAAGTAATGACTTCCGGCGAAAAATATTCAGCTACAATTTATTTAAATAATCTACTTGCTTTTTTTGTGTACCG
>JAANMU010001497.1_pt1 | contig 20955 bp, 17 predicted proteins | sample 7279701 | NCBI WGS metagenome assembly JAANMU01 (sample SAMN14094539, study PRJNA606508) | bioreactor metagenome | isolation source: A lab-scale SPAN reactor treating ammonium-rich wastewater day 57 | place: Ireland: Galway | collected 2017-03-13 | reverse complement strand
GGCCAATGAACCCACCCATCGCCGACGCTGGGGGCTTCTCCTAGCAGCACTAGTCGCCCTAGCCGTTGCAAGTATCGCGTTTCTGCGTGCCATCCAGCACCGCCATGCCGTTGCGGAATCACGCCGTACGCACGAACGAGAGATCCGGGAAGCGATCGATCTCGGCCAAGAAAACTATCGTCGGATTACGATGGCGCCTTTTCGGGACTTTCCAACCGCCTCAAGCGTTCGCCCCCACCTCGCGAATCTCGCACTACCGCCCGGTGACGATCTTGCTGCGGCTGACAACGACACGCTTCGTCTCATCAATCTCACAGGCGACACTATTTACTTCCGGCTGATCCAGCAGTCTCCCGAGGCATACAGGGCATGGCGAGAATCCTCGGGCTATGTCTTCCGCGACGCCGCCGCCATGCGTCGGGAATTGGTTCCGCAAGACTACGAGTTTCTCTTTCAGGAATCCTATCCCGGCGACGATCATATTGTGTCCGTGTTTGATCGCCTTTGGACTGTCGCCCGAGACCGATTCAACGGCGCGGCAATGCCCGTTGCCCTTCCGGCGGAGGGGACCGGCTTGGCGATCGCGTTCGGACAGATCGAGTTCGGTCAGGAAATCCGCCTGCCCGTTCTTTCAGGCACGCTACCTGGGGATGTCTGGATGGGGCGCTCGCAGATCGGCTTCCGGAACTGGTGGTCCGACCCAGAAGGCGGCGCGATGCAGGCTTTGCAACGCCATGGCCGCCTGCGCGTCGCCTTGGTCGGCGTGATCCTCGAGCTTCAGTCGGGGGAACGTTACCCGTTCTCCTTCCTATACTATCAGGTTCCGTCAGGCGAATGGTGGCTATGGAGAATGAACGTGCTGAATACGACCCCCGAGCGGGGAGTCATGTTCGAGCTGTGAAGCCCTGGAGATGCTAGTCCGCACAGTCATACTGATGGTTATCGCCGCAGCGTTTGCTCTAGCCGGCGTCTTGAAGGCAGTCACGCCGCAGCACGCCTCCGGCGTGCTGCTCTATCTCTTCCCCCCACTTTCATCCACTCCTGCCGTGGCCGACGCCGCAGTTGCGACACTAGCCGGGCTAGAAGTCAGCGTTGCGATCTTGGTCGTTGTCGGCCCCCATCGCCTCCTCGGGCTGTGGATGGCTACCGTGATGCTGGCGCTGTTCACAGTTGTTCTCGGAATCCTTGCTGCGAGCAGCGGCGCTCCGAGTTGTGGGTGTTTCGGCGTACCCAAGGCCGAACCACGCTCCGAGGCTGCGGCAGGCATCTTGCGCAATCTCGGGCTGATCAGTTTCGCAGGCTGGAGCATCATCAAGGAGCGAGCATCGACAGACCGGCGGCGAGAAGCCTCGCCCGCAATCGGGAGCGTTTTACGGCGAGACGCTGGAGGCTTCACTCTCCTCGAGATGCTCGCCGTGATCGTCGTTGTAAGCCTGCTCATTGCCCTGGCGCTTCCGGCCCTTTCTCGCACCCTTGAGAACTCGCGGCTAGCCCGCAATCTCGAGACCGGGCGTCAGCTCAACACGGCTCTAGCGATGTACACCGCTGACCATCACGAGCGTTTCCCGTTCTTTGGAACACCCAAGAAGCCGTACGACCCGATTCGCATCAGGGACTTTGAGATCGACGGTCCCTTCTTTCTTACGCAACGCTGGTACTGGACGAGCGTTGTTGTGCCCGACTATTTCGGCGCTCATAGGAGCGCAATCGAGCCGCCAGGACGAGCGGAGTATCTTCGTGATTACCGCGGTTATCCCGAGTTCATCATCTCATCTCATTATCAGATCACTTCAACGGTGTTCGCCCGTCCCGCATTCTGGCGCGATGATGACGCCGTAGGACAACCTCTCCATCTATTGCAGCACGTACACCCTACGTTCCAGGCTCATCTTCGATATCCCTCGAACAAGGGCCTTCTCGTCTTCGACCTCGGAGGGCCAACGGGCGTGCCTCGGAGTGAGTTCACCCCGGTCGGCCTCGGCGACCTCTCAGCCAGACTTGTCGCGTGGAAACGGCTTGACCCCGCCCTTGCTGTACAGCGCCCGTGGGGTGCGGCAGGAATGAACATCGAATCGACACGCAACGGTCTTTCCGGAGCCGATTTCTGAACTACGAACTACGTCGTTACTCCCGCGAGACCCCGGTGACGAACGTGCCGTCCCTGTGGAACACCTCCCCGTCCGCCTCGATCGTCCCGCCCGTGCGCAGGTCGCACACCATGTCCCAGTGCAGCGCGGACTTGTTCGAGCTCCCGCTCTCGGGGTACCCCGCCCCCACCGCCGCGTGGAACGTCCCCCCGATCTTCTCATCAAAGAGCGTGTTGCGCGAGAACTCCTTGATGGCGTAGTTCGTCCCGATGGCGATCTCGCCCAGCGTGCGCGCTCCCTCGTCCTGGTCCAGCATCGCAATCAGGTACGCCTCGTTCTTCCTCGCCGAGGCATCCACCACGCGCCCGCCCTTGAACGCCAGCCGCACGCCCTCCACTTCGCGCCCGTGATACACCGCCGGGAACGTGTAGTTCACGTGCCCGTCCGCTCCCTGCGGCCCCGTGAACACCTCGCCGTCGGGAAAGTTCTCGTGCCCGGCGCAGTTGATCCACTTCGATCGCGACGGGTCCACGTTCACGCGCAGGTCCGTCCCGTCGTGCCCGTCGCCCGGCGGCACGCGGAACCGCAGTTCCCGCTTCGCGCCGAGGTACTCGCACACGCGCCGCTGCCGCTCGTGGATCGCCGTCCACGCCGCCACAGGGTCAGGCAGGTGCAGCAACCCCGCCTCGAACACGAACCGCTCGTACTGCGGCAGGCTCATCTCCGCGTCCTGCGCGCTCGCCGGCGTCGGGTACTGCGTCCCCACCCACCGCAGTTTCCCCTCCGCGAACCGCGTCAGGAACCGGTCCATGTACCCCTTGCGCGACTGCTGCCGCTTCGCCAGCCGCCCCGCTTCGAATCGGCTCATCGACCGCGTGTTCACGTCCGCCCACAGCCCGATATGCACGTCCATCGTCTCCACGCGGTGCGCATCGAACGGGGAGACCCATCCCAACTGCTCCTCGCTCGCGTGCTCCATCAACACAACGTCCAGAGCGTCGCTCCGCGCCGCCCAGACCGGGTGCCCTCCCGTCCGCAGCACGGCCTCGAACACCGCCTCCACCAGCGGCAGCGCGGCCGGCTCCGAGTGCACGCTCACCACGTCCCCCCGCTTCACCCGCGTCGAATAGCGCACGAGAACGTCCGCGAGCCGATCCAGCCTCTGATCACGCATGAGAACCTCCGGGAGCGAGTGTAGCAAAGAGCCAGATCCCCAAAGCGCCGAAGTGCCGACGGAACAAGCGGACAAACCCAAAGCGCGGTCTGTCTGCCCATGCCAGTCCGCCCTTGTCGCCCCCCTCTGCCGATCTGATGATCTGCTGCTCTACTTGTTGCCCCCTCTTTGGCCGTTTGGCCCTGTGCTCCCACTCCGCTCCTACACTCCCCCCAACCTCTAACCCCGGAGCCACCATGTCCAGCATCACGCGTTCCCTGACCGGCGGCGCGATCGTCGCGGCCGCGCTCCTCGCCGTAGGCCTCCGACCCGCAACGGGCACACTCTCCCCGACACCCGCAGGCGGTGCCGAAGTGCGCATCGCCACCGTCGACACGCTCAGCCTTCTCGAACGGCTCATGGAAACCGAGGCCTACCGCCTCGAACGCGAGCAGCACACCACGTCATGGAACGACCAACTCAAGGCCATGAGCGAGAACATCCAGGCACTCGAGGCCCGGCTCATCGCCATGACCCCGCAGGACCCCGCGGCGCAGGAGGTCTACGGCCAGTACCAGTCGCAGCAGCAGGCCATCCAGGAACTCCAGCAGCGCGCCTACGCCGACGTGGACGAGTTCAGCGCCCGCCAACTCGCCGACGGCTACCGCAAACTCCACGAAGCCTGCAACCGCGTCGCCACCGAACGCGGCTACACCCACGTCGTCAGCACGCGCCTCGCCATCGACGAACTCCGCGAAGTCGGCACGAACGTCCTCCTCCAGGAAGTCATGATCCGACCGCTCCTCCGTGCACCGGCAGGCGACGACCTGACCGATGCCATCGCCGACGCCCTCCAACTGCCCGAAGCGGCCGATGCGGTGGGGCCGAATGCCGGCGAGGATGTTCCCGAGGGGCGCTGACCGTACGCCTCGGGTTCACCCCGCAACGCGCCAGTGTGCCGCGGTTGTGCACGCACCAACGTGCGCAGCCGCCAATCCATCCCGCCGTACTCGCGTAGAACCAGGGGAAACGGAGTTCCTGCCGCCTCGGCTCGCCCGCCATCCCGAGGCGGCTTCCCCCTGCCTCGTCTCGCTCCACCCAAGAATCTGACCCGGACTGCACGAGGCTTTGCCCCGACGAACACGTGCTCCAGCCGATGCCATGAGCAGCCCTCAATCCGTCCGTGTCAGGCAAAAAGAACGCCCGGGCCTTTCGGCCCGGGCGTTGATGCTACCTAGGGGTCAGGTACGAACGAGGTAGCGTTGCCGTGCAGCCGTATCAGTCGGTGCAGGGCGGGTTGGTGTAGAGGTTGAGGAAGCAGATGAAGTCGAGCGAGTTGATGTTGGTGTCGCCGTTGCAGTCGGCCAGCGGGTTGTTCGAGGTGTAGAGGTTGAGGAAGCAGATGAAGTCGAGCGAGTTGATCGCGCCGTCGTTGTTGCAGTCGACGTAGCAGTCCTCGCTGCCGCCGGTGTTGCCCCAGAAGGCCATCATGTTGCAGAGCGGGTCGGGGCAGACTCCGAAGTCGTAGTAGTAGCACTCATCGGGCATCGTGTGGACGCCGTCGGTCGGGAAGTCGTCGTCGTGCTGCTGCGAGTCGTTGGTGCCGGGGCGCCCGGGGAGGCCGCCGTCATCGGAGGTGCCCCAGAGGCCGAAGTGGCAGTTGAAGGTAGCCAGGTAGAAGAACGCGCCGTCGAAGAAGTCCGACAGGAAGTAGACGTTCGAGCCGTCACCGCCCTTGACCAGGTTCCAGCCGTCCGGCGAGCCGTCGCCGAAGGAGAACTCGGAGTACCAGAAGCCGCGGGGCAGGACGCCGTAGTCAAAGACCCAGCCGTCCGCCGCGGCAACCGCGAGGTCGCACGCGAGCGAGATGAACTCATCGGAGGTCAGGATCGCGACGTAGGCCTGAGAGGTCATGCCCCACCAGAACACCCACGCGGCGCGGGCAGAGAAGTCCTCCAGCGCGTCCGACATGTCGTTGGCGGAGAAGGGGTTCACGTACACGGTGCCGAAGTACCAGCGGGAGCCCTCGCCGATGCCGCACTCAGGCCCACCGACCGGCGGGAAGCCGGACGTGCAGTTGTCGGTGGGCTGGACGGCGTCCCACAGGAGGTCGCAGACCTCATCAACGCGGCCGAACGAGGAGGCGTCGCGCCACTCGCCCATGATCTTCAGCTGGCCGTCCACGAGGGAGACCGGCGCCACGCGGACCGGCTTGACCATCCCGTCGATGGCCTTGGCCTGGGGCTGCGGCTTGTCACCGGCGATCGCGGCGCCGGCGAGACCCAGACACATCCCAGCACAGACAAACAGGTTTCTCGCCTTCATTGAGCAAACTCCTTCTTCGATGCAAAGGAACCAGACGCACTCTTGCCCCGATCACTCCGCGGGGCAAACGCGGAACACGCGATGAACCCGACACGGAACGACCGTGACGGGAGTACGACCACTATCGAAACAACCCGCGCGGCCACCGCGCGACCCGGCACTGAACATGGCATGGGCAGCCACCGTGGGCAACGAACCGTCTCCTTCCCCCGACGAGATCCGCGAGTCTCCAGCCTGCGAATCCCCTCCGACACGGGAGATGCCCCGATCGGAGTCTGCGAACACAACCTCTCCTATCCGGCATCTCGAACGAGCCACCGGCCTATGCGCAATATACACACCTTCGCCCGCAACGCAATAGGGGGACGGGCATTTTTCCGTGTATCCTCAGATTCTCCACAAAGTTCCGCCACGGCCAGAGTTAGCCCATCTTCACAGCCTGCGGCCAGCCTCAACAATCATCCTGTCGCATACCTAACACGCCGAGCCATCCACGCACTCAAGCCGAGCCAATGCCCGCGGAAGCAGGCTCCGGCGGGCGATGGGAACCCATCATGGCCACGAACGCATCAAACAGCCCCGCCGCATCATGCGGGCCGGGGGAAGCCTCCGGGTGGTACTGGACCGCGAATACCGGACGATCCGACAGCCGAAAACCAGCCACAGTGCCGTCGTTCAGGTGCCAGTGCGTCGCCTCCGCCCCGATCGCCCGCAACGATTCGGCATCCACCGCGAAGCCGTGGTTCTGGCTCGTGATCTCCACCCGGTCCGTCAGCCGGTCATGCACGGGCTGATTCGCTCCCCGGTGCCCGAACGGCAGCTTGTACGTCCTCGCCCCCAGCGCGAGCGCCAGCAACTGGTGCCCGAGGCAGATGCCGAACGTCGGAATCGGATCGCGCTCGTCCGGACCCACCAGGTCGCGCAGCGTCGCGATCGTCCGCTCCACCGCCGCCGGATCGCCCGGACCGTTCGACACGAACAGCCCGTCGGCCTTCCCCTCTGCGCGCAGCCGCCGAACGTCCTCCGGCGAAACATCGTGCGGCACCACCGTCACCTCGCACCCTCGCTGCGCCAGGTGCCGCAGGATGTTCCGCTTCGCCCCGCAGTCCAGCGCGAGCACCCGGTACGGCTTCGGTGAGCGTGCACCGCCCTCCGGCGCCCAGTCACCCAGCGTCTCCGCCCACCTCGCCGACGACGTGCAACCGACCCTCGGCACAAGGTTCTGCCCCGCCATCGACGGCGCGGTCCGTGCGGCCTCCACGAGCGCGGCATCGCCCAGGTCCTCGAGGTCGGTCATCGCGCCGGGCATCGCGCCGCGCGTCCGAATCCGCCGCGTCAGCGCCCGCGTGTCCGCGTCCGTCATCCCCAGCACGCCATGCCGCGCGAGCCACGACGAGAGGTCGTCCGTGGCCCTGAAGTTCGAGTGCCGCCGGGCAAGTTCGCGCACCACGAACCCCGCCACCTGCACTCGCCCAGACTCCACGTCCTGCTCGTTCACGCCCGTGTTGCCGATCAGCGGAAATGTCTGCACCAGGATCTGCCCGCTGTACGAGGGGTCCGTCAGCGACTCCTGGTATCCCGTCATCGCCGTGTTGAACACGACCTCCGCGACCGACAGCACGCCCCGACCGGCGGCCCCGAACGCTCGCCCACGAACGATCGAGCCGTCGGCAAGAGCGAGTCGGGCGGTACGCGGGCGTTGGTTCGGCATCGGTAGAGTGTACGCAGAATCATGGCCGAGACACTCTTCGGACGCGAGGAACGCGGACACCCGCGCGAGGGCGGGGTCTATGTGCGCGTCGCCGTCGAGCGCGGCATCGAGGGCGCGGGCGAACTGACCTACTGGTCGCCGCAGGTCGTCATCGTCGGCCAGCGCGTGAACGTCCCCCTCGGCCGAAAGGACAAGCCTGCCGGCGGCATTGTCGTCGCCGTAGGCGGCGAGGAACTGCTCGATGGGTTCGCCCCCGACCGTGTCAAGTCCCTCCTCGCCGCGGGCACCGCTCATCTGCCCGAACCCATGCTCGAACTCGGCCGATGGATGTCTCGCTATTACGTCTGCCCGCTCGGCATGGCACTCGCCACCATGATGCCTGCCGCGGTCAAACGCCGGGCAGGACGCAGGGTCGTCACGGAACTGACCCCCGCCGAGTCGCCGGAAACGCCCCCCGACTTGACGCCCTCGGCACGCCGCGCCTGGGAAGCCATCCGAGCGATGCCGCCCGGGGCGTTCCCGCTCTCGCCGCGCAACCTCGCCGCCCGGATCGGCGAGAAGACCCTGGGAGCCATCAACCGCCTCATCCGCGCCGGGCTGCTGCTCGAAGCCGACCGCGAGACCGTCCGAGAGGCCGGCCCGCCACGAAGTCTCTACGTCGAAGCAGACCACCCCGTCGAACTCACGCCGGCTCAGGATCGCATCGTGCAGGGCATCGGGGCAGGCATGGACGCGTTCGGCGTCCACCTCCTCCGCGGCGTCACCGGCAGCGGCAAGACCGAGATCTACCTCCGCCTCATCGACCGCGTGCTCCACATGAAAGGAAGCGCTCTCGTCCTCGTCCCTGAAATCTCGCTCACCCCGCAGACCGCGGCACGCTTCGAAGCACGCTTCCGCGAACACGGCGTCGTCACGCTCCACTCCGGCCTCAGCGCAACCCAGCGCCACGCCGCCTGGGCACGCGCTGCCTCAGGCTCCGCCCGCGTCGTCGTCGGGGCGCGGTCGGCCGTCTTCGCCCCGCTCTCCCGCCTCGCACTCATCGTCGTCGACGAAGAGCACGACGCCTCCTACAAGCAGGACCAGGTGCCTCGCTACAACGCGCGCGATGTCGCCGTCATGCGCGGACGGATCGAAAACTGCCCCGTCCTCCTCGGCAGCGCGACCCCCTCGCTCGAAAGCTGGGCAAACGCCAGGGCCGATCGCTACCGACTCTGGGAACTCCCCGATCGCGTCGGTGCCGGCAGCCTCCCGCCCGTCGAGATCGTGGACATGCGCGAAGAACGCCGCGCCCGCGCCGAACTCGGCGGCGACCGCGATGCCTCCCTCGGCCCAACGCTCCAGCACGCCATCGCCGAGACCCTGCGCGACAACGGGCAGGTCATCCTCCTCGTCAATCGCCGCGGTTTCGCCCACTACCTCGCCTGCCCCAACGCCAGGTGCGGCTGGGTGATGACCTGCGACCACTGCGACGCGGGCATGGTCCTGCACCTCGGCCGATCCCTCCCCAAGGGGGGGGTGGTCCGCTGCCACCATTGCCTCGCAGAGCAGCGCGTCCCCGCGATCTGCCCCGTGTGCGGCCTGGCCGTCTCACGCCTCGGCGCGGGCACACAACGCCTCGAAGACGAACTCGCCCGCACCTTCGGCCCCGGAACCCTCGAACCCGGACGGACCATGCTCCGCATCGACTCCGACTCCATGCGCTCCGGCCGCGACTACGCAGACGCCCTCGCCCGCTTCGGCCGCGGCGAAGTCCGACTCCTCCTCGGAACCCAGATGATCGCCAAGGGCCTCGACTTCCCCGGCGTCACCCTCGTCGGTGTCGTCAGCGCGGATACCGCCCTCGCCATGCCCGACTTCCGTGCCGTCGAACGCACCTTCCAACTCGTCAGCCAGGTCGCCGGCCGCGCGGGTCGCGGCGAGCGACCGGGCCGCGTGATCGTACAGACCTGGGAGCCCAACGCCCCGCCCATCCGACACGCCGCCGCACACGACTACCCCGCCTTCGCCGAAGAGGAACTCCACCAGCGCGGCATCGCTCGCCTGCCACCAGCAACACGCATGGTTCGGATCGTCTGCCGCGACGAGGACTCGGCCAAGGCGGGCGAAGCGGCCCGCGCACTCGCCGACGCACTGCGCGAATCCGGCGGACGCTCGGTCCGCGTTGAAGGCCCGATGCCCTGCCCCATCTCTCGCATCGCAGGTCACTACCGCTTCGCCGTCGAGGCCTACGGCCCCACCGCTGCCTCCATCCAGTCCATGCTCGCCGCCGCACGCTCGGCGGGGCTGCTCCTCAGCGACGCAAAGACCGCCATCGACGTCGACCCCGTGGCGTTGATGTGAAGAACCGGATCAAGGCATCCGGCATCGAGGAATCCGCTCCCGCCGCGCGAACAGCCCGCCGCCATCCCGCCTCGATCCCTCTATCCTCCCGCATGATCGTCCACCTCAACGGGGAACTCCTGCCACGCGAGCGCGCCGCCGTGAGCGCGTTCGATCGCGGATTCCTCTTCGGCGACGGCGTCTACGAAGGCCTGCGCTCGTTCGACGGGTGGGTCATCGCCATGGACCGCCACGTCGCGCGCATCAGCCGGGGACTCGCCGAGGCTCGGATCGACTGGGATGCCTCCCAACTCCAACGATTGACGGACGAACTGCTCGCCGCCAACGACATCCGGGACGCTTTCATCTACTGGCAGGTCACACGCGGCACGCCCGGACCGGACGACCCCGTCCGCACCCGCCTCCCGGCACGCCCGATGCGACCGACCGTGTTCGGCTACTGCGTCCCGACCCCGGGCCTGGCCACGTGCGTCGAGCCTGCCCGCGTCAGCGCCGCGACAACGGAAGACCGCCGATGGCTCCGAGGCACGCTCAAGTCCATCTCACTCCTCGGCAACGTCCTCGCCGCCGCCGAGGCACGCGAACGCGGCGCGGACGATGCGATCATGGTCCGCGACGGACTGGTCGGCGAGAGTTGCACCTGCAACGTCGTCGTCGTCGATGCACTCGGTCGCATGGCGACGCCCTCCCTCGACAGCGTACCGATCCTCGCCGGCGTCACGAGGGCGCTCCTCCCCGAGTTCGCGCCCGCCGTCGAGTCCCGCCCGGTTCGCGCGGTCGAACTCCGCGAAGCACGCGAGATCGTCCTGCTCGGCACACTCACCACCGTAGCGAGCGTCGTCGAGCTCGACGGCAGACCCGTCGGCGACGGGAAGCCGGGGCCGGCTGCGCGGCAACTGCTCGCCCGCTACACCGAGTGGATCGCGACCCGTTCGAGAGCACAACGATGAGCGACTTCGACGGCGCACGGGCCACGGTCATGGGACTCGGCCGCTTCGGCGGAGGCGTCGGCGTCGCTCGCTGGCTCGCGGCGCGCGGCGCGGACGTCCTTGTCACCGACCTCGAACCCGAGGATCGACTCCGTGCCTCCATCGCCGCTCTCGCGGACCTGATCGACGCGGGGAGCGTGCGCCTCCGGCTCGGTGAACACAACGTCAGCGACTTCACCACCCGCGACCTTGTCGTCGCCAACCCCGCCGTTCCCGCGCCCTGGGACAATCGCTTCCTCCGCGCCGCACGCGCCGCCGGCGTCCACGTCACCACCGAGATCGCCCTCCTCGTCGAGCGGCTCTCCGCACGCGAGCGCGTCATCGGCGTCACCGGGACCGTCGGCAAAAGCACCACGGCCGCCATGATCGCCGCCGGCCTCACAAGCGCGGGACGCCCCGTCGCCCTCGGCGGCAACATCGGCGGCTCCCTCCTCGGCAACCTCGACACGCTCGACCCCGCCGCCTGGATCGTGCTCGAACTCTCCAGCGCCATGCTCCACTGGCTCGGCGAAACCGGCTGGTCCCCCCGCGTCGCCACCGTCACCGGCTTCGCTCCCAACCACGTCGACTGGCACGGCTCGCTCGAACACTACGAAGCCTCAAAGCGAAAAATTCTGGCCTTCCAGCTGCCGGGCGACGCCTGCGTCCTCGGCTCGAGCGTGCATGAATGGCCGTCCGCAACGGGCGTGCAACGAACGCTCGTCGATCCATCGAACCGTGTCGATGCCCTGCGCGTTCCCGGCGCGCACAACGCCGCCAACGCAGCCCTCGCCCTCGCAGCGTGCAAGGCGTCTGGCGCGAACCCCGATGCCTGCGAGCGGGGCATCCGCGCCTTCGAAGGACTCCCGCACCGCCTCCAGGCCGTCTGTGATGCACGCGCAGGCGCAGGCGTCATCCGGTTCTTCAACGACTCCAAGGCGACGACGCCCGACGCCACGCTCGTCGCCATCGACGCCGTGCGCCCCCTCGGCCCAATCCATCTCATCGCCGGCGGCTACGACAAGGGCATCGACCTCTCCCCGATCGCCCGGGCCGCCACCAGCCTCGCCGGCCTCTACACGATCGGCGCGACCGGGGACGCCCTCGCCCGCGCCGCCACCACCAACGCCGAACCCTGCGGCACGCTCGACGCCGCGGTCTCACGCGCGTTCGAGCGAGCGCGCCCGGGTGACGTCGTCCTGCTCAGCCCGGGCTGCGCCTCCTGGGATCAGTTCGAGAACTACGAGCGCCGCGGCGAGGCCTTCTGCCGCCTCGTCCTCGAACGCGCGGAGGCGACGCGATGCGCCCACTCCTCTGGCTAGCCGCACTCGGCACGCTCGCCGGATGCACCGCCCGGCCGAGCGCCACCGCGCCGGCAACACCGGCCGATGCACCGGTTGCACCGCCCGCTGTCGCTCCCGACAACGGCTGGACCGAAGCCTTCCCCGGCGTTCGGGTCAGTGCCGCACGCCGCGCCGTCGAGATCGAAGGGATCGTGCCCATCGACTGCCATCACCCGGAAACCCCGGACGTCTTCCTCGAAATCGTCGTCTGCACACCCGACACACGCGAGCACGAGGCGCTCGTGATGACGCGAGCGCTCCCCTCGCACGTCCACGCCGCCCTCCTTCTCATCGGGCTGGACGCCGGCGCGCCCGGCTCGTTCACCCACGACGACGAACGCCGACTGGTCCGCGTTCCGCCGCGCGGCGACGCCGTCCGCGTCCTGATCTTCGCAAACGACGACGACACCGGCGTCCCCGTGAGCGACTGGGTCGTGAACGTGAAGTCGGGCCGACGACTCAGCGAAGACACCCTCGGCGGCTGGGTCTTCGCCGGCTCACGGATCGTCGAGCGGCAGGGACAAGAACGCTACGACGCCGACGGCGAGGGCACCCTTGTCGGCCTCCACACCTTCGGCGCGGAGGTCATCGCCTGGCGCGCCGTTTACAACCCCGAGTCCGTCATCGACGAGCCGGAGTGGATCGCCGACCGATCGCTCGTCCCCGCGTTCGGAACCCCCGTCCGCGTCAGGATCGAGGCCGCCGACTGACCATCAACGCCCGAGCCGGAGCTCGACGTCTCTCGGCTCGGGGCTGGGGTTCGCCTCGTCGCCCGGCACGCTCAGCGTGAACCGTGCCCGCCGCCCCAGCAGAAAACCCGCCTCGTCCAACGCGGCGATGAGCTCGCCCACCGACCGCACCGGCCTGCCGTTCACCGCCATGATGCGCTGCCCCGCCGCGAAGCCGCGCAGTTCCGCGGGCGAGCCGGAACGCACGCCGATCACGTCCGGCCGCTCGTCGAGTGCGATTCGCCCACGCCGCGCATCCAGCGAATCACGCACGTACAGCCCTGCCGACTCCAACGCCTCGATCACCGACGCGTTCACCAGGTTGCCCCGTGGATTCTCGGTCAGCATCGCCGTCGTCTCGAAGAACTCGCCTTCCCTCCAATACCGCACCCGCACCGGGTTCCCCGGCTGGACGTTCGATACGAGCGAACGCAACACCCCGTCCCCAGTCACCATCTCCCCCTCGATGGCCACGATCACGTCCCCCACCCGGATCCCCGCCTGCTCCGCCGGTCCCTGCGGCGAGATGCCCTCGACGAGAACCCCGTAGCCGTTGTAACCCGACCGCTCGGTCAGGGCCGCGCCTGATCGCTGCGAGAACGTGATGCCCAGCAACCCTCGCGACACCGAACCATGCTCGATCAGTTGCGACACGACGGACTCGATCGTCGCAAGCGGAATCGCGAACGAGATGCCCGCCGACTGGCCCTCCGTCGTCCCCTCCGACTCCGTGCCCGTCGCTATCGCGACGTTCATCCCGACGACGCGCCCGCGCGAATCCACCAGCGGCCCGCCCGAGTTGCCGGGGTTCACCGCCGCATCGGTCTGGATGAAGTTCGTGTACCCGTTCGCAGACGCCACCGCGCCCCGCGGCTCACGCCCCACCCCCGACACGATGCCCTGCGACATCGAGAACTTGAACCCGAACGGCGAGCCGAACGCGAAGACCTGGTCGCCCTGCTGCAACCGCACGCCCGTCGCGCGCGTCGCCGGGAAAAGCCCGGCCGCCGTCGGCACCTTCAGCACCGCGATGTCGGTGAACGGGTCCGCCCCGATCAGCGTCGCCTCGAACAGCCGACCGTCCGACATCTGCACCCGGATCGCGTCCGCGCCGCGCACCACGTGCGCGTTCGTCACCACGTGCCCCTCCGCATCGTACACCCACCCAGACCCCGTTGACCCGGATCCGAACAGCCAAGGCCCCGCGTTCGTGCGAACCTCAACGTGAACAACCGACGGCGAAACGGCATCCGCGACCGCGCGCGTCGCCCGGCTGATCCGGTCCAGGATGTCGTCCGATTCCAGCGACTGCCGCGCGTGCAGGATGCGGGCCGACGTCGTCGCGTACCCGACCTGTCGGACGAACGCCGGAACCGTGAGAACCGCGAGCAAGGCGACAAGGCCGACCACCAGCGCGGGTCCGACTGCAACGAATCGACGCATGAAAGGCCTCCTGCCTCCGTGCTCCTGCGCGAGCAGGCTGCCCGCGCTCGTCCGACGCAGTTTATTCGGGTGACCGAGCCGGGCGGCTGCGGAACCGCTCCAGTTCTCCCGGCAGCATCTCGTACCGCACCCCCCCAACGCGCCGTTCCGAGACTCTTCGGACCCACTCCGCCGCCGCGGACTGGAACGCAGGCCCCAACGCCGCCACCGGCTCCGCGAACCGTGGCGCCTGCTCCGACAGCCCCAGCAGATCCTGGAGCACCAGCACCTGCCCGTGGCAGTCCGGACCCGCCCCGATCCCGATCACCGGCGCCGTGGTCGCCTCGATGATCCGCCGTGCAACCTCGTTCGGCACCGCCTCGACCAGCAGCAGGACGGCGCCCGCACGCTCCATCGCCACCGCATCCGCCACCAACCGCTCCGCCTGCTGCGCCGTCCGCCCCGCCGAGGTGTACCCGCTCGTCAGCGCTGCCGTCTGCGGCCGACTCCCCACGTGCCCGCAGATCGGCACCCCCGCACGGGTCATCTTCTCCACCAGCGGTCCGAACGACGCATTCGCCTCGACCTTCACGCAATCCGCCAGCCCCTCCGTCAGAAAACGCCCCGCGTTCCGGATCGCCTCTGCCTCGTCCGCCTGGTACGACATGAACGGCATGTCCGCCATGACGAACGTGTGCGGAGCGCCACGCTTCACCCCCGCCGTCAACGCGATCGCAACCTCAAGCGGCATGTCGATCGTGCGCTGATACCCGAGGATCACCTCCGCCGCCGTATCCCCCACCAGCAGCACGTGAACCCCGGCCCGCGCAAGCCACCGTGCCGTCGTCGCGTCGTAGCACGTCAGGCAAGCGAACGCCTCACCACGCTCTCGCATCCGCCGCAGCGTCCGGAGCGTGACCGGCGCGGGCGGGAACGATTCGACCGACGGGACGGTCGGCGACTCGGACATCGGATCGGATCTGGTCTGCACGCGAAACTCTATGCCCCGCTCCGGCGGGGGGATGTTCGGGTCCGCCTCGCGCAATACGATCGTCCCGTGCCCCTCCTCGCCGCCGCCAACCTCCGCCTCCATTACGGCAACGCCGTCATCCTCGACGGCTGCTCCATCAGCGTCGAGGCCGGCGAGCGCGTCGGTGTTGTCGGACGAAACGGAACCGGCAAAACAAGCCTCCTCCGCGTCCTCGCCGGTTCGCTCTCGGCCGACTCCGGCGACGTGAACCTCCAGCGCGGCACACGCGCAGGCTACCTCGCGCAGGTCGTCCAGGTGACGCCGGGCAGGACGGTGCGCGAGGAGGCCGCGAGTGCGTTCGAGGAACTCTCACGCCTGCACCACGAACTCGACGCCCTCTTCCACGACATGGCCGGCGCGCACGGTGACGCCCTCCCCCGCTTCATGCGCCGCCAGGAAGAGCTTGAACGCAGGATCGAGGCCGCCGGCGGGTATGCCATCGACCACCGCGTCGACGCCGTCCTGCACGGCCTGGGCTTCACCGACGCGCAGTTCTCCCTCATGACCGACGTGCTCTCCGGCGGGCAGAAAGCCCGCCTCGCACTCGCACGCCTCCTCCTCGAAGACCCCGACCTCCTCCTCCTCGACGAGCCGACCAACCACCTCGACATCGACGGCCGCGAGTGGCTCGAAACCTTCCTGCGCGACGACTTCCGAGGCGCGGTCGTCATGGTCTCCCACGACCGGCGACTCCTCGACAATGTCGTCTCACGCATCGTCGAAGTCGAGGCGGGCCGGCTCATCGAGTACCCCGGAAACTATGCGAAGTTCCGCGAACTCCGCGCCGAGCGACGCCTGACCCAGATGCGCGCCTACGAACGCCAGCAGACACGCTTCCGCAAGGAGGAGGAGTACATTCGCCGCTTCAAGGCCGGGCAACGCGCCAAACAGGCTCGCGGACGCGAAACACGCCTCGACCGCGAGAAGGCCGACGGACGCCTCGAACGGCCCGCCGAACTCGCCACCTTCCAGCTCGAACTCCCAAGGGCAGAACGCAGCGGCGACGTCGTCGCCTCCGCGCGCGCCCTCGGCAAACGCTACCGCAACGACGACGGCTCCCAACGCGTCCTCTTCCACGACCTCGACGTGACCATCGGACGCGGCGAACGCTGGGGTATCATCGGACCCAACGGCGCGGGGAAAACCACCCTCGTCCGCTGCCTCCTCGGCGAGATCGCACCCGACACCGGAACGGTCCGCATCGGCAGCAAGGTCATCGTCGGCTATCTCCGCCAGGTTCACGACGACGCGGACCCAGACCTCACCGTCGTCGAGTACCTCAAGTGGGCCGTCGCCCGCGAGAGCGGCGGCCGCACGATGAGCGAGCAGGAGTCGCGCGACCTCGCAGGCGCGTTCCTCTTCAGCGGCGAGGAACAGGACAAGCACCTCCGCTCCCTCTCCGGCGGCGAACGAAGCCGCGCCGCGCTTGCCGCCATGCTCGCCAGTGCAAAGAACCTCCTCGTCCTCGACGAACCCACCAACCACCTCGACATCCCCAGCGCAGAACGCCTCGAAGACGCCCTCGCCCCCGAGGGCGGATACGACGGCACCCTCATCCTCATCAGCCACGACCGCGCACTCATCGACGCACTCTGCGACCGGCTCCTCGTCCTCGACGGCCGCGGTGGCGCAGAAATCTTCATCGGCAACTACTCGGAATGGCTCGTGAAACGCGCGCGATCCTCGAATGCGGCAACGCCCGCTCCGGAAACAATCGAACGACGCGCCGACGCAGCCAGGCAGACCACACCGACACGCTCCCCGCCCCCCGATGCCTCGAAGCCAGCCAACGCCGCTCGATCCCGCTTCTCCTGGATGTCCGTCGAGCGGATCGAGGACCGGCTCGGCGAACTCCAGGCCGAAATCGCCGCACTCGACCAAACGCTCGCCGAACCGGCAACCTGGCGCGATCCCGAGAAATCGGCCTCCCTCCAGGAGCAGCGCGGTATCCTCGCCGCCGAGGTCGAGGAACTCGAAGCAGAGTGGCTTCGCAAGGCCGAGTGAACCCGACCGGGAGCACGGCATGAACCACGAACCGCCCTCGCCGCCAGCACCACCGACACACCCCGGACCCCTCGGCCCCAAGGCACGAGAATCCGAAGGCCTCGAAACCTATCAACGCGTCGCCGAGACCGTCGGCATGTTGCCCTCCATGCGCTGGCGAGACAACCTCATCCAGGCCGTCATCGTCATCGCGGGAGCGCTGCTCGGCGCGCTGATCGGCCACTGGACCTTGTCCGGCAGCGGTCTTCTCGCCGGCCTGCCCTCGTGGACGGGTGCCGCCGTCGGCGCGGTCGGCGGTGCGGTCGTGGCCTGCCTGTTCAGCGGACTCGTGCTGATGCTCCTCGGCTGGATACGCGCGCTCAGGAAGTAACGCACGCCCTCAGTCGCGGAAGAGCGTCATCCCGGCCTGGTTCTGGCTCACCGTCACGTTCCCGAAGATCGTAATCAGCGCGTTGCGCTGGTCGCCGGGCACGCTCTCGCTCAGCTGGTCGCCCGTCAGGTCGTTCTCGTTGACGAAGATGTTGTCCCCGTACGCGCGGTCCCGCGCGACTCCGCCCGTGGCCGCCGAGAACGTGATCGGAATCTCCTCCGGGTCCGCACGCGTCAGCAGTTCCACGCTCCCGTCACCCATCGCAGCGTGCCCGCGCCACTCCGTCTTCGGCGGGAAAAACTTCAGCGTGTTCGAACCCGACCCCGTCGGCCCGGGCGCCAGCGTCCACTCCCCCGGCTGCCCGAGAAAGCGCGGACCGCGCGTCCCCGCAACAACAGAACGCGGGTCAAACGAGCCGGCGAATCGCTCGATCCGCGCCCCGTGCGGAGGCATGATCGCATACGAAACGTTGCCGATGTTCGGATCACGACGCCCCAGCCCCACGCCCGTGTACGAGTTCTGCTCCCCCGGGAACCCGCAGAACCCCGGATCCCACACAGCCGCCTCCGGCCGCACCGCCTTCTGAGGCGATGCACGCTCGTACAGGTAGTCCACCTGGATGCTCTTGTTCACCTCCAGCGGACTGCGACACTGCTCCACAGTCAGCACGTCGTTGTAGATCAGCACCGACAGCACATTGGCCAGGTTGTCCTTCACGAACGGCGGGTTGCTCCCCTTCGAGACCGTGGCGTCCGAAAGGTCCAGCCTGCTCGGCAGCGGGTACGCGCCGGCGTTGTTGCCCGCCCACACCGTCAACGCCTGCGCGATCGCCCGTACGTGCGTCGAGTCCTTGAACCGGCGCGCCCGCTCGCGCGCCCCGGCCAGCGTCGGCAGCAGGATGCCGAGCAGCAGCGCGATGATCAGGATCACGAGCAGCAGTTCGACGAGCGTGAAGGCTCGCGGCGTGCGGGTTCGGCAGCGGGTCATGGCTGGCCTCCGTCGATGCCTCGCCCACGGGGTACGGCAGTGAAACGGGTCCGCCGCCCTTCGACGACGGACCCGATGGGTTCTGTAGACCGACGAACAGGGACGGGCATCATCGCCCGCCCATCCGCGGATCAGTCAAAGAAGACGTTCATCACGAAGGCGTTCGTCACGGTGGCGTACGAGCGGATGTAGGCGTTCGTGCCGTCGTTCTGACCGCCCATGTTCTGCGAGTCACGCTTGGTGCGGTTCTTGTCGTCCTCGTTGACGAAGATGTTGTCGTTCTGGGTCCGCTGCGCGGCGGGCAGGTCGAGGAAGGAGAAGGTGAGCCCGTCCGGGTCCGGCTCCGTCTCGAACTTGGTGCTGTTGTCGTTGTAGCCGATGTTGCCGCTCCACTTGGTCCGCGAGCCGTGGATGAGCAGCGTGTTGGAAGTGTCGCCGATCTCGACGTCGTAGCCGGGTGCGCCGCCGTTGGCGCCCTTGATCAGCGTCCACGGGTTGTTGCCGCCGCCGCCCGTGTAGCCCGGGCCGCGGTTGCCAAGCGCCGGCTCGGTCGAGACGAACGTGTTGGACCACTTCGCCTTGCGCTTGCCGAACGGCGGGGTGTGGGCGTAGGAGAACGAGCCGGGGTTGCCGTCCGCGTCGCCCTGGATGCCCGTGTCCTCGGGGGTCGCCCGGAAGCCCGGATCCCACAGCGCCTGCTCCTTCACCTGCGCCTTCTCGGGCTGGTCGAACTGGTAGCCCTGGAACTGGCGGATGTCGCCGTTGACCTCCGCCGGGCTGATCAGAATCTCCGTCGGGATAAACCCGTTGAAGATCAGCACCGAGAACAGGTGCCGGGTCACGTCCTTCGTCACCGGGTCCGCGCCGGCCGGAACCGTCGCGTTGTTCTTGTCCAGCCGGCTCGCCAGCGGGTACTCGTCGCGGTTGTTCTGCGCGAAGATCACCATCGCCTGCAGAACGCCGCGAATCTGGGTGCTGTCCTTCAGCTGGCGGGCGCTGGCGCGGGCCTTGCCGAGAGCAGGCAGCAGAATGCCGATGAGCAGGGCGATGATCGCAATCACCACCAGCAGCTCGATGAGGGTGAACGCACGACGCTTCATGGTAAAACGCTCCAATCTCTGGCGCGAATGAGGCGGGATTCACGTGACCCGCCCGCGCCGGTGTTTTCGACCGCGGTTTGAACCGACACCCGGGCCACCGAACCGGACCCCCGGAACGCCGCGAGCACGCTTCACGCGAGAGCCGCGACGCTCAGGACAGACCGGGGCGATGCACCCACGATTCCGTCTGGCACGCCGACCGATCAGTCCGAACACACGGGCGCAGTCGATCCCCGTGATGCGGGCCTCACGGCCGGGTCAGATTGTCGGTGAGTGTCGGTCCCTTCCGGGATGACTGGCGACGGCTCGAAGACCGTCAATGAGAGCATGAAAATCTGCTTCCGGGCCTCGAAACTCACCAAGCACGCGCGTGTGCTGCACTACCCTACAGACTCCGGTTCGCATGTCAAGCCCGATGGTTCCGGTATCCTGCCGAACAAGCCACCCACTTTCACCTCTCCTCACAGAGATCACCCATGACCGAACAAAGAACGATCAAACCTCCCGGCGGCCCCGAGGCACGACTCACGGCACTCGGCATCACGCTGCCCGAAGCGCCCAAACCCGTCGCCGCCTATGTCCCCGCCGTCCGCACCGGCAACCTCGTCTTCGTCAGCGGCCAAATCCCGATGCGCGAAGGCCGACTCATCGCTCAGGGCCGCGTGCCCGGCGAAGTCTCCCAGGAAACCGCACGCGACTGCGCCCGCCAGTGCGCCCTCAACGGCCTCGCCGCTCTGCGCTCCGTCGTGGGCGATCTCGACGCCGTCAAGCGCGTCGTCCGCCTCGGCGTCTTTGTCGCCAGCGAACCCGGCTTTCACGCCCAGCCCCAGGTCGCCAACGCCGCGAGCGAACTCATGGAGCAGGTCTTCGGCGAAGCCGGCCGTCACGCCCGTGCCGCCGTCGGCTCCATCGACCTCCCCCTCGGCGCGCCAGTCGAGATCGAGTTCCTCTTCGAGGTCGAATAAACGCTCCCTCAACCGAACGCCTTCCGGTAATCCGCCACGAACTTCTCCAGCCCAGCGTCCGTCAGCGGGTGCTGCATCACCTGCTCGATCACCTTGTACGGCACCGTCGCGACGTCCGCGCCCGACAACGCACACTGCACCATGTGCAGCGGGTGCCGGATCGACGCCGCCAGAATCTTCGTCGAGAACCCGTAGTTGTCGTACACCTGCCGAATCTGCCGGATCAGGTCCATCCCATCCGTCGCCACGTCGTCCAGTCGCCCGATGAACGGGCTGACCAGGAACGCACCCGCTTTCGCCACCATCAGCGCCTGCAGCGTCTGGAAGCAGAGCGTCATGTTCGTCCGCGTGCCCTCGTCCGTCAGCGTCTTGCACGCCTTCAGGCCCGCGATCGTGCTCGGCAGTTTCACCACGATGTTCCC
>JAANMU010001492.1_pt1 | contig 21009 bp, 19 predicted proteins | sample 7279701 | NCBI WGS metagenome assembly JAANMU01 (sample SAMN14094539, study PRJNA606508) | bioreactor metagenome | isolation source: A lab-scale SPAN reactor treating ammonium-rich wastewater day 57 | place: Ireland: Galway | collected 2017-03-13 | reverse complement strand
CGCTCTTCCGATCTAGTATTCTTGTACCTTGCTCAGATGCCAGAGGTAGAGAAACAGCTGCGCGAGCAGATTCCTATTGTCGCGATTAGTGGTACGTTAGTTCGTGTGGATTTTCAGACCCCGTCCACGAAGGTTACGCACAGAACAGCTAACGAAATGAGAACGGAGATTCAAACGGCTCCGTTTACTATTATTTTCCCACCATCAGATTATTTTGATGGGCCAAAGAGAGTTGAGTTAACTGTTAACATCTTGTTCAACGATATGCGAGCGGCATACATACGTGGCCAGAGACTGGGTGCGTTTGGCGACAAGTATCTTAGAATCATTGGGCACGATTTTCCTATACCAGTCGAGCGAGCTGTCCAAGCCTCAAATCGTATGGCATCATTGATGCGATTTGCCCCTAATAAGGGTGAATTGAAAAAAATAGCAGCAATTTTAGACAGTGATTGGGTGGCGAGCAAAGCCGTAACACACCAACAGCAACGTCGGGCTGTAGAGCTTCTAAAAACATGGCGAAAGGGACTTATTTCTTTAGAAGATGGCGTGCAATATCGCGGAGACTATCACCCAAACTATCCAGGGCAATTGCCAGATCTGGCAGCTCCGCGCGGAATGCATCGTGGCGTTGAGGTTTGGGTGCCAAAGGATTCGCCAGCAGCAAAAAGTCCTGCCAAAAACATTCCTCCCTGGAAGCCAGATCCAAGCAAACGAGCGCCAATGAATGAGCGAGAGCTTGTGCTTGCTGAATTTGAAAAACGCGGCTGGCCTCGTGATGAAGCTAACGCAATGGTGTCAGTTGAATCAGGTTGGGATCCAAGCGCTAGAAATGTGCAAGGTTTTTCTGGGTTGATTGGTTTCGCGCCATGGCTTGGTCCTGGCCCGAGTTCAAGGTTCAAGAATAAATGGGGACTATCAAAACCTATTTGGGAAATGAGCGCGGCTGAACAAGCCCCTTTAATTGGTCGTTATTTGGATGAGTTTGTACATAGGCGTTGGAGGTTTCCTGGTGACACATACATGACGGGCGCAGCGCCGTCGTTTGTTGGTGCTCCAGACTCGCAAGTTGTTTATCCCAAGGGAACAAAGGCTTGGGAACAGAATCCTGGATGGCGTCCAGCTGATGGTGGAGATATTACGGCGGGATCTATTCGGGCCGCTGTGTTGCGCAAAATGCGAAGTACACGAGACAGTGGCGTGGCAGTTAAAACAAAAGCCCCAACACCGATCAAGTTAACCCCAGAAAAACAAACACAAGAGCAGGATGCCATGCAAGAATACAACGTTCTAATGCGCCAATTGGCGGCTTCCGCAGAGTGCGGCCCTATCGAGCGCATAGCTAGAAGAGTCCTGGAAGAGGCGTTTTTGCCTAATACAAGAGTGCTTCTTGTGATCGGTCACGAGGCATCTATGCCAGCAAGAATGCGATATGCGCGTATTCTTGCATCTGCGTTGAGAGAAGAGTTGGGAGCAGAAACATCAATACATCATCAAAATGACAGATTGGAAATGGAGTGTGATGTAAGGGGGCCAGAACAGTCTGTGCTCTTAGCTGTGAAAGGTTTGTCAGATGGCGTTGCTAATGCTTTTGCTATGGCAACCAAACAAGATCCAATAACAGTAAATGGGTACATTGGTATTGAATCTAAATATCCATTGCTGGATTCCAACACTTCAGAAACCAACTTCCGCAAATTTGCTTTTGAAATAATGGTGGAAAATGACTGAAGATAAAAAGACTTTTGTTGAAGCCGTCTATAATCGCTATAAAGGCGAGGAAGTAGAGATATACTGCAACACACAGACTGGCGTTCAACAATACAACGACTATGAGCTTCAAGAGCAGTCAATTGTTGTTGGTAAAATTATTGGCTGTGACGGTGATATGTTAATTGTAGAGGCAACTATTTCCACTCCAAATCAGGATATTGTTTGTGAAGTTCTATTGAATGGTTGGCAAATATATTCGGTAATGAAGCCCGTTGCAAACGCCAGCATATTGCACGTCTATGGATCACCAAAAGCTTATGTTAGAAAACGATGACAAATACAGGACGACAAATAACAAAAATAGCCATCATTCGGCAACGATCTGATGGTTATTATGTATTGTCTGAATCTGGAAAAAATCTTGGCGGGCCATACAAGACTCGTGCCGAAGCGAAGAAAAGACTTGATCAGGTAGAGATGTTCAAACATATGAAGAAACAAAAGAAGAGAAGTGATGCGCTGTATTTTCTTTTGAGCCTGGCAGATACTGATGCGAGTTATTCGGCAACCATGCGCAAGCTTCGTAAGGGAGATAAGAATAAACTCAGACAATTTCAGCAAGCATTCAAAAAGAGTTTTGATGATGCGTATTGTCAGGGACTTGAGCCGGTAGAAAATATTGCTCTACTGGCAGCACTCAAGAAAATAGATCATGAATAAGGTGCCGCAAATACAAGATAGAATGATGAAAATTGCGCAACTACAGACGTTGCCTATGGGTAATCCTGCGGCAGCGGCAAACAATATCGTTCCTATTGTGCGGTTTCTAATGCAAAGAGTGCCTCCTGAACAACATCAAAAATTCATGGAGAAACTACGTCAAAAGATATGGAACCTGAGCGAGCTTCAAATATCTGGCAAGAGAGTGTCTTCTGGATCCGCTATAGGACAATCGATTACATTTATCAAAAATGTGTTAATGGGACACAATCCAGCATATATTCGTGAAATACTAAAACACGTAGCAACTAAACTGTAAACATGCCGACACGATTTGCAAAAGTAGATGATCATTTGTTTCGGGGCGGCGCTCCCGAGCTGATCGAAATTCCGATTTTACGTGACGACTGGGGTGTGCGTTGGATTGTAAGCCTTGACGAAAAGACTGGAAAAAATATCGATCATGCGTGTCAACGACTTGGTATACGTCACACAATTCTGCCTCTAACAGATGGTAATAATCCAAAGTTCAATGAGCTTCTTCCAATGATTCCGGAATGGGTTGAATATGGCCCGGTTTATGTTCATTGTTTACATGGTAAAGATCGTACCGGCGCTGCCTGTGCAACGTATCGTGTTCTAGTTGATGGCTGGAGCGTAGAAGATGCACTTGCAGAGGCGGCCAGTTTCGGTATGGGCTGGAACGTTTCTAAAGATACACGTAAGTCATTTTACCAAGTGGTCAGGCGTTTAGTGGACAAAGCGCAGAAAGATAAAAATCAAAATATAGATAGCCCAGACATTGTATCTAATCATCGTGGCTTAATTGAAGAGACGCAGCCTTATCCATCGCCTACGACATTCAATCCTCTTACTTCTGGATTCTTAGATGACGAACCTGCGCGACAAGGCCCATCGTTTGCGCCATATCTAGACAGCGGCGGTAATGATTATCTGAATCGGCCAGCGTCTGCGAGGAAGAAAGAACTTCTAAAATTAGCAGCGTTGCGATTGTACCGTTTCTCAAGGCCGTACGATGTGCAGATATACAATACGCTTTGGGCAGCGTCACCAAAAGCGGCGATGCAACAAGGGAATACTAATTTGCCGGATTGGCAAAAGCCTAAAGCTAAACTGTTCTCTGCAATAATTTCCGATCGCGCCAAAATGATTATCTATCCACAGGAACCTAATACAACCTTAATTCATGCGGCCATGTTAAAAGGCGCTGATGTAATTTTGTTCCGTCCAGTGTCTGGTTTTGATCAATATCTAATTATTGATCCTGCCATTCTAACAGATATACAGGAAGTAGGGCAAGATAGAAATAGCGCTCCATTAGTTGGGCTACATGACAACTATGATGGGGAGGCTAATTTTGTTTTCCCAGGTAGTGGCCCCGGAATGGTGCCTGGTTTGTCTGGTGGAGCCGGAGGCTTTGCTGGTTTTGTACAGGTGCCAACCCAGCAATTCTGAAAAAACGTGTAATAATCGGGTATATGAATAACAAAAGCAAGGTTGTCTGATATCAACTTGCATTGGATTTTGATGTTAAGAAAAACAGCGTACTCTATACAGATGTCGTTCAAAGTTCCGGATGCCGAAAAACGCTTAGCGGAAAAGGCGGCGGAGTCGTTTGACGATTTGGGTTCGCGTTTAAAGCTGGCAATAAATCATCTTGATATTCTGTACATCCCTTTCAAGAAATATCAAGAATACGATGCCCAGGAGCTTTTAGAGCATAGGGTAATCTTGCGCCGGTATCGGGATCAGGTTCAAGAAAACTTCAACGACATCATGGGAAGATCGGCATTTTGTCTCAAATTGATGGGGGAATTTGGCTCTGATACCCAAACCGCAGACCTGATGAATTCCTTCCAGGCTCACGTTGCCGATATTAGAAAACAAGTAAACAGATTTCTTGGACTATTCTCGAATATAGGTAGCGCCGAGTTCATGACGGCGGCTTTAGCGGCAATAGATCTCATCAAGAAAGAGGCCAGCCAGCTGAAGCAGCTAATAAATGATCGTATTCTTACTCACATAGACACTAATATTCTGGCAAAACATTGGACGGCTAACGTTGCAGACAACTACCAGAACAAAGTCTACGAAAAAGTTCCGATGATTATTCAATTGTTTCAGGAACGACAAAAAGCAATGAACCCGGACGCACCAAAGAGTTAATTATGATAATTAAACGTGGCAAAGTTGAAATCATGAACGTCATCAAAGACGACGATCATAATCTCGACGATGAAGGTACGCGCAAGGCTATGGACAAAGCAGCAAAACATTTTGCTGACAAAGTAGAAGAGCCCAAAGTCGAAGAGAGCGTGGAGAGCTGATGGCACTTATCAAGCTTGGTGAAGCAATCAACATCATGCCGGAAAACATTCAATCGGCAGAAAGTGTGTTGGCTGATCCTGAAATAGTTGAACGTTTCCAGAAGTTCGCTGCGGGGCTAAAGACTATTGCGCCGATGGCCAAGGACTTTTTGTATTTCACTGCTGTCATGATGCATGCAGCAGAGGCCGCATTGTTAGATGCAGATGGAAATTTCAAAAAGAATGCTGGCGGAGATACTTTATCCGCGAAGTGGGAGACGGTCGGCGACGGGGTGCGGTGGGTATGTTCGGACGCAAACATACGACCGTATAAAAATAGTAATAACGACATTTTCCCTGAAGAAGAATTAATCAAAGCTCATAAGAAGTGGATTGGACGACCACTTTGCCTCGATCATAAGTCCTCAAGTGTCGATGCCATTCGAGGTGTGATTGTCGATACGTACTATGACAGGAAGCACAAGAGAGTTATCGCTCTTTGTGCTTTAGATAAAGTCAATTACCCAGACCTGGCCCGCAAAGTGGCTACCGGTTACGCAACAAGTGTCTCGATGGGCACGGCGGTCGGTAGGGCCATTTGTAGCGAGTGCTGCCGGGTAGCTCGCGTAGAGGCGGATTTCTGCGATCACATGCGCAGCAAGTCTTGCTACGGTGAAATTAACCTCGACCTTTCTCCGATAGAACTATCTATTGTTGTAAATGGTGCGGATCCTGGTGCCAAAATTAAGCATATTATCGCAAAGGATCTGAGTAAGGCCGCTGATCATCTTCACGAATATGTCGAAAACAAGATTTCGCAAGGCAATGTTAGCCGTGAAGAGTTGGCCGAAATACAGAAAGATTTGAGTTCGCTGGCTGATAGAGTCAATAGACTTGTTGAGGCAGCGAGCAAACAAGATGATTCAAATGATGCTGCACATGGGATGACCAGATCTCAAGTCAGCATGGCGGAACCGGCAGAAACTACAAATTCTACGATGCCGCCAAATATGCCAGAACCGTGGGCTCTGTGGAATTCACAAGTCACCGAGCTACGAACTAAGCTTTCAAGTATTCAGCAAGGACTGAATAATCTCATGACCAACATCAAAACTATTAATGAGGAACCTACCATGTCAGATAACCAGAAGCGTGCTTATTTTCAAGGTGCCGGTGGGCCGAACGAGCCGACGCCAGGTAAGCCAAAGTATGAGAAAGAGGATTACGAGACCATCCGTGATACCCAGGACAAACAAATGGTAGGTCAAGGACCGTTCCCAGGCGTTGGCCCTGTAGACGGAATGTACCCAGGCTATGACTCCTTTGGCGAGAGTGAAGAGTCTCGCAAAAAGAGGCTTCAGCGTATGGCTTCGCGCGAGGAGCGTGCTCTTCGTCGCCAGGCTGAGCTTGAGAAGGCAAAGGAGCGTTTGGAAACCAGCAAGGAAGCGTACTTCCAAGGTGGTGGTGGCCCAAATGAGCCAACGCCAGGCAAGCGTAAGTACGAGGTTGACCCTCTGAACGAGCAAGCTCGTAAAGAGGACAAACACATGGTCGGTCAGAAGCCATTCCCGGATGTTGGTCCCGTCGATGGAATGCACCCAGGCTATGATTCCTACAAGGATACCCCATGGGGTAACACTGAAGAAGCCCGCAAGCAGAACCTCGGCCGTTCCGCTTCGCTGAAGGCTCGCTTCACAAAAGCTGCGGCCCCAGATGGTCGCGACGATCTCGGCAACAGCCGTTGGGATGTTTTCGCTGGAAAGAAGCTGATCTTTAGCGCCACGGTCAATGACCTTACTGGCGGAAAGACAACGCTACCTGCGTTCTCCTCGATTGCAACTGAGAACTTCGGCATGCACATGTTAGATCTCATCAAGTCGCATGGTGTTCAGCAGGCTAGTTCGTTGCTTAAGTCGGCACAAGCTCCGGCTCAGGCACAGGGTGCACCAGGGGCACCGATGGATGCAATGCCAGCAATGCCTCCGGCTCCAGTTGGTGATATGTCTCCTCCAGATGAGCCAGATGCTTCGGTTGGCGGTTCTCCAAAGGATCACGTCATGGAATTGGCCGATAAGGTCAAGGAAGCGGCAGACGATCTAGTAGAGGCCGTTCGTGCAATGGAAGGCGAGACTCCAGAGCTAGAGGATGTTCCGCCGGCAGATGAGGCTGCATTCAGCGGTGTTAAGGCTGCGAGCGTAAAGTCTTTGCAGAGCATGCGCAAGAGCTTAAACAGCATGTTGCGTAGCGCAATGAAAGAGGCTGTTGCTAATCTGCGTGCACACGGAGAAGAGCTTCTGCTTACAGCTAGCATTTATGACAAGAACCTGAGCAATCTATCTCCAGAGCAGCGCAAATATCTTGATGTATTAGCGAGTGACGCGGCTGAAGATGCTCTCAGCACATTGTCCGATACAGCCAAGCTGATGAGCGCATACGTCAAGTACGCTCACGGCACAGATAGCCTCCTCAAGCGTGCAGCCCAAGAAGATCTTCTTGTCAAGGAAGCAAAGAAGAAGAAGCATGAAGATGAGGACGAGGATGAGGAAGAGAAAGACGAGGATGAGGAAGAGAAAGACGAGGATGTTGATGAAGGAGACGATGGTCTCGACGTTCCGTCCAGCACCGATGTTCCTCCGTCTACTGGCCCAACAATGCCTGAGCCTGAGCCGCAGATGGTTGAGCCAGGGGAGGTAGAAAGTCGTTCTTTCCAGGCTGCCGACGATGCAATCACTCCTGGCGTGCCGAAGTCTAAGCTCGATCCGGAGTTCCAGAAGGCAATTGAGGATCTAAAACTACAGTTGTCTCCTGGTGCTGGTATGAAAGCTGAATCTCCAGAAGATGCGAAGTTCCGTCAAATGGTCGAGCAAGAAAGGCGAACCATGGGGCCGCTCACTCCTGCTGGAGCATCTGCCGATGACATGATGATTGAGCTGCCAGGAGGAGCAAAGGCAAAGGTTCCGGCAGGAACCGATATTAGTAACTACCCAGCGGGAACAAAGATGGTTGAATCTGAATTTGATCTAACAACGAATGAAGGCCGCGCGGCCTATCGCATGAAGTTGGCCCAGAAAGGTCTTCAATTCAGCGACATGATCGGACGCGCACACCCGAAGGGTGGTCACCAGCCGGGTGGTTTCGACACCAAGCCATCAGATAACCTTGGATACGTAGAAACGATTGAAGAGGTTAAAGAAGAGATGATGGATTTGGCTAAACTTGAGCCGAAGGCGCGTAAGCAGGCAGAGAAGATACAAGAGCTTGTATCTTCAGGTCGCCTGGATCCTGCCGACGTTGACCAGCTCACACGTTTTGCGAAGGTTGACCCAGCAGCCGTGCAGTATTGGAAGCAGTACTACGGTCAGGCTGGCGATGCCGAGAGCAAGGAATTTGCATCTAAGCTTGTTGCAGAACATGCAAACCAGAAGATGGCTGCGGAAATTGAGAAGCGTGAAGTCAAGATTGCTCGCGCCTACGACTTGGCCTACGAGATGCGTGATCGTGGCATCATCGAAGAAAACCAGGTCAAGAGCCAGGTCGCTGAAATTCTTAAATGGAATGATGCGGCATTCGATAGCACAAAGCGTATGGTTCTAAAGCAAGCCATCAAAAAGCAAGCAAGTGTGCCACAGGTTGGACTGCTTCACTCTGGTGATGTAATCCTGCCGGCTGCCGAGCGTACCGCAGAGCAGCAGAGTCTGGTTGACGTATTCACCGGTTACTTTGCTGGCCGCAAGTTCTGAGATAATTGGGCCGGTGTAGTGCCGGCCCAATAATCACACTCTTTCGGAAATTATCGAGGATCTAACATGTTGTCTAAAAAGAACAGTGTTGCAGAAGCAGTAGCCGCTGACATGGCAGGAATCATGGAGAGCGATGAGTATCGTTCCATCTTTGCCAAACCAACGGCCCCAGCTTCCAATGAAACAGTTGCTGCTACCGAACCAGCTAAACCTGTAAACAGCAAGCGCGAACGTTTTAAGCTTGTTGTCCAAGGTATGGCCAAGATGTCCGAGGTTCTCGATGAGCTTGGTCTTTCTACCAGTTCTGCATTCGCTCTAAAGACTCTTGATCAAATCATTAGTGAGGCCACCTACATGGATGATGATGGTGGTGACAAGGATGATGAGAAAGAAGAGAAGGAAGAGAAAGAAGAGAAGGAAGAGAAGGAAGACAAGGAGAAAGAGGAGAAGGACGATAACTCTGCGGATGACGAAGAATCCGAAGAAGACAAGGCTGTCGAGGCGGAGGCGGACGAGGATAAAGAAGATGAATGCGAAGCCGATGGTGGCGTTTCATCTATTCCGCTTCCTGGTAGTCCTGAATCAGCGGCTGGCAAATACCAGATGAGGGGGCATTACACTACTGCTCCAGCTCAGCGCAAGGTTCCAGGTGCTGGATATTCAGCGCCGCAGCGTCCGGTCGAAGAGCGCGCACTGCCTAGCGGAAAACCGCGCGGACAGTCGGCAGATGATTCTGGCGCACATGGCGCATTTGAGTCTGCAATCGATGTCGGAATCAAACATGACGAAGGAATGGCGGATGATGGGATAGCTGCAACTGCCAATGATGATCTTCGTGAGCTTCTAACTGCTCTTGGTCTTGAGTCTACAGCGGCCAAAAAGACCGATAAAGATATGAAGAAGCCTGGCAAGAAAGAAGAGAAAAAGCCGGCCAAGAAACCAGCCAAGAAAGATGAAAAGGCTGAAAAGGCTGAAAAGAAATCAAAGAAAGCTTGGTATACCGGCGCAGATCTTGTATCTCTTGCTCTTGGTTACGAAGATTACGATCACGAAGTAACAGAAGATGAAGCTGAAGGGTTTGATGAAATCAGAGAAACTGCGGCCAAGTCTTCGAATGGCGTAATTCTGGCGTTTGCTAAGAAAGAAAAGGAACGCGGTTCGTTCATTTTCCCGAGCACGCATCCAAAAGTAAAGAGTGGCGATCACTTCCCGATCAATACAGAAGGACGTGCGCGCAATGCTTTAGCTCGCGCCAATCAGTTTAGCAAAGCTCCATCATGGTGGAAGGGCTCGCTACAAGAGTTAGTGAGCGCTGTAGCTCGTGCGGTCAAGAGCAAGTACAAGGGCATTGACGTTAGCAAAAAGTCAAAGAAACCAGGGAAGGGCTAATGTTTAAACAGCGTCTGACGGCTGACGAACTGGCCGAGACGATGCGCCGTGGTTTGCTCGTCAAAGAGGCCGAAGACCATGCGCACGTCGATAAATTGACGGAAGCGATGGAGTGTCTTGATCAGGCAGCGATGTTGTTTGAGGATATTGGTATGCCAAAAGCAGCGGAAGCAATAACTCAAATCATCGAAAAGATAGCATAGGAACATTGATGTCACTTTTCAAACAAGCATCTTTCGTTGACGAACTCATGCTAGGCATGGAGAAAGCGCAGGCTAAACTTGCGTCTGCGGACGAAGATGCTGTGACTTCAAAGCTTGAGCGTGCAGTGGCTCTTCTTCAAGCTGCCAGCAAACGTTTGGCGGCGGCTGGTTACACTAGTGCGTCTGAAGCAACTAATGAGCTGGTTAAATCCGCACAAAAGAAACCAGAATGGCAGAAAGGAATGCCAAGGAGACCACCTCCTGGTGCTGGGCTTGGCTATGGGCCGCCGGAAAAAGAAGAAGTCCCACCAAAGCCTAAAAAAGAATATCCACCTACTCCAGAGTGGATGTCCAAACCTAGCAAGCCTCCAAAGCTTCAGGAATTCGAGCCAGTTCGCCCAGAGAAAAAGCCTGAAGAATTGTGGGAGAGAGGGATAGGTGCGCGCAAGCGTGTCCAATATGCTCTGCATACACTGGAGCAGAAGCGAGAGACTGCTAAAGATGAATATGGCGCTGCCCTATTGTACATTATTTCGGTCTTGAACAATCGTCCATTTGAAGGATATTTCCCGAGACTCGGCATAAAAGAAACCCCGATGTGGGCAAAAAATCTTGCCAGACTTGATCATAGCGAGCTGCTTGAAGCCCTAAAGACACACATTAATCAGGTCAATGCTGAAAATGTAGAGCAGGGTAAAGACGAGATATCTATTCGCGATCTCGTACAACAGGCTAAAAAACTTGGCCCGCAAAAGGCTGCTCCTGAGCGCGCGTACATTGATCCGTTTACGGAAGAAGAGCCAGCAGAAATACCGATAGAAAAACCTATAGAAATTGAGCCAGAAGCTGCACTTGAGCCTGAGCCTGGCAGCATGAGTCTACAAGAGATTCAGCGTCGCGAGATTGAGAGGCGCAGGAAGCAGCAAGAATCAGCAGAACAAAGCGCGGCACAGATTGCTAGGCTTCGTGAACTTTCCAAGCAAAGAGAAACGCAAGAAAAGCGTATGCGTACGGTCGAAGAGATCGAAGAGCATGCGCCGGGTGAGCTGCGCTTTCTCCATCCTCTGACCAAAGAGGTCATGAAGACTAAAGAGTTTAGGGTTTCTCCGACAGGACGCCTCGTAGAAAAACGTCCAGAAAATCTGACGCCTGAGCTGGCGAAGGCACGAGCTGACGCTGTTAGAGCGCTAGGTCTTAAGTACAAGGGCTACGGAGCCGGCGGAAAAATAGAAATTCTGCATGATGAGGATTTAAAGTCTGTTGTTTTGGAGAGCGACGAACTTAGAAGCACAATAAAGTCTTTGCTAACTCGTCACGCCAGACAGCAGTTGTCATTGCGCGAGCAGCTTGAACTTGTTGTTCGTGAAATCAATGAAATTGAAAGAGAAGAAAAACTAAAGAAGGCTCGACGCGCACGTATGATGGCCAAACTTGAATATATGGCTAAGGTTGATGAGCGTTTCCGAGGGCTGTTGGAGAAGGCTTCAGAGAGCCCAGAACAGCTAGAACTTATTCTGCAAAGGTACGGAAAAGGTATCGATAAGTGGTGGGATGTCGAGAAGGAACATCGTGCAGCTTTTGAAGCAGCTCAAAAAGCTAAGCAAGAAGCAGAGGTACGAGGGCTCGCTGGGGCGTATCAAACTGGAATCGAGGAAGAGTGGCTTGGAAGGCCAATAGGCCCCACTCCAGAGAGATGGTCAGAGTATGCTCAAAAGCAATGGGAGCGAGGAGAGCTACCTGAAGAAATGCCACCAATGCCCGAAGAGCCAGAGCCAGAGCCAGAGCCCGAGTCCGAAGAACCTGAGTGGCTACCTGAATTTGAGAAAAAGACAAACAGACTATATGCGCTGCAAAAAACTGCAACATTGAATTACGTACATGCCATGAGAATTTTGGCAGGTAATTTAGATCCAATGTCACAACTACAAGTGACAGCAAAAAAAAAAGTAAAAAACTGAATACTCCAAAAAATCCCGGCAAGACGCCTGATGAAAAAAAAGTTTGGAGAATGTACGGTTATATGGACGGGAAGAAATACCCAGACAAAAATTCAGCATATGATTCCGGAATAGATGTCGAAGGAGATCCTTCAGACGAGTACAAGGTCGTAGTAATACGAGGGCCATCTGCGCCTACTAAAATCTACTACTACAGCAAACCAAAGCGGGCGAGTCATGTAGCAGATGCTATTGCTAAGCTCCATGGTGTGCAGGTAGATGTTAGCGAAGATGAGAAAACGTATACTATTGACATGTCAAAAGCTGGTGAAGTATCGCCACGATTTGAAGAAGAAAAGTCAGGAATCGAAATGCGTGAAATGTTTGAGTCCGTACCCGAGCCAGGAGACGAAGGATTCGAAGACTAATCTTACTTAACTTGCTTGAGCCGAGAGAGTGGAGAACAGAGAGTGCGGGGCCCCGGAGAAATCTGGGGCCCCATTTTTTTGAGTGATATATAGGTATTTGGATATGTTCAGGATTGTCCAATCAACAGCAGCAGATGACGAAGAGGAGACACGTGTTTCGAATCGTACAGGCCGGGAATGCGCTTCCCACAGTTTTTCCAGTTGACCCTAATGCCGAATTCCAACCAGGGCAGATAGCTCAACTTGGCGTCATGGGCAATAATATCATCTGTGGCGTGAGCGATGGAACCGCGCCAATAGGTATAATTGACGACATTAAAACGAATGCTTTTACGGCTCCGTCTGTGGACGAAGTGCGCATAGCCACGAACGTGATAGCCGTAAGAGACTCGTCTGGCCAACTAGTGGCAGCTACAGACGTCAGAGTTGAGCTGGAAAACCCAAATGTCATTCCAAGCAGTTTCACAACATCACCAGTTGATGTTGAGCTTGTTGCCCGTAATGGCGTGATTGTTTTTCCAGCCGGGACTCCGTTGAATTTCGATGCTGATGGCGATGGTACGCCGGACGCTATTCGTACAGTTGTGAGTTATACGTATCAGATACCAAACGTACCTGGCGATAACTCAACATTTTCAAGCGGTAAAGTTACAGTTTGGTTCCAAAGGATGATTGCTCAAACCGATCAATACGAGACCAATCAACGCTATCCAATTAATGCCAATCTGTTCGTTAGTGAGAAGGGGTTGTTAACGACGCGTCAGCCAAGCCCAGATCATCCTGGTGTAGCTATTGTTACAGGTAGTCCCAGTGCCATTTTTGGAACACTAGAATTTCTTTGGCTTTGATGGAGCAAAATGAATAACGATCTTGAGTTGGCAATGTCTTGGCTACATGATTTTTATACGCATTTCAATGGTAGAATTCAAGGCAAGACGGCCGATGACAATGTAGATGTATGCCTTAGACTCCTTGAGTTTGAAGAGGCTAACAAATTTTTCAGTAGCGAATTTGTGCGAAATTTGCGGCAGCAAGTTGAGTCGCGGAAATTTGCACTTATTAGACATGCAGAAGAGCGAATTAATACTTTGAAAAATGGGTCGCGGTGATAGTTGTGTTCGAAGTTGTAGAAACAACTTTGGAAGAGCCGATTCGAATTTTTGCAGCACCAGAAGCGGTGTTTAAGCCGGGCGTTGTTGGACAATTTTCTGAGTTAAATGGGAACATTGTCTGTACATTAAGCGACGGCAGCAAGCCCATCGGTATCGTTGATGATTCCAAGAGTAAGGAATCATGGTTCAATCCTAAATCAATAGTCAGAATATGGACTCAGCGTATGGTTTTCCGCACGGATCAGTTTGATAAAGAAGTGGAATATCGTATTGGCGACCCTCTATATGTGAATAAAAATGGGATATTGACATCCAGGAAACCAGCTATCGAAGATTATCAGTTTGTGGCCCGTGTGATTACGCCTCCGGCTGCGAATAAGCCGTTCTTTGAAGCGCTGTGGTTGTGATATCGTCTCAAAATACCACGCATAAATCGATATCCTGATAGGCGCAAAGCTTGTCTTTACGGTGGGAGAGTATTCATGGTTGACGATCAAGATTGGAAGGCCGCAATTAGTTCTGAGGTTTTCCGTAATTACGTGATGGCAGAGCTGCAAAAAGAAGCGGTTGAAGAGGCCAACAAGGAAACGCCAGAACAGAAACTGGAGAGAGATACTGTTGAGATGGATAATGCGCTCACGGCCATGGATAAGTTTGAGTCACAAATCAAACGCTCGCCACAATTGCTTGCCAGATTCAAAGCGGCAAAAGAGGCTCTTTTGGCCAATCCAGAATTGCTCAACAAAGTGGATCCTAACTTTGTACAAGGCATCATGATGCTAGATCTTCCTGACGAGGAATGAAGATGACTTTGAAACACTATACCAATTTTCATCAGAGCGAAGTCATGCGCGAGCTTGAGCGTATTGCTGTTCGCAAAGGACACTTTGATCCAACTCCAGAAGAGGAGGTGGAGTCCGCTGTTGCCCAGATCAAAACAGCTTCTGCCGAATCATTTGAGCTGACCGGCGATCTCTTTAACGATGTGATGCGCTTGGCAGCAGGAATGCGTGCTAAGGGATTTGAAAAACAAGCGTATGATCTTGAGCATAAGGTTCTATTGTACAAAGTAGCCGAACGCCACCTTTATCGTGTGTTCGACGAGGACGGCGATGATTTGCTCGATCATGCGCACCCAGAAGGCGAGTTTGACGTTGCTCCGGCGCAAGGGGAAAATGGCAAGGTCGAGACTACCCTTACTAAGCACAAGCGTATTATGGATGTTGTGCGGAGCGCCCCAACAGGGAAGCTTGCCAGCATAGCCAACGAAATTGTAAGGACTGCGCAGCTAACTCTATCCGAAGAACAACGCGAAAAAAATCAAAAAAAACTTGATGATCTTGTTAGTTCTTTAAAAATAGAGCTTGTTAGGATACGAGATTGGGTGAAGAAGAACTTCCCAAATCAGGCAGGCGCTGGAGATAAAATCGATGCTGTTGCTAAAACTCTTGGTGTAACTCTCGGACTGGATGATTCGAAATATGTCGAAGCAATAAAGCAAATTAGAGAGTCTTCCGGCAAGGTGAAGAGTGTTCTTGCTGAAATTCGGAGGCCAGCTGATGTCTCTGGTGCAATTGCTTTCGGACAGGTACCAACAGCAGCAAATAACTACGAAATGTTGGTTGAAAGCTTTTCCAAAGAAATTGGAAAAATGATTCCTGGACGAATCGGTAAGGATGTTAAGCAGCAAGATAGAGCAATTGATAAGCCAAAAATAGAAAAAGCCTTGGCATCGTATAATTGGTCACTGAAAGCGTGGGATCATGCTCTTAGATCGTATCAAGACGCAGATAAAAAGGACGATGCTTCTAAGGCGCTGAAAAATGTAGAGGCTTTAAGAAATGTAGCTAACATACTTTCTGCCGTACTGAAGGGCGACAACACGATGTTGCAGCTACAACAAGCGATTAGTCCGTTTGTGTCAGTTATGGATGAGGATGGAATACTGAATGATGCATATCAGACACAGCGCGACACGCAAAGCATGTTAAGTAAGTTGCTTCAGACAAGTCATAGCGCCCAGATCTCAAAAAAAGGTATAGGTCTTGAGCAGCCTTCTTCTGCGCTCCCGCCTGCTCCGCCAATTCCAGAGTCGGGAAAACCCACGCAACCTGCGCCAGCGGGAAAGACGCCTGCTAAGCCATCGGCTCCCGTAAAACCATCAATCCCTGAGGCCGAGCTTCAAGCAGTGCGTGTTATGCAAAATCTGCTGACAGATTTGTCAAACGGGTTAACAAAGGAATCAGAATCTGTATCAAAGCGCCTTAAAATGTCGGTGCAAGAAGTTGTAGTGGTTGCTCAAACCATTGCTGACACGGGTTTGAAAGGTGTCCCATCTGCAACCGCTGCGGACGGCGTCTGGGGCCCCAAGACTCAGAAAGCATTGAGAGCGGTGAACTCTTTGACCGGCAGGGCTGGTGTGCCAAATGTAGATGTTGGGCAAACGTATCGTGAAATGGATACGCCAACAACAATTGAAAAGGCCCAAGCAAATTCCAAGATTCTATCACAATTAATGGTCAAGCTGGAATTGCCTCAGCGTGGTGTTCCAGAGGCAGATGTTACTGGCCCACTTGATGCTGTGCCAAAGCTATTAAGCGGCGACGTGCTAGAGGGTGGCAAAATCCCACTGTATGAAGAAAATGTTACAACATTGGGAGACTTTTGGTCGTTTATGATGACTCAAAATCTACTTATTGCACCAAAGACTGCATCAAAGAAAGAGTATTTAGAAAAGATTGCTCTTGAAGTTGTTGGACAGCACGGCGCGGGCACAGATTGGGAGGCTTCAAAACTTGATCCCAACTATCTTCTTAGAGACAAACCTATGAAGGGGCCGCCACCTGATTGGGTTCATAGAAGTTCGCCAGCTTGGCAGAAATGGTATGCGCAACAACAAAGTCTAGATCAGCCAAAGGCCCCAGCCGCAAACACACAGGCACCAGCTAAAACTCCAACTCCTCAAGTAGGTCAGACCGCTCCGGCATTGTCCTATGTGACAGCGGGTGAGTTTGATGCTGCTTTGCAGTGGTTTGCCCAGCGCGCAGGACAATTGGCAAGAACAGCCAAGACTCCGCAAGAGGCGAATCGTATGCGTGCCTACTATGCGGCGATGCAGAGATTGTTCCTAGAGTGGAGACGCCTTGTTGCTAAGCAAAATGCCACTGGCGACAAGCTCTACTCAAATACGCAAGTGACCCAGGAAACATTGGGCGAAATGGGCGCAAGAACACGTCCAGCCGCCGGACGATCGGCTGGACGTCCATCTGCTGGCCCTGGGGCAGGGATGCGGCGCGGCCCAGGTAGAGAGGGTTACGACATTGGCGGGATGACATCAGAAGATATCGCTCTGAGTGAGCCGCCATTCACTGACAGAAGCCGCCGGCCACGCAAATACATCAATCTACAATTCTTAGAAGAAGCATATCAACCAAACCGACAGCTTGCGGATCGGCTTGCAATGACTCGCTTGTCGCAGCTTAGTCTGCGTTCTCCTGAGGATTTTGCAGCGGCATATGCATCAGATGAAAAGCGTAAGATCTGGGCGCGGGAGAGGGCAACAACCGGAACATCTGAGAATTTTAACAGATGGATACATGCAGTAACAGATTATTTGTCTCGCGAGCTTGGAGAGATATTCAGCGCATGGGCAGATAGGTTAGAGACCGGTGTAAGGGCGACGCGAGATCCTAATATAGAGAATCTAATTGGTTCCAACCTTGATCAGTTGCGCACCTGGCAAGGCTGGTTAGCACGATTGGCTAGAATGTCTGCTTCAGGACGATATGAGCAAACGCTTTGATGATCTTCAGTACATAGCCGATATAGCTCTTTTAGAGAGGGTTGTACAGCTACGTGCGCCAATTGAAAGGCAGGCCGGAATCTTTGATTCTATTGGTAGTGCCCTTGGTTGGATGGCTCAGGAGATTCAGCGATATGTGTTTGCAAACATAGATACCTCAAGCACCGGCAATCTGGCGCTGAGCGTATTGAATTTGGCCGCTGCCTATATGCTGGGCCGTAGAAGTTTATTGCTCGGACTATTGTACGGCGTTGCAGATGCTATGGGTTTTGGATTGGATGATATCATTAAAAAGATGATATCTGGAACCTCTGCATTGTTAGCCGGCAATCGCCCTATAGCAGCAGAAGACCTAAACCGCGTAGCAAATAATCTGATTCAATCAGAAGCTCCGCGCGATTCTTCTTCAGCTGACGATATCGTAGTAGATGCGTTTGCGCCATTGCGAGAGCTTGAGCGCAAGGGGCAGCTTTTCGCTTTTGCCGCTGGGCCTCTTGACATATTCAGGATGGTAGGGCGTTACAGAACGTATTCTTTGATTGTGCATATTGTTAAGCGCATCTTGCAGACGTTTCTGTTGTCCGCCGGATTATTGGTTGGTGGCGGCGTGATTGCCGAAACATTAGGGCTGGCAAAGCCACAAGCAACGCCAACAGAAAAATCACAGGAAATACCTTCGGCCATAGCTCCAAGTACAATACAGATTTCAACATTGCCAGCGATGCCTACGCCCGTTGGGCTTGAGCCAAGTGGGCGAGGTGAAGAATATCACCCTAATGATGAACACACTTCCTGGGTGATCCCTGTATATGGTTCGGTAGTAGATACTGTGATTTCTTGGGCAACACAGATTTATCCAGAGTTGGCTGGGCACGAGGATGTAATTGAGGCCACACCATCATTCAATAGAATGGTAAATATACTAAGCAGTAATTTGGACTACAGGACGCCAAACTATTTATTGATGCCAAAAGGTATTCACAGACGTATTGATGTTATTAATTCGTTTGCTGGTGATGTGGTCAAGCGGCTTCCGCAAAACATACAGGTATAAGGATATTGAGATGGAACGACGTGAATCAGAGATTTTCAACGAGTACGTCAAGCTTGCGGAGCACCAGGGTCTGGTAAAAGAATCTGACTACGCTGACGCCAGAATTGGCACAGATACACCATCTGTCATTGAAATGCTTTATGGCGTGCGCCCTAACGATGAGAAGAAAAACCAAACATATTCTCCTCTGCTTGATCAAGCTCATCCAGATCCAGCTGTTGTGGCCCCAGCGCATGATCGTATGGATGGAGTGGTTGAAGATCTAAAACAGCGTCAAAGTATTATGACGCAGATTGCTTTGAAGACACCAGATGGCGCGTTAATACATAGGCGTTTTATTCAAGCACACGATGATCTGCTTAATTCATTGGTGCGAGCGGGCTTCACTCTAGACAACGAGCAACAACCTGAGCTTCAAAAGATGGCAGATGGATGTACAGATGAGCTGGTTAAATCTTCAATCGCATGGCTAGCTGCATTGCCATGGATTGCTCGTGGTCTTGGGTTTGCGCTAGCTGGTGCTGCAATTATCAACCATACACCAAATAGCAGACAGGGTGTGGCGCAAAACTCTCAACAGGTGCTAGATCTTTTGTCTGATTTGAAAAACCATCCATTGTCACGCATTGTAAAAAATGATGTGTCTGAGCTGAAGTATCTAGCAGCAGAAATTAAGCCAATAGAGGCTGATCTTGCCAGTGTTTACGGTTTGGCGAAGGCTTCATCTGTACACGAAGAAGACTTAAATCGTGTAAAAAAATACATGGTCAAACTAAGTGAAGTACATGAAAAAATACCAGAGTGGATCAAGCTGGCTCAGCAAACAGAAACAACGGAATCTGGATCTGCGGATTGGTGGCAAAAAATCAAGGATGTCGCTGGAATTTTTACAGGGACAGACGTAAGTAATATTGTGAATGCGCTAGAGGGTTTAGATAAAGCGATTGTATTTGCTAGTAGCGAAATAGGTATGTATCTAAACAAAGCAGCTGAAGCTAACAAGAATATTTCTCAGTACCTCAGCAATAACCCTCACGAGTTGCAAAATGTAGCTTCATCTATGGGCACAGGTGTACTTGGAGAGATAAGCGGTCTGGTGAGTAGAGTATTGGGATAACGGAGAGGCTGTGCCAAATGATCAAGCCGAACGCGCAAAGGAATTTACACAGCGTCTACGCGACATTGGCGTAATTGCGCCCGAACCTGCCAAAACGCCCGCGCCCGAACCTGCCAAAACGCCCGCGCCTGCGGTTAGCGCGCCAACAACACAACCAACAGAGGCGGCTCCAGGAGACAAGCTAGTCCTGGAGTTTAAGGCATTTCTGCAACAACAGGGAATGTATCATGGGAATATATCAAGTCCAGATACTGACCCTGAGTTTGTATCTGCAATAAAGATACTAGAATCAAAAATTCAAACAGCAATTGAAAATGTGGCCCCAAACTCTACAGCAAAAATACAAGGTATGATTTGGCAAGGGGATAAAATAAATCCTCAAACATCAGTAGCTGATGTAGTTCAAACAATACGTTTAATTGAACAGGCTAAAAAACGAGTTAAAAGTGGGCAGGCGACAGTAGACACTTTCGACACCGAAGAATACCAAACCCAACAACCATTAGCCGTAAAGCCAAACCCGAACCGCGAAGATTACAACATAGAGACTGGTGACCCAGATGATACCCAGCAAACTGGCGAAATGCAGGCAAAATTGCCGGAAACGTTGCCGGAAAGCGAACAGGGTTCAGGCATGGACGAACGTGTGCTTGAGCTAAATCGACTGATGGCCAAGCTAAAGTCGTAATAATTTTTGCCTTTCATGCTCTTTTTCTATCATTACGACTGCATAGATTTTGAATGGCAGCCTGATGCCCCAAAATCAGGCAGAGAAAGACCCGATGAAAGACCTGTAATGTGATGCAATAAACGCTCACAACAGAAGGAAACACAATGGCTCTTAGACTACAGCAACCAGGCATTCAGCCTTTGGGACAGTATGATGGATACGATGCCGAGACGCTAAACGTTCTCGGTGGTGAGGTTGGAACTCTCGTCGGCCTTTTGGTCGGCGGAACTGACAGAGCTGCTAGGGACGCAGACGGATCCGATGGATACGTCGGCACCACGACAAAGTATCGTCCAGCTGTTACCAGGACACTTGCTTCTGGCTCACGTCCGCTGTTCTTGATCGATGACGGTACGCTTCACTACGGCACCCTGTTCGGTGCAGTTGTTGGTGGAACAGTCGGTCAGCAGGTTAATGGACCAAACTCCTTTACTGGAGCTGTCCTTGGCCCGCACACAGCAACGGGCTCTGGCAAGTTGACGCTGTGGGACAAGCCAGGTCACTACGCAGTAACCCTCGATGCAGTTGACACTGCCGCTGACGGCCTCGTTCCATCGAACGCCGCACTCAGCGTCGGCGATCCGCTGTACGCACAGACGAACGGTTTGCTCACACCAGAGCCAACCCGTTCGTTCGAGGCAAGCGTTGTCGTTGCTCGATTCATCGAGTTCACGACTGACCAGAGCTTGGTTACCACGCCAGTCCAGTTGGTCTCTGCATTGAACTCCCCAAGCGGA
>JAANMU010001489.1_pt1 | contig 21057 bp, 16 predicted proteins | sample 7279701 | NCBI WGS metagenome assembly JAANMU01 (sample SAMN14094539, study PRJNA606508) | bioreactor metagenome | isolation source: A lab-scale SPAN reactor treating ammonium-rich wastewater day 57 | place: Ireland: Galway | collected 2017-03-13 | reverse complement strand
GTCGCGGACTGCCTCAGCTGGTCAGTTTAAGGGTGGTTTGGTGGAACACTCAGCCATGACCACGGCTTATCACACAGCTACTCACCTGTTGCATGCAGCACTGCGCCAAGAGCTAGGCGCATCTGTTCAGCAAAAAGGCTCAAATATTACTGAGGAGCGGTTGCGTTTTGATTATGCATGTGATGCGGTGCCGACATCAGAACAGTTGGACTTGATTGCGGCTCAAATCAATGCTTGGATCGTGGCTGGTTTGCCAGTCACCAAAACCATCATGCCCAAACAAGCAGCACTTGATTCTGGGGCATTGGCTTTTTTTGCAGAAAAATATCCCGATACCGTCTCCGTCTACACTATTGGTGAGGGTGATCATCTTATTTCTCGTGAGTTGTGCGGTGGTCCCCATGTTTCTAACACCAAGGACATTCCTCAGTTGGAAATTCGTTCGGATAAAGGTATTGGACAGAATGTGAGGCGAATCTATGTGCAGGTAAAAGTGACAAAATGAGCGCTAGAACTGATGGATGATGCGGTAAAATGTCCTCAGAATGATTACAGAACTGAGATCACGTTTAGAAATGAAAGAGCGACAGGTTAATAATGATCCCCGATACCCTACCTTGACTCGGTTTTCTCAGAAAAATGATCACGGAAGAAAACTTTATCTGCTCCCTGGAATTGTACCCGAGGTATCTAGAGCCTACCGGCAACAAATTGAGCATTACTTGTCAGTGTCTCAACTTAATCTGGTGGGGGTTAATTATCCTTCTCAAGGCTTTGATATAAATAAAATTGCTAAGGTATTGGAGAGTGATATTAAGGTGGGTGAGTCTGTTGTTATTGTTGCCAGTTCTTTTGGGGGTAGAGTCATTATTGATATGTTACAACAAAATCCGCACTTAGCAGATCGAGTAAAGAGCCTGATTCTGTTTGGACCATTCATGTATTTGGATAGAAAAAAAAGCCGACTCTCTACGCTAGGGTCTGTTAGAGCCAATATGCCTATGGCTGGCCTGAGTTTTGTTGAGCGACCGCTAGTTAGGGCCGCTCGGAGTCGATTTAATTATGACCCGCTTTTTTACACCAGTCCACCGGATAGAAAAAAGATGATTGAGGAAACTAAATTGGGCTGTTTGGGTGCACGCATGGTATATTTTGTTAATAAACCAGATATGACTCAACAGATTGCTGTTCCAACTACCCTAGCTTGGTGGGACAAAGAACCAGCGTCAGTAGAGCAGAGGCAAGCGATTACCGAGCTTTTTCCTAATCAAAATACACGATTCTTGCCCGGTCATCATGGTTATTTACAAACAGAAGCAACTGCTGTCATTGGGATTCTGGATGAAGTCCTGGGGGTTTAGGCATATCTAGTAAGGACAATCAAGCCCATCGATAGACAGATCGTTTTGACGAAGATGGGGGATTAGTTGTTCGTGACTCTACACTAGGATGATTTATCCCCTAGCATTCACAGCGTTGAGTAGCTTGGAGTACGAGTCTATGACGTCATATTTAACTTTGCCATCACTGATTTTTGCAAAATGCCTCTTGGCGCATTCTATCTTGGCCTTTTCCACCTCTCTGAGTTGTAAGTCACTAGCATCACCTTTTGATTCGGCAACAAAATAAATATGTTTCACACTTCCCTCTTTGAAGGATATAGCCCAATCGGGATTATATTTGCCCATCGGGGTATTGATGTAAAACCCACTCGGAAGTTTGACATAAAGCTCGACGATTTCGGCGGTATCTAAGTTCTCCCCAAGAGTTTTTTCTACACTTGAGTCATATCGAAGTTTGTCATACAGGTGCTTCTTTGCGTCGGCAACATTTTGACCATACTCACCACCAATAGTTTTATCAACAAAGATTTCCTCGGCATTCCAAGTCTCTTGGAGCTTATTGTAGGTGATGTGTTCAATAATAGTGCTGGCTTTCTGTTCATCAATCAAGCTAATGGCTTCTCGGATAAATTCCTCAGGGTTGGTCTTGAATAGTTTAAAAACTGCGGGTTCAATACTCCTTAAGATAGTAGCAACACTTTGGCGTGTCAGTCTTGTTGGCATTGCCACTTCACCAATCAGGTCATAGGTCACATTTTTGGAGGCTATTTCTTCGAGCACCACTTGCTTGCCAATCAATTTTTTCATCACGGGATTATTTTGCTTGGTTGCATCTAAATAACCTTGGGTAATTACCACCAGTGTTTGGGTGACTCGTAAGTTGTGATTTAAACTATCAACACAAGCTTTAATAAGTTTGTCTTCATCAAACGAAACGGTGTAGTACGTTTTTGAGTTAATTTTTGCCCATAAGCTCTTAAATGCTTTACTAGCAAACTTGTCGTGATCCAGATTTAACTCCGCTGTGTTTCTGTTATTTGTGACCAGTGGATTCTTCTTGGGATCGTAGACCGATTCGACAAGTCGTAGTGCATTGTCACTAAACGGTGATAGTGTGGGGTCAATGTTGTTGATAACCTCGGCCACTTTTTGTGAACGAAGTTCGGGGGTTAGGTCATAATATTGGTCGGTTAATTGCGCGTCTTTAACAAAACCGGAATTTTCTAGTGCAAAAAATAGCCGTGCCGCCTTTGTACTATCTATTGTTAATTCATTTCCGGCTGCATCTACCCAGACTTGGCCAGTAAATAAGTCTGGAGTAATCTCTTTGGGTCGGTTTTTGATAACTTCATAGAACTCGTCTTGCAAGGCTTTAGCAAAATCTTCGTAGCTTTCATTGGCAATCACAGTCAAGGCATTCACATCGTGAACACCGTGTGTGCCTAGCACTTGCGCATCCATTCGCTCGCCATCTTTGTTGACACAAAGTCTCAGTCCACGGCCAATTTCTTGACGTTTTTTGATCTCACCACTACTCACACGTAAAGTGCATATTTGGAATACATTTGGGTTGTCCCAACCCTCACGTAGTGCCGAGTGGCTAAAGATAAAGCGCACGGGTTCTTCAGGACTTAGCAAGCGCTCCTTGTTTTTCATTATCAAGTTGTAGGCTGAAACGTCATCTGATTCGCTTTCACCTCGCTTGATTTGGCTATCAACAGCGTGCCCCTTTTTGTCTACAGAAAAATATCCTGAATGGATGCGATTCACCTCATCTCTCTTCAAAAAATTGCGATAGTCTTCACTTTCCTGAAACGGCAGTTGCTGGAAAAATATCTCAATGGCAGTTTGGTACTCTTGTTCAAAAAGATGGGCGTACTGACCTTTTTGTTCGCCAGAGTCGTTGTAATACTTGTACTTGGCTACTTCATCGACAAAAAACAATGATAAGACTTTGATGCCTTTTTTGAACAGCTCTCGTTCTTTTTCTAGGTGACTCATGATCGTTTCGCGGATTTGGATCCGGCGGATATCATCTTCACTGCTATCACCCACAACTTGCCCCAGTTCAAGTCTTAAGCCGTTGGTAAACTCTACAAACCCATCACGAGCATTGATCTCGGCAATGGTGTAGCCATCACGGTATGATTCAATCTGTCCTGAATGATCGTAGATATTGTCTCCGTGTTTGAAGGCTTTTACTTTCTTATTTATCACACCACCGGTAAGACCATTGTATTCAAAGACCACTGTCGCAGACGGACTTTTGTTGGGGTAGACATTGATGCGTTGTAGGTAAAGGTAGCCATTGGTGGCAGTAGTACCCCTGACAGAAATACCTTTGACCGTGATCTTTTTGACCAACTGTTTTTGGTAGGCGTCGATTGCATCTAGTCGGTAGATCAGGTTGAAGTTATCGCGGTGGGTGGCTGAGTAATTTAGGTAGAACAAGGGATTAAACTTCCCCAAACTATCTCGCGTTATATTTTTGCTACCTGCCACCCCAATAACACTTTGTGGCTCGTCGATGATGACGATTGGGTTGACAGAGGCGATGACATCAATTGGCCTTCGGGAACGGAAACTATCCAATTTCATGTAGATGCGCCTGGCATCTTGCCCTCTGGCATTAAAGCTTTGGGTGTTGATGATCATAACGTTGATACCAGGATCACTGGCAAATTGTTCTAGCTCGTTTAGGCGAGATGAGTTGTAGACAAAATACCGGCAGGCCTTGCCATATTCTTCACGGAAATGGTCGGCGGTGATCTGAAAACTTTTGGCTACTCCCTCGCGGATAGCAATACTGGGAACAACAATAATAAACTTGCTCCATCCGTAGCGGATATTGAGCTCGTACATGGTTTTGATATAGGTGTAGGTCTTGCCGGTACCTGTTTCCATCTCGATGGCAAAGGCGGGTTTGACTATTGTCTGCTTGCGTCCATCATCCCACTCGACCTTGCTGGTCAGGGTTTCCAGCTGGCTGACTGGGATAATTTTATTGAGCTTTTGGATTTCGCGAACATTGCCTAGTAATTCTTCTTCACGGATTTTGATCTCAGGATTGGCCCAGCCTGATTGGTCCTCATCAAATAGTGAGCTAGTAATGTTTTCACCAACTCCCTGATCAACCAAGAATTTGCGAGCTTCGTTAGGCTGGCCTGCGAAAATATCGCAGACAGCGTTACACGCGTCTTCTTGGAATTTCTGGTGTTTAAATCTTAGTTTCATATTGCCACCTCAAATTGACTTTTGCTATTGCTTAAGCTATACTGCGATTACATTACGACGAAGGCGATCCGAACGGCTAATTACCTAAGGAGGACCTTCATTTTTTGTATCCTATCTTATTTTTTAGCTCAGGACTGTCCAGTGAGTCAAAGTACTTAGGTTCGAGGTTGCGATACAGCGACGAAGCCTTTTTGCGTGCCGGAAACAGCACCTTGCCGAGCTTATTCTCCTCTAGAAGAAACTTCACTCCTTCACTAGACTTCACTCGATATCCGACTGATAGAATCATGTCGAGGTTATAGTGCTCTGTCTGGTAGGTTTTGCCATCGGCGGCAGTTGTCGCAAATTTTGCGACAACTGAAATACCGTCCAGCTCTTCGGACAGTGCATTGTTGACATGCTTACCGATCGTCTTGATATCGCGACCAAATAGCTCGGCGAGTTGCGCGCGCGTCAGCCATACAGTGTCATTGCCGAGCTTTACTTGCAGCTCTGGCGCACCTTTGCCTGATTGATAGATGATGATTTTACTATTCATGTTATATCACCTTCACCTTGGTGTCGGGGCTGAGGATGCGGAAGTGTTCGGCCAGGTTCACCTTTGCCTGAGAGTCTGGGAATGAGCCTTCGCGGAAGACGGCGGTCAGAGGTTTGAGCTTGGCGATTTGTTTGATTGCTTCCTCGCTGATTTCGGGCGCAAAGCACGCCACTAGGCCAGATACTTCGCCGAAGTAGTCGTAGCGGTATACGGTCGAGCCGTCCAGTTCTACGGTTTCAAGTGGTTTGTTGAGTTCCCACGCAGTGGCGGTGAGTACTCCGTACAGTAGGTCTAGGTCGGAGCGGTCGGATTTGACGTTGTCTACCAGGCTATCGAGCATGTTTTGCTGGTAGTCGGCAGCTGGGCGGTAGACGTCTTTCATATTGGTGTCGTCAATGCGTAGGGCGCGGAAGCCGTAGTCGACTTTGGCATCAGGATGTTCGCTCGCAATCTTGTCGCCAGCACGACGGATGCGCTCGCGAGAGATTTCAGGAATGGTTTTGTAACCAGCCTTATACGCTTCGGATTTTTCATCGGTCTCTTCCGGTAGCTGCACCATAATCCATTTGCGGTTGCCACCATCTTTGGCATTGAGTTGCATGACAGCATGGGCGGTGGTGGCGGAGCCTGAGAAGAAGTCAAGAATAATTGAATCTTTTTTCGTTCCCATTTCTAGCAAGTGAACTAGCAGGCCGATCGGTTTCGGTGTGTCAAATAGTGTTCCGCTCATTAGTACATCGAGTTCAGCTTGCCCACTTTGGGTCGATCCCACTTCAAGCAGTAGGTTTGGGTTTGCAGAGTATGAATCGGTGTCCTCGAAGTCATATATCTTTAGCTTTACGATCCCATTGTCATAGATGAATCTGTTTCTAGACTCTAGCTCGCGTGCTTTATCTATACCTATCTGCCAACGCTTTCCTTGACGTGGCGTGTGTCCGATAATCTCAAATTTCATTGACTCGCGATTGTAATCGCCTGTACTCTTCTTCTCTAATCCGGCAGTACGATATCGACCTTCGCTGTCTTCGAAAGGATAGCTTCTCTCGGATGATGAGACGACACGTGAGTTAAGTGGCAGCGATGAGGAGTTTCGAGCAATACAAAGCACATACTCTGTCAATGAGCTAAGTTGAGCGCCTGCAACGTTAGTTGACGTACCTTTCTTTTTCCATATAAATGTACCGACAAAATTATCCTCCCCAAAAACCTCATCACAAAGCTTCTTCAGGTTAGCTTGCTCGTTGTCGTCGATAGAGATAAATATCACGCCGTCGTCACTCAGTAAGTTACGCGCGAGCTTGAGTCGTGGATACATCATACTCAGCCAGTCGCTGTGGTAGCGGCCGTTGGTTTTCTCGTTCTTTTTGAACTGTATGTTGCCATCGTCGTCTTTGTATTCGGTATCTTCGTCGTACTGCTCGGTGGTTGCGCGGAAGTTGTCGTGGTACACAAAATCTTTGCCGGTGTTGTACGGCGGGTCGATGTAGATCATCTTTACCTTACCGAGATAGGATTCTTGCAAGAGTTTGAGGGCATCGAGGTTGTCGCCTTCGATAAAGAGGTTTTCGGTGGTGTCCCAGTTTTTGCTGTTTTCTACGTCTGGTCGCAGCGTTTTGTTGATAGGCGCACCGGCTTCGATGATGCTTTTGCGCTTACCAACCCAGGTGAAGTCGTAGCTTTCGTCTTTATCGTCGAGCTTATCGAGCGCATCGCCAAGGCTCTCAAAAAACTCCCGGCTCCCACGCCAGTCTACCTTGTCTAGATCAATTTTTTGGATTTGGTTTGTATTGCTCATATCAGTCTCCTTATTTTATACACCCAACACACTCAGAGGAAGTACATTTACTCCGTCAGGACGAGTGTAGGCGAGTCCAACACCAGTCACGATATTGAGCGAGGCTGGGGGTTGAGATTTTTTGGTATCGATATTTTTGGCAAAATTAAGCAGTTTCTTAGCTGCTAGGTCGAGCTCTGTATCACTAAGTTTCACTTCAAAAGCCGCCCAAGATCCATCTCTTTTTTCTATAATAATATCTACTTCATGGCCAAAAGAATCACGATAGTAAGACAAACTAGCATCATTACTTGCCGCATAAATAGATAAATCATGGAAAACTAATGATTCAAAGAGAAATCCAGCAAAATGCAAGTCGTGCAAAAGTGATTGGGAGGTAAGTCCGAGTGCGGCACAAGCCAAAGAAGGATCGGCTAAATGGCGCTTTGGTGTGACCCGCAGATTTGCCGATGAGCGTATGTGTACATTCCAAGCAGGCTGATTAACTAGAATCATAAGTCTAGTAAAGTCATCGAGGTAATCATACGTTGCTTGTCGAGAAACATTAAAATCTGACCCCGTTGCAGTATCTGATGCAATGGTGGAAATTTCTACTGGAGTCGCTGTGTTGCGTGCTAAAGACTGGAGGGTCTTTTCAGCTTTTTGGCGGTTTCGTTTTATTCCAGATACGCGACTGATATCGTCGCTAAGAAGCAGATCTACATATGAACGATTGATGGTGATGGCATTTTGTTCAGACTTGCGAATGAGTCCAGGCCAACCGCCAATGACCATGCGTTGTAAGATTTGTTTTAAACTTGCTCGATTCTGTTTTGGCTTTATCAAATTTTTTTTCAACAAAGAGGCCAAACTCACCGAGGCGTTAGCAAACCCAAGTTCTTGCCAGGAAAGCGTGCTCATGTCTAGTGTGACAATGCGACCTGCGCCAGAGTGAATTTTAATATCATCTTGTAGAGTACTAGAACCAGCTAGGATAAATTGTTGTTTAGTTTTTCGTTTATCGACTTCTATTTTGACACTGTTCCAGATAGTGGGGACCTCTTGCCATTCGTCTACCAGTCGAGGAGTGGCACCATCCAACACATCGATGGGAGAAACTTCGGCCAGTAATTTATTGCTTGGACTTTCTTGTAGATTTATGCTGCTCTTGGCGAAGCGAAGGGCGGTTGCCGTCTTGCCACAGGCTTTGATCCCACGCAAAAAAACTGCACCAGATGATTCTAAAGCATTTTGTAGTTCATTTTCTATAATGCGCGTTACATACTTCATGGTATAAAGAATAACTGATAATCCTACAATTTGTCAACTAATATACCTACAATGTGTCAATCTGTTTATTGAGCTGTTGCTCCAGCACATACCGCTTTCTGGCCAGTTCTTGTTTTTTGGCAAGTGAGGGCTCGTGCAAAATAGCACGATTAAGCGCGTCAATGTGCTTGCTGATTTTTTCCCTCTCTTGATTGTCGGCTAGCGCTTGTTTGATACTAGGTTTGGATTTTAACTCCAAGTTGGGCGCGATCTGATGCAAAAAGTTTTTGTAAATTTCATCGACTGATCTACCCTTGAGTTCAAGGGTGTTATCAGATCTCCATGGTGTCTCAAAATAATCTGTGGCGTTGTAGCCCAAAACCACCTTCATCACGCCCGTTTTTTTGAGCACATACAAAATGGGATAGGGAATAAACGTATCGATATGCTTGATAACGCGCGTATCCAAACTATCTCCCTTGAGGGTAATCTCAAAAATCTGCATCTCGGGGATGTCACCAGCGGTGATATTGAGTGTGGCAGGGGCAATTTTGTGGGTCCAGACAATTTTTTCGATTTGGCTGGTAAAAAGGTCGCGCAATTTGGTGTTGACGGCAGTCTTGCTATAAAACTTCTCTTTTGGGACAAAACGATTGACAATGGTGGCAGATGGCAGATTGATCATTTGATAACTAAAAAGTTGATAAGCTCAAAATCGTCTAGACCTTTGATCTCACTTGTCAGGGCAGTGGTGCCTCCGGTGCTAAATAAACTATCAACATCAGCCTCTTTTTTGGTATCAATCATGGATTGAATCGCTTCGGTTAGAAGTTTGGTGTAGCGGGACATATCTTGGCCGTTACTGGTTTGATAATTAAATGAGATGACCAACTCGGCAAGAGGAGTATCCGCGCCTTTGGCTAAGTGGCGCAAGGTATCCAACAACTCTTTGGGGTGCAGATGGTTGATCGCGACTGTGCCATCTTCTGTAATATATACCAAGTAAAAAGGGTGGAGTCTGTTCTGCTTATCAATATTCACCCCGTGATTGATATTTTTTAGAACAAAAATAACACCGGGTGGATTATCCTGATCACCTCGAGCTACTGCATGAATACCGTTTGGCAGATGCTCCGCGTCACCATATTTTTTGAGCATTTCTTGTAAATCCAGGTGAAATTCATTAAGCCCCAAATCCATAATTGACACACCAGTATTCATATCTTCGAGATCGACCACTTCATTTTGAATTTTTTCCAGTTGGATCTTGCGGTACTCAAGCTCGGCATTGTCGGCTTGATCTATGGGGTTATAGTTGCCCGTTGAGGTGATATTGACGATCTTCATCCGTCCCTCGACTCGGCCTTTGAGATTGATGTATTCATCCAGTGAGATATTGGGCCAGAAGTTAACAAGTTGGATTTGGGAGTTTGGCGAGCCAATGCGGTCAATCCGCCCGAAGCGCTGGATAATCCGGACTGGGTTCCAGTGAATATCATAGTTGATCAAATAATCACAGTCCTGCAAATTTTGACCTTCGGAAATGCAGTCAGTGGCGATGAGTATGTCGATGTCTCCTGGATTCTTGTCAAACAGTAAGTCACGATTTTTGGACTTGGGGGAAAAACAAGTCAGGATCTCGTTAAAATCTGCGTGCACACCTTTGAGGGTTGTTGTAGGGTTTTTGGTACCAGTGACGACTGCGGTATAGACACCGTGGTCGCTATAGAGCTTATCTGCAAGAGCGCTGTACAAATAGTCGGCAGTATCGGCAAATGCGGTAAAAATAAGGATTTTTTGGTTATTGGCGTTGATGGGATTATCGATTTTACTACGGATCACCTCAAGTAATTTTTCTAGTTTGAGATCATGCTTTTCGACAACTGGTGCCACTAGGGTAAGTAGTTCGTCTAGAATACTTTTATCCTGCTCAAGCTTAGCTAGCCAACTGATATAATCCATATCCTCAAGTGATACCTTAAACTTTTTACCCACAAATTCTGCCTCTGAGTCTCCTGCATCCAAGTCGTCTGGACTAAGCTGATCAAGGTCAATCATCTGTCCTCGGCCTTGTTCAAAGTGGTGGATATTGTCGATGGTGGAGTCGATAAGATCATATATGCGCTGGGCAGTAAGCCTGAAAGCCCAGACCGAACTTTCCATGCGTTTTAATAGATTGACGGTCATGAGAATGTTTCGTCCGGCCTCTCGGTTGGCCCAGCTCTGCCCAGATAGGGTTGATAAGTCAACATATTTGGGTAGCCTCGACTGCAATACATATTTAAGCGGAGTATAAATGTCCAAGTTAAGGGAATTGATATACTCAAAAATCCGATTAAAGGTAATGCCGTCTATATCGGTCAAGTCGGGACGATGACTAAGGGGCTTGAGCCTTTCGGGGAATTTGCCCAGCGTCGCATCGTTGTAGTATTTCTCAATATGCTTTCTTGACCTGGCTATGGTTACGCTGTCGAGCAATTCAAAAAAGTCAAAATGAAGCATTTCTAAGAGTTTTTGGGTGGTACGTTCTTCAGGGTTTAAATTTATCCAAGTTTTAAAAGCAAAGTCCACCTCGCGGAAGATTTTATCAATAGGGTTACCGAGATTGAGGCTACCATCAAAAGCATTACTATCGCCTTCAACCGCCAACATTAATTGGTTTTTTAAATCTTTAAAGTTTGTATTAACGGGGGTCGCCGAGAGCATAAGTACTTTTGTCTTAACGCCTTCTTTGATCACGCGATTCATTAGTTTTTGATAGCGATTTTCGTAGTCATCATCATTAGCATGGGTGGAGCGCTCGCCGTTGCGGAAATTGTGAGACTCATCGATCACGATCAGATCGTAGTTGGACCAGTTGATACTTTGCAGATCAATGCCATTACTCAGCCCCCGCTCGCGGGAAAGATCGGTGTGAAAGAGCACGTCGTAGCGAAGCCTGTCTCCTGCCAATGGATTGTTTTTGTAATTATGTTTAAAAGTATTCCAGTTCTCACTCAAGCGCTTAGGGCAAAGCACCAGCACATTTTTGTTGCGTGATTCGTAGTACTTGATAACCCCAAGCGCAGAAAAGGTCTTACCGAGTCCGACCGAGTCGGCCAAAATGCAACCATTGTGTTTCTCAAGCTTGGAAATGCAACCTATAACTGCATCTTTCTGGAAGTTATAGAGCATATTCCAAATCTTGGAGTTTTTATAGCCAGTTGCCTCATTAGGGAGAAAATCTGCATTCAGATCCTCTAAGAATTCACTAAAGATGTTGTAGAGAGCGGTAAAGTATATGAGTTCGGGGGAGTTTTCTTTGTAAGCGGCAGTAATATTATCTAAAACTGCCTCAGTGACATCTGCAAGCCGTTTTTCATCATTCCAGACCGACTCAAAAGTATCAAAAAACTGGCGCGACATTGGGAAAGGTAGTTTGGTGGTGGTGGAATAGGCGTTTTTACCACGATCTTCACCAAGATCGGCGGTAGTAAAATTATTAAATGGAGTGTAGGCGACTTCGACCTGATCGTTGGCGATCGCAAGAAACGGGCTCATGTGCTCACCAGAAATATTGGATTTGAAGGTAACTTTTGACCTGATCCACTCCGCACATTCTTTGGCAATAGCTTGTTGATTGAGTTCGTTTTTAAGTTTTACCTCAAACTCAGTGCCATAGAGACTTCGCTCGGTATTAAGACGGGGAATATAAAACTCACGGGCTTCTCTGGCTACTTTCTCCTTGGTGAAGACTGCTCCGGTGAATATAAAATTGAGCTCTTTTATTTGACCCAATTCTTTGCGGAGTGATCTGTAGGCATATATTGAAAAACTGGCAGCAATAATGTTGATCTTTGCGCCGTTTTTTATTTCCATCCGCAGGTCATCTACGACTCGACTTGAGATATTGTCAAAAAATTTGGGAGCAAGGTGTGTGTTATCAGACATAGTTTTGGGATTTTTTATTTTATATCCGGTAAATCTTTCAATTTTTTGCCTTTATACTGCCAATAGGCAGCACCTTGGTAGGCACCGCTTGTGTTTAATTCTCCTTTCTGCTCAAATATCTTATAGGTAAGGGGCGAAAGTTTCCAAATTTGTCCGCCATATTCCACTTCGCGTTCACCAACAACTTTTGCCGTGATTTCCTTGTCAGAGATAAAATCAACAACTTCTCCGTCTTTGATACCTTTCTTATAAAAACTAAACCTTGCTCCTTGTTCTCTAGCTTTTGAAACTTTATCAAATTCTTTTGCTTGGTTGATGTTTTCTGGATAAATAACTTTCCCTTCAAATGAAAGAAGTAACTGGCGAACAAGTTCTTGATCCAAAGCAAAAAGCTCACTCTCACCAACTCTGTGTTTTTCAAAAATATCGTGGAGTAATGTTTCTTTTTCAGCAAAATCCTCAAGTTCTATCGCAAAAAATCTTTTCAACCCTACAACATTATAATAACCATTGGCCTCAAGGGATCTCATTCGTTCTTGAAAGTTATTTGTTGTTGATTGTCCAATTTTTATCAGACCAGAAACAGCCGTGGTCATTATGTAAATATTTCCCCTCATATTATTTAGTCCTTTTACTTATAAATCCCTCAATATCTTCCATTTTATATCGTCTATCACCGCTTTGCTCTAAGATGTGCTACTACAAATAAGTCTTTTTTGCCTATTAAATGCTAGCACTCACAAACTCATATAATACTCTCTAATAAGCTTCGCGATCAGCTTATTTCTCTCTTCCATAAACTTCTCATAATTTTCAATTTTCCATAGCTCTGGGTCAGACGGGATGCAGTTTTGAGCGAGGTTGTCGTTAAGATCATGAATATCAGCTCCATATTTTTCCGGTTGGCTCAAGTATTCGCTCGGGGGAGTTTTGCTAATTTTGATATTGATATCACGACTCAATATTACAAAATTAGCTATTCGGTTATAGTCTTTACTATCTTTACCATTTTGCTTCATGTACTCTTGCGGGAAAATGTGATGAAGATCGTCTATGTGCATGTTGCGTACCGGCACTTGGCTCAGGAAACTTTGCTTACCCAGTTTATTCTGTGCCGCCACAAAGACATTCCAGTTTGGTGATTTGATGTTCGCCACTTTATCAAGCTCGCGTGGAAGAGCGGTCTCCCAAAAGACATCACTTAATTCTTCTGTCTCGAATTGATGTAATAACTTCTGCACACTATCTATATCGGTGAAATTTTTGAAATCTGCATCCCAGCGGGTTTCAAATGATCCACTATGGTGTTCTGTCAAAATCGAAAATACCAGGAACTTACGAGTAAGCTTGCGGACTAGGCTGTAATCACTCGTTATCTGGATTAGTTTTTGGTAAATCGCAAATACAAAATTGAGCAGGTTTGTCGAATTGAACATGTTGCTATCATCAAAACCACTCCCCAGCAGGATATCCTGTTCGAATCGCTTATAATTGTATTCATTGACAATAGCTTCAAGAGCTTTCTGGAATTTCTCGAAAGAATCTTCCGCAATAGATTCAAGATAACTATCTTCTCGGTTAAAACTTTTTATTTCAAAATTTCTCCCCGATAGCAGTGCAACGACATCTCTCATTCTGGCGCGACCTAGTCCCAAAATACCCGCGACTCTGATCACATCGCTATATTGAGGCTTGTAAATAAGATTGGTTTCGTTGGCTACCCACTTGATATGAGAAAATTGATCTGTCTGGGCAAACTTGACATCGTTTTTTTGTATATAGTCAATAGTTTGAGGTGCTTGTAGCAGGTTGCAAAAATAATCAAGATACTTGCGTAGCCTCATACCATACTCATCCCCTTCGCTCATTTCAAAAACGGCAATTCTGCTCATGGCAAAATCCGCCTCGCTCAAGGGAGTGCCTTTGCTGTTGATGCGGACAAATATTTCGTTAACCGTTTCTATTTCCAGCTCACTATGTATCTCAAGTTCGCCAATTGTCCTGGTTTTGATTTCCAGTAAATTTTTTATTCTTTGATTAAGAATGCTTTTGTCTACATCAGGATTTTGTTCTGCATATTTTTCAATAAACGAATAAGAATCAAAATCTCTGCGCATGACATCTGCAATGTTTGGGATCCATTCTTTGTCTTTCTCAATTGCGGGGGTACAAGTTTCAAACTGTTCTTTTATTGGATGGAAAGCAATCACAATCTTTTTGGAAGTATAGGTCTGACCAATGATCATTTGGCCATCAAGGGCGGCTTTGAGTGCGGTGATACGCTGCTGGCCGTCAATAAGGATTGTTTTGCCGTTACTATTTGTCCCATCTTTGAGACGAACATTTGGGTTTTTCCAAGTGATAATGTAACCGACGGGAAAACCTTGATAGAGCGAGTCCATGAGATCCCTGACCTTGGTAGATTTCCAGACAAATGGCCTCTGAATCTCTGGTATGGCAATCTGCCCCATGTCGATGAGATTGAGGATGTTATCTACTAGTTTGTGTTGTATTGAATATTTATCGAGTGCCATATCATTTAGTCTTTTTACTAATAACTCTCTCAATACCTTCTGTCTTTTACCGCCGGTCGCCACACTTGCTCAGATCCTTCCAACCTTCTTTTCGATTTGCTTTAAATTTTCCAGATACGATTTTTCTACTTCGCCCACACCAGCCACTTCGGCTATCTCGCTACGACTGACTATGTCGAGCATCATACCCAGTTGCTCTAGGCGTTTTTCGTTGACGACAACGCCTTTGATTGTGTAGGCTCGCAGGACATCGGTCGCCCAGATGCGGAACTTGGTAGCAATGCCCGATTTTACTCGGTAACCGAGCGAGATTATCATATCGAGGTTGTAAAACGGCAATTCGCGCCCCACCTTGCGACCACCTTCCATACGAACCTGTCGGAAATTCCGACAGGTTGCGTCCTGCACCAATTCGCCTTCTTCGTAGATATGCTGAATATGCTCTACTACGTTGGTGCGCGATGTCTGGAATAGGTCTGCCATTTGCTGTTGGCTCAACCACACCGTTTCATTCTCGAGCTGGACTTGTAGCTCAATGTCGTCGCCACTCTGGTAGATAACGACTTTATTCTGTTCTTGGTTAGTTTCTTTCATGACTAGATGACCTTTACCTTGGTATCTGGGCGGAGGATGTGGAAGATGGTAGCTACGAGGAGCACCATTTTGCCATATTTTATTAATCTTAACTGTCAGCAAACTCCCCAACGTCTTCAGTATTCATATTTTACTGCCTTTCCCCACGCTTGCTGATCTTAACTGCCAGTAGTTTGCCTTCATTGTCCCATTTACGAATGGGTAGCCGGATTTACCCCTGGTATATCAGTTGTATCTTTGACCCGACCCAATGCTCTAGCTAGAAAAATATCTTATGGCTTAGATACTTACACGGGTATGGAAAGAAATGCTGTATTAGCGATCATAGCTCAGACCTAGGTGCGTACCAAAAAAAAGAAACATTTTCCCCCGAACTCTCCAGTGCTCTTCGAAGTGTATTTGTCAAATCCTAAACGGTTACTGTACTGCCTGTTGATAACTCAGAGATATTAATGTAGTGTTGAGAGTAGGAGTGATTCAAGAAATTGCTCAATGTTATTAAGTAAAAGAAAGGCTTTATGTCGTGGTTTGGAGGAAAATCAGAAAGAATCAGAACAGATGACTTATTGCCAACTGGAGCAGTCGACCCAAGTCGTGTCAATTATTTTCAGAAGAAAGGAAAAGGTCACGATCATCCAGTCGGCTATGTCGAAGGTGATGATGGAAAGCTATATGTGGTTGATGGTAATCATCGAGTAATGGCTCACATTGCTAATGCGGAAGAATGGACAGAAGCAACCAAGGTTAAAATGCCTGATGATGTAAGGAAAAAGTGGTTCGATAAAGTATTTGGAAGGAGATAAAAATCATCCACGCTTAAATCAGTTGGGAATAACTCAATTTCATGCTAAATAATGGTCTGATTGATGAGTATATTAGAGCATGCAATAGGACTAAGTTATCTGACTATGGTACTGTACTATAATACGCACCATGATAAAACATTTTTGTGCTTTGGCACTTGCTGTGTTGTTACTACTTGGTGTTGCTCAGCAAACACTGGCTCAAACCCCCAATACTGTGGAGTGGAAAACTCCATATGCCTACTGGGGTGCTGGCGACTTTGCGATTAGGATCGGTGACAAGTATTTCACTGCTCAAGTACCTGTGACTGTCCGCTCCGATCCTGGTAACGATCAATACACTACACTAGAAATTGATTGGACAGAGCATGGCGTCCCCATGCGACTCTACGCCTACTTTCGACTGAATCCTCCAAAATATCAAGGAGCAGCTGCAGAATGGGAACTCTATGAACTACGTACCTACGATGGATCTCGGTTGGGCAACTGGATTTACTTCAAGCCAACTGACTCATGGGGCAATCCCGTGATCAATCTTCCAGGTGAGCCCAACCATCAATACGAACGTAGGTTTACCCCAATCGACGGGAGTGATGCCGAAATCATTACCCGACTGTCTACCATCAATGCGTTTCTCAAAAAAGACCTCAGCTATCCTGCCGAGTATGCACTTGAAGCGATGATTGGTCTACCTGCTGGACAAATTATTTCACTGTCCACCGACCCTATGACTGGCTATGGTGTCAATGTGCTTCTAAGAGACGCCTATAGTGAGATTGTTTTGAATCAAGCTGATGTTGAGTACAAGTGGCGCGCACGTAATCCAGAATTGGTGGAAATTGTGGCGCGCCCCCTCGAATTTTCTGATGGTTCCTGTAGTTATGGCATGCTCCCTCCATGCCCCGCAATTAACGCACAGCTGCGAGGGTTACAGCCTGGTTACACCTCCATTGACGTCAGCGCAGTTCGAGGTGATACCATCCTTGCTTCTACTCAATTTGATATCGAAGTCACCGATCCCACAGGAGCTAAACCTAGTCGCCCTCCCACACCATCTGTAACGCCCAAATCTTTACCAGTAGCCGAAGTTATGCCATCACCCACCTTTCCGCCGGTGGCAATGGTCTCTATCGATCCCGCTGATGAACGATACGAGCAGCTCACCCAGGAAATTGAGAAGCTAGAAACTAAAGTTGGCGTTCTCGAGTTGGAGAACCAAACACAAGCAAAGCAAATTTCTTTGTTGGAAAAACTCGTCAGATCACTACAACAACTGGTCAACAGGCTGAAGTTTTGGGACTAAATTGATGCATCGACTAATCCAGCCAAAATCACTCCCGATACGTAAAATACTCGTGCGTTATCATCTTATTTGTCTTGAAAAAGTTGTAATCCTGGGAATTGCTTCTGGATACTTTTAGCTGAGTTCTGTGAGCTCTGAGTGATCTGATTTTGGCCAAACTCTCTGCCCAACTCAGTTTTAGACAAAACTCTGGTTCTATGGGTTGGATCAACTCCTTCTCTGACATGTGACTGACCGCCTGTGGAATTTTCATGCTATTGACGGTGGCGTAGAGCAAGCGAGCTGGTGGCTTGGTGGCCAGGTCGACGGCTTCAGTTAAAGAAATATGATCGGCATGACCGTATATGCCGTCGGGTTCGAGAGTTAGAGTGTGAGTGGGTTGGTAGTTTTTGACTTGATTTTTGACATACTGAGTCAGCTGACGAAAATTTTTTCTCAAGCCTCCATCGGGCAAGTTGGTATGTGCGTAATCACTCACCCCTAGAACGTGCAAAGCCTTCTTCAGCTCTTTTTTTCTCGCTTCGGCCAAATCATCTTCTGGCCTCAAACCATATCGGAGCGAACTCGCCTCCCCCTCGGTCAAAGTCACTAACCTGGTCGCCACCTTGGCTCGGGTCAGCTTTTTCAGCAATCCACTCACAAACACCGCCTCATCATCCGGATGCGGCATCAGCACCAACACCCGACTGTCAGGTTTTATACCAAGTTGGGAGAGAGAGGTGATGGTTTTCATGGTGAAATCATCACTATATCCAAATTTATTTTCATTCTTCGAACATTAGGATTATAATCCATTTACTACATAAGTCACTCATGATATGAATAACCAACTAATTCAAGTCTCGACTTTAGAGGGGGTTTTGTTATCTGGGGCTGTCCACTCATTCAAACCACATCAGGCAAAGATGGCAAAAGAGGTGAGCAAGTTTGTGATTGGAAAATAATCCGTATGAATAAGCTTCTTGGTTTTTCAGCTTGATTTTTTCAGCTCTGGTATTTGGTGAGTTGCCAACAAGCAGAGAGATAGCCAGAAGAGTATTCATCATGGTGATCAACAAGCCTTTTGATGGGCTCCACTATTAGAAAGTCATATGTCACAAATTAAGCAGTTGAAAAACAAAGCCACAGCGGTAAAAATTGGTGAGTTTTTGACCGGAGAAAGTGCCTTTGATCAAACCTGGGCACCCAAAGAGAAACAACTAGTCATCGATTCGGTCATTGAGAGCCTAAATAATGATAGGCATTGTTATTGGTATGTAGAAGAAAATGAAGAAATTATTGCCGCTATGGGCATTCGAGAAAATAAATATGGCAGTGGAGGATATGAAATGGATGAGGATTACTTTGCAGTCCATAAAAATCATCGTCACCAAGGTCTAGCTTCCATGTTACTCAGTCAGGTAGAACAATTTGTTAAAAAAAGCAGCGGCAGATACATTCATGCTCTGTCATGCGATATTGAGTCATACGCTCCAGCACGCTCCTTTTATAAAAAACACGGCTATCAACAAGTTGCTCACATACCCAACTATTATGTAGAGGGGGAAGGTAGGATTGATTTTTTTAAGGAACTGACATGAAACTTTTACTTACCTCAGCTGTTCTCTCAAATCAAACCATCAACCATACTTTAACAAAGCTGATTGGAGAATCTAGAGAATCTGAAATTTGGTTTTGAGTTTGCTATATTATCATTTTCAAAAAGTTTCCTTCTGTCAAGGAAACTTTTGGTAAAATCTTTCCTTCTGAGAAGGAAAGATTGGGTAAAATTGACTTATTGCCTCAATAAATTTGGTCAAAAATGGTATACTACCGCTAGTATGATGACCACCCGATACTTCCGCTATGAAAAACATTCGGCGGAAGCTATTTTCCCAGAACTTTCTTTGTAATCGCCAGTTGGTAGAGCGACTAGTCAGCCAGTCCTCCCTTGGTCAAGGTGATTTAGTGGTGGAAATTGGCGCTGGACAGGGCATTATTACTCGGGAGTTGATCAGGCGGGCAGGTCATGTAATAGCAGTGGAAATTGATGGCAGGTGGTTTGGGCAGTTGCAGGGGCAATTGGCTGGGGTGGAAAACCTGACCCTGTACCAAGCAGACATTCTCAATTTTGATTTGCCCAGACTGCCCTATAAAATCTTTGCCAACATTCCTTTTGCTATTGAAGGCAAAATTATCCGCAAACTCTTGGATGACGCTAATCCACCTCAGGATTGTTACCTGGTGGTGATGAAAGAGTTGGCGGAGAGGCTTATTGCCAGTCAGCCAGGCAGTTTATTTGCCAGTAGCTATCGACCTTGGTTTGATTTTGCCATTGTTCATCGTTTTTCCCCAGCTAATTTTTCACCAGTGCCCCACGTCAAGGCAGTCTTGTTGAGATTTACTAAAAAGAGTTCGCCATTGCTATCTTGGTCTGAGCGTAAAAAGTACCAACAGTTTATTCAGCGAGGATTTGGTCAAGGTCGGTCAATTCGCCATAACTTACGAGGGTGGTATAAAACTGACAAAATCGATACCGCATTGCAAAAAATATCTATCAGTAGAAAATGCAAGCCAGGACACCTAAGGATAGAGCAATGGATCAGACTGTACAATGCTTTGGTGTAGAATCTCATTTCCCTCTGTCCCTGCCTGTGATTTTTTGCTTTAATGAGAGTATGCGATTTTCGCGCAAGGTAAAGCCGCTCGCTGCGGGGGCTTGTTTAGGCATCGCCATGACTGGCAGTTATGTCCAGTCGTGGCTTTTAGTGTTGGAAGAGGGTAAGGCGGTCAAAAAAGTGGCATCGGCTCGGTTTCATTATCAAACCTCAACTGAGTTAATAGCCGCCACCGATCAAGCCTTACGCGAGCTAGGCGACGAAGCCCTAGCAGTTCATGAAGCCGTCTTTTGTTTAGCACCAAAGCTAATTGGCCAAGATGATGTAGCCAGTGATCAGAAAACAATTTTGGCCGACTTAGTCAAAGAACTCCAGCTAGAACCAATCGGTTTTGTGTCTTTGCAAGAAGCAGTTTTACATCATGTGACTCAATCCCAACCTGATTTTGTGGGAATTGTGGGCAGTATTTATGAAGAGTACGTCGAGCTACAGTTAGTCGATAGTAGTGGAGTTCTAACTACTGCTCGACAAACTTGTTTGGAGACACCCGCTGAAACTATAGCAGCTGGCTTAGTGCAGTTGTATGGGGCGCTTACTTCTCCCTTAAGCGAACAGTCTGTGTTATTAAGTTTTGTGGATAATACCCAAAACGAGCAGGACTGGCAGACTGTCGTTACTAACGCCGATTACACTGTGTCTGGCTGGCCAGTGGCTCAATCAGCCTCAGTTTGGCCGCATGAAACTACTTTGGAGTTAGGTGCTGAGTATGCCGGAAAAGTTTGGATGGCCACCTTGGTGGAGGATGATCCTCTGTTGGCTGTTAGTGCGGGAACATTTGGTGGCGAGGCAGCACTGCAAGTGGCAGGGACGGAAATTGGTACGGGAGAAGTCAAGAGTGACGTTGATCAACCTAGACTGAGCACGAAGTCGAAACTGGCTCGGCACAAACCAAGTTGGAGGAAAGTCATAGGAGCGGGAGTGGTCGGAGTTGGGCTGGGCTTAATACTGTTACTAGTAGTTAGTGGTTGGTATTTAAAGACACAGTCAATCGTAGTACTCAGAGTTCAGCCTGATACCAAACCCTTAACCGCTCAAGTCGAGTTTACATTGGATGAAAAAATTGCTGATCCTGATCTAG
>JAANMU010001483.1_pt1 | contig 21145 bp, 17 predicted proteins | sample 7279701 | NCBI WGS metagenome assembly JAANMU01 (sample SAMN14094539, study PRJNA606508) | bioreactor metagenome | isolation source: A lab-scale SPAN reactor treating ammonium-rich wastewater day 57 | place: Ireland: Galway | collected 2017-03-13 | reverse complement strand
CACGGTTTCGCCGCGCTCGTTGCGGGCGGGGAACCGCAGGCGCGTCGGCTCGCCCTCGTCCTGATCGACGACGAGCCACGCGGCATCCCCGCTCACGGCGCGTGCCGCGGCGGCGCAGGCGAACCACTTGGCGAGGATGCCGGGGTGCCAGACCTCCGCCTGATGCCCGGACATGACGACCGGGCATCGCGAGCGTCCGCTTCGCTCGGCGTGGTCTCTCGCCAGTGCGGCCCACGCACGAGCGTCCGGTTCGATGCGAACCTGCGCGGCTGGCGGCTGCGCTGCGCCGGCCTTCACGCGCACCCCGCCTCGACGCCGCAGAGCGCCGCGGGCGGGAGCCGGTCTGCGCAGCGTTCCAGTTCGCAGTGCAGCACCTGGCGGTAGTGGGCGAGTCGCACGGCAGAGTCGTCGAGTTGCCCGCCGAAGGTGCGCGTCGGGTCGTTGTAGATGAGCCTTACCGCCAGCTCGCGGATGCGCAGCCGCGCGGCGGCGGCCTGCACCCAGAACTGCATCGGGAACGCGTACCCGTTCTCGGTGAGGCGCAGGCGACGCAACGAATCGACGCGCATCGCCTTGAACCCGCAGAACGAGTCGGTGATCTCCTCCCCCCCCGCCTCGCGGAAGACGCGGCCGAGCCGACGGTTGACCTCGCGGGTGATCTCGGCGTTGATGGCGCGGCGGTCGCGGGGGGGGGCGTCGTCCTCGGGCGTCGGCACGAGATAGCGAGAGCCGCTGATGACGTCGTGCGTGCCCTCGCGCGCCGCCTCGACGAACAGCGGGATCGCGTCCGGCTCGTGCTGCTCGTCGCAGTCCATCGTGATGATCCAGTCGTAGCGCCGGGCGATGGCGTCGTCGAAGGCGTCGCGCAGCGAGCGGCCGTAGCCGAGGTTCGTCGCGTGGCGGATCACCCGCACCGGCATGCATTCGAGACGACGCGGCGTGCTGTCGGTCGAGCCGTCGTCGATGACGAGAACGTCGTGCCCGTGCTCGACGACGCGCCGGATGACGGAGCAGACGTACCGCTCCTCGTTGTACACAGGGATGGCGACCAGCGTGCGCATCGGTCCTCCCCCGGGCCTCCCGCCCGGCTTGGAAGTTTATGCACGCCGCCAGCCGCGACCTGCCGCGACGAACCGCGACCGCTCGCTACGAACCGCGACCGCTGGGGCGCGCGCTGCGCACGATGAACGCGGACGAACCACTCCCTGACGGTCGTGGCTCATTGGTCGGGAAGGAAGCGGGGGAGACTTGCGCCCGCTGTTCCGCCTCGGCGCGCTGGCGAGACCGCGCCACCGAGGTGAAGGCCTCGAACCCGAACGGCAATCCCTTGCTTTCGCCGGGGCTTTGCTCCACGGCGGCCTGTTCGAGCTGCTGCATCAGTTCCTCGCTCAGGGCGTGGAAGCCGCGGATCTCGTGCAGGGGGAGCGTGTAGACCTCACCGGCGGGCGTTGCGATCTGGTACACGCTGCACTGCAGGTCGGTCGAGAGCAGCCGGTCGCGCTGCGTTGAACTGATGCTGCACGCCAGCAGGGGGATGACGGCCGCGATCGGGATGCGCTGCCCCTGCGCGGTGATGACGGCCAGGCGTCCGTCGAGCATGTCGCTCTCGTCTTCGCCGTTCTTCGCAGCGGGCGGGGGCCGCATTGCCGAGGCCATCGCCAGCGAGGTGAGCATCTCTCGCATCACGTTCTGCCAGAAGAGCTCCCGCGCCTGCGCCACCTCACCGAGCGTGCGCGCCTCGGGAGTTTCCGGCTCGCGGGGCGCGGCGATCGCCTTGCGCTTCGCGCCCGCCTTCTTCACCGGCGGCTTCGTCTTCCGCTTCGCCATCACGCCGCTCCGTTCCCGCCGTGCAGCAGGCTGCGCCCGAGTTCGCCCGGCTCGAAGGCGTGCGCTCGTTCCATCTCGACCGAAAGGTCAGCCCGATCACCCGGCGCCAGCCCCTGCCGGGCGGCGACGCGCGCAACGACGGCCTCGCCCGAATCGAGGTCGCAGACCACGTCCATCACGTCGCCGAGCAGTTCGACGAGGCGGACGCGCGCGCCGAGCGTCGCGCCGGGCCTGCCCGCCCCGAGGGAGATCGCCTGGGGCCGCACGCCCAGGACGCCCTCCCGCGGCGCGCTCCGCACAAGGCGGTCCGCGTGGGTGTCGGCGCAGCGCAGGCGCGCCCCGCCGCGCGACGTGAACCACACCCCCCCCTCTCCCGCCTCGAACCGCCCGTGGAGGAAGTTCATCCCCGGCGTGCCCACGAAGCCCGCGACGAATCGGTCCGCCGGCTCGTTGTAGACTTCGAACGGCGTGCCCGCCTGCCGGATCACGCCCCCGTGCATGACGACGACGCGGTCGCCGAGCGTCATCGCCTCTTCCTGGTCGTGCGTGACGTAGACCGTGGTCGTGCGCAGGCGCAGGTGGAGTGCCTTGAGTTCGGCCCGGGTCGAGAGGCGCAGCCGTGCGTCGAGGTTCGAGAGCGGTTCGTCGAAGAGGAACGCCTTCGGCTCGCGGACGATCGCCCGACCGACGGCGACGCGCTGGCGCTGCCCGCCCGAGAGTTGGCGCGGCCGGCGGTCCAGCAGCCCCTCGATGTCCAGCATCCGGGCCGCCTCGCGCACGCGCCGCTCGACCTCGGCCCTGGGCGTGCCGCGCAGCCGCAGTGCGAAACTCATGTTCTCGCGCACGGTCATGTGCGGGTACAGGGCGTAGTTCTGGAAGACCATCGCCACGTCGCGGTCCTTGGGGTGGACGGCGTTCACGACCCGGTCGCCGATGCGGATCGTCCCGCCGTCCGCCTCTTCCAGGCCGGCGATCATGCGGAGGGTTGTGCTCTTGCCGCAGCCGGACGGCCCGACGAGCGCGACGAACTCGCCGTCGCGGACGTGGAGCGTCAGGTCGCGCACCGCCTCGACGCCTCCGTCGTAGACCTTCCGGACGCTCTCCAGCGAGACGCTCGCCATGCCTTGGCACGCTCCGTGGGGCACGGCCCCGGTATGGAGGCTACGGGTCGCGGGCAGTCCCTGCCACCGCTGCGCTTCTCTAACCGGCACAACCCTTACGCCTTGCTGCCGGGTGTCGCCTGCGGCCGTCGTGACGGCCAAGAGCCGCACCCTCCGGGCCGATAGCACCCGTGTCCGGAGCAGGGAGGTCGGCCTATGCGCGGCAGGAACGCATTTGACGAGGTCCGCTCGATCCTCGGTCGTCTCGACGAGTCGATCACCGAGGCACGCCGTCGCCGCCTCGGCGACCCCGCCGATGCCACCACTCCCCAGCCCCCCCGAATGCCGAACACCCCCATTCCGGACCAGCACCACACCCGCACCAGCAACGGGCAAACGAGCGGCCACACGCCGAGCAATGACCGCCCCATCGGTGGACAGCCGGTCGAGGAGCCGATCTCGCCCCGGCGTGCCCAGTACGGCAAGGCCAAGCCCCTCCGTCCTCTCAATGGCGAGGCTCACGACCATCACGAGCAGCCACGCCGGACGGCCTGACCCGCCCCGCTTGCCCACCCAGACCCAAGGGGTACGATTGCCCCGGCGTCCGACGCCGATTGGGGATTGGTGTAACGGTAGCACGACTGACTCTGGATCAGTTAGTGGAGGTTCGAATCCTCCATCCCCAGTTGCTCCCTCGTTTGCGGGTCTGCGTTGCACGGCGCGTCCTGGGGATGCACCGATCCGACCGCGGGACCAGCCTCGTCAAGTCCGCAAACCATTGCCGCGCAACGGCCTGAACGCTGATCGACCCACGCTGGTTCGCGGCGATCGACGGAAAGCCAGAGGTTTTGCTTGGCCAGGCCACCCGGGAGGGTTACCTTGGTCCCGGACGAGAGCGAGTCCGTCTGTTGAGAAGGCGGGCCTCCGGGAGGAGACAATCCATGAGACAGCGGGTCATTGCGTGCGCTACCGCGGCGGTTGCGTCCACCGGGTCCGTCGCCACGGCAACGCCCATCGAGGTCGAGGCCTTCATCGCCAGCGGGCTGTATTCCACCGGCGACCACTCGCCCGGCCACCTCAACTACTACATCGGTCATGCACCGATCTCCTCGCCCCCCGAGCGACGCAACTACTTCGTCTTCGATCTCGGCTCGGTCGGCGCGCCGATCGTGAGCGCGAAACTCAAACTCTACATGCCCGGCGACGAACTGAAGAGCGAGCCGTGCGGCTATTCGAGCGTTGATCCCACCGAGATGTACAAACTCTCCGGCAGCCCGTTCCCGTGGACCATGTTTGTGGCCGCGTTCGAAACGCCGGACGCGCCCAAGGACGGCATCAAGGCCATGTTCGGCACCCTGGGCGAGGGCGTCCCGTACGGCTTCGCCATGCTGTCGGGCGAAGACTGCGGCAAAGACGTCGTCATCGACCTCACCGCCGAAGGTGTCGCCGCTCTCAACGCCGCCTTCAGCGACCCGCACGGGCCGAAGATCGTCCTCGGCGGACGCCTGACGGACATCACGCCCGGCGAGCCGGACATCTTCGAACTCGCGTTCGCCTACTCCGACATCCCGCCCATGCCCTACCCGCGGCTCGAACTCACGCTCGTTCCCGCGCCGGGCACGGTCGGCGTGCTGCTCGGCGCGTGCATGGTGGGATCGGCGCGTCGCCGCCGGTAGCGCGGCGCACGGGCGCGGGCGCGACGCCGGTGCGCCGTGTCATGGGAGTTTCGCCGACCACTCGGCCGCCTGCTCCGGACGTTCCCACGCCCCGTAGAGCGATACCAGCAGGCGCACCGTGTCCAGCGTGCGGGCGTGCGCGGGCCCGAGGGTCTGCTCCAGCGTCGCGTGGCCGGACAGCAGGGCGGCCTCCGCTTCGTCGTAGCGACCGAGGGCAGTGAGCGAGCGCCCGTGCAGCGCACTGAACCAGGCCCGGCTCAACGGTGGAAGCGTCGCAGCGCCGTCGGCGAGGATGGCGGCGTACTCTCGCTCGGCATCGGCAGCGCGGCCCGCCGCTTCCATGAGCGAGGCGACTTGAGCCCGGGTCGCCAGCGTGTCCGGGTGCGACGCACCGAGGGAGACGAGCATCGACGCCGCGGCGGAGGCGAACTCTCGCTCGGCTTCGTCGGCGCGATCCAGACGCCGCAGCAGCGAGCCGAGACGAACACGGGCGCGGGCCGTGTCGGGGTGGTCCGGTCCGGACACCCTCGCGAGCGCGTCGAGCGCGCCGCGCAGCATCGGCTCGGCCTCGACGGCGCGGCCGGTGGCTTCGAGCAGCGTCGCGTAGGTCGCGCGCACGATGGCCGAGAGACCCGCGGGGGGGGCGGCCGCCGAGTCCAGCGCAGCGATGGTCTCGCGCCACAGCCGCTCGGCGTCCTCGACGCGACCATCCTCGAAGTACAGCTTGGCCAGGTTGTGGGCGGTCGTGAGCGTCTCTTCGTGCGCAGGCCCCCGCGCCGCTCGAAGACGGCCCAGCGCCTCGTCGAAGAGCGCGGCGGCACGCTCCGTCTCGTCCAGCGCATACAGCGCGACCGGCAGGTTCGCCAACGCGAAGAGGTGATCGTCGTCGTCATCGGGCAGCGTGCGCCGAGCGAGCGCGAGCGCGGCCTCGAACTGCGCCTCGGCCGCCTCGACGTGCCCGAGCCCGTAGAACGTGCGCCCGAGGATGTTCCGCAGCGCGACCTCGACCCGCGGCTGGCCGGCCAGGTCCGCGCCGATCGTCGCGGCCGCGTGATCGAGCACCTCGGCGACGGTGATCTCGCGGTTCTCGCCTCGAGTCGGATCGGCGGCGGCGAGCCACCCTTCGAGCGCATCGACCACCTGACGCCGGGTCTCGGACTGCGCCTTGGCCTGCGTGAGCCGGTCCTCGGCCAGCAGTTCCGCCGCCCGCGCCCGCTGGTAGAGCGCGGTCATGCCGATCGAGAAGCCCACGAGCAGCACGAGCAGCAGCGCGCCGAAGGCCACAGGCCCGCGGTGCCGACGCGCCATCTTCGAGAGCACGTACCACCCGCTGTCGCGCTTGGCCTCGATCGGCTCGCCGCGCAGGTAACGCTCGATGTCTCGGGCGAGTTCACCGGCGTTCTGGTAGCGGCGCTCGCGCTGCTTGCTCAGGCACTTGAGGACGATCGTCTCGACCTCGTCGTTGATCTGCCGGCGGATCGTGCTGGGGCGGGCCGGCTCGGCACGCAGGATGTTGTCCAGCACGTCGCGCATCGCCCCGATCACTTGGTAGGGGAACCGGCCCGTCAACGCCTGATAGAGCACGACGCCGAGCGAGTAGACGTCCGTGCGCACGTCGATCATCGACGGCACGCCCTGCGCCTGCTCCGGGCTGGCCCAGGGCAGCGAGCCGATGAACTGACCCGTCATCGTCATCAGGCGCGGCTGGGCCTCGTCGCTCATGTCGCCCGTCGCCACTTTCGCCAGGCCGAAGTCCACGACGTGCGGCTCGCCCTTCGCGTCCACGCGCACGTTCGCCGGCTTGAGATCGCGGTGGATCACCCCCTTGAGGTGCGCGGCGTTCACCGCGTCGCAGATCTTCACGAACATGGCCAGCACTTCGGAAACGCTCGGGTCGTGCTGCGAGAGGTAGACGTCCAGCGTCTGGCCCGAGACGTAGTCCATCACGTAGTAGAACCGGCCCTCCGCCAGGCCCGAGTCGTGCACCGCCACGATGTTCGGATGGTCGAGCTGCGCCAGAATCTCCACCTCGCGCTCGAAGCGCGTGCGATCGCGCGGCCCGGCGAGCGCGCCCTCCAGCAGCACCTTGATCGCCACCTTCCGCTTCGTCCCCTTGTGAATCGCCTGGTAGACGACGCCCTGTCCGCCGCGGTGAATCTCGCGGACCACGATGTAGCCGGGGAAGAAATCCGGCGGGGGCAGGTCGGGGTCGGGGGGGAGGCCGTCCGAGCGGGCCTCGGCGGCGGCCCGGGCCGCGGCGATGAGAGCGTCGTCCGAGCCTGAACCGCCCGAGGGGGACGGCGCGGCGTCGTTCGGCCCTGGTTCGTTGGGGCGGTCAGGCACGGCACAGCCTCCGGGCCGCGGCAACGGGCGGCCGGGTGGAGAGCGACGCCGCGGGGCGAGGCTCACGCCAATCTACCACTTCCCAGGCGGTTCAGACGGGGCGTCTGCCGGAGCATGATCAGCTGTTAGCAAAGTGGATGCCGTGCTCGGCCGCGATGGCGACCAGACGTGCCGTGTCGGGCGGGCCGGGGCGGGCGAACACCTCCGCGCAGCGGGAGAAGAAGGTCTCGAAGCCGGCAGGAGAGGTATGGACGAGCATCCTGAGCGGCCCGTCGCCGCGGTTGCGGTAGGCGTGCACGACGCCGCGCGGGGTGAAGACGACGGAGCCGACCGGCGCCTCGACCCACGTGCCGCCCTTGAGGAACTCGACGCGCCCTTCGAGGACAAGGAACCACTCGTCCTCGTTGGCGTGGAAGTGGGGGGGCGGCCCACCGCCGGGCGGGGTGACAACGGTGAAGAGCGCGTAGCGCCCGTCCGTCTCGGCCGCGCCGAGGTAGATGGTGACTTCGTCACCGAAGGCGCGGATGACGCGGCCCGCGGCGGGGGGCACGATGCGAGTCCCCTTGACGGATTCAGTGGGCATGGACGACTGTACGCACGATCGTGGGCGTCAGGACACGCTGAAGAACCGCGACTCGGTACCCATGGTCTCGCGCAGCCAGTCGTGAGCGCGGGCACGGAGCATGTAGACCGCGCCCTCGGTTCGGCCGAGTTCGCGCGCGACCTCCGCGATCGGTCGGCATTCGAGGTCGTACAGCCGCACGACCTTCGCGTAGTCCGTCGGGAGTTTCGCGAGCGTGCGGTCGAGGATTTCGACGGCCTCGCGCCGCGCGGCCTGACGGCTCGGCGTCGTCGTGGTCATGCCGAGCACCTCGACGAGGCCGACGTAGGAATCCTCGTTCACCGGCCCCTGGACACGGCGCTTGGGATCGGGGCGTTTGGCGCGTTCGAGGCCTCGCACGGCGTCGCGGACGTTGTTCTCGGCGATGCGCGTCATCCACGCGAGAAACGCGCCCTCGCCCTCCGGCGTGAAGCAGGCGATGCGCGTGAAGGCCTCCATGTAGGTAACCTGGAGGACGTCGTCGGCCTCGATCGCACCCTGCCACTGCCTGCCGATGCGGCTCTCGACGCGGCGGCGGAGTTCCGGGCCGTTGCGGCGCAGGAGTTCGGTGAGCGCGTCGGCGTCGCCCGCGCACGCGCGCTGCACGAGGGTCGGGTCCGCATCGGGCATGGTGGGCCGCCGTTCTCAGCCGCAGCCGGCCGTGTAGGCGTTCAGGAAGGCCAGCACGTCGAGCGTGTTGAGGATGGTATCGCCGTTGAAGTCGGCCGAGGGGTCGTTGGCGGCGTAGGCGTTGAGGAAGGCCAGCACGTCGAGCGTGTTTACGACCGTGTCGCCGTTGAAGTCCGCGGGGCAGAGCGGGGGCACGAGCGAGCGGATGGTCTCCTCGGCCGAGTCGCCCTCGAGGGCCATCGCGTTGAGCGAGTCCATGTTGTCGGTGTGCAGGAGGCCGAGGTCGCCGTGCTGGGCGAAGAGGGCGACGACGCCGGGCACGTTGCACACCAGCACGTCCGCCGCGGAGAACCCGAAGAGCAGGAGCGTGGGCGAGCCGGGGGCGAGGGTGAAGTAGACCTCGTCGCCGGGAGTGAACCGGGCGTCGCGGTCCTCGTCGAAGACGATCAGGCCGTCGATGTCGTCGGCGAACTGGAGGCCGAGCTGGATGAACTGGGCGTAGAGGTTCTCGGTGCCGGGGATGTTCACGTCGAAATCGACGTAGACGTCCGCCGCGCTCCCGGTACCCGGCAGGAACATGAGCGACGGGCTGCCCTGTGCGAGCGTGAAGTACGTCGGAGCGCCGGGGATCGGGATGCCCGTCATCGCGGCGTTCACGTCGTCGAGGTCGCCTGGGGGGAGGTGGTCGGTGGGCGAGGCGACCGGCAGCAGGCCGAAGACGGTCGGATAGACCGGCGACTGGTTGGTGCGCAGGACGTTGTTGAACAGCCCCATGCTCGTCGGGGGGGGGAGCATCCCGACGCCCTGCTCGAAGGCCTCGGTCGAGAGGAAGACGTCGCCGGCGGCCTGGTTCTTGTTCGCCTGGTCGAAGACGTTGAACGATGGGATGCGCAGCCGCGACACGCCCACCGAGAGCGGATCGACCGAGAAGCAGATGATGAACTTCTTGGCGGCCCGGAGGTCCGCGGCGTTCATGGAGACGCCGTTGAGGTCGTCGCCGGGTCGGCCCATCCCCATGCCCGGGCCGCCGCCCACGGGCACGGGGAAGCCGCCGAAGGACTCGAAGAGGAGGTCCGAGGGGAGTGCGGAGGGGCCGTCGCGTCCGACGCTGAAGACCGGCTGCGCGGCCGCCGCGCCACCAAGCCCGGCCACGACGAGCACAACTCCGGCCCAGCGCGCGCACATAGCCGTCTCCGATCGGGGGTTTCCTCGGCACAGCATCGCAGAAACCCGCGGCTGAATCAAGGGCGATCTTTTTTCGCCGTCGGTCACGCGAATACCGCGATTCGCGCCGAAACGGGTCGGCGGGCAGCGTCGCCGATTCCCCCACACCGCCCAACTCCCCCCCTCACCCGTCAGCCCGTGCTGCCCCGATCTCCCCCGCGTCCGCCACAGGGGGGGAAACGGGGGCATGCTCCAGCTGGCGTGCCAGGAACCCGGCGTACCGCCCGCCGAGCGCGAGCAGCGTGTCGTGCGTGCCCTCCTCGACGATTCGCCCGCCGTCGATCACGACGATTCGATCGGCGTCACGCACGGTGCTGAGGCGGTGGGCGATGACGAACGTCGTGCGGCCGCGCATGAGCGTGGCAAGGCTCTCGCGGATGAGGGCCTCGCTCTCCGCGTCGAGGTTGCTCGTCGCCTCGTCGAGGATGAGCACGACGGGATCGGCGAGGACGGCGCGGGCGATGGCGATGCGCTGCTTCTGCCCGCCGCTGAGGCGCACGCCGCGCTCGCCGATGACGGTGTCGTATCCGCGTTCGAGCCGCTCGACGAACTCGTGGGCGTGGGCGAGGCGGGCGGCCTCGACGATCTGCCCGCGCGTCGTGCCGCGCCGCGCGTACGCGATGTTCTCCGCCACCGTGCCGTCGAAGAGGAAGACGTCCTGCTCGACGATGCCGAGCAGCCGCCGGTAGCTCGCCGGCTCGATGGTGCGCAGGTCGATGCCGTCCAGCAGCACGCGCCCGCGCTGCGGGTCGTAGAAGCGAGCGATGAGGTTGCAGAGCGTGGTCTTGCCCGCGCCGCTCGGACCGACGAGCGCGACAACGCTGCCCGGCGGCACGTCCAGCGACACGTCCTCCAGCACCCAGCGTTCCTCCACCCTCTCACCCTTCGCACCCGCCCCGCGCGGGTAGGCGAACCAGACGTGCTCCACCGTGATCCGCCCGGCAACGGACGACCGATCGACCGTTCGCTCGGACCGCTCGTCGGCGAACTCGGGCTTCTCGGCCAGGAGGTCGAGCACACGGTCGAGGGCGGCCAGCTGCGTCTGGACGCTGGTTGCGCTCGTCGTGAGCATGGCGATCGGCCCGAGCAGCATGGTCACGTAGGCCACGAACATCACGAGGTCGCCGGTGCGCAGGCGCTCGCCGAGCACGGCGTAGCCCCCGTAGAGCACGACGCACGCCGTGGCGACCGGGATCAGGAAGTCCCACGCCGCCTCGATGCCGCGCGACCACCACCACGCGAGGATTTCCTGCCGGGCGGCGAAGTGGTTGCGGCGCGTGAAGCGCAGGGCCTCGCCCGTCTCGCGCGAGAACGCCCGCACCACGCGCATGCCCGCGAAGGCCTCGGTCGCGTGGGCGTCGGTCGTCTGCTTCACGGCCTTGATGTCTCGCTGCACGGGCCGGATGCGCGCGATCCACGCGCGGTGCGTCACCCACACGATCGGCAGCACCAGCAGCCCGCCCGCCAGCATCCGCCAGTCCACGACCGCGAGGATGATGAGCGTGCCGGTCAGCTGCACGATCGCGCCCCACGGGTTGTAGAAGAGGTTGAAGGTGAGGTCGGAGACGGTGCCCGCGTCCTCGCGCAGCAGCGCGGTCACCCCGCCGGACTTGAGCCGCTGCACACGGTGGAGCGGCAGCCGCGAGGCGTGCTCGAAGACGCGCCGGCGTACCGCGGCGTGCATGATGCGAGTCGCTTTCGTCAGTTTCCACCTGCCCCACAGGCCGACGATCGTTGCGGTGAAGGGCAGCAGCGCCAGGCCGACCGCCACGCACCAGAGCAGCGCGACGCGGTCGTGCGGGAGCGGCATCCACGCCGGCAGCGGGTCCGTCCCCAGCACGCTGTCGAAGAGCGCCTTGAGCAGCACGGGCGGCAGCAGCGCGATGAGCGTGCCGAGCGTGCGCGTGGCGAGCGCGAAAGTGAAGATCGGTCGGGCCGCGTCCGCCAGCCGCCAGAACGCCGCCAGCAGCGACCAGAACGACCGCGAGCGCGCCCGCCCCTGCTTCGGCCCGTCCTCCGCGCCGATGACGCGATCGTCCTCGTCCGCCTTCTTGCGCTTGCGACGGTATTCCTCGAACCACGCGCGGCTGCTTCGCCCGGTGCCGATCATCGAACGATCCTAGCGGTGACATCCCCCGGCGAAGTTCCCTCGCCAACCAACGAGTCTCGACCGTGCAACGGGCCGCGACAGTCGGGGAGGGGTTTCTCCGCCTTGTTATCGGTTCGACCGCTCGCGGCTCGGCGTGGAGCAGCGCCTCGGATTGCGTGGCACGATGGTTCCCTGTACCGTGTCGGCATGGCAGGGAAACGCCTCGCCCTTCACTGGAAAATCCTGATCGGGCTTGTGCTGGGCCTCGTCGTGGGTCTCGTCGTGAACGCCGCGTGGACGCCGCGAACGTGGGAATCGCTCGGCGTGGACCACCCGAAGGCATACGCCGCGCGCAAGGCGGCGGAAGTGCCCGTGCTGCCGGCGGGCATCGCGCGCGTCGCCGACCTCGACCCCGCCGATGCCTCGCTCGCGGGGCTGTATCCCTACCAGCTCAGCAAGGCGCAGATCGCACGGTTCAATCTGGAAACACGCCCGGCGAATCAAAGCCCGTCGTTCGGCGCGCGTGCGGCGAGATTCGTCCGCACACTCAACACCTTCGTCGGCGACCTCTTCATCCGCCTGCTCCGCTTTATCGCGGTCCCGATCGTGCTCTTCTCGCTCATCGTCGGCGTCAGCAGCCTGCACGACCTGAAGAAGCTCGGACGCATCGGGGCCAAGACCCTCGTCATCTACCTCTGCACGACCGCGCTCGCCATCACGATCGGCCTGACGGTCGCGAACGTGGTTCAGCCCGGGAGCGCGCGGTTCGTGCCGGCGGAGACGCGCGAGCGGCTGGCGGTCGCGGGGGGGGAGGAGGCCGCCGCGAAGGTCGCCGAGGCAGCCGCCGCGCCCAGCGCCTGGCAGGTGCTCCTCAACATCGTGCCCGTCAACCCGTTCGAGGCGTTGGCGAAGGGCGAGATGCTGCAGGTGGTCTTCTTCGCCCTGATGATCGGCATCGGCCTCACGTTCATCCCGCGCGACAAGGCCGGGCCGGTCATCGCCGCCTTCGACGCCCTCACCGACGTCATCATCCGCATCGTGCACTGGATCATGCTCGTTGCTCCCTACGCCGTGTTCGCCCTCATCGCGCGGGTGCTGGCGGACCTCGGCCTCGACGTGCTCCGCGCCCTGCTCGCCTACAGCGGCGTCGTCATCGCCGGCCTCGTCCTCATGGCCTTCGTCATCTACCCGTCCATCCTCCTCACCCTCGCGCGCGGCCGCATGGGCTACCGCCGCTTCTTCCGAGGCATCGCCCCGGCACAACTCCTCGCGTTCTCCAGCTCAAGCAGTTCGGCCACCCTGCCCGTGACGATGGACTGCGCCCGCAACCGCCTCGGCATCTCGGAGGACGTCACCAGTTTCGTCCTCCCGCTCGGCGCGACGATCAACATGGACGGCACCGCCCTCTACCAGGGCGTCGCCACCGTTTTCATCGCCCAGATGTTCGGCATCCCGCTCGACCTCGGCGCGCAACTCATGATCGTGCTGACGGCCACCCTCGCCTCGATCGGCACGGCGGGCGTGCCGGGCGTGGGCATCGTCATGCTCGTCATCGTGCTCCAGGCGGTGCGCATGCCGCCGGAGGTGATGACGACCGGCATCGCCATCATCCTGGGCGTGGACCGCATCCTCGACATGTGCCGAACGACCGTGAACGTCACCGGCGACTGCATGGTGGCGACGCTCGTCGCCGCGACCGAGAACGAACTGGCGAGCGCGGAAGAAGTGGAAGGGCGCCGCGCCGCCGACGCGGCAGAAGCGGACGAGTAGCGGGGCGTTACGCCTCGATCGCCATGGCGACGGCGTTCCCGCCGCCGAGACAGAGCGTGGCGACGCCGCGCCGCGCGCGGGTGCGCCGCAACTGGTGGACGAGCGTGGTGAGCACGCGCGCGCCGGAAGCGCCGATCGGGTGCCCGAGGGCGATGCCACCGCCGCAGATGTTCAGCTTGTCCTCGGGGATGCCGAGCTCCTTGATGTTGGCGAGGGTCTGGGCGGCGAAGGCCTCGTTGATCTCGAAGAGATCGACGTCGGCGAGGGACCAGCCCGCCTTCGTGAGCACGCCGCGGATGCCGCCCACGGGAGCGTCAAAAATCTCGCGCGGCTCGACCCCGTGGGTGTGGTAGGCGACGATGCGGGCGAGGGGCTTGAGGCCGAGTTCTTCGGCGCGGGTCGCGCTCATCACCAGCACGGCGGCGGCCCCGTCGGAAATCTGGCTCGCGTTGCCGGCGGTGATGAACTCGTGCCCCGGCACGGTGCGCAGTTTCGCCAGCCCGTCCGCCGTGGTCTCGGGGCGGATGCCCTCGTCCTGCGAGATCCCGCCCTCGGGGCCGGGGTTCTTCTTGTTGCCGAGCTGCTCGCCGGTGAGGACGGCGATCTCGGCCTTGAACCAGCCTTCCTTCGTCGCTTTCGCCGCACGCTGGTGCGATTGCGCGCTGAAGCGGTCGAGGTCTTCGCGGGCCAGGCCGTGCTTGCGCGCGGTGTGGTCGGCGGCGTTCGTCATTCCCCAGCACTCGAAGGCGCAGCACAACCCGTCGTGCTGCATGTGGTCCTCGAACTTCGTCTCGCCGAACTTCACCCCGTCGCGGATGAAGGCGTAGTGGGGGGCGGCGGTCATGTTCTCGAACCCGCCCGCGATGACGCACTGCGCGTCGCCGGCACGGATGGCCTGCGCGGCGAGCATCACGGCCTCGAGGCCCGAGCCGCAGACCTTGTTGATCGTCTTGGCCGAGAGCGTCGCGGGCAGCCCCGCCTTCAGCCCTGCCTGCCGCGCCGGGTTCTGGCCCAGGCCCGCCTGGAGGACGCACCCGAAGATGCACTCGTCGATCGCGCCGCGCGCGGCCGGAGCGTCGTCGAGCACGGCACGAATGGCGAACGCGCCGAGTTGCGGCGAGGGGGTCCTGGCGAGCGAGCCGAAGAACTTGCCGACGGGCGTGCGGCGGGCGGCGACGATCACGGGCTGCGCGGGCATGGCTCGGTCCTCCGTTAACGCGGTCGGCGGGGGAGTGCGCCGCCGCCGTGCAACTGTAGGCGACGGCGCGGGACGTCCGGCCGGCGAACGACCGGGCGGGGATACGATCGCCGATGGCGGATGCGGGCGATGCGGGAGCGATCGGCGGCGCGCCGGCAGCGGCGCGTGCGCCCGTGCGCCGATGGGCGGAACTCGCCGCGATGTTCGTCGCCGGCCCGGCCGCGTACGCCGTCGCCGATCCCGGGCCGGGGTGGCTCTTCCCCGCGCTCTGGGCGTGGGCCGCCGCGTGCCTCTTGCTGCTGCTGCGCGATCCGACCTTTGACCGGCGGCAGTTGTGGAACGCGCGGAACGCGCTGCGGGTCGGCGGCCGTGTCGTCGCGGTCTTCGTGCCGCTCGGCGCGGGGATCGGCCTGGCGGTCGCCGCGCTGGACGAGGACGCGCTCTTCTCGCTCCCGCGACGCAGGCCCGAACTGTGGGCGACCATCATGCTGCTCTACCCGCTGCTGAGCGTCTACCCGCAGGAGGTGATCTTCCGGGTCTTCTTCTTCCACCGCTACGGCGCGCTCTTCGGCAGGCAGGGCGTCGTCGTCGTCGCCAGCGCGGCCGCGTTCGGCCTCGCCCACGTCGTCTTCCACAACTGGATCGCCGTCGCCATGACGTTCATCGGCGGCCTGCTCTTCGCCGCGACCTACACCCGCACCCGATCGGCCTTCGCCGTGTCCGTGGAGCACGCGCTCTACGGGTGCCTCGTCTTCACGATCGGGCTGGGGCAGTACTTCTACAGCGGGCGGGGGGGATGAGTCGCACGGTGGCACAGGCGTCCCGCCTGTGCCGAAGTCGCGCTACCGACTTCCGTGATACAATCTGGCGTGCCCGGCGAGCACCATGACAAACCGGGACTGCTGACAACGATCGGCTACGGGGATCGTCCGTGGGAGGACTTCCTCGGACGGCTCAGGCGCCACGGCGTCGAATACGTCGCCGACGTTCGCTCGCACCCCAGATCCAGACTGCCGGAGTACGAGGGCGAGGCTCTCCGGCTCGCGTTGTCCCGATGCGGGATCAAGTATGTGTTCATGGGTGACTCGCTCGGTGGAAAACCCGACGATCCCGGCTGCTACACAGGGGGCAAGGTTGATTATGCGCTGTGCGAGACGCGTCCCAAGTTCATCGTCGGTCTCGATCGGCTCGCGGCTGCGCTTCGCGCGGGTCACCGTGTCGCCCTTCTCTGCAGTGAACTCGACCCGGAGCGGTGTCACCGCTCGAAACTGATCGGCCAGGCTCTGCTCAAGCGCGGCATTCCGATCTCGCATATCGACCGGGACGGAAACGCGATTGATCAGGTACAGGTCATCGAGCGGATCACGGGTGGGCAGGCTCATCTCTTTAGCGAGTCGTTCACGTCGATTGGTGTGTATGCGCCCGGAGACGTGTCGGAGGGCAACTGATGGCCGCAGAGCGGCTGCTCACGATCGGTGTGTACGGCTTCTCCGAGGAGGCGTTCTTTCGGACGCTCGTGGACGCTGGTGTCGATCTTTTCTGCGACGTAAGGGCGAGGCGGGGTCTGCGAGGGTCCGAGTACGTGTTCGCCAACGCGAAACGTCTGGAGCGTCGCCTCGCGGAACTGGGCATCGCGTACGCACACCTCAAGAATCTCGCACCGTCGGCCGCAGTCCGCGAGGCGCAACACCATGAAGACGACCGTACCGGGGTCGGCAAGCGTGCTCGAACTGACCTGAGCGCGGAGTTCATCGCCCGCTATCGCGACGAGTGCTTGTCCGGAATGGACGCGGCGGAGCTTCTCCGCACGAACGTCGGTAGAGCGAAACGACCCGTTTTCTTCTGTGTCGAACGCTCGCCAACGGCTTGTCACCGATCGCTTCTCACCGGCGAGATCGCCCGCCAGACCGGCCTTGCGGTGGAGCATCTTGAGCCATGATGGCGGTGGTCGTGGCAAAGACACGGATGAGGAACAACATTTGCGTTGGCGCCGTGGATGTCGAGAACGGCAGATCGATCAGGCTTGTTCCACGAGAGAGACCGGAGTACCACAGTTGGCGGAGTTTCGACGCGCCAATCGGAGCAGTTGTGGCCCTCCGTTGCGCCCGGCCCGAGTGGGTCGAGCCTCCTCATGTCGAGGACGCCCTTGTCGACCAATTGAAGACGGTGGATCGCATCGACGACTTGTCGGAGTGGATACGGAACCACTGCGACGTGTGGACAGGTGACCGGTCATGTATGTTCGGCGGTGCGATCCGGTTCACATCGAGAGGTAAGGCCTTCGTGCAACGGGGCGATCCGCTGCCGTCGGGGAGTGTCGGGTTCTGGGAACTCCCTGCCGACATGGCGATTCAGGGTGGTAAAGAAAAGGCGCGATACGTGATGGGTGATCGATCGCCCGTAGACGTTCCGTACGTCGGGTTGAACGAACCGATTCCGGTCATTCCCGCGGGGACGCTTCTGCGAGTCTCGCTCTCGCGGTGGTGGAGGCCCGACGATGCCTCGATGCCCGAATCGTGCTGGCTTCAACTTTCGGGGTTCTTCGACGGGTGACCGGCGCCGCGTTGTGAGACCCGCTGCCTCTGCGGCCGCTCGGGTCGGTCATTGTCCTATCCTTCCGCCCTTTCGCACCGCCCCCCACGGAGACCCGTCCTCATGCCCGCCGAGCAGCAGTTTGCGACGCTTCCCGCCGACACGAATCAGGCCCGCGGCCTGGCCGAGTACGCCATCGCCTTCATGTGGGGCGAACCCGGCACGCGCGGCGAGCCGGACGCGGCGGTGCTGGAGCGCACCAACCTCTTCTTCACCGACGCGTGCCTGTGCGGCATCAGCGCGCTGGCGATGGGGTGCAACGCGCCGAACGTGCTGCGGCGCGAGGCGTTCGAGTACGCGGTGCCGGAGGGGCACGCGGGCAGGCCGCTCGGTCGGTGCACGCGGCACGGGGCGACGGTCTTCGGCTCGGCGACGCGGGTGAAGAGCGAGAAGGCGATCGTCGCCAACTGCGCGGCGGTGCGCGAGTGGGACGCGAACGGGACGAACTTCGGCTACAACCCCGCGCGGGGGCACACGGCCGGCGAGTTCGGGCACAACGACTTCTACGCCGTCCCGCTGGCCGCGGCCCAGATGCTCGGGGCGGACGGGGCGACCTCGCTGCGCGGCATGGTCCTGCACGACGAGATCCGCGGGCGGCTGGCCGAGGTCTTCAGCCTCAAGGACTGCAAGATCGACCACGTGCTGCACGGGGCGATCGCGTCGGCGTGCGTGTTCGGGGCGATGGTGGGGGCGACGGCGGAGCAGATCGAGAGCGCGATCGGCATGGTGGTCGCGCACTACGTGCCGTTCCGCGCAATCCGCGCCGGCAAGCAGCTCTCGGACAGCAAGGGCGCATCGGCGGCGATCAGCACCGAGGCGGCGATCCTGAGCCTGAAGCGCAGCATGGCCGGGTTCCGGGGGCCGCGGGACATCTTCCGCAACCCGGAGGCGGTCTTCCGGCTCTTCGAGGGGCCTGGGCAGATGTTCGGCAGGTTGGACAAGAGCGGCGCGCTGGTCGCCGCGCCGAACACCGAGAAGCGCGACGCCTCGCCGTTCGACCTCGTGCTGGCGCGTGCCGGCGGGGACTTCGCGGTGATGGGGATGCACTTCAAGCTCGCGCTGTACGAGCACCAGTCCGCCGGCGCGGTGCAGGCGATCGTGGACCTGATCGCCAGGCACCCCGGGCTGATCGAACGAGCGGACGGCTCGGCCGTCGGGCACATCCGAATCGTGGCGTACGAGCCGGCGTTCGGCATCATCGGCGACCCGTCCAAGAAAGACCCGAAGACCCGCCAGAGCGCGGACCACTCGATGGCGTACATCATCGCCACGCTGCTGCGCAAGGCGCTGGAGAACCGTGCCGCGGGCCGACCGACGGACTGGAAGGGCCTGATGCTGAACCCGCTGGACTACTCGAAGGACGCGGTGTTCAACCCGCGGACGCGCGAGTTGATGGCGAGGATCGACTTCGTGCACGGCGGGCCGGAGTACGACCGCCGCTACCCCGACGGTATCCCGACGAGCGTGATCATCACGGACGACAAGGGCGCGCAACACGGCTCGGGGCTGGTGATGTACCCGGCCGGGCACGCGCGAAACACGACCGCCGACCTGCGCGGGCTGCTGGAACACAAGTTCGGGCTGATGGCGTCGCTCGCCACCGACGACCCCACGCAGCTGATCGCTCGCTTCGATGGCCTCGCGGGCAAGAGCGCGAACCACGTGCAAACGATCAACGACTTCGAGTACGCGGCGAGGGGGGGTTTCGAGGAGTTCTGAGGTCGAGCCCGGAGGCCGAAGGGAGACGGGCGAGCGGGAGCGCGGGCATGGGGCGTGCGGTGGCGGTGTTCTGCGGGTCGGGGCTGGGCGCACGGCCCGAATACGCCGAGTCCGCGCGGGCCGTGGGGTGTGCACTGGCGAAGCGCGGCGTGGCACTCGTGTACGGCGGGGGCGGCAAGGGGATGATGGGCGCACTGGCCGACGGCACGCTCGCAGGGGGAGGCCGGGTCGTCGGGGTTATCCCGCACTGGATGATGGAGAAGGAGGCGGCGCACACCGACGTCGCCGAGATGCGCGTGGTCGAGACCATGCTGGAACGCAAGACGATGATGGCGGAACTCGCCGACGCCTTTCTCGTGCTGCCGGGCGGGCTGGGAACGATGGACGAGTTGTTCGAGATGCTGACGTGGTCGCAACTGCGGCTGCACGGCCGATCGAAGCCGACGGGCATCCTGAACGTCGCGGGGTTCTACGACCACCTGCGCGACTGGCTCGCCCGGGCAACCCACGACGGCTACATCCGCGAGTCGTCCGCCGGCCTGCCGATCATCGACGACGATGCCGATCGGCTCCTCGGCTCACTGCTCACTTGATCCCGGCGAGCCGGCGCACGATGAAATCGAAGTTCTTGACGGTGTACGAGTGCACGCCGTAGACGATCGCGGCGTACAGCCCCGCGGCGCACACGCTGCCGATGAGCAGGGTCACCCGCGCGGCCTGCACGCCCGTGCCGCGCACAGTCGAGTCCATCGCTTCGAGCGGCGCGACGAGGGCGAAGACCGCGGAAGCGGGGCTGAGACCGGCGAGGATCGGGCCGATGAGACTGGCGTCGACGCCCGCGCGCCATCCGCACAGTCCGATCACGCCGCTGATCGCCCCGACCACGCCGACCGTCGCCACAACGCTCGATATCGTGCCCTTGCTCTTGAGCGACCAGTGCATGCCGACAATGGCGCAGAACGCGACGAACGGCACGACGACCAGCGACGCGACCAGCCCCGCCTCGGGGAGCACGACGGGCGCTGAGATCGCCGGCGCTCCGCCCGCCTGCTGCACCGTCTCCATCACGCCGCCCGCGCGCCCCAGCCCGCCCGCCAGCACGTACACGCCCGCCAACGCGAGCGTGCCCAGGGGCACGGCCATCAGCGGCAGCAGGTAGGCGATCAGCCCTCGCAGCTTGCCCGAGAGATACTCCGCGGGGGTGATGGGCGTCGTCAGCAGCAGGTCCAGCGTGCCGTCCTCGCGTTCGCGGCTGATGGAGGTCGCGGACATGTTGACCGTCACCAGCGCGACGACCGCCAGTTCGCCGATGGTCGTGAAGAGCAGCGCGAGCCGGAAGTCGGCGTTGGTGAACCGCGCCGTGTGGAACATCCAGACAAGCCCCACGCCCCAGACCGCGCCCGCTGCGATGAACAACCATCGCGCGACGATGCGCCCGAGCGTGCTGTTTCGTGCCGCGGCCTCGCGCCAGGCGATCGGGTTCGTCCAGACGTGGCGGGGGGGGCGGTGCTCAGCGCCGCTGGCGCCGAGGCCGAACATGCGCCGGTACCAGGGCACGCCGCCGGACTGCCCGGCAATCATCTGCAGGCCGCCGGTGCGCACGGTGAGCGTGCTGGCGAGGGCGAGTCCGACACTCAGGAGCAGGCTCCCCCAGCACCAGGCGTTCACGGGGTGACGCAGCGCCCAAGGGCCGGTCTCGTCGGCGCGCGGATAGGCGGTCGGGTTCAGGAGCGCGTGCAGGGTGAGGAAGGGGTTGATGGGCGTCATCCAGGTGACGCCGCTGCCGCCGCTCGCGCCGCCGCCGGAGAGGCGGACCCAGGAGTCGATCGCGGCGGTGACGGCCAGGTAGGAGACGACGGAGACGTAGAACGCGAAGACGGCCCTGCGCCCGACGAGGCGGCTGACGGAGAGGGCGATGGCGATTGTGCCGACGAGCACGGCCGCGCACGCAGCGACCAGGTAACTGGCGAGGATCGTGCGCCCCGGCACGCCGCCGAAGTACTGCACGAGGGCGAAGAGCGGCAGGCTCGCCATGAGCAGGGCGATGATGAAGAAGAGCCGCCCGAGCAGGTTGCCGAGCACGATCTGCGTCGCGCTCAGCGGCGTCGTCAGCATGACCTCCCATGTGCGCGGGTTGGACTCCTGCGCGATCGCCCCGGCCATGAAGACCGGCGCGAGGATGCAGATGAGTCCGATCTGCAGGTAGGCGATGGAGGTGAAACTCATCGCGCCGGCGCGGGCCAGCTCGCGGTAGTCGAGGTTCCCGCCGCCCGCCGAGACCAGCAGCAGCCAGAGCAGCACGACGATGAGAACGGCGAGGTAGGCGGACCGGATGTAGAGGTGGCGCGTTCGGCGCGAACCGTTCTGGACGAGGCG